>Ga0302046_10001662_pt1 | contig 20818 bp, 18 predicted proteins | sample RVTome_11_FD_200261 | JGI IMG/M metagenome (GOLD analysis project Ga0302046, IMG submission 200261) | Soil microbial communities from uranium-contaminated site in the Upper Colorado River Basin, Wyoming, United States - RVT147D111 (version 2) ...
CGTCCTCGCGCCTGGCCGGCTGGCTGGCCGGCCAGTTCGACTTCGCGCCCGAGTACCAGCAGGTCGTGCGGCGTCTCGACCTGCCGGTCGCCCGGCAGCGCAAGCCGGGGCTGCAGACGGTCGAGTACCCATGGCTCGTCACCGGCTACATCGGCTTCCGGCTGGCCGACGAGCCGTTCAAGGACGTGCGCGTGCGGCGCGCGCTGGCCCGGGCCACCAGCCTGTCGGAGATCTTCGAGAGCAACGCCTTCTCGCTCGGCCAGTGGGTGCCCAACCCGATCGTGCCGGCCGGCTTTTCCGAGTGGTCGATCCCGATCGATCAGCTGGGGCCGGAGGGCAAGAAGAACTTCGAGTTCAGCATCCCGGAGGCCAAGCGCCTGCTGGCCGAGGCCGGGCTGGGGTCGGGGCACAAGACGACGCTGGAGACGACGGCCGGCTACGGGCCCGACTACATGGATTACATCCAGATCCTCGTGAAGAACTGGAAGGCGGCCGGCTTCGAGGCCGAGCTGAAGCTCAAGGAGTACGGCGCCTTCATCTCCAGCACGATCTTCGGAAAGTTCGACCGGATGATGGCGGGCTTGATCCCCAGCTACAGCGAGCCCGACAGCTACATCGCGCGGCCCTACACGCCGGGCTCGCCCATCAACATCCTGGGCGTCGATGACGCCCGGCTCAACGAGCTGATCCGCGCCCAGCGGCGGACGGCCGAGGTCAAGAAGCGGCGCGAGCTGCTCCACGACGCCCAGCGCCACATCTCGGAGCAGGGCTACTTCGGCGTCGGCGGCTCGGCCAAGGTCGTCACCGCCTGGGACGCCCACGTCCGCAACTACGGCCCCAACAACGGCTACGACTACGGCGGCCGGCTCGTGGCCGCCTGGCTCGACAAGTAGCAGGAGCCGCGCCGCGGCGGCCGCGGTCGGGGCCGCCGCCCGCGCCCCCGCATGCGGCTCTACGTCCTGCGGCGACTGCTCGTCGCCGTCCCCTCGCTGCTGATCGCCACCTTCATCGTCTTCGCGCTGCCCCGCCTGCTGCCGGGCGACGTCGTGCAGCTGATGCTGGACGAGAAGGCCTACGGCACGGACCTCGACGACCTCCGGGCCAAGCTCGGCCTGAACCGGCCGGTGGCGGTGCAGTACGCCGCCTGGCTCGGCAGCGTCGCCCGCGGCGACCTCGGCGAGTCGCTGTGGACCCGGCAGCCGGTGCTCACCGAGCTGGCCCGGCGGCTGCCGATCACGCTGACCCTGGGCGTGATGGCGCTGGCGGTGTCGGTGCTGGTCGGCGTGCCCATCGGCGTGCTGTCGGCGGTGCGCCAGGACGGCCTCGCCGACTTCATCGCCCGCAGCGGGGCGATCCTGGGGCTGTCGGTCCCCGCCTTCGTGCAGGCGATCGTCGTCATCCTGCTGCCGGCGATCTGGTGGGGCTGGACCCCGCTCGGGACCTTCACCGCGTGGTCGGCCGATCCCGCGACCTACCTCGGGCAGTTCGTCCTGCCCGCCACGATTCTCGGCATCGCATCCGCCGCCGCCATCATGCGCCTCACGCGCGCGCAGCTGCTCGAGGTCCTGCGCCAGGACTACGTGCGGACGGCATGGGCCAAGGGACTGGGCGAGCGGGTGGTGGTGCTCAAGCACAGCCTCAAGAACGCGCTCATCCCGGTCGTCACCGTGCTGGGGCTGCAGATCGCGCAGATCACCGGCGGCTCGGTGATCATCGAGACGATCTTCAGCATCCCCGGCACGGGGCAGTTCCTGCTGGACGCCATCACCCAGCGCGACTACCCCGTCATCCAGGGGGTCAACCTCGTCATCGTGGTGACCATCGTGGCGGCCAATCTGGCGGTCGACCTGCTGTACGCGGTGCTCGACCCCCGCATCCGGTACTGACCGGTGCCGGTCGGGGCGGTGCCGGCGGTGCCGGCGGTCCCGGGCCCGGCCCGCGTCGCGGGCTGGGTCGGGGCCGCCTGGTGGTTCTTTCGCGCCAAGCCGCTGGGCGCCATCGGGGCGGCGATCGTGACGGCGCTCATCGGCATGGCGCTCTTCGCCGACGTCATCGCCCCCTACGCCTACGACGAGGCGGTCGAGCGCATGAAGCCGCCCGGCCGCCGGTTCTGGCTCGGCACCGACAACCTGGGCCGCGACATCTGGAGCCGCGTCGTGTTCGGGGCGCGGATTTCGGTGACGGTGGGGTTCGCCACGGTGGCGCTGGCCACCGCGCTGGCCGCCGTCATCGGCGTCTCCAGCGCGTACCTGGGCGGTGTCTACGACATCACGGTCCAGCGGCTCGTGGACGCCTGGCAGTCCTTCCCCGGGCTCGTCATCATCCTGTCGCTGATGGCCGTGCTGGGCCCGGGCCTGCTGAACCTCATCCTCGCGCTGTCGATCCTGGGCGCGGCCGGCGCCTCGCGCGTGATCCGCGGCGCCACGCTGTCGGTCATGCAGCATCCCTACGTCGAGGCGGCCCGCGCGATGGGCGCCGGCCACCTGCGCATCGTGCTGCGCCACCTGGTGCCCAACGTCATGGCCACGATCATCGTGCTCGCGACCATCGGCCTCGGCACGGTGATCCTGGTGGAATCCGCGCTGTCGTTCCTCGGCTTCGGCGTGCCGCCGCCCTATCCGTCGTGGGGCGGAATGGTCGCCGGCTCCGGACGCTCGTTCATGTACCACGCTCCCTGGATGGTGCTATGCCCCGGCGCCGCCATCTCGCTGGCCGTGTTCGGCTTCAACATGCTGGGCGATGCCCTGCGCGACGTCCTCGACCCCCGGCTGCGCGGGGGACGGTAGACATGGGGGGCCCCGACATGGCCCCCCAACACGCTCGTCACGCCCCGGCAAAGCCGGGGCGCTCCTCGATCACCCGCGCGAGCCTCGGGGTGGCCCCATGCCCAATCCTCCCAGCGCTCCACGCCCCGGGCAAGCCGGGGCACTCCTCGATCACCCGCGCGAGCCTCGGGATGTCCCCGTCACCGCGGCTTCCCAGGCGCCCGTCATCTCGGCGCGCCCCCTATCCGGCCCCCGTCAGCGTCTCGTAGATGCGCAGCGACAGCGCCCCGAACTCGGCGGTGGCCCGCGCGGCCACGGTGCGCGGGCGCGACAGGGGGACGTCGAAGACCCGCGCGATGCGGCCGGGCCGCGGCGACATCACGACCACGCGGTCGGCGAGGAACACGGCCTCGGGGATCGAGTGGGTGACGAAGAGGATGGTCTTGCGGGCCGCCGCCGCCTCCCCCCACACCCGCAGCAGCTCGAGGTTCATCTCGTCGCGGGTCATGGCGTCGAGCGCGCCGAACGGCTCGTCCATGAGCAGCAGGGGCGGATCGAGGAGCAGGGCCCGGCACAGCGCGGCGCGCTGCTGCATGCCGCCGGAGAGCTCGCCCGGCAGCTTGAGCGCGAACTCGCCGAGCCCGACCAGGGCCAGGAGCTCGCCCGCCCGGCCACGGTAGGCGGCGCGATCGAGCCCCGACAGCTCGGCGGGCAGCAGGACGTTGTCGAGGATCGTGCGCCACCTGAGGAGGACGGGGGCCTGGAAGACCATGCCCACCTCGGCGATGGGGCGGGTCACCGGCCGGCCGCCGACGTGCACGCGCCCGGCCGTGGCCGGGCGGAGGCCGGCCACGATGCGCAGGAGCGTGGACTTGCCGCAGCCGGAGGGGCCGACGACCGCGATCAGCTCGCCCCGGTCCACGGCGAGGGTGATGTCGCGCAGCGCCTCCACCGGGCCGCTGGCCGCCGCGTAGACCATGCCGACCCGGTCGAGGACGATGAACCGGTCGGCGCCCGACACTAGCGCATCGACTTCGGCGGCTCGACCTTCGTCAGGAAGTCGTTCGTGTAGACCTCCCGGCAGTCCACCTTGCGCGCCACCCCCATGTAGGTGTTGACCAGGTCGACCGAGGCGCACATCTTCCGCTCGTCCATCCAGCCGATGCCCTGCCTGGCATAGCGGTCGGTCTTCATGAGCTCGAGCCCCAGCATCATGTTGGGCTCGATGATCGACAGGTCGATCTCGGGCACGCGCTTCTTGAAGATCTCCAGCGCGGCCTTCGGATCGTCCATGACGTCGCGCCAGCCGAGGTACGACGCCTCCAGGAAGGCGCGCAGCGTTTTCGCCTGCTCCTTCATGGTCCGCTCGCCGGCGATGATCGACATGCTGTACATGTCGAAGCCGTGGTCGGCCCACGGCATCATGACCGCGTTGCCCTTGCCCATCGCCTTCTCGTAGAAGGGCAGGCCGGTCGTGTAGTCGGCCACCGCGTTGACGCGCTTCTCGGCGAGGGCGGGCACCTTGGCCGCCGGCTCGACGTTGACCCACGTCACCTTGCTCTGGTCGATGCCGTGCAGCTTGGCGAAGGCGGGGAAGACCTGCCGCTGCCCGTCGCCGGGCGGGGCGCCCACCGTCTTGCCCTCGAGGTCCTTGGGCCGGGTGATCGGCGCGTCCTTCCACGACCAGACGTTGAGCGGCGTCTTGTCGAAGACCATGCCGACCACCTTCACCTTCGCCCCGCGGGCCACGGCCGCGATGACGACCGCGCTGTCGGCCAGCCCGATGTCGGCGCGCCCGGTGTCGACCTTGGCGATCGAGTCGCCCGAGCCCTTGGAGTTCTGCAGCTCGACGTCGAGGCCCCTGGCTCTGTAGTAGCCCTTGTCGAGGGCCACCCAGTAGGCGGCGTGGTCGCCGACGGCGAACCAGTTGAGGGCGAAGGTGACCTTCTGCATCGTCTGGGCGGCGGGCGGAGTGGCGGCGCCGGCCACGAGGAGGGCGGCGGCGACGGCGGCGGTCCAGCGCGTGCCTGTCATGGGCAGTCTCCTTGTGCTCATCGAGAGGTGTCCGCCCACGGCGCGATCCAGCGGGCCGCGACGACCACGGCGCCATAGACCGCCAGGCCGACGGCGGAGATCCACACGAGGGCGGCGAAGGCGACCGGGGTGTTCATGCTGCCCTGGGTCGTCATGATGACGTAGCCGAGCCCGTTCTGGGAGGCGATGAACTCGCCCACGATGACGCCGACGACGGCAGCGGTGGCGGTGACCTTCAGCGCGCCGAGGATGTAGGGATACGCGTTGGGGATGCGGATCGTGGCGAAGACCCGCCACCGGGGCGCGTTGAACACGCGGCCGAGGTCGAGCAGCTCCTCGTCGACCTGCGTGAGGCCGACGGCGGTGTTGATGACGACCGGGAAGAAGCCGATGAGGGCGCCGATGAGCATGTTCGGCACCACGCCGTAGCCGAGCCAGAGGAGGAAGAGCGGCGCCACCGCCACCTTCGGCAGCGTGTTGACGAAGACGAGGAACGGCACCAGCGCCTTCGCGAGCAGGCTGGACCACGCGATGGCCACGCCCAGCGCGATCCCGACCACCGCCGCCACCGCGAACGCGCCCACGATCTCCACCGTGGTGATCCACAGGTGCACGAGCCACGGCACCTCCGCCCCCCCGAGCGCCCGCAGCACCGCCAGCGGGCTCGGCAGCAGGTACTCGCGCACCTCGAACACCGTCACGGCAAGCTGCCAGGCGACGAGGGTGGCGGCGAAGAGGACGCCGGCCGGCAGGTTACGGGCGAGCCAGCCCGGCATCAATCGAGCGTCCCGCCGCCGGGCGTCCCGCCGCCGCCAATCTCCATCAGGCCCGCCATCATACAGCCGCCGTCCGCGCAAGCGCCACGCCCCCCGGCGCCCCCCGGGGGCCACCCCGAGGCCCCCGCGGATGATCGAGGAGCCCGCGGGTTGATCGAAGAGCGCCCCCGCTTGGCCACGCTTGGCCGGGGCGTGGAGCACTGAGAGCACCGGGAGCATGGGGCCACCTCGAGGCCCTCGCGGGTGATCGAGGAGCGCCCCGGCTCCGCCGGGGCGTGACGAGCGTGTGGGGGGCTTGGGGGGCCCGTTCGAGGCCCCCGAGCCCTCGCGGGTGATCGAGGAGCGCCCCGGCTCCGCCGGGGCGTGACGAGCGTGTGGGGGGCTTGGGGGGCCCGTTCGAGGCCCCCCATGTACTTTATTGACTGAACTGTTAGACGGCTGCATCATCGAGGCACCATGCGGCCGTCCCCTTCCCGCCGGCGCTCGGCGGAGGCCCAGCGCCTCCTCGACCTCCTCAATGCGCTCGGCAGCACGACGTTCCGCCAGCTCCTCTGGCAGCGGGCCTCCGAGCTCGACCTCACCTACGCGCAGTCCCAGGTGCTCTTCCACGTGGCCGACCACCCCGGCTGCCACATGGGCGACGTCGCCAAGGCCTTCGGCGTCACGCTGCCGGCGGTCACCCACATCGTGGACCGGCTCGAGGAAAAGCAGTTCCTCCAGCGGTCCGACCATCCGGGCGACCGTCGGGTATACCTGCTGGAGCTGACGCGGGCGGGCCGGGCCCTCGTGCAGGAGCTGCACGCCATGCAGATGCGCGGCGTCGAGGGCGTCCTGCGGCGGATGGCGGCCGACGACCGGCAGCGCGTGATCAAGGGGCTGGAGGCGCTGGTGGACGCGGCCGCCGAGGCGGCGAAGGCGTGAGCCGGCGGCTGGCGGCCGGGGCGTTCGCCGCCGTGCTGGGCCTGGCCGGCTGCTCGGAGTCTCCGGGCGGCGCCCAGGCGCGTCCGGGTCCGCCGCCGGCCGTGCCCGTCGGCACGGCGACCGCCGAGCAGCGAGTGGTGCCGGTGCAGGTGACGACCGTGGGGACCGTGCAGGCGTACACGACCGTGGGGGTGAAGTCCCAGGTCGCCGGCCAGATCCAGCAGGTGCACTTCACCGAGGGGCAGGAGGTCAAGCGCGGCGATTTGCTCTTCACGATCGACCCGCGGCCGCTGGAGGCGTCGGTCCGGCAGGCGGAGGCCAACGTCGCCAAGGACCGGGCCCAGGTGCGCCAGGCGGAGGCCGCGTTCGCCCAGCGGCAGGCCGAGGTCGCGCAGGCGCAGGCGAACCTCGAGCGCGACGCCGCCCAGCTCGACAACGCCCGCGTGCAGGAGCAGCGCTACGCGGCCCTCGTCAAGCAGGAGCTGATCGCCCGCGAGCAGTACGACCAGGTGCGCACCGCCCTGGCGGCGCTGCAGGCCACGGTGCAGGCGGCCCGGGCGGCGGTGGAGAACGCCCGGGCCTCGGCCCGGGCGGCCGAGGCCATGGTCGACAACGCCCGCGCGGCCATCCAGGCCAACGAGGCGATGGTCGACACCGCCCGGCTCCAGCTCGCCTACACCACGATCCGGGCCCCCATGGACGGCCGCACCGGCAATCTGCTGCTCCAGGGCGGCAACATCGTGAAGGCGACCGAGGACAACCCGCTGGTCGTGATCGCGCAGACCCGGCCCATCTACGTGTCGTTCGCGGTGCCCGAGCAGTACCTGACGGCCGTCAAGACGTACCGCGCCGAGGGGACGCTCAAGGTCGAGGCCGTGCTCGACGGCGGCCGGCGCACGGTGGTGGGCGCGGTGACGTTCATGAACAACACCGTCGATCCGACCACGGGGACGATCCAGCTCAAGGCGACGTTCCCCAACGCCGACAGCGCGCTGTGGCCGGGGCAGTTCGTGGACGTCGCGCTCACCCTCACCAGCGAGCAGGCGGTGCTGGTGCCGACCCAGGCCGTCCAGGCCGGCCAGCAGGGGCCCTACGTGTTCGTGGTGAAGCCGGACCTCACCGTGGAATCGCGCCCGGTGAAGGTGGGGCGGCGCCTGGCCCGCGAGCTGGTGATCGAGCAGGGCGTGAAACCCGGCGAGCAGGTGGTCACCGACGGCCAGCTGCGCCTGGTGCCCGGGGCGCGGGTGGACATCAAGCCGCCGAGACCGTCATGAGCCCGGCGCTGTTCATCCGCCGGCCGGTGCTCACCACGCTGCTGATGGCGGCCATCATGATCTTCGGGATCATGGCTTACGGCCGCCTGCCCGTGAACGACCTGCCCAACGTCGACTTCCCGACCATCCAGGTCACGGCCGCGCTGCCGGGCGCCAGCCCGGAGACGATGGCCTCGGCCGTCGCCACGCCGCTCGAGCGGCAGTTCACGACGATCGCCGGCATCGACTCGATGACGTCGACCAGCGCGCTCGGCCTGACCCAGATCACCATCCAGTTCACGCTCAGCCGTGACATCGACGCCGCCGCCCAGGACGTGCAGGCGGCCATCACCAAGTCGGCGCCGCTGCTGCCGCCCGGCATGCCGACGCCGCCCAGCTACCAGAAGGTGAACCCGGCCGACCAGCCGGTGCTCTACCTGGCCCTCAGCTCGCCCACGCTGCCGCTGTACACCGTGGACGAGTACGCGCAGACGAACCTGGCCCAGCGGATCTCCACGATCAGCGGCGTGGCCCAGGTCTTCATCTTCGGCTCGCAGAAGTACGCGGTGCGCGTGCAGGTCGACCCGCGGGCGCTGGCGGCGCGGGGGATCGGCATCGACGAGGTCGAGCAGGCCATCGCCCGCGCCAATCCCAAGCGGCCGACCGGCACGCTGTCCGGCCCCCACCAGGCGGTCAACATCCAGTCCAACGCCCAGCTCACTGACGCCGCCGCCTACCGGCCGATGATCGTCGCCTACCGCAACGGCTCGCCGGTCCGGCTCGGGGAGCTGGGGCGGGTGATCGACGGCGTGCAGACCGACAAGGTGGCGAGCTGGTTCAACGACGACCGTGCGGTGGTGCTGGCCATCCAGCGGCAGCCGGGGACCAATACCATCGAGGTCGTCGACGCCGTCCGCACGCTGCTGCCCGTGTTCCGGCAGCAATTGCCGGCCTCGGTCAGCCTCGACGTCGTCTACGACCGGTCGGTGGCCATCCGCGAGTCGGTCCACGAGGTGCAGTTCACGCTGCTCCTCACCATCGGCCTGGTCGTGCTGGTGATCTTCCTGTTCCTGCGCAACGTCTCCGCCACGCTGATCCCGAGCCTGGCGGTGCCGCTGTCGATCGTCGGCACCTTCGGCGTCATGCACGTGTTCGGCTACACGATCGACATCATCTCGCTGATGGCGCTCACGCTCTGCGTCGGCTTCGTGGTGGACGACGCGGTGGTGATGCTGGAGAACATCGTCCGCCGCATGGAGGCGGGCGAGAGCCGGATGGAGGCCGCTCTCAACGGCTCCCGCGAGATCGGCTTCACCATCCTGTCGATGACCGTGTCGCTGGCCGTCGTGTTCCTCCCCGTCCTGTTCATGGGCGGCGTGGTCGGACGGCTCATGCACGAGTTCGCCGTGGTCATCGGCGTGGCCGTCCTCATCTCCGGCGTGGTCTCGCTGACCCTCACGCCGATGCTGTGCAGCCGGTTCTTGCGGGAGCCCCACGAGGGGCACAGCCGCCTGTACCGGGCCTCCGAGCGGATCTTCGCCGGCATGCTGCACGCGTACGACGCGTCGCTGCGGTGGACGCTGCGCCACGGGCGGTTCACCATGGCCGTGCTCGCCGGCACGCTCGTGCTGACCGCCTACCTGTTCGTCGTCATCCCCAAGGGGTTCATCCCGACCGAGGACAACGGCACCATCTTCGCGTTCACGGAGGCGGCCCAGGACGTCTCGTTCGAGTCGATGATGGCCCACCAGCGCGCGGTGGCCGACGTCGTCCGCCGGCAGCCGTACGTGCAGCAGTTCATGTCGTTCATCGGCGCCAGCGGCTCCAGCACCGTGATGAACAACGGCCGCATCTTCATCCGCCTCAAGCCCCGCTCGGAACGGCGGCACGTCGACGAGCTGATCGCCGAGCTGCGGCCCAAGCTGGCCGAGATCCCGGGCATCCGCGTCTACCCCCAGGTGCTGCCGACGATCCGCATCGGCGGCCAGCTCACCAAGGCCGTCTACCAGTACACGCTGCAGGACGCCGATCTCCAGGAGCTGTACGACTGGGCCCCCCGGCTCTACGACCGCCTCCGGCAGCTGCCCGGGTTGCAGGACGTCAACACCGACCTGCAGATCACCAGCCCGCAGATCGTCGTCGACATCGACCGCGACCGGGCCGCCGCCCTCGGCGTCACCGCCGACCAGATCGAGAGCGCGCTGGGCGCCGCCTACGGCTCCCGGCAGGTCTCCACGATCTACACGCCGTCCAACCAGTACTGGGTGATCCTGGAGGTCGACCCGCAGTACCAGCAAGATCCCACCGCGCTGGCCCGCCTGAACGTGCGATCGAGCAGCGGCCGGCTGGTGCCGCTCGACGCCGTGACGACGCTGACGCCGGGGCTGGGGCCGCTGGTCGTCACCCACCTCGGGCAGCTGCCCTCGGTGACGATCTCCTTCAACACGAAACCGGGGGTATCGCTGAGCGACGCGGTGGCCCAGGTCGAGGCCGTGCAGCGGGAGCTGCGCGTGCCCGCCACCCTGAACGCGACGTTCCAGGGCACCGCCCAGGCGTTCCAGGACTCGCTGCGCGGCCAGGGCATGCTGCTGCTGATCACGATCCTCGTCATCTATCTCATCCTGGGCATCCTCTACGAGAGCTTCATCCATCCCCTCACGATCCTGTCGGGGCTGCCGTCGGCCGGCGTGGGCGCGCTGCTCACGCTGATGCTGTTCGGGATGGAGCTCAACGTCTACGGCTTCGTGGGGCTGATCATGCTGGTCGGCATCGTGAAGAAGAACGCGATCATGATGATCGACTTCGCGCTCGAGGCCGAGCGGCAGGGGGCGGCGCCGCCCCAGGCGATCTACCAGGGCTGCCTACTGCGCTTCCGGCCGATCATGATGACCACGATGGCCGCCATGCTGGGGGCGATGCCGATCGCCCTCGGCATCGGCGCCGGCGCCGACGCCCGCCGTCCCCTCGGCCTCGCCGTGGTCGGCGGCCTGCTGCTCTCGCAGGTGCTGACGCTCTACATCACCCCCGTGCTGTACCTCTACATGGACTCGGCCCAGAAGTACCTGGCCGCCCGCCCCATCTCGCGCGTCTTCTTCTGGCGCCGCGCGAGCCGGCCGGCTCCGTCCGGGGCGGCGGCGCGGCCCCGACCCGAGCGGCCCGCGTCGGCCTGATCCCTCATCGGCTCCTGCGGCGTGACGTGAGCGCGCCGGACCTCTCCTCGCCCGCCGGCGCCGGCCCGGGCTTCGTGGCCACGTAGAACACCGAGTGCGCCAGCCGGTCGCCCAGCGCCGGGACCCGGTCCAGCGCCCTGCCCACCTCGTGGCGTTCGAGCCAGCGCTGGAGCGCCGTGGCCCACGCCGGCACGAGGTACAGGCCCTGCGTCCACACGTCCGCGAATCCGGCCTGGGTGAGACGGTGGCGGACGGACGGCGGCGAATACCGCGCCGGGCTCAGCGAACGGCGCCGCAGCCCGTCGCGAAGCTGGAGCAGGCGCACGGCCAGCGCGGCGCCGTTCGACGCCTCCACGACCACGACGCCGCTGGCGTGGAGCACGCGCTGCGCTTCCGCGATGACCGCGGCCGGCCGCGTCAGCAGCGGCAGCACGCCCATACAGATGACGAGGTCGAACGTGTCGTCGTGGAACGGCAGCGCGTACGCGTCGCCGGCCACGTAGGCGCCGCCGGGGTCGGCGGCGCGGGCGCGCGCCAGCTGCGCCGTCGCGTAGTCGAGGCCGACCGCGCGGTGGCCGGCGCGCTCGAGGGCGCGCACGGCGGCCCCGCTGGCGCAGCCGACGTCCAGGACGCGGGCGTGCAGGGAGAGAGGCAGGCGTTGCAGGAGGTGGGAAAGCGTTTGCATCCGTCCGGCGAAGCCGGCGCGCGAGTACGCGGATGCCTGCGCCTCGCTCGCGTACTCCCGGGCCCGCCAATCGTAGTGATCGCGCCATCGCGTCTCGGCGCTGGCCACCATGGCGGCCGCATCGCTGCACGACGGGTGCCCGCGAGCGGCCGTCAGCGGCGACCGATCGTGTCGCGAACCTCCTCCACCGTCAGCGGCCCCACGTCGAAGAAGGCGATGATGCGGCAGGGGCAGGCCTCGCCGCCCTCGAACTTCCAGGGGAACGCCCCGATGATGCAGCGCGTGTTCAGCGCCTTCTCGATGTCGCCGCCCACGTTCTCGGCGTGGATGCAGCCCTCGGGGAAGGCCAGGTAGTGCATCGGGAAGATCTCTTCCTTCACCAGGCGGCCGCTCTTGTGGTGGCGGTACTCGTACTCGCCGAAGAACTCGCGGACCGACGTGCCGACCTTCTCCTCGAAGCGGCGGGTGAGGTCGGGCCGCATGTAGCGGATGGTGGTGTTCATGGGGTGATCGCCGGAGCCGGCATCGATGCCCCACCAGGCGATCTGCATGTCGTGCATCCACCCGGCCAGCTCGCGGGTGCCGCCGGGGTGCATGCAGAAGTAGCGGGTGAGGTCCTGCTGCGGCTTGCCCTCGTAGTACCGGTGGTACCCGGTGTGGAGGATGAGGATGTCGCCCTTCTTGACCTCCATCCGGTCGGTGATGTGCCTGGGCGTGATGATGCTCCAGTCCTCCACGACGTCGGAGACGTCGACGATGACGCCCTCGCGCACGAGCTTGGTCAGCGGCAGCGAGGCGATGTCGCCGGCGCCGTCGGCGGCGTGCATGGGCCCGTCCAGGTGGGTGCCCACGTGGAGCGAGGTCTCCACCCGCTGGGACACGATGCGGTTGGTCTGCAGCGTCTGCGTGTAGTAGATCTTCGAGCCCGGGTAGCCGATCCAGCCCGGCGTGTGCATGTTCCAGGGGTGCGACAGGTCGACGAGCTTCATTCGGTCCTCGCCATGGCCTTGAGCACGGCCTCCTTGAGGTTGGTGATGTGCGCGGTCACCAGCGCCACGCCCTGGTCCACCTTGCCCCGCTCGAGGGCGTCCACGATCGCCTCGTGCTCGGCCTGCGAGCGCTCCGCCTGCCCGGGCAGCCGGATGATGGAGATCTGGTAACGGCGGAGGGAGATCTTCAGCTCCTCGTGCAGGCGCGCGAGATGCCGGTTGCCCGCCAGCGCCACCAGGCTGTCGTGGAAGCGCAGCGACGCCCGGTGCCACGGCTCGAAGGCATCCGCCCGCAACGCCGCCCGCGCCTCGTCGACCGACGCCCGCAGCGGCGCCACGGCGGGCGGGCTCAGACGGTAGCCGCGCCGGAGGCCGTGGCTCTCGAGCATGAGCCGGACGTCGAAGATCTCCTCGAGGTCCTCGTCGCTCAGCGGACGCACGTGGGCGCCCCGATGGGGCTCGATCGTGAGGAGGCCTTCGGCCGCGAGGATCCGGATCGCCTCGCGCACCGGCGAGCGGCTCAGCGCCAGCTCCCTGGTGAGCTTCAGCTCGTTCACGCGCTCGCCGGGCGCCAGCTCGCCCTTGATGATGGCCTGGCGCAGGTGGCGCGCGATCTCCGTCGCCAGCGTCGTCTTCTCGAACGTGCTGCTGCGGGTCACGATCGTCCCGGCATTGGATCCGCCTCCGGCGCGGGGGATGATATGGGATTGACAATCGATTGTCGATTGTTTAGTTTCCGCAACGACTCGGGTTGACTTGCTGCGCGACACCAGCAAAGGAGTGCACGAATGGACCTCGGGCTGAAGGGCAAGGTGGCGCTCGTCACCGGCGGCAGCAAGGGCATCGGCAAGGCGGTCGCGCGGGGCCTGCTCGACGAGGGGGCGAAGGTCGCGATCTGCGCCCGCACCAAGGCCGAGCTGGACACGGCGGCCAACGAGCTGGCCAAGGCGACCGGGGGCGAGGTGTTCAGCGTGGCGGGCGACCTCACGCGCGAGGCGGACGTGAAGAAGATCGTCGACGCCGCCGCCGGGCGCTTCGGCCGCATCGACATCCTCGTCAACAACGCCGGCGCCGCGCCGGGCGGCCTGCTGCTCGACCTCACCGAGGAGGACTGGGCCACCGCCCTGCAGCTCAAGTTCATGGGCTACGTCCGCTGCATGAAGGCCGTCATCCCCCACATGCTCAGGCAGGGCGGCGGCCGCATCGTCAACGTCGTCGGCAACGACGGCGTGAAGCCCATCGGCATCGAGCTGACCCCGAGCGCGGCCAACGCCGCCGACCTCGCGGTGACGGTGGCCCTGGCCGAGCAGTACGGCAAGCAGAACATCTGCATCAACGCCGTCAACCCGGGCCCGGTGGCGACCGAGCGGTGGGACTTCCTGATCGGCGGCATCGCCAGGGTCCGAAAGATCCCGGTGGACGAGGCGCAGAAGCGGGCCGAGCGCAGCATCCCGCTCGGCCGGCTCTGCACGCCCGAGGAGGTCGCCAACGTCGTCGTGTTCGTGGCCTCCGAGCGGGCCAGCTTCATGAACGGCGCGCTCATCACGCTCGACGGCGGTCAGCGCAAGGCCCTGCTCGACTGATGACCCTCGTGGAACCCGGCGACGCGGCGGGCCGGGCGCGGGGGGACGAGGGCCCGCCGGCATGGCTCGCCTGTCACCGTAACTCGCTCCGGGCCCGGCTCGCTCGAGCCCCCCATCCCCCAGAGGGGGCTGGGGCGCGGACCAGTCGAGTCGGCGGCGGCTCGCTCGCCGGGCCCTGCGCTCGAACGGTGACGACGGCTCGCCATGACGGCGGGCCCTCGTCCCCCCGCGCCCGGCCCGCCGCGTCACCACGTCTCACGAGACTCATCAGACGTCTCACGAGATTCATCGGACAAGGAGAAGTCGCATGAGGACGATTCGGACGACGCGCGGCGGCCGCTGGCTGGCTCTGCTGCTGCTCGGGGCTCTCGTGCTGGCGGCGCCCGGCGGGGCGTGGCTCGGGCGACCGGCCGACGCCCAGGTGAAGGAGTACAAGGTGGGCGTGGCGCTCTCGCTGAGCGGCATCTTCAGCCGCGACGCCGCCCTCTTCAAGGAGGTCTACGACCTCTGGGCCGACACGGTGAACAAGACGGGCGGCATCAAGGTGAAGGGCACCGGCTACCCCGTCCGCCTCATCTACTACGACGACGAGTCGAGCCCCCAGAAGAGCGCCCAGCTCATCGAGCGGCTGGCCACCTCCGACCGGGTCGACCTCCTGCTGGCCGGCTTCGGCTCGTCGATCGCCTTCGCGGCGACCGCGGTGGCCGAGAAGTACAAGTACCCGTACATCTCGGGGGCGGCCAGCGCCAATCCGCTCTTCGAGCGCGGCTACAAGTACTTCTTCGCGACGCTCAACAAGACCTTCGAGGAGGTGGAGGGCGCCGCCAAGGTGTTCGAGACGGCCAGCCCCCGGCCCACCCGGGCGGCGGTCATCGGCTCCGACCACCTCTTCGGCAAGCTGGCCGCCGAGGGCTTCCGGAAGTTCCTGGGCGAGATGAAGATCGAGGTCGTGCACTTCGAGATCTTTCCGCTCGACCTGGCCGATTACAACTCGCTCCTGCTGAAGGTGAAGCGGACGAACCCCGACCTGCTGCTGGTCGGCGGTCTCTTCTCCCACGCGCTGCGCGTCATGAAGGCCATTAAGGAGGTCGACTTCTCGCCCAAGGGCATCGCGTTCAGCTACGGGCCGACGGTGCCGGAGTTCCTCAAGGAGTTCGGCAAGGACGCCGATGGGGTCATCGCCGCCTCGGAGTGGCTGCCGACCTTCCCGTTCAAGGACCCCATCTTCGGCTCGGCCGCCCAGTTCAACGAGACCATCCAGGCCAAGTACGGTCACCCGGCCGACTACGTGCAGGCGGCGGCCGCCGGCGGCCTGGTGGCCCAGCAGAAGGCCATCGAGACGCTCGGCCTGGCGCCGCCCCTCGACGACAAGGCGCGCGAGGCGCTCATGGAGCAGCTGCACAAGCAGGACGTGCAGACGCTCTACGGCCAGGTCAAGTTCGCCGCCGACGGCAGCATCGTGCAGAAGCCGCCGATCGCGGTGCAGATCCAGAACGGCAAGTTCGTGCTCGTCTACCCCAAGGACGTGGGCGGCGCCCAGGCGGGGAAGCTGCTCTACCCGCTCGCCCCCTGGCGGCAGCGCTGATGACTCTCGTGGAATCCGGCGCCGCCGGGGGTGGGGCTCGGGGGCCACGGGGGCGCCAGCATGGCTCGCCTGTCGCCGTAAGCTCGCTCCGGGCTCGGCGAGCGCGAGCCCCCCATCCCCCTAAAGGGGGCTGGGTCCAGATGAGTCGAATCATTGGCGGCGCGCTCGCCGAGCCCTCCGCTCGCAACGGCGACGACGGCTCGCCATGATGGCGCCCCCGTGGCCCCCGAGCCCCACCCCCGGCGGCGCCGGATTCCACGAGAGTCATCAGGCGGCGGCGATGCGTACGGTGTTCGAGCAGGTGATTCCGCCCAAGCAGGGCCTCGCTGTGACGGTGCGGGCGGGGCAGCACCTGCGCGTCACCGATCTGGAGGGCAAGCAGGTGGTCGACATGGCGCTGTTCAACCTCGCGAATCCCCGCGAGAAGCTGTCGACCTCGTACTCGCGCACCCGGTACGTCCCCCGGCCGGGCGCCGAGTACGTGCCGCGCGACAAGCTCACCGAGGGCGACACCCTCATGTCGACGATCTGCCGCCCGATGATGACGATCGTCAAGGAGACGCCGGAGCCCAAGGGCGTCCACGACACCCACAACCGGATGTGCAACCGGTTCCTGTACGAGTCCCACGGCGTCGGGCCCCGCGACGGCTGCCACGAGAACATCGCCGGCGCGGTGAAGCCCTTCGGGCTGCTGCCCGAGGACATCCCCGACACGATGGACCTGTTCATGAATTACCACCACGACTGCGCGCGCGGGCGCTGGGTCATCGGCGAGCCGGTGTCCCGGCCGGGCGACTACATCGAGTTCCGGGCGGAGATGGACTGCATCGTGGGGCTCTCCAACTGCCCGCTCGACGTGCTGGCCCCCTGCAACGGCTACCACTGCACGCCCGTGAAGGTGGAGATCCTCGAGTAGTGGTGTGACGTTCCTCGCCGACCTCGCCCAGACGCTGATCAACGGCATCCTGCTCGGCGGGGTCTACGCGGCGGCGGCGGTCGGGCTCTCGCTGATCTTCGGCGTCAGCGGCATCCTCAACGCCGCCCACGGCGAGCTGGTGATGCTGGGCGCGTTCGCCACCTACTGGCTCTTCACCCTCTACCACGTCGACGCGCTCCTCACGCTGCCGGTCTCCTTCGCGCTGCTGTTCGCGCTCGGCTGGCTGCTCCAGTACTTCGTGCTGCACCGCACGCTCGGCCGGCCGCTGCTGCTCTCGCTGCTGGTCACCTTCGGCATCTCGCTCATCCTGCTCAACGTCGCCCTGCGGCTGTGGAGCGGCGATCACCGCATGATCCGCATCCCGTACTTCGAGCACAGCCTGATCATCGGCCCCTTCATCGTGCCGCTCTCGCGGGTGGTCGCGTGCGTGGTCGGCATCGGCATGGTGGCGGGGCTCTCGTGGCTGCTCGCCTCCACCCGGCTGGGCCGGATGATCCGGGCCACCGCCCAGGACCTCGAGATGGCGCGGCTGGTCGGCGTGAATCCCCGGGCGATCTACGCGGTGACGTTCGGTCTCGGCGCCGGCGTCTCCGGGGTCGCCGGCTCGCTGATCGCGTTCTACGCCCCGGTGGAGCCCAACATGGGGCTCACGTTCACGCTGTTCGCGTTCGCCGTCGTCGTGCTCGGCGGGCTCGGCTACACCGCCGGCGTCGTCTGGGGCGGCCTGACGCTCGGCGTCGCCCAGGCGCTCACCGAGACGTATCTCGAGGCCGGGTTGTCGTTGCTCGTGGCGTTCTTCCTGCTGTACCTGATCCTGCGCTTCATGCCGGCCGGGATCATGGGCCGGGGACGGGTCGAGTAAGTGGCGCGCGCGCTCCTCGTCGGCGCCGTCCTCGTCCTGCTGGTCCTGCCGCTGGCGATCGGCCCCTATCCGCTGCGGGTCGCCACGGTCATCTTCATGTGGGCGGCGCTGGCCGGGAGCTGGAACCTGCTGGCCGGCTACGCGGGCGCGGTCGACCTCGGCCCGGTCGTCTACCACGGCATCGGCGCGTTCCTCACCGCCGCCGGCATGCTGAAGCTGGGGCTGCCGTTCCTGGTCGCCGTCGCGCTCGGCGGCGCGGTCGCCATGGCCATCGCCTACGCCGTCGGGGGGCCGACGCTGCGCCTGCGCGGGGCGTACTTCGCCATCGGCACGCTGGCGCTGGCGGAATCGGCGAAACAGCTCGCGCTCGCGTGGGATCGCCTGACCGGCATCCCGCTCACCGGCGGCAGCGCCGGCGTCTCGCTGCCGCTGGCCACCGGCTACCTGGTCTTCTACTACGTGATGCTGGCCGTGATGACGGCGGTCACCGCGGCCGCCTTCTGGCTGCGCGGGTCCAGGTTCGGCTACGGCCTGCGCGCCGTCGGGGAGAACGACCGGCTGGCCGAGGCCTCCGGCGTGGACATCCACCGGCTCAAGCGCCGGGTGTACGTCGGCAGCGCCCTGGCGATCGCGGTGACCGGGGGGACGGCGGGCTACTGGCTGTCCTACATCAATGCCGCCGAGGTGTTCGGGGCCTCGATCACGTTCCAGATGGTCGTCATGACGCTGCTGGGCGGCATCGGCACCCCGCTCGGCCCCGTGCTGGGCGCCACCTTCCTCACGCTGGTGTCCGAGTTCCTCGGCACCCGGTTCGTCTACCACTACCTCATCGCGATCGGCGTGATCATCGTCGCCATCTCGCTGTTCGCGCCCGCCGGCCTCGCCGGCCTGCTCGACCTCGCCCGGCGCCGGCGGCAGGTGGCGGCGTGAGCCTCCTCGAGGTGCGCGGCGTGACGCGGCGCTTCGGAGCGCTGGTGGCCGTGAACGCCGTCGACTTCGCGCTGGAGGAGGGCGAGATCCTCGCCATCATCGGGCCCAACGGTGCCGGCAAGAGCACGCTGTTCAACCTGATCGCCGGCCTCGACCGGCCGAGCGCCGGCGGCGTGCTCTACCGCGGCCGTCCGATCGCCGGCCTCGGCCCCGACGCCGTCTGCCGCCTGGGGATCGCCAAGACCTTCCAGATCCCGCAGCTCTTCCCCCGGCTCACGGTCGCCGAGAACGTCCTCGTCGGCGCGCTCTACGGCCGGGGCGCCGGGCTCGCCGCCGCCCGGCGCGAGGCGCGGGAGTGGCTGGCCTTCGTCGGCCTCGCCGACAAGGCCGAGCTGCCGGCCGAGACGCTGTCGGTGCCCGAGCGGCGGCGCGCCGACCTCGCCCGCGTGCTCGGCACCGGCGCCTCGCTCGTCCTGCTCGACGAGAACATGGCCGGCCTCAACCAGAAGGAGGTGGAGGCGGCCGTTGCGCTGCTGCGGCAGGTGCGCGAGCGCGGCCGGACGCTGATGGTGACCGAGCACATCATGCGGGCGATCCTGGGGCTCGCCGACCGCGTGGTGGTCCTCAACTACGGCGAGAAGATCGCCGAGGGCCGCCCGGACGCGGTCATGCGCGATCCGGCCGTCGTCAAGGCCTACCTGGGCGAGGCGTATGGCTGAGCCGCTGCTGGCGGTCGACACCGTGGACGCCGGCTATGGCGCGCTTCAGGTCCTGTGGGGCGTCACCCTGCGCGTGGAGGCGGGCGAGATCGTGAGCCTCATCGGCTCCAACGGCGCCGGCAAGACGACGGTCATCAAGGCCATCCTCGGCCTGGTGCCGCTCCGGCGGCGCCCCGGCGGCGCGGCCATCCGCTTCAAGGGCGAGCGCATCGACGGGCTGGCGCCCGAGCAGATCGTCCGGCGCGGCATCGCGGTCGTCCCCGAGGGCGCCCGCGTCTTCCCGGAGATGACGGTCCTGGACAACCTCCGGATGGGCGCGCTGGTGGAGCGGGCGCGGGCCGGCGAGGCGCAGTCGCTCGACGAGGTCTACGCGATGTTCCCGCGCCTGGCCGAGCGCCGCCGCCAGCTCGCCCGCACGCTGTCCGGCGGCGAGCGGCAGATGCTGGCCATCGGCCGGGCCCTGATGAGCCGCCCCGAGCTGCTCCTGCTCGACGAGCCGTCGCTGGGGCTGCAGCCGAGCCTGGTCAGGGCGATCATCGAGGCCATTCGCGAGATCAACCAGCGCGGCCTCACGGTGCTGCTCGTCGAGCAGAACGTCCACTTCTCGCTGCCGATCAGCCATCGCGCCTACGTCCTGGAGCAGGGGCGCGTCGTGCTGGAGGACGCCGGACCCGCGCTGCTGGAGAGCCCGCACGTGCGGCTCTCCTACCTGGGGGTGTGATGGACCTGATCGTGCGCCGGGCCCGCCGCCGTGGTGACCGGGCGCCCTGCGACATCGGCATCGAGAACGGCACGATCGCCGCGGTCGAGCCGGCCATCGTGGGGCGCGCCGGGCGGGAGATCGACGCCGGGGGCCGCCTCGTCACGCCGCCCTTCGTGAACCCCCACGTGCACCTCGACAAGGCGCTGCTCGGCGCCGTCATGCGGCCCAACGTCTCGCAGACGCTGCAGGAGGCGATCGAGATCACCTGGGACTTCAAGCGCGCCTACACCGAGAAGGACATCGTCGAGCGCGCGGGCGCCGTGCTGGAGATGGCCGTGCGGGAGGGCACGCTGGTCGTCCGCACGTTCGCCGACGTCGGGACGGTCGGCGGGCTGATGCCCGTCCGCGGGCTGCTGGCCACGAAGGCCCGTTACCGGAATCTCGTGAAGCTGGAGGTAGTGGCGTTTCCCCAGGAGGGGATCCTGCGCGACCCGGGGGCGGAGGCGTTGCTCCGGGAGGCGATGGCGCTCGGGGCCGACGTGGTCGGCGGCCTGCCCTGGTACGAGCGGACCGACGAGGACGCCCGCCGGCACATCGATCTCGTGTTCGCGATCGCCCGCGAGCGGGACGCCGACGTCCACATGCTGGTGGACGACACCGACGACGCCAACTCGCGCAGCCTGGAGTACCTGGCGGTCACGACGCTGCGCGAGGGCTACGCCGGACGCGTGAGCGCCAGCCACTGCGGCGCGCTGGCCGCCTACAACCCGACCTACGCGGCCAAGGTGATCGGGCTCGTGAAGGAGGCCGGTATCACCATCGTCAGTAACCCGCACATCAGCCTGGTGCTGGCCGGCCGCCGCGACGCCGAGCCGGTGCGCCGGGGCATCACGCGCGTGCGCGAGC
>Ga0302046_10001664_pt1 | contig 20806 bp, 16 predicted proteins | sample RVTome_11_FD_200261 | JGI IMG/M metagenome (GOLD analysis project Ga0302046, IMG submission 200261) | Soil microbial communities from uranium-contaminated site in the Upper Colorado River Basin, Wyoming, United States - RVT147D111 (version 2) ...
TTAGCGCGCGTGAGGATCCTGGCCATTGCGTACACGATGTCGTCGTCTGAGACGGTGACCACGTCGTCGACGTGCTGCCGTACGATCTCGAAGTTCAGATTGCCCACCATCGGTGGGGCGAGACCATCCGCTATGGTGGAGATTTGTTCCAGCCGAACGGGGTGTCCTGCCTCGAGGCTCCGATGCATGGCGGCCGCGCCCGTGGGCTCGACCCCAATGAGTCTGACGGAAGGGTTCACCAGTTTGATGGCGGTGGCAATGCCCGATAAATGTCCACCGCCTCCAATGCCGGCAACGACCAGGTCGACGTCAGGAAGTTGCTCCAGGATCTCCAATCCCATGCTGCCGTGGCCCGCGACGATCTCCGGGTCGTCGAACGGATGAATGAACGTGAGCCCATTGGTCTCTTCCAACTCGTGCGCTTTGTCGAACGCGGCGAACACGTCACCATGCAAGATGACCCGGGCACCGTAGCCGCGACTCGCTTCTGCTTTCATGGGGGAAGCCCCTTCCGGCATGACCACGGTACACGGTGTGCCGATCTCGCGCGCCGCCCACGCCAGCGCCTGTGCGTGATTCCCCGCTGAGACGGTGACGACTCCGGCTGCCTTCTGGACCGGCGGAAGCCGCATCAGCTTGTGGAGAGCGCCACGCACTTTGAATGACCCGGTCTTCTGCAGGTTCTCGCACTTGAGGAACAGCCGCGTTCCTGCCTCCTGCCCCAGCAACGAGGCAGACAGGATGGGCGTCATATGGAGTCGACCCCGTATCATCTCCCGGGCTTCCTCAAAAGCGTCGCGCGTCAACGTGTCGATCATGTCATCAGCCTGGTGCGATGGTATCGAGCATTGAGACTCCTACCGTTGTCAGTGGACCGGTGGTACCATGCACTTCGCTTCCGACGGGGGTCAAGACGATGGGCAAATACTGGCTGGCCAAATCTGAACCCAACACGTATTCGATCGAAGACCTGAAACGGGACGGCTCGACCTCCTGGGAGGGGGTTCGCAACTATTCCGCGCGCAATAACATGCGTTCGATGTCGGTCGGCGATCTCGTGCTGTTCTACCACAGTAATGCCAATCCTCCGGGCGTGGTCGGTGTCGCTCGCGTGAAGCGCGAAGCCTATCCGGATCACTTCGCCTGGAACAAACGCAGTACGTACTACGATGAGAAGTCGACCACGGACAACCCGCGCTGGTTCATGGTCGACCTGGAGTTCGTCCAGGCGTTTGATCGGCTCGTTCCGTTGGATGAGCTGAAGGAAACGAAGGGCCTCCAGAACATGGTGGTGACCAGACGGGGGCGGCTGTCTGTGCAGCCTGTGACAAAGATGGAGTTTGACATTGTCAAACGCCTCGGTGGTTAGCTCTCGATCCTCAAGGGGTCGTACACGCGCTCCTCGTCCATGACCTTCTGGACGAACCAGCAACTTGGGATGACGCGCTTCTGGCGTGCCAGTGCGTAGTCGAGCGCTTCCTTTGCCAGGCGTCGTGCGACTCCCTGACCACGCAGTTCCGGCGGGACAAACGTGGAGTAGTACTCCAGCGTGTCCGGGCCGGCGACTCCGTATTCGAGTCGGGCGACCATGCCGTCGATAGTCGTGTAGAAGCGTTTTTGTAATTCGTCATGCTCCACGTGCATATGATCTCTATAAGTCGTTGTAGGTGAATACCTTATCCGCTGACCGCCCATTCCTTCCCGAGCGGCTCGTCCCTTCGCAGGAGCGGCAATGGCATCCGGGACCCCAACTTAAAAGGTGATGGCCAGTTACCGATAATCGTGGTGTCATGTCTACCTCGACTACGCCTGCCTCAAGGCAATGCACACGGTGCGACGCGCCTGTTTCGTCTGATTCCCGTTTCTGCTCTCGCTGTGGAGCGGGCGTAGGGGGCGAAGCCGCCAGTCCAGCTCCCTCGCCGCGGACTTCACAGGAATTCCTGCTCGAGCGGGTAAAGATCGCCACCACGGGCGAATTCGAGATACTCTCGGAGCTGGGCCGCGGCGGGATGGCCACGGTCTACCTCGCGCACGATCTCGCCCTCGATCGTAAAGTGGCGGTGAAGGTAATGTCCCCCGAACAGTACGCGAAGCATGACATGGCTGAACGCTTCAAGCGCGAGGCGCGCACGGCTGCGGGAGTCAGTCATCCTCACATTATCCCAATCTATAGTGTGCGTGAGGTTGATGATCTCGTTTTTTTTGTCATGAAATACGTCGAAGGACGCCCGCTCGATGTCATCATTTCGAATGGCGGAGCACTCCCGATCCCGATTGTTCATGCCATTCTCAGTCAGGTGGGTAGCGCGCTGGACTTTGCGCATCGTCACCGAATCGTACACCGGGATATCAAGCCGGCGAACATCTTGATCGATGAAGACGGCTGGGCCATGGTCACCGACTTCGGTATTGCAAAGGTGGCACAGACCCGCGGCCTCACCATGACAGGTGGGACCATGGGCACGCCGACCTACATGAGCCCCGAGCAGTGTGTAGGTGGGGAGATAACCGGGGCGTCGGATCAGTACTCGCTCGGAATCGTTGCCTACCAGATGTTGGTTGGAGAACTGCCGTTTGAGGCGGACACGGTAATGTCCTCTATGTGGGCGCACGTCAATGAGCCTCCACGACCCGTGCAGGAGGCGAGGCCTGATTGTCCCGAGGCAATGGCTGGGGCCATCAGCCGGATGCTCGAGAAGCAGCCCGCCAGGCGGTGGCCGCAGGTCGCGGATGCGATTGAATCGATGGGGCCGTTACAGGAGTCGCAGGACGACATGACGCAGGCTTCGATGGTGAGGCTGGCGACCAGTACTTTCCGCGAATCGCGAAAGAGTGGCCAGGAACGGGTGCCCCAGATCAAAGCACCAGACACCGTTCCCACGGACACCGTCAACAAACGAGTGGCCTTCGTCACCGTCTTCCCCCCGGTGGGAAGGCTTGCGGCGGGCGAAACACTCCAGCTCCGGGCTTCGGTGCGAGGTCCCGACGGATCCGAGTTGAATCGTCCCGTGAACTGGACTACGACGAATCCGCTGGTTGCGAAGGTTTCAAACACGGGAACGGTTATCGGCGTGGCCGAAGGCGGCACCACCATAAAGGCAGGTAGCGAAGGTGCGGTCGATGCCTGCTCGATCACGGTCACGCCACCACCAGTTGGCAGCGTTCGGGTGACGCCAACACACGAAACGCTGAGGATGATGGGGGCGCTGCGACTGTCCTTCCAACTCTATGACGAGCACGGAAATCACCTCCCGCCTCGTAGAGTGAGTTGGGTGTCCAGCGACCCGGGGGTGGCGTCTGTTGCCGGAGATGGCCGGGTCGTTGGGATTCGCCCGGGTCGGGTCCTGGTCGCGGCGACTATCGAGGGAAAACGTGGAGTGTGCGTCGTCAACGTGACCCCCATCCCCCTGGCATCCGTGGTTGTTACGCCTCGCGAAGCAGTGATTGGCGTTGCGGAGAGCATCCAACTGTCGGGCGAGCCACTGGACGAACGTGGGATGCCACTCGGTGATCGCCACGTCACCTGGTCGAGCGCCGATCCCGCCGTAGCGTCTGTTTCGGACAGTGGCGTCGTCTCCGGGGTGAGCGTGGGTTCAGCAAAGGTCCATGCAAAGTGTGAAGACATGTCGATTCCCGTGGAGGTCACCGTCAAGCGTGTTCCCTTGTCCGTGCTCGTCGCTGAGCCGTCAACTGGCGCGATGGTCGTTGAGCAGCGATTCCAGTTCACAGCGGAGCCGCAGGACGCCAGTGGGCGGGTGTTGGTGGACCGTGCGGTCGCGTGGAGGTCCACCGATCCGCAGATCGTCGAGATCACCCCGTCAGGTTTGGCGACGGCTATCTCGAGTGGGTCGGCTCATGTCGTTGCGCATTGTGAAGGGCACGACGCGAAGATCAGCATCAACGTCACGAGAGTCGGCGTGGCATCGGTTGAAGCGAATTCCCCGGTTCGCAACCTCGAGGTGGGCGACGAAGTGGATCTGCGGGTAAAGACGCACGATCAATTTGGTCGACAACTCGAGCGACGCTTCATTCAGTGGACGTCGAGTGATCCTACGGTGGCGAGAGTGACGCTGACCGGTAGAGTCATCGCGTTGCGAACCGGTTCCGTCATCATCACTGCGGCCAGCGGTCGGTACGGTGACGAAGTACAGTTGACGGTGAAACCGCCATCATTCGCCAGGCTGAATATCCGTCCGGCCCGTTGCTCGATGCCGGAAGGCTGGCAAAAGCAGTTGAGCGCCGTGATCATCAGTCCGGATGGAGACACGGTGTCCGAAGTCGATTGCGAATGGTCGGTGAACGATCCCGCAATTGCCACAGTCTCGCCGACCGGTGTCGTGACAACGCATGCGCCGGGGTCCGTCATGGTGGCCGCCGAATCGGATGGCAAACGGGCCACCGCCCGGATTGTCGTGACGGCCGTGACCGCCGACGAGTCCTAGCTCGTCGCGCCCTCCAAACGGGCCAACTCCGCTTCAGCGGCTATGTATCCGAACGCCGCCCATTGTTCCCCGGCAACAGTGCGACTCCAGGTCTGCATTGCTTCCTCCATTCGTCCGTTCAACGCGTGCCACTGTCCCACGCCGTACCCCACGGTGGCGTTCGCCAACGGGGCGTTCTCCTCGGATGAGACATCGAGCACGCTCTGTGGGTCGAGTTCACCCTTGAAAAGAAGCAACAGGCGCTGGTAGCTGCCGTTTTCCATCACGTCCATCTCGGGGGTAATGCTGCTCAGGACCGCCTGAGCTTCCGCGTCCGCCCCCAGGTGCGCCAGGGTCATGTAATACCAGTACGCCGTCGCCACGAGCATATCGTCGTTCGCTGAGACGCTCATGCCGCTCACATAAGCGTCCCTTGCGCCCTCGCGGTTCCCTTTGAGTACGCGGGCAAGCCCCAGGTGGTACCAGATGTTGGACTGAAGGGTACTACGGGGAATGTTGAACTCGTTTGGCTGTCCGTCGGGCTCGATTTCGTCCGGTTGACCCGCGATCAATGAAGCCGCATGTGCAAGATCGGATTCCGCTGCGTCTAACATTCTCAACGTGATGTAGCGGTGACCGCGGTGCCGGTACATGCGTGGATCGTCCGGGTGCTTTTCGATTCCCTCGCTGAAGACTCCAATTGCTTCCCGGTACCGGCCGAGATAGGCGAGCCGGCGACCCATCCAGACTATGGAGTCCGCGTCGTCCGACGCGTTCTCGTAGGCGCGGCGTGCCTCTTCGAGGTCCTGGCGGAGCGCGCTGTCCACGCCTGCGCTCGGTGGCACTGGACGCAGGCTGTCCCCCATCAGGGAAATTGCCTCGACACCGGGTGGCAAGTCAGGTAACGTACCGCCCGGCTCCGCTGAACAAGCGAGAATACTCATCGCGACCAAGGCTGGAAGGAAACGGGACATGTATCGAACTCGCATTTCGGGGACGCAAGACGATAACAACCAGACGACCGAGGGGTAAGAGCCGCAATTTCATGGCTGTCAACGGTTTTGTTCCGAGTGAGTTCAGGTCATCGTGGTGGTTGCCCGGCCCGCACCTGCAAACCCTCGGTGCGCGAGCCCTGCGCAGTGCACGGGGCGTGCCGTTTGCGCGGGTTCGCGTCGATCTCCCCGATGGTGATTTCGTTGACCTGGACTTTCCATTCGGTCTCGACGAAACCGCCGCGTCGGGGGAACCTCTGGTGCTGGTTCTGCATGGCCTGGAGGGTTCTGCTCGTTCGACGTACGCCATTGAGACGTACCGGCGCCTGGCGCGAGACGGTGTGCGCGCTGTCGGTCTCAACTTCCGTTCCTGCAGTGGTGAGCTGAATCGGTTGCCTCGTTTGTACCATTCGGGTGACACGCAGGACCTCTCGTTCATCGTGAACTGGCTGAAAGATCGACTCCCGGAGCGGCCGTTTGGCATCATCGGATTCTCGCTGGGGGGAAACGTCCTTCTCAAATACCTGGGTGAGCGCGGACCGCCGGCGAGTGATGACATTGAAGCGGCTGTTGCGATCTCCGTGCCCTTCGATCTGTCGAAGGGCGCAACACACCTCGAACGACCCGGTGGACGGATCTATGCGCGGTACCTGTTGCGCAAGTTGATACGAAAGGTGATCGCGAAGCGAGAGATGCTCGTTCAGCGGATTGATTACGACCGTGCAGTAGGCGCCTCAACGTTTCGGATCTTCGATGATGCGGCGACCGCCAAGCTTCATGGCTTTGACGGTGCCGAGGACTACTATCGTCGATCCAGTTCCGCATCCTTTCTGCGAGAAATCGCGGTTACGACGCTGTTGATCCACTCGCTGGACGATCCGTTTCTGCCACCGGAGTCGGTGCCGCGTTCGGCCGTCGCGGAGAATCCGAATCTCGCGGCGTCGTTCACGATCCGCGGTGGGCATGTTGGATTTGTAAGTGGCGGTGCACCATGGCGTCCGGCTTTCTGGGCCGAGTCGGAGGCCGCCCGGTTTGTTTCGAAGATCCTTCACTCGAAATCAGGCCACACGATCCGCTGACGGGGAGGGCGCCCGTCAGCTGCGGGATGTCAGTTTTACAGTGCGCTCGACGGATTCCCCGGCGGGTGTCTCCACAGAGATGGTGAGGCGGTACTCACCATTGGAGAGATCGTCGGGAAGGTCCACCACAAGCCCGCGGCTCAAGGTCGTCATGTTACGCGGCGCGGTCTCGTCCCATGCCACGTGAACGGTCGGCTGGTGCGAAGCGAAGGGGGTCAATTCGGCGAGGCGTCGGAAAACCCCTTTGCTCGTCTTGTCCAATGAGATCGTCGTTGAGTGAATGGTGTTGGCCGGGTCGAGTCCATAGAGTTCCCAATACAGCGTAAACCGCTCGCCGGCTCGGAAAGGACCAGACTCCCGCAGGTGTGGTACAGCGTCCGAGAGTTGATGCGGGAGAGAGTCGCACGGGTTCAAGACCAATATATCCGACGCAACCAGACCTTCGCCGTGCACACGTCTAAGATCCAATCCCTGTCGCACCCGGCCCGCGACTTTCGACGCCGGCGCGAGCGCTTCGACGCTGACAAGATATGATCTCGGGGCCCCGGTGAGCAGGAGAACAGCCGTCGTGTCGTGTACGACCTTTGATGACCGGTGTCCTGTCTGGTGGGGGCCCGTTGTCATGACCATCGCGAAGCGGGTCTCGGTGCCGGCGCGAACACTGTCGTGAGACAGGAAACTCGTGCCCACCACGATCGTTGAGTCGGCTTGCCTGAACATGGCAAACTCGGCTGTCATGTCCTGGAATCCGTTTGCCGCGTACGCCGGATCGTGATTGGACTGGGGGCGCTCCTCGTCGAGGACCCATCCGTCGGCGGGTATGGCATCCGGCTTTTCGACGAAGTCGCGCTCCGGAAAAAAGAACGCGGAACCGTTGGTGCCGTAGTGCGTAACCAGTGAAGGCCGCAGTTCAGCAGGACTCCCGCGGATGCGTTGCCAACCGCGTGGCGCTCCGTACCGGAGAGTGATACGATGCGTACTCTCGTTCCAACCGTCCGGGTCTGGTCCCTTGGCCTGGCGGTGCATTACTGAGACGACGTGGCGCGCGTAATGTTCGGCGCGGAGTTCGTTTCCCGGCACGGTGTAGAGTGGATCGGCGAGCCAGAACAGTGTGTCGAGCAACGGTCCCCGTTCGACGCACTCGAGCGATCGAAATCGGCCGCGCACGTCGCTTGGTACGAGGTCCGACAGATCGTCCCACTCGCACCGCTGGTCTGGTGTCATGCCCGCGAGCGCGCGGTCGAAGGCATCTTCTGCGTCTTGATACGCCCCTCGACGATGCGCGACGAAACCTTCCAGCGCAGGGCACAACCAAGTGTCCTGTACTGTGCATCGCGAGACAACTTCCCTCGCGGCTTCCGGCTGATCGTCTTCGATCAAATACCGGATCAGCTGCGTCGTAAGCCACGCGTCTCCCGTCATGACTCGCTGAGCGGAATCGAGAAAACCGATCAGATCCTCACGTGCCGCGACGACATCCGTGTGTTCAGGTGGGGGCTCCCAGGCGGGTTCACCGTGGTCGAACCTGAAGCAGTATCGCCCGATGCGCACATCACAACGCCCCGAGGAGGAGTAGGTCCACGGGAGCCGATCACGCCGGAGTCGTTCGAAGCGGGCCTGCCTGCCTTGCGCGTGCCGGAGCACCTCGACAGAATCGGCCCCCAAGGCGGGTTGAGGCGGGGAGACGCCGGCGGCCGAAACCGGCATTGAGGACGTGACCTCGCCCATCCCGAACACCAGTGCGACGCGGACTGCGGGGTTCAACAACGGGAACATCGTGCGCACCCTGGAAGGGTAGTTGTTCCCGGTTGGAAGGACCAGAGAACCTTGCGGTCGTGTGATGGTCCCTCGGGCGCTGCAGTTGGCGGCAAGACTTGTGGGTGAGAGGGCCGCCGCTCACTGACGTGCGCTCGGGGGATCCATCCCGGACCCGGTGCAGAGCTTTCCTGGTGGACTGCGGTTATCTTACGGCACCGTCCCGATCATTGCGTGGCAACGTGCCAAGTCGGAGGTACTGAGTGGCCCATAGCATAAAATCCCTGATCGAGTCGTGGGATGGGATTGGCGTCGTCATGCGCTTCGATCAGGAGACGGGTACCTGGATCTTCATTGCGCTACACAGCGATCAGCTCGGCATGCCCAGCGGCGGGACCCGGATGAAGGTTTACCCCAGTCCGTCGGCGGGATTGCGCGATGCGATGAGGCTGGCACGCGGCATGACCCAGAAGTGGGCGGCGGTCGGCCTGAACTATGGTGGCGGCAAGGCGGTTCTGTCCGTGCCACGAGTGCTCACCTCAAAGCAGCGTGAAGGTCTGCTACGACGCTACGGGCGACTCATCGAGTCCCTGAAGGGAAGTTTTGCCACCGGTCCCGACCTTGGCACGTCAGCCCAGGACATGAGCATCGTCGCGCAGGAAACGGCGTTCGTTCACGGTGTGGACCGGGACACCGGCGTATCGATCGACCCCGGACCGTACACGGCCAAGGGTGTGTTTGAGGGTATCAAGGCGACGATGCGACACGTCTTTGGCTCAGAGTCCGTTGCGGGACGCGTTGTTCATATACAGGGAGTCGGGGGAGTCGGAGATCCTCTGGCGCGTCTTCTCAAGCAGGCTGGCGCGCAGATAATACTCAGCGACCTCGATTCCAAGCGCGCAGAACGTCTTTCGGAGGAGCTGGGTGGATCCGACACCTTTGAACCGCACACAGCGTACGAAGCGGCATGTGACGTGTACGCGCCCTGTGCGGTCGGCGGTACGCTGAATTCTGAAACGATCCGCGAACTCAAATGCCGTATCGTGGTTGGATCGGCAAACAATCAGCTCGAAGGTCCCGAACATGGGCGGGAGCTGCACGAACGCGGAATACTCTATGCGCCCGATTACATCGTCAATGCGGGTGGGGCCATTGCACTCGGCCTCATGACACAGGGAGTCCGGGATGCCGCCACGATTGACTCCAGGATCGCCCACATCGGCGTGTCGCTCGCCGAGATTCTCAAGGTTGCCAAGGAAAAAGGCGAATCGCCGGACGAGGCTGCCACACGCGTCGTAAGAACGCGGCTGAATCCCAACGGGCACTCCGCCTGACCTGATCTTAGTCAAGACAAGAAGGGGTTGGTAACCTACCCAACCCCTTCTCGATTCTCACGACAACTATAGATCAGAATCCCGGCGAGAAACTGAACTGCCAGTGGGCCCCCTTCAACAATCGCTGAAAAGGCTTCACGTAGTCGACTTCGGCAATGATGAAGCCGAGCAGGTTGATGCGAAGGCCGACGCCCGCGCTGTAGACAGGTTCCCGGCAATCGATTTGACATCCGAGCCCCAGTACCCTCACACCCGTGACATTCGAGTCCCAGGCCAGGCCAGCGTCGCCGAAGGCCACGAAGTCGACCGGCAGGACGCCGAACATGCCCTGCCCGATTCCCAAGGCTCCAAAGAGCGGGAATCGCAGCTCAGCGTTTCCAACGACGAGCTTGGAGCCAAACAGACTTTCGAGTACGGGACAGTTGAAGCCCTGATCGCACTCCTGGAGGCTGAAGGAGTTGAAGTCGTATCCTCGCACGAGGGTCGGGTAGCCGATGAATAGGTCTGAGAGTACGGCATCCTCGCCACCGGCACCGTACCGGCCAAAATGGGTGAGACGAAACGCCAGCGTAAATGGCCTCAGGGGCATGATGTATTTGCGGTAGTCACCGAGTAGGCTGACATAGTTCAGTGATCCCGCCGACGGCCCAAGCTCAAGTCGGTAACGCTGTCCCAGAATCGGTCCAGTGGCTCCGAAGAACGAATTATCGTACACCAGCGCGATACTACCCTGAACCAGGTTCAGGGCATCGAACGTTGGGATGTCGACCTTGTCATCGGCCAGCTCCTGCCCGGTGTCGAGTGACGTTTGAATTGTGCGCAGTTCCCTGGAGAAGCTGATGTTGCGTCCGCCAAGGGAGAATTCGAGGCGATGGACCCGACTGAAAGGGTACGACACCATGCCGGTGACTTCGCGATTGTATTGCCGCCGCAGGTCACGTTGTTCGATGAGAACCCGTTCGCCCAGTTCGGTCACGAACTGTCCGTACGAAAACCGTCCGCTAATGTACGGTATCTGTCCGACGACGAGGCCCCAGTTGAGACGGTGTCTCCGGTTCGTGTACCCCACGATGGCGGCCACGTCTTTCAGGCTGCCCTGTATTTGAAGTTGTGTGGCCACGTTATGCCGCCCGAGCATATCGCTCCAGAACGCCGAAGCGCCGCCGCCGATAAACAGGCCGAATCGATCGGTCCCAGCCGTCAGGAACGGGCGTGAGATGAAATCGAGTGAAAGGGCGGGTTTGTAGTCGGATGATCCGAATCCGTTCTCATCGGTCAGTCCGTAGTTTGGATCTGCCAGATATCGTTCGATTTCGCCCTGGTCTCGATTGGCGGGTGGCAACATGCCGGCGAGCGCCACTTCCGCATCGTCATCCTCCTCGGCGAGCACGATGCTGGTGTTGTCCTGCACGACCTCGGCCGCGATACGTGTCCCTTGCAGGGCCTCTGCTTCGCTGACCGAATAGACGTTGTATTCACCATTCTCATACACGGAGAATGCAATGCGATTTGTGTCTGCGGCTGACGAAAGCGCCGGACTCAGGCCCGTTATGCCAGTGACGCCAGTGTAGAGGTTGGTGACCTGGAACACCTCGCCGGAGCCCAACCCGAGACGGTAGACATTGGTGATACCGCCGCGATCTGACAGGAAATAGAGATTCTGCGTATCGGGCGACCACTGCGGATTGATATTCTTGACCCGAGGAAAACTTGGCAGCGCCAGGACCTCACCGTTGTCTGGGTTGATCGTGGCGAGCCGGTAGTTCCCAAAGCTGAGGGCCGACAAATCGGTGGAAAAACGGTCCGTCACGAACGCAATGCGACTTCCATCTGGCGCCCACGCGGGCTGGAGATCGGCATACGGATCGTCTGTCAGTTGAATCAGCGCGTCGAGATCGAGGTCGTACAGATACAGGTCTGAGAGTCCGCCGACGATTGCCGAGAACGCGATGTATCGTCCGTCCGGCGACCATGTCGGGTTGACGATTTCCCCGATGTCCCGGATCGGGATGTCCCTCAGCTTCTGACCGTTTCGTGCGTCGACGATGGTCAGAGCAGGGTTACCGTTGATGACCGACCCAAAGACAAACTCGGATCCGGCTCGACTCCACGCGCCTGCCGAGTTGATGAACTGTAGACTCTGATAGTGCGAGTCGGTCGTCGTCTGGACGATCTTCTCCTGTACCCGGCCTGACTCCACATCGGCACGGAACATCTCGATCGAGAACAGGTCTTTCTCGGAAAGGAACATGACCTGTTGACCGTCAGGACTCAGTACCGGCGAGGTGTTGAGTTTCCCCGCGTTTGCATCACTCAACACGCGATGCCCATACTCGCTAGCCGGTACGGCGCCCTCCGCCAGCGACTCGTAAGAGAACTTGATCGCGTCATGCCACTCGGTAACGAGCGAATCGACGGGGATGCGGAGTACGAGTTGGAGGGCGTTTTCTGCGCTTCCCGTCCGGGCTGCGGCATTCAGGATCCGGCCGATGACGTCGTCACCCCAACGGCCGGCGATGTATGCCCAGAAAGCCTGACCGAAGCGGTATGGAAAGTACCGTGGATCGTAGAGCTGGTTGATGGACGGGAGACGGTCGTTTGCCAGAGCGTCACGGATCCACATGCTCGTGTGTGTGTCGTGGGGCCCGACCGACAGATACTCGGCCATCCCTTCGATGAACCAGAGCGGCAGGCGAAGCGCCGCCGGGGCGGTTGTCTCGCTCAGTGTCCGTCCCTGCCCGGTCATATCGAATTGGAAGGCGTGAACGATCTCGTGACCGAGCACGTGATCGGTCTCTTTCAGAGGACCCGCAAACGGCAATACCACGCGGCGCTTGAAGACTTCGGTGACGCCGCCGGTGGCCTCGCCTGGAGTACCGCCAATGGCATTGGTCTGTTCGAAATCAGGGTGACTTGCGTAGTAGATGACGACCTGGCGTCCTCTGAGTCTGTGATTGAGCAGTCGGGACAGACGCGAATACCATCGTTCGGCCATGATCCCGGCCTTCTCAGCCGCTTCCTGTTCTTCAGCGTAGTAGTACAGGTCGAAGTGCTCGGTCTGCAGCACTTTGAAATCAAAGCTCTTGTATTGGACCTGATTCCGGCCGAAGTACTGTGCAACGGACGACTCTGTGGCACCAATCAAGGCGGTCACGGCGAGAGCCGCGGCGGTGAACATTCGCTTTTGAAGCATCACGTGTATCCTGAGTGCGGGCCGAGGGGGCGGGGCACCCCGTGGGTCATGAACCCTGTTCATCTATACGGGACCGGTCTTGAGGCGACGAAGGTAAACTTGCAAACCACGCTGCAACCCCCGGGCCGGTCGGGCCGGGATTCGGCGACACCAACCCCGTAACACTATTGTAAACCTAAACGCAGGGCTGTGGTTCCGCTCACAGCTCATTTGTTAAACGACTCAGCCGGGCCGGATCAGTCGCCGGGCCCGATTCTCACGTCCCAATGGCTGGCGCGGCGGGCCGTGACCGCCTTTTTCGGGCCGCTCATGCGGCCAGCAACTGCTCAATGGCGGCTATCAGGGCGTCGCGCCCAACCGGTTTCTGGAGGGTCAGTTGAGCGCCCAGGTTTCTGGCCTCGCGGAGTGCGTCGGCACCCATATTGGAGCCACCGCCGGAAACGGCGATGATCTTTGCGTCGGGGAACTCCTGCCTGATGAGGAATAGTGCATCGAATCCATTCATCACGGGCATGAACATGTCGAGAAGCACGACGTCCGGGCGGGTCGCACGGTACAGCTCCACCGCTTCCTGGCCGTTCTTCCCAACCTGGACCGAATAGCCAAAACGTGCCAGGATCTTCCCCAGCATTTCACGGATTTCACGCCTGTCGTCGACAACGAGGATCTTCGCCAATTCCTGCTTCCTTGTCCGGCCGATAGCCCCCACAGCGGGGGGTGCTGCGCCTCTGATTCGTCTTTCCCGGTGAGACGGTTTAAAAGGGCGATAACTCGGTTTCCTGCCCCCGAATATCGTGCTTTCCCATTGCAAACTGGAGGCCCGCCGATCCGATTCCAGCCCTCAAGCTTTTGTCCCAGGCGGCCGAATCTCTCAGGGAGGGACCAGCGGGTGCGCTGGGAAACGATCCGACAGTTCAGATTATCTGGTCTCGTCCGATCTTCAGGGGGGAGGCCCCATGTCCATCCAGGCGAGAGAAATCGAACGGATTACGAAGGCTGTTTTCAGGTCCATGTTTGGTTGGGGAGTGCGGCCCATCAATCGCGGAAGCCCCTCGACGGACACAACCCGTGTTGGGAGTTCGGTTCAGGTGAGTGGGCGGTGGACAGGAGAGGTGTCGGTCATGTGCAGTGCTGCGCTGGCGCGACGGGCTGCCGGGATCCTCTTCGTCAAACACGGGCACCCCCCCTCCGACCGGGAGATGTTCGATGCCGTGCGGGAGATTGCCCGGAGGGTCGGTGACGATTTCACGTCCCCGATGGTGTCAGGGTGGGGTCCGGACGTGTCCACGGTGACTACCAGCGGGAGGGGCGTCCCAAGGGCTATCAAGCCCTCGCTGGTGTTCGACTGTGACGGCGAACCGTGTTGGGTGCTGGTAGACGCGGTGGAGAACGGGATGGACGCTGTTCAGGCGTCGGGTGAAAGACGGTCGCATGAACGGGCGCGTAAGCGGGGCTTTGAGCGTGTGGGTGTTGACCTGGACGTAACGGTACTCGCCCAGGATCGCAGGCTGACACACACGCACGCCAGAAACCTGAGCATGAACGGGGTCTTTGTGGAGTGTGCGACCATGTTGCCGAGAGGTACGGACTGCGACGTGGTTGTTCACGGAAGGGACAAGGGGGGAGTGCATGTCTCGGGCCGGGTTGCGCGCAATGCGACGAACGGATTTGCCGTCGAGTTCCTGGAAGTCGATCTGGACAGCTATGGTCTGTTGCGCGACGTGGTCATGGCAAACGCAACCCCAGCCGGATACGGCACGAGCCTTACGGAGCAGGCGCATTGAACCCTGTGCATTCGAGGATCGGATGATGCCCAAAGAAGACTGGCCACCACTGGATCGAGATTATCTCACGTCGATTGCGGAGGGAGACGAGGAGTTCATCGAAGAACTTGCGCACTCTTTTCTCAATTCGTCCGTGAACATAATGGCGGAGTTGAGGGAGGCTGTACGTGTCAGCGACGCCCATCGCTTGCGGCATGCGGCTCATGCCATCAAGGGCAGTTCTCGAGCGATTGGGGCCAACACCGCTGGTGACGCATTTGAGAGGCTGGAAGACCGCGGACGGGACGCGGATTTTTCCGATATCGATCGTCTCCTCGACGATGCCGAGGGCCGGTATGGTGTTCTGGTAGGTTACATGAAGTCCGAGTGGCCCGTTCAACAAGGTGTTTCATGAGGATCCTGGTCGCCGAAGACGACGACACCTCCCGCCTGCTTCTGGGCAAGACGCTGAGGCGGCTGAACCATGAGGTCACGTTCACGAGCGACGGCGCGGAAGCTTGGGGGACCTTTCGCCGAGATCCAAAGCATCAGCTGGTCATCACCGATTGGATGATGCCCGGCATGACGGGTCTGGAACTCTGCCGCAATATCCGCGGAATGCGGCTCCCCGACTACACGTACGTGTTTATCCTGACCACCCTCAGTGGGAAGGGGCGGTTTCTGGAAGGGATGGACGCTGGTGCGGACGACTATATCACGAAGCCGTTCGACTCGGATGAACTGGCCGCGCGGTTGCGCGTGGCCGAGCGGATACTCGGGTTGGAGAAACGGCTGGTCCGTCTTGAGGGCCTGCTACCGATCTGCAGCTACTGCAAGCAAATTCGCGACGGGTCGGATCACTGGTCCAGTGTGGAGTCCTACGTAGCTCAACGTTCAGAGGCTTCTTTCAGCCATAGTATCTGCCCCAGTTGCTTTGAGTCGGTTGTAGAACCGGAAGTGCAGCAATACGAGTCAGTGGACTACTGAGCCTCCAAAAAAGAGCCCCGAGGTGTTTCACCTCGAGGCTGGTGATCAGGGAAACGGGAAGGACTATGCGACAGGTTCTCCCTGGAGTGAAGCAGCCGCAACACGGATTTCCGCCCACGGCGCCGCGCTCTGCTTGTTGTGGCGACGTACGGCATCCCGGGCAGCCGTGATCCCCGCGACGACCGTTCGGACAAACTCCGCTGGAATCGTGTCTGCCCCTACTGCCAGCGTTACCGACGCGATGTAGTCATTCAGGAAGCAGCGCCGTTCCGTTGGGCCACCAGCCGGATCCGCAAACACCCGATTGTGATCTATCCGGATGTCCAGCCGAACCGCATCCCGGTATCGGAACAATTCTGCTGCAACCCAACCTTCGCCGACGCCGTCCGGAAACCCGAGTGGGCTCATCATGCGATAGCCCTGTTCCTTGGATGTGTCAGGCTCCGTATTCGTAATCCGGTGCAGAAGGTCGTGCACCTGAGGCACGAGCTGACTCATCGTCCGTTCGATTTCGTGATCGGTGGGCGCCGTGGTGTTATGTTTGATACACGCGTTCATAATTGGCTCCCGGGCTTCCTAAGTCCCAACCGAACGGCAGGTCCGCTCGGCCTTCACCCCGTTAGACAGCCAGAAGTATGCCAAGGTTCCCGCCTTGCGGTTCACAACGGTGTAACCCATTGAAACACAATTCGTTACCATGACCTTCCGGCCGTCAAAAACGGGCTGGTTCGTGTAGCGGACCACTCGATTCCGCCACGCCAGTGTGGAGAGAATGTCCCCCGTCGAGTTCATGTTACTGCAAATCTAAGCGTTGTCTAGAGAACTTACGTGTACGTACTTGGAAGAGATCGTGTAATGGCAATGAACCGGGATTCACATCTCCGTTCGTCATGGCAACCGAGTCATCTCATGAAAACTGCACGCCTGTTGTTCAATATGCGACATGGTCATCCGTCGACCGGGCATTCGATAGTGCCTGGGAGCTATTCAAGTGTGCGACGACTCAAAACCAAACGACCTGGCCCCGCGACTGTCGGCCACTTTGTGGTGGGTGCCTCGGCTGTTGTGTTAATGGCTGTTAGTCCGCTGTCCGGCCAGGAATCGGGTGGATTGACCCGCATCACCGGCGTGAAGGTCGGTCACTTCACGCTGTCAGAACGAATGACCGGCTGCACCGTGATCCTGACCGAAGATGGTGCGGTGGGAGGCGTCGACGTGCGGGGCGGGGCACCGGCCACGCGGGAAACCGACCTCCTGGCGCCCGACAACATGGTGCAGCGGGTCCATGCAATCGTGCTTTCCGGGGGGAGCGCGTTTGGACTCGATGCCGCGACCGGTGTTGTCCGTTTTCTCGAGGAACGACAGATCGGATTCAATGTGGGAACAGGGGTCGTTCCCATCGTCCCGGCTGCTTCACTGTTCGATCTCGGTGTCGGAGCAAACCCGCAGGTCAGACCGGACGCCGATTGTGGATACCGGGCGGCCCGGGACGCGTCAACCGAGCCAATGACGGAGGGCTCCGTGGGCGCCGGCGCCGGCGCGACGGTTGGGAAGTTGGGGGGCGGTCGTCCCATGAAATCGGGGATCGGTACCGCGGTTCTCGAGCTTCCGAACGGTCTCATGGTTGGGGCGGTCGCGGCGGTCAACGCGGTTGGGGATGTGATCGACCCCGCCACCGGTGAGATCATCGCTGGTGCGTTGCATCGCGAGGATCAAACCTTTGTGAATCAGGCCCAACTCATCAGGACCGGACGGCTTCGCGGCCGCGGGTTTGGCGGCCGCAATACCACCCTGGTGGTGGTGGCAACGAATGCGGCCCTGGACAAGACACAGGCTCATCGTGTAGCCAAAGTCGCACACGACGGGTTGGCGAGGGCGATAACTCCAGTCCACACACCATCAGATGGAGACATCGTTTTTTCCCTGGCTCTTGGCACGCTCGAAGGGCCTCCAGACATGCTTGTGATTGGTGCTCTGGCCGCCGACGCCGTTGCCATGGCCATTGTGCGTGCAGTACAGACAGCCGAGGGACTACCCGGGCTCCCGTCCGTTTCGGATCTGCTCCGTTGAGCGAGTTGGTGGGGGACCCTGCTTGAACATCTACATCGCAGTGCTCGTCGGTTACTCCGGGGTGCTCATCCTCATGGGGCTCTGGTTGTCGCGCCGTGTGAAGCACGCGGACGACTTTTTCGTCGCCGGACGATCGCTCAATGCCTGGTTGATTGGCGCAACGATTCTCGCGGCCAATATTGGTGCCGGGACGACGGTGGGTGCCGCGGGAATCGGGTATGCGCGCGGGTTCTCCGCCTGGTGGTGGGTCGGGACCGCCGGTATCGGCACCGTTATCGTGGCCGCCTGGTTGGGTCCGCGCTTCTGGAAATTGGGTCGCGACAACGGTTACCTGACGGTTGGGGATTTTCTCGAGGATCGGTTTGGTCCGGGTGTGAGGGCGACCATCACCGGTCTTCTCTGGTTAGCCACACCGTGGTTGCTGGCCGCGCAGATCATGGCGGTCGCGTTCATCTTCGACGCGGTCGCCGGTGTTCCCAAGGTGATCAGCAGTGTCGTGGGCGGCGTGGTCATGATCACCTATTTTACCGCCGGCGGTCTGGTTGGCGCGGCGTGGGTGAACGCCCTGCAACTCGTCGTCCTGCTGGGTGGCTTTATGTTGGCGGTTCCCCTGGCTCTTTCGTCGGTCGGGGGGATCGACGGGTTGATGACCAGCGCGCGAACAGTGAGTACCGATTACACGAACTTCTGGGGCGCCTCCGGCCGCAACTGGGTGTTCTATCTTGCGCTGTTGCTCCCGAACTTCATGATATCACCCGGAATCGTGCAGAAGGCCTACGGCGCGCGAAACGAGCGCTCGATTCGCATAGGCGTTTCCGTGGCTGGCGGTGTTCTTCTCCTCTTCGCATTTGCGCCGGCACTCCTCGGTATGATTGCCCATGTTCGATTCCCGGGTCTGGAGAATGCGGAATCGGCGCTCCCCACCCTCCTCAAGGACGGGTTGCCGGCCTGGGTCGGGGCCCTGGGCCTGGGAGCGATCTTCATGGCGGAGGTCAGTTCGGCCGATGCCATTCTCTTCATGCTCTCCACGTCGCTTTCAAAGGATCTCTACAAGCGCTTCCTGGTGCCGGACGCCAATGACGCACAGGTGCTGCGTGTTGCCCGCCTGGCAGCGATCGGCGGTGGGTTGCTGTCCATCAGCCTCGCCCTGATTTCCGAGACGATAGTAACGGCATTGGGGATCTTTTATTCGATTGTGGGGGTTGTCCTATTCGTCCCCCTACTGGCAGCATTGTACCGGGATCGGACGCGAGCGGTGGAGGCGTTCGCCGCCATATCCTTTGGGTTATCGACGTACCTCGTAACCCGCTGGCTCGTGGACCAACCAGTCGCCGGGTTTCTGACGCCGAATCTGCTTGGGTTGCTGGCCGCCGGCTCAGCGTACATATCCACGTCCGTGTTGCGCGTCCGCGCCAAGGGGCCGGTACCGGAATCGAATTCACAGGCTAACGTTTGATGATGAATCGTGTGGTTCAGGATACATTTGGCCGACCACTGCGCAATTTGCGCATCTCGGTCACCGATCGATGCAACCTCCGGTGTCGCTATTGCATGCCTGAGGACGAGTACGTCTGGTTACCGAAGGCGTCCCTGCTCTCGTTCGAAGAGTTGGAACGCCTGGTTCACGTCTTTGCCGGACTCGGCGTCGACAAGATCAGATTGACGGGCGGGGAACCCCTGTTGCGGCGGGGTATGGCGGATCTCATCGGCCGGATTACTGCTCATCCGGACATCCGCGATGTGGCGATGACCACCAACGGCGTCCTGCTCTGTCGCGTGCTGCCCGCCCTGAAACAGGCAGGCCTTCACCGACTCACCGTGAGTTTGGACACGTTGCACCACGACCGGTTCGAGGCGTTCGCGAAAAGTGCCAGGTTGCACGACGTTCTTCGCGGTTTGCAGGTAGCAAACGATGTCGGTTTTGTCGGAACGAAGATCAACTCCGTGATTACCCGAGGTGTGAATGAGGATGAGCTTGTCAGTCTCCTGGGTTTCGCGGAGTCGGTGGGTGCCGAGTTGCGGTTCATCGAGTACATGGACGTCGGTGGTGCCACACAGTGGTCTCTTCAGAAAGTGGTTTCGCGAGCCGAGATTCTGGAAAAGGTAGAGGCCGAGCTGGGGACCGTCGAACCGATGCCGCGAGCCGATTCACCCAGCGCGCCGGCCGAGCGGTTTCGTCTTCCGAGTGGGCAGACCTTCGGAGTCATTGCGTCCACCACCGCACCATTCTGCCGTGATTGTGACCGGGCCCGGATTACCGCGGACGGGGTCTTCTATCTCTGCCTCTATGCCGACCAGGGTATCGACCTGCGTGCAGTACTTCGGAGCGGTTCCTCTGACGAGGTCGTAGCCGACACGATCGTTCGCGCATGGGCGCGCCGGGACGATCGGGGTGCGGAACGGAGACGGGAGACGCCGGAGCGCGGTGTTCTCTATCAGATCGAGGGTCTGAGGTCGGATCCTCATCGGGAAATGCATACGAGGGGTGGTTGATCATGCACGCACGGATCCCGAGCGTCGGAGTTTTCTCGCTGGCGTGGTTTGTAGCCGGTTGCGGTGCATCGCGGCCGCCGGCGGATTTCGCCCCGGATCCGGGGGTGGCGAGCCGCATATCCACGATCCGGGTTGAAGGACCGCAGTTTGTCTGTCCGGGAGAACGAATCAGCGCGGACTACTATGCGGTCCTGAATGATGGGACGCAGATTCCCTTCTCGACCGACTATGACGAGGATAACCCGCCACCCCTTCACGTGATCATGCTGACACGGACCAGTCCCGATGCGTCTCCGCGCGAAAACGGCGACTGGGATGCGGACCCCGATCCACTACAGACCGTCCACGACGGTTTTCGCCTCTCAGCATTCTTGAAGGTCAAGCCGGCCGCCAATGGGTTTCTCACGGTGGCGCCTTCGTACCAGTGCGTTCGCGACGAGTGGATATTCACCGCTCAACGCGGGGGCCGTGGCGCGGCTGGGTTGAATGGACCGGATGCTACCGTACGCCTGGGTATCGTCTCTTCACCTTTTTACGATCGCCTTGTCGTCGTGGGGCTGGAAGTCGGAGTGGCTCCTACTCAATACCTCGTCGCCAACGCGGACGAAGTTCCACCGGCAGACTGGCTCAGGGTTGCGACTCGTGGAGGGCCTGGGGGGAGGGGAGAGTCGGGTTCAAGGGGCCCTAAAGGAGCCGATGGGCAGCCAGGGTGTCCTGGT
>Ga0302046_10001666_pt1 | contig 20802 bp, 4 predicted proteins | sample RVTome_11_FD_200261 | JGI IMG/M metagenome (GOLD analysis project Ga0302046, IMG submission 200261) | Soil microbial communities from uranium-contaminated site in the Upper Colorado River Basin, Wyoming, United States - RVT147D111 (version 2) ...
GCACGCACGGGGGCGTGGCACGGTGGAGTACAAGCACCTGGTGGTGGAGCGGGAGGGGCCCGTCGCGGTCCTGACGGTGAGCCGGCCGGAGGCGCTGAACGCGCTCAACTCGCGCGTCCTCGAGGAGCTCGCGCACTTCGTGGACGCGGCGGCGGCGGACAAGGGGCTGCGCGTCGTGATCCTCACGGGCGCCGGCCCGAAGGCCTTCATCGCGGGGGCGGACATCGGCGAGATGGCTGGGCTCACGCCCGTCCAGAACCGGCACTTCGCAGGCCTGGGGGCCGGCATGCTTCGCAAGATGGAAACGATGGACGCGGTCTGGATCGCGGCGATCAACGGGTACGCTTTCGGGGGGGGGCTGGAGACCGCGATGGCGTGCGACATCCGCTACATGGCGGACACCGGCAAGCCGACGATCGGGCTCACGGAGGTCTCGCTCGGGATCATGCCGGCTTTCGGGGGGACGCAGCGGCTCCCCAGGCTCGTGGGACCGGGGAAGGCGCGCGAGCTCATCTACACCGCCGCGCGGATTGACGCGAAGGAGGCGCTGCGCATCGGCCTCGTCCAGGCGATCTTCCCGCCCGACCAGCTCATGGCGGGCGCGAGGGAGCTCGCGGCGAAGATCTGCGCGAACGCGCCGCTTGCGGTCGCCTACTGCAAGGCGGCGATCGACCGCGGGCTCCAGGCGGACTTCGACCGGGGGCAGGCGCAGGAGATCGACGCGGCCTCGATCCTCTTCTCGACCGACGACAAGCGCGAGGGGCTCACGGCGTTCGTGGAGAAGCGGAAGCCGACGTACCGCGGGAGTTAGGCGCGCACGTGGACGACGGGCCGGCCGTCGACGCCGAGCGCCACGACGCCCACGACCGTCACGCGCGCGCCGGGCACCACCTGGACGACGGGCCATTCGTCGAGGTGCACGATGCAGGGTAGCGTCCCGCTCCCGGCGGCGACCTCGACCAGGACATGGGGCGCGCCGGTCCTCTCGGGCGTGGACGCCGAGACCACGGGGGCGTTGAAGGCGACGAAACGGCAGGCGTGCCCACCGGGGTCCCCGACGATGGCCTCCGCGGAAACCTGGACCGCCCCTTCCCCGGCGGCGAGCGCGATCGGGGCGGACTCCGCGACGAGCTCACGCTCCCCCTCGTACGATTGCACCGTCCCCACGACCAAGGCGAGCGTCCACGGGGCAGGCGCCGCCACGCCGGGCGGGAAGTAGACCCGCGCGGCACCGCCGCGGCAGTCCTCTACGGGGGCCGCCGCCCCGCCACCGTGGAAATGGCGCACGTCGCCGACAAGCCCGGCCACGGTAATGCGGGCCCCGAGGGGCGTATCCGCCACCCTGGCGGGCGAGACGGCCTCCGCGCGGCTCGGCCCGTCGCTGGAGAGGGTGCCAATCAGGCCGAGCGCGAGGAAGGCCAAGCCGACGGTGAGCGGGAAGGGCCGCGGTTTGTCCACGGGCGAGCGACCCGCGCTGGGTCCAGGTCAACCTTTCGCGATACCTATCCGCAGACCATCAGACCCTCACCCATGATGGTGTGATGGTTTAGCGCATACTCTCACGCAACGGATAACGCCCCGGCCGGCGGGCGGGGCCCCATGTTCGACACCGCGGTTGTTGCGGCCGCGGCCGCTGCGGCGGTCCCAGGCAGCCTGCTCGGGCTCGGCGCGGGCCTTGTCCCCGGCCTGCACGCGAACACGCTAGCGCATGCGCTCCTGGCCTACCCCGCGCTAGCGCTCGTCCCCATCGCGGGCGGCGCCGGCGCTGCCACCGGGTCGCCGGAGGCCATGGCGGCCGCGGCGGGCTTCCTCTTCGGGATGGCCCTTGGCCACGCGTTCACCGACGACATCCCGGCCGTCTTCCTCGGCGCCCCCGACGCGGACACCGCCCTCTCCGTCCTGCCGGGGCACCGCCTCCTGTCGGCGGGCCTCGGCGAGGCCGCCGTGCGCGCGGCGGCCCACGGGTCGCTCCTCGGCGTCGTGTTCTGCCTGCCCTTCGTCCCCGTCCTCGCATGGGTGATGGGGCCGCCCAACGACGGCTACGAGTCGCTCCGCCCGTTCTTCCCCGCAATCCTCCTCGCGCTCGCGGGCATCCTGGTCGCCGCGGAGCGCGGCACGCCGGGCGGCCGAGGTGTCTCCGGGTGGCGCGCCCGGGCCTTGGCCGTTGGGCTGCTGCTCGCCTCGGCAGCCCTCGGCGAGCTCGTGATGTTCAGGGGGATGCCCGATTGGGGCTTCTACCCGCTCGGCCACCTCCCCGTCCCTGCGGGGGGCCCCCTGCTCGCGCTCTTTGCGGGCCTCTTCGGGATCCCTACGCTCCTCCTGGCGGCGTTGGGCCCCCGCGCGGCGCCCCCCGAGGTCCCGGCCGCGCGGCGGGCCGACCCGCTCGACGGGGGCGCGACGCTGCGCTACGCGTCCATGGGGACGGCCGCGGGCGCGGTCGTCGGTTGGCTCCCGGGGATCGGCGCCGCGCAGGCCACCACGCTCGCGTTCGTGATCTCCGACTTCTTCGGGGTCCGGCCGGCCCGCGGCCGCCGGCGCGGCGCGGACGCCGCTTCGTTCCTCGTCGCGGCGGCGGCGGTGGGGACGGCGAACCTCGTGTTCAACCTCGTCGCGCTCTCCCTCCTCCAGCGGGAGCGCAGCGGCGTCATGGTGGCGCTCCAGGAGGTCGCGGGGCCGGTCGTAACGGATGCCGCCACGGGGGCGGGACGCGCGGACCTCCTCATCGGCATCCTCGCGGGGGCGGTGGCGTGCCTGCCCCTCTGCTACTTCGCGGCCGTCCATGCGGGGCGCTTCGCGGCGTGGGCCTACCGCAAGGGGAACCCCAAGCGCCTCGCGCGCGCGTGCCTCCTCGGGCTCCTCGTCGGGATCTTCGTGCTCGAGGGCGCGACGGGCCTCGCGGTGGCCGCCGTCGCGACCGCCATCGGGCTGGTGCCCCCGTCCGCCGGCGTGAAGCGCGTCCACCTGATGGGGTGCGTGCTGCTGCCCGTGTCGATCCGGATCGCGGGGCTGTAGGGCGCGGGGGCGCGTAGTGCGCCACCTCTCGAGGGCGAGCAGCGGCCGCAGATCCGAACTTAGCCCATGGGGCCGCAGAGGGACAACGCACTGGGGCTTCGAGGATGCGACCCCCGGATTCGCGGAACGGCCGTACGGCCCCGGGAGGCCATTCCTGAGATGCTGCGCCTTGGCCGTCCCAGGTCCCCCTACATGAATGGCCGTGCTTGAGACGCAAAATCTAAGTTACTGCAAGCCCTCGCGGGCGGCTACCTGACAAGGTGGGGGTGAAAGTCCGAACACAACTGACCACCGCGCAGAGGGGTGGGAAGGAGTAACCGGGGCCCGGCTGAACGGTGTCGAATTGTGCCAACCCCCCTTTATGCCTGGCCATGAATGAATGCAGGAGAGGAGACGATGGGTCGACTGCCGAAGGGAAAACGCGTGATTGACGCGCAGGCGCCAACAGGAATGCGTGGAGTGAAAGGAAAGAAGGGAACGCGCGGGGGAAGATGGCTACCCCCACGACGACGGGTGCTAGTGCACTGCCTTGGGGCGACTTTCGCCGCCTGGCTTGTCCTCTCCACCGGAGTTCTCGTCGCGGGGGAATCTGAAGCGCCGACCGCAACCGACAGTGCGCGGTCCGCCCTCGAGCCTGAAGAGCGGCTTTCGTCGCACGACCTGAACGTCTACCCTTCGGGTGACGGCGATTTCCCGTACTACTCCCAGGGGACGGTCTTCACCGCGCTCTACCGGGCCGGAGCCTCCGAAGACGACGCCCTTACCGTGGTCGACATGGAGAACCGATGGATGTCCAGCACACCCCTCACGGCTTTCGGGCTCAACTCGGTGGGAACCCCGGCGACGAATGCAACAGCCGAACGAGATGGCCCTTCTCTGCGGTATGAGTCCGTCTACGGTACGGGAATCGACATCGAGTACGTATCGACCTACAATGGGGTCAAGGAGACGATCACGGTCGGCTCACGCCCCAACGTCAGCTCTGACATTGTATTCTGGAGTCGGTTGGATTTTGACCGGGGAGGTTTCGCCCTTGCGTCGAGCGGTGGTGTCCTGGCGGGCGAGGCTACCGTTGACGGGGCCCTCCACGTTGTGGACACGGCCGGTGATGTGGCCTTTGCCATTCCACAGGCGTTTGTCATAGACACTCCCGGGAGTTTCTTCGACCCATGGAGGAACCACCTTGTCCAAAATGCAAGCGAGCGCCTGGAGTGGCTACCTTACGAGGTCGTGGTCACCTCGGAATCGGTGCTGGTAGGGACGGTCCTCCCCGCGTCGATTCACCGAAACGCGAGCTGGCAGTACCCCCTCGTGATCGACCCCACGATCGAGCCATTCGTTGCGACAACGGTGGTAGTGGAAAACGAAAATGTCGAGCAGTTGAATTCGGTCACGGTCCTCACCGGTGGAGCGTTGTATATCCTGAATTCGACCGTGGAGTGGAGCGGGGCATATGCACTGTCCGTCACATCGTCGGGCGCCCTCACCATCTACAACTCCACGCTGAGGGCCCTCAATCCGGGCACCTATTGGACGTTCGAAATCCAGGGGACCGCGACCATCGAGGACTCGACGATCGAGGATACGCTCGAGGGGATCGAGGTTGAAAACGCCGCATCGTTCTCAATCACCGGCTCGACCGTGAACGAAAGCTCAGGATCCGGACTATGGATCAAGAACCAGGCGGCGCAAGTTACGGTCGAGCGGAACTCATTCTCCGATAACGCAGACGCGGGACTCGAATTCCTCGGGTCGGCCGCCTCGGGCGCATCGAGCTATTTGGAGAATGTCTTCTCCGACAACACGATTGGGATCCGGTTCCTCAATGCGGGGGTTGCGGCCCCGCTCCTCGACAACAAGCTGGTCGGCAATTCGGCATACGGGGTCCACTGCGAGGACGGGAGTGGTACCATCGAATTGAACGACACTTCGATCGCAGGGAGCACGCGCGGCGTGTACGTGGACAACTGTGCTATCGAGGCGACACGCGCCGACATCTGGGGGGCATCGTACGGCGTGGAAGCCCACGATTCCACATCGACGGTCCTCCGCGACTTCTCCATTTACCCGAGCTCGTCGGCGGACCTCTACCTGCGTTCGTCGCAGGTTCAGGCGATCGAGGGTAATTACTACGAGTGGTCTATCGACGAACTCACGTCGACGCTGGAGGTCCGCAAGAGGCTCGGGATCCGCGTGATAGACAGCGACGGGGCACCCGTCGCCAGCCTCAATGTCGAGATAAAGGACAAGAACGGCGCAGTCGAAATCGGCGGCCTCGTGACCAACGCGGGGGGGTTCCTGCCGGATCAGGAGGTCGTCCTTTTCAACCGGCCATCGGGAAGCACAGCCACCTTTCCGGGCCCTCATGAGATTGTGATGGGAAGCGGTCCCTACGAGTCCGTCCATGTGTTCGTCGGCGGGAAACGGACCGTCGTCATCCACTTCACCGGAGACGCGGACAACGATGGCCGGCCCGACAGCGTGGAGGACGCATGGCAGGACGCGGTATGGTTCGAGGCCGAGCTGATGGCGAAGTCGAACCGGTCCATTGTCACCGATTTCCAGGCATCGGACCGCAACGTCCTTGCCCACACGGACGGCGAGTACTTTCGGGAGTTGGGTTGGCCTACGCTCTCGGCAGCCACCTACCAATTTGGCTGGCTCGGCACCAGCCATGGTGCAGGTGAAGATGTGAACCTCTCCGTTGCTGATGCGGGAGGCGGCTCCATCTTGTCAAACGTAACGTATCAAGCGGCCAATGGGTCGAACTGGTACTGGAGCCCACTCTTCGAAGTCACATCAGACACAACCGCCGTTTACTCGCTCAGGGACATCACCGGCGCTGCGCCAGGGGTTTTCACGCTGGACCGCGCCGTGATCTTGCGGGTGTACGACGATAGTGGTGACCGGACCACCGCGCTCCCTGGCCAGACCACGGATCCCCTGGCTGAGGACACCGACATGGATCATGCAAACGACTCCGTGGAGGTCCGGGAGGAAGTGTACCCGCTAGAGGCCGAACTCCTCGATGTGGACCGGTACGACATCGTGTTGGCCGACTCATGGGGCGGGAGGGCCGTGAACCATGCGAACAACACGGACGAGATCTTCTCCTATGAGCTATCCAATCTCTCCTACACCAACCTCGAATCTTACCAACTGTGGGTCCGCGCCCGGAAGATCGTCTCGTCAGATGCGGACGTCCGGATCAATGTCACGTTTGGCGTGTCGACGTCCTCGGGCACGGCGGGCCTAAGCGACGAATTCCTGTGGTATCCTGGACCGACCGGCCTGTACAATTCCCTCGACAGCGTGACCATTGCGGCTTACGACGATGATGACGACAATTTGCAGGATGAGACGGACTGGGTGGAGGTCGATGCTGTAATCCTAGCCGCCTCTTCAGCGAACTCGAACATGTCCCTTTTTTATCTATCGAGCCCCACCCAACCCGACGCAGACGGCGACGGGGCGGCTGACGGGACAGAGATCAACGGGTTTTTCATGTCAGACCTGCACCAAGGTGAGAACTACAGTTACGCAGAGGGCATTACGACGGAGGCGGGACGGGTCGAGTTCGATTCCCTCTCGGACGTGGCGTTCTATGAGTTCGAGGCGAGGTACCAGGGGATCTACAAGGTCTACATTCCCGTAAAGTTCGGGGCCAGCGAGGTCCAGGGAGGCGGGAATCCGCTCCCCTATTTCCAGGACCTGTTTGAGATGGCCCTCAACGACACGGAGGGCAACCCGATTCCGGTGTACGGGGGCGAGTATGCGGTCTTCAACTTCTCGGAGGATCCGTACTCCGAAGGCATCTACTTCCAGTACCCCACTTCGTTCGCGTTCCTTTGGGATCTGGGAATCGGAACGTACAACCTGACGGTATACGTCAATGCCACTGCCGCGGGGATTCTCACGTCGCACAATTCGGTTTTCAAGGCCTCGTTCGACGCCATCTTCATCGAGAAGTTCCGGTTAGACCCCTTGGACAGGGACTATGACAACGACAACGTCACGGATGGGATCGAAATCGCCCGCTCGATGTTCCCGTTGTGGCACGATTCAGACTATGACATGGTTTCGGACTGGGAGGAATACTATGCGGGCAATGATGGCTACTTCACCAATCCCCTTTCGAACGACACGGACCGCGACGGCCTCGAGGACGGGATCGAGCTCGGCTACTCGAACGACGCCGACCCCGAGACAACCACGGACCCCACCGACGCGGACACTGACGGCGACGGCCTCCCGGACGGATGGGTCGACGGGTGGTTCGCGGAAGTTCGACCCTTCGCCCCGGGCGAGGTTGGTGGCGCGGCGGACGGGGTGCGCCAGCCATGGGAAGGGGAGGACTTGGACCTCGACGGCGAGGTGAAGAGCGGCTCGTTTGACTACGACAGCGAGACCTTCGCATCGACCGGTGGGGAGACGGACCCGGGTGAGGCGGACTCGGACAGCGACGGGATGGACGATGGGTGGGAACTTTTCTACTGGGGAAGCGAAGAGGGAGTCGCCTACGTGCTCAACCCACTATCCGATGATGCGGACCTGGACATCGATTTCCTCGACATTGTCGGCAACGGAGCGCACGGGAACGGCACCGGCGACAACCTGACGAACCTGCAGGAGTACTCCATACGCTCGAACCCTTTCTCAGGCGACATGGACCACGATTTCCTCGAGGACGCGACCGAGGCGAAGGTCGCGTTCCGCACGAGCGTGGCGAACGCCGTGTTCGACTCCGATGCCTTCCTGACAGCGACGGAGGGAGACTGGATCATGTGGGACGAGAACCCATATGACAGCGTCCCGGGCCTCTTCTTCAACTACACGTCCGGCGTCACCAATGGGACCTCGGAGTTCCCATTCAACCTGCAGCACACGCCTCCGGCGCTCCACCTGTGGGACAACGCCCCCGTGGCCTACAACGCATCCGAGGAGCAGGTGTACATCTGGCTGCACATATCCGATTCGGGCGATGCCGACGGCAACGGGGTGCTGGAGGGGACGGTCATCGTGTGGACGATCCACGAGGGGAGTCCACCAGCCACCACCTCGAATGCGCCCCAACCCGAGTATGTCCGCCGGGAGATGCCAGGCCGGATGGTCTGGAACGACCCGGACAGCGACAACGACGGCGTCATCGACGGGTACGAGGGGTGGCCGTTGGGCGGGGGGGAGCCGTACAACGCCTGGTGGGAGGACGTCGACGGGGACGGCCTGATCAACTCGCTGGACTCCGACTCCGACAACGACGGCATCCCGGACGGAATGGAGTGGACGAACGGAGATGCGGACTTTGACCCGGATGAGGGCGAGACGCACGCCTACGCAAATGACACGGACGGCGACATGGTGGTGGACGGGGAGGATTCGCATCCACTTGACTTTGACAACGACTACATGAGCGGGTACTTCTCGCAAGTGACTTCGAACGGGACGATTGCAGCGTTCGCCGGGCTCGAAAACGCATGGGGCACGGACCCCGCCGACCCGGACACCGATGGCGACGGCCTGCTCGATGGCCTAGAGGACGCCAACCGGAACGGCACGCAGGACGAGGGGGAGACTTCGCCGCTCGACCGGGATTCGGACGATGATGGTCTCTGGGACGGCCCTTCGATATGGGCCGAAGGGTCGGCGGTGGTGCTCGACCCTGGGACGGCGGCCCACAACGCTGACAACGTCGAGGACCTTGAGGATGAACCGACCTCCCAGGACTACCTGTCGTTCCTGGACCGGCCTTGGTTTGTAGACCGCGACCAGGTGAACTTCACCGGCGTTTCGTTTGCGGCGCGCGCGTATCGGGTCGTGGTGAACCTCTCGGCATGGGCCAGCCACAACAACACGACCTTCGACCTGGGGGTATTCCTCGGAGAGGAATTCCAGTTCGAGGTGAGCCTGGTCATCAACGACACGGGCCTGAACTGGACGTCCTACGCGGTCGGCTTCGTCGTGGCTCCCTCCGCAACGTCGTACACGCTCTCCATCTACAGCCGGGCGGGGCACCTGTACCTGCGGGACGTGCGGCTCGTCCCGGGCGATGTGGGTGAGCAGGAGTACGGGACAGATCCGTTATCGAACGACACCGATGGCGACGGCCTCCAGGACGGGTTCGAGGTGGCACTCACGCACGACACGGTCACGCTTGACGCGGAGGTCTCGGGTGGCTCCTATGCCATCTTGGCCACCAACGCCTCGAACATGGAAGAGGACGACGACGACTGGCGATCCAACCCCTTCTTGGCGGACACCGATGGCGATGGTTTCCGCGACGGGACATGGGTGGTGCCATACAACGGGGAAGATACGCCGTTTGGAGAACGCTCGTACGGGACGGATCCAAGCAGGCCCGATACGGACGGCGACGGCTGGGCCGACTCCCTCGAGGTTCTCGAGATGGGGACGAACCCCACGATTGCCGATACGGACGGCGATGGGCTCCCGGACTCGTACGAGCCATGGCCGACGCTCGACTTCGACAGTGACGGTCTTGCGAACGCTCTTGACGAGGATTCGGATGTGCCCAACAGCGTCACAAACGCGGACCTGGATTCCGTGGAGGTGGTGGGCCAGCAGAACTACGGCCTCACGGTGGTCTTCCGGACGAATGCCAGCGCGGGAGCGTACGACGGCCCGGGGCTGTGGGTCGCGGCGGCGGTAAACGCCACGGGCGACCTGACGGCCTACAGGTTCGAGCAGTTCGAGTCGGAGCTACCGGAGTCGGCCGCGCGGCTCGAGTTCGTCTCGACCTTCGGGGGGAGCGAGGGTCAAAGTCTCGACGGGTCGCAGCCCGTCTTGACGTTCGAGGGGTGGCCGGTCTTCACCTCGGCGGTCGGCGGGACCTGGAGGCTGCACATCGTCCACGCCAATCATACCGTGATGACGTTCGTCCGTGAGGACGATAACGCGGCGATGGAGTTGGGGAGGGACATCACGTGGCAGAACAGCCGTGAGACGAACTTCCTCTACCGAGAGACCCTGAACTGGTCGGCGGTCCTCACGGAGGATGGGGACAACGACGGCCTTTCGGACGCGCTGGAGGCGGTTTTCGGCACGAGCACGAGCCTGGCGGACACGGACGGAGACGGCCTCGAGGACGGAGTCGAGTACTACCTCGGGCTCAACGGGACGAACGCCGACACGGATGGCGACGGCCTCACGGACGGGTTCGAAGTCAAGGAGTTCGGGTCGAACGCGAGCCTCCCGGACAGCGACGGCGACGCGCTCTGGGACGGGAACTTCACGTTGTACGGTGGAGGAGCCATCAACCGGACGGTCGGCGAGTACCTCAACCGGACGCTGGTCCAGGTCAAGGACTCGGACGGCGACGGGCTCCCGGATGGCTGGGAGGCGTTCTACTACTTGGACCCGAAGGACCCGGACGACGCGTACTCGGATAACGACCTGGACTGGATGGATGCCTGGGAGGAGTATGCATGGGACTTCCCTGGGAACTGGTCGGAGCTTGCCAACACGACCTGGTGGGGCGGGACGGACCCGACGGACATCGACACCGACGGCGACACGATGCCGGACGGCTACGAGGCATGGTGGGGCCTCAACCCGCTCTACAGCGGCGATCAGACGGCGGACAACGACAGCGACGGGATCGAGAACCAGCACGAGTACAACTGGTCGATCGTCGACCCTGACGGGGACACGCCGAACGAGGCGTGGTACCCGGGATTCTCGTTGAACCCGTTCGACGCGGACACCGATGGCGACGGGCTCTCGGACGGCGCAGAGATGAACACGACGGGCCTGCCGCGGGATGTGGACGGGGACGGGATCGGCAACGGGATCGACGAGGACTCGGATGACGACGGCTTGTGGGATGACGAGGAGGTGGCGGGGTGGAACGTCTCGATCATCCCCGCGTGGATACTCTACGCAAACCTGTCCGAGTACACGAACGAGACGGGGGACATCGACTGGAGCAAGTTCCCGCTGTGGTGGAACGCGTCGGACCCGTACGACAACGACACCGACGGCGACGGGCTAAACGACTTCGAAGAGTTCTGGAACGGTTCGAACCCGACGACGAACGACACGGACGGCGACTCGATCCTGGACGGCGACGACTGGACGACGGACGAGAACGGATCGCTGGTCTGGACGCGGGCGTTCCAGGAGATGGAGCCTCCGGAGATCGAGTTCCACGGGTACACGTTCGGCGCGTGCTCGCAGAAGAACCTGGGGGACTGCGCGAACATCTCGATGACGATCCGGGACGTGGGGTCGGGGATCCTGACGCTCTCTGCCCAGCACATGGGGTCGGGGTGGTTCCGGGCGGAGTTAGTCCCGTATTTCACCACACAGCCAGCGTCCGGCGGGGGGCCCCTTCTCGAGACGCCGTACTGGGTGCAGGTGCCGATCTCGGGGATCCACGACCGGTTCGGGACGTTCAAGGTGCTGTTCACGGTGATGGACCGGCTCGGGAACGAGGGCACGCAGATCTACATCGGTGGGGACACGTTCTTCGAGACGCGGCGGATGATCCAGGGCGTCCTTCAGGCGAGCCCGACGGTCAACCCAGGCGAGCTTGGGTACGCGTGGGGCCTCTTCTACGGTGCCCGGTCCGCGGGGGTTGACACGCCGGCGTTCTTCGACGACATCCTGTCCGGGCGGATGACAGCGGCCGACTTCGCGGCGGGCTTGAGCCAGCTGCCCCACCTGGTCACGCACGGGGGGGAGGCGTACGACCAGGCGTACCTGGACTACATGTCGATCCTTGCGGCGGCGGTGAACCCGTACGTGATTTCGCTGGAGGACATCGAGAACCTGCAGTCGGAAGAGATGACCTACTGGATGCGCGACACGGGGGCGCAGCTGGGAAACGCGTCGTACTGGCTGCAGTTCGCGAAGGCGTTCTGGGACGGGTCGGTGGCAGGGGGGATCGTATTGACGGCTGCGGTTGCGGTGGCGTCTGCGGGCGCTCTGGCGGCGGTGGTGGTGGCGATCAAATCGATCTCGATCGTGGTTCAGCTCATCAAGGCTGTCAAGACGATCGTCGGGGTGGCTCTGCAGATCGTGAAGGCGGTGCTGGTGTCGGCGGCGAAGTCGGCGTACAAGGTGGTGACGGCCGTCGCGGGGAAGATCTGGAGCGGAATGAAGGCGGTTGGCCAGGCTATCCGATCGGGACTGGCGGTCGCAAAGGACTCCTTCCAGGCGTTTGCGATGCGGATGATGCGCGGCCTAGATGCAGTAGGCGCGCGGATCATGCAGACGTTCACATCAAAGATAGACGACTTTGCACGGTGGTTTGGCGAAACAGTAAAGCGGATTACAGATGCCGCAGAAGGCGTTGCACAACAGATAGCCGAGAATCTCCGCCTCTTGGTCGCCACTGAGCGGGCTTCACCGAGCCCCGGTGGTGGATGGGGCTCCGCAGCACGCCGGGCGGCGTCTGGCCCGGAACGAGCGCTACACCCAAACAAGCAAATGATGGATGTCGCCAAGACCTTCAGGGAGGTTGACAAGAATGGAAATAGAGTTCTGGCTAATAGGCAAACCGTTAAGCACATGCTCGATCCTGATCGTGATGGGGTACGAAACCACTTTGCTGAGTTTGGCGCACGAATGGGCGTTGACTGGAAGGACCCACTTGATTTCCAGAAGATCTTTGATGTCCTTAGCGAAACGATTCGCAAGGGACATGTCAGGCCTACCGCAAACGGATTCGCCTACGAGCGTCAATTCACGCATGGATGGGTTAGAGTGCACGCGAATTATGTCGCTGGGCATCTGCGCATCGCGACTGCCCATCCGATCTCGATCCCCCCGTGGTATGGTCCGTAGGGTCGAGATTAGGAGTCCTGGGGGGGTGGAAAGACATTGATACTGACGGCACTGGTTTCGCCGGACGAATGGGACGAAACTCGACGCCTTGAGAATAGCAGCGGCCAGATGGAGGACACTATTGAGGTCGGAAGCATCATCCGTGTTGTACTATCTATTCGAGGACTGCAAACCTACTGGTCCGAGAACCCAAGGGAACGTGGCGCCGAGCTTGGCCTCAGGCCGCTATTCCCAGGAACCTGTGGCTATGGCTTCGAGGGAACAGTTCAGGGAGTCACCTATGTAGTAGGCCGTCCGTTGTCCCGTAAACGCCAAGCAGCCAGTGATTCCGACAAGTCAATTGAGTCCGTATTGGTTGATTGCGGGGCCCCCTTGCAAGTTAGGAATGAACTTGGTTCGTTTGAGCAAATGGGAATCAGGAGAGGATCACCCATTGGCGGAGTGGGGATTCTCGCAGGACTAGTGGCAGCCCATTCACGCACCAATGCGGCGATTCGCGCCAAGGTGGATCGAATCGTCGAGTCCAACCCCGTTCTCGGCGCGGGGGTTCCTCTGGTTTACCGGCGCGTCACCTTTGAGATTCCTGACGTCGAACCGAGGAAATGAGGATCTATTGGGGGCCCTTCGTCATCGCATCGCCATATCTGCCCAGTCTCAGTAGATAGCGAAGGCAGCCAGCATCCCCTTTCACCGCAAACGTGATCATGGGCCCATCCCTGCTCAAGAGCGGGATGCCATTGAGTGGAAGGGATGGGCGGGTCCGGCCGGGCCCGATTCGGAATTGCACGCGCTTGCCTATGAATGTTCGTGGGCTCACCGCCCACGTAGTCTTCGACCTGGCCACCGCCGAGGTGGAGGAGGCCCTCGATCCGAGGACGGCCGGGCGCTTTCAGCCCTCGGATCTCGCCGCGCGTCCGCGTAGGTTTCACCCGACGGAAACCAGGCAGCCGCCCGCACCGGATGAGTTTATCAAAGGCCGCGCCTCTCGAAGGCCTCCTGGGGGGGACAGGCGCGTTCGAGGGGAGTCGTGAGCGCGGGCAAGGCGCCGCGCCGAAGGGCCCCGCCCAGGGCGCCCGGACGGCCGCGGGAATCCGCCAAGGCCTGGTCAATGGGCGCGGCGCGCCTGCCCGCGACCGCGGGCGCATCAACGGGTCTGCCCCCATGGCCGACCGCGGGCGCGTCAACGGGTCTGCCCCCATGGCCGACCGCGGGCGCATCAACGGGTCGAAGGGCCTCTCGAACGGCGGGCGCACGAACGGCGCGTCACTGAGGCGGCCCCGCCGGGGCGCGTCCCGGAGGCGCCTGGCGGCCGCGGCCGCGCTGGGGATCCTGCTGCTCGCGTCCCTCGGGGCCGTGCTCGTGCCCGCGGGGGCGCCGGCGTTCGCGGTCGACGGCCGCTTCGGCGAGTGGGAGGGCGTCCCGGCGTTCCCGGGGGCGGAGCCCGCGGGAGCGGACGGGCCGGCGTCGCCGACGTCCGTGCGTGTCGTGGCGCACGCGCAGACGGTGTTCGTCCAGGCGACGTTCGACCGGCCCCTCTTTGCGGGCAACGAACCCGAGGTGCTCCGCGTGTTCGTGGATGCTGACGCGGACGCCGCGACCGGATTTGACATGGGCACCGTAGGGGCCGACCTCATGCTCGAGGCCGCGGGGTCGGGCGGGGATCTTGAGGCGACCTCGCTGTTCGCGTTCGACGCCGAGCGCGAGGCGGACGACTGGAATGGGTTTAGGGAGCGGGGGCGGGCGCCGCTCGCCATTGCGGGGGAACGGATCGAGACCCAAGTCCTTCCGGTGGAGGCCCCCGATCGAGCCCGCGTACTGGTCACGGTAAGCAGCCTTGCCGCGGATTCGATTCCTTCATGGCCGGCGGTACCCAGCGGGTTCCTTGTCGCGCCAGATTTGGCGCTTTCGGCCTCGTTGGTGCCCGACACGCGTGAGGCGTTTTCGGTGGCCCCGATCCACCTTCGGGCAGTCGGAGCCGACCAGGCAGTCGGCACCGTCGAAGTTACCAGCCGGGCGGGCGCGGACTTCGCGGCGGCGGAGGAGGTCGCCCTCATCAGTGCGGACGGCAGCCGCCATTTGCCCGAGGTCGCGGACAGGTTGAGCCTCCGGTTCCGGTTCTCTCCCGCGTTGCGTGTGGCCGCGGGCGAGGAATGGGCCGGCACATTGGAGGTTCGATTCAAGGAGCGGTTCGGGGGCCAACAGGGCCGCTCGTTCGGTGTCTTCGTCTCGGCGGCCGAGGGGCCCCACGTGTTCCTTGGAGCCCCTTCGCGCTCGGGACCCACCGCGTACCTGGGTTTCGTCTCCCCCGAGCCCGTTGTGGACGGGGCCTTCGGGGAGTGGGCGCTCGCGGGCGCCCAGCCGGAGCCTGCGGACCTCGCTTCGGCGGCTGGCTTGGATTTGGTAGGCACGCGCGCGATGTGGAGCGGTGAGGCGGGCGCCTATTACGCCGAGGCGCGGGGCCCCGTACTGCAGGGGACCGAACTAGGTTCGCTCCCCGTGGCGGCGAGGCCCATCCACGGCCCGACGGCGCCCCGCGACACGGCGCCGGCCGCCGGGCGGCCCGGCCCCGCGCCGCCTCCGCCTCCGCTCACGGCAAACGACCGCCTGTTCGTGTATGTCGACTCCGACCGCGACCCGCGGACGGGGTTCCAGCCGCTGCCGGACTACCCCATGGGCGCGGAGTACGTGATCCAAGTCGCCGGGCGCTTCTCGCGTGCCACGGCCTCACACCTGCTTGCGTTTGTCGGATCTTCCTCCGGCGAAGCGGCTTGGGTTGCCCGCGGGCAGGTCGCGGCCATCGCGCTTGGTGCCGCACTGGAGGGCGAGATCCCGGCAGAGGCGGTCTACGCCACCCAGGGCGCCCGGCTCCTCTTCCAGACGGTGGACGGCACGGGCCGATCCATCGACGTTTCGAGTGGCCTACAAGAATTCGAAGCGCGGGGCCTCGAGGCCGACGGGCTCCTGCACTTCCGGATGGTGACGTTCGACCCGCTGAAGGGAGAGCCTCCGATTCGCGCCGGGCTGACCAGCGCAACCCCCAACGGTTTCTGGGTCGTCCAATTTGGAGCCGGCGCGCCCCACAGTTCCCTCGCCGCCGTGGAGGCGTTGGGCGCGACCCTGTACGGGTACGTCCACTCCAGCGCCCACCTCGCAGGGATGACAGAGCCCACTTCAGAGGCCGTGCGAGCCATTCCCGGGGTCCGGTGGGTCGGCGTTTACCACCCCGCCTACAAATTCGGCTCCGACCCTCTCTCGTGGCCCGCGGGGAGGCTGCGCTTGGACGCATTGCTTTTCGAGCCCGTCCCTACCCTCGCCCAAGACGTAGAAGCCCTCGGAGGTTCGGTGATTGCCTCCACCGGACATGCCGCGCGCGTGGAGATCGACCGGGAACAAGTCGCCGGGTTAGCCGCGATTGCTCAGATCCAGTTCCTCGAGATTTCGAACAGGCCGGCGCCGCTGAACGACTTCGGCCGCAACTACCAGGGTGTTAACCTCACCTATGACCACCTCGGTCTCGACGGCTCCGGCATCGTAGTCGGGATTTCTGACACGGGGCTCGACTTCACACACCCCGCATTCGACGACACAGGGAACGCGTCGACGGGCCCGCTCTTCGACGGGCGCATCGTAGGCTACTTCAGGTATGGGAGCAGCTACGGGGACGGCAACGGGCACGGCACGCACACCGCGGGATCTATCGCGGGCGACGGGGACCTCTCCAACACGACGAGCATCTCCACGATAGGTGTGCCCCAGTTCCGGGGCATCGCGCCGGCGGCCTCGCTCGTGATCACCGCGTCGCTCGCTGGGTCGCCGCCTTCGGACGACCAGGTTTTCGCAGACCAGCAGACGTATGGGGCAACGGCATCCTCGAACTCGTGGGGCTACGTGGACTCGCGGCAGAGCCCCATAACGGACTATGAGGTCGGCGCATACCTCACCGACCTCTCCGTGATCGACGCCAACACATCTCGGGCCGGCCTCCAGCCGGTGACCATCGTGTTCGCGGCGGGCAACGCTGGCTCGGGCTCGAACACCGTGGGCTCCCCCGGCACCGCGAAGAACGTGATCACCGTGGGGGCCTCGGAAACGAACCGTGGCTACGACGCCTACTCTGACGACCTCAGTTCGATCGCGTCCTTCTCGTCGCGCGGGCCGACCGACGACGCGAGGATCAAACCCGACGTCGTGGCCATAGGGACGTATGTCCTGTCGACGCAATCGCGCACCTCGGGCTGCAGCTGCACCTACGGAGGCTGGGACCAGTCATGGACAGGGCCCAACTACGCCTTCTCAAGCGGGACGAGCCAGGCGACCCCCCAGGTCTCGGGGATGGTCGCGATGATCCAGCAGCACCTGAACGAGACCTACGCGAGGATCCCGAGCCCCGCGCTTGTCAAGGCAGCCCTAATCAACGGGGCGGAGGACCTCGGATATGGGTACGAGCACACGGGCGGCGTGACCGGCCCCATGTCACAGGGATGGGGGCGCGTGAACGTCAGCCGCTCCGTGGAGGGCCCACCCAGTGGGACCATCATCTACGCGGAGGAGGGGCCTTCGGTCGGGACGGGAGACCTCATCGTCCACCGCTACGTGGTGTCCTCGTCCGGCACGCCGCTCAAGGTCACGATCGTATGGACCGATGCGCCGGGCAACCCGCAGGACACGGTGACCCTACCGGAGCTTGTGAACAACCTGGAGCTGGTCGTCCGCGCCCCGAACGGGACCTTCTTCCACGGCAACCGGTTCGCGGGCTCTTGGTCGAGGGCCAACGACAGCTCCTACGATAGCCGGAACAACGTCGAGAACGTCTTTGTCCAGGCGCCGGGCGTGGGTACCTGGACCGTCGAGGTGACGGGCGCAACCATCAGGTCTGCCAGGCAGCAATTCGCTCTGGTCGTGTCGGGCGCCCTAGAAGAGGTCACCCCACCCGTGGTCTCCGACGAATCTACCTTCCCCGGCGCGCCTGCCAGTTCGAAATTCGGGTGGAACGTCACGGTGGCCTCCGTGGATGGAGACGCCTATGCCGACATCATCGTGGGGGCCCCGGGGGCAAGCGGCGGAAACGGCTCCGTCTACCTGTTCTTCGGCGCGGCGGACGCGGACGCGTCGGGACTCAACGTCTCGCAGGCAGGGGCCGTCCTGCACGGGACTGCGGGCGAGAACTTTGGTTGGGATCTTGACGCCTCAAGTGACTGGGACGGCGACGGGGTACGCGACCTCCTGGTCGGGGCCCCAGCTGGTGGGAAGGCCTACCTGTTCCTCGGGATGGCGAGTTGGACAGGGCGCACGGCGAACGTCACCTTCACGGGGTCCTCGGGCGACCGGTTCGGGGAGAGCGTGCGGCTGGCGGCTGGGCTCGACGCGACGAGCGGCGCGGAGGCCGTCATCGGCGCCCCGCGGGCCTCGTCGCTCGCGGGGCGGGCCTACGTGTTCTCAGGCGGCGCGGCGACGGGGACGTTGGGCACGGGGGACGCCGATGCGACGATTCTTGGGGGGGGCTCGGGAGACCTACTGGGATCCGCGCTGTCGTCGGGGGACCTTAACGGTGACGGGGATGGCGACCTGGCCGTCGGCGCCCCCGGGACTTCCAAAGCCTACGTCCTCCTTGGCGGCATCGCTGCCAGTTCGTTGGCGGTCGACGTGAGCTTCGCCGGTCTGCCGGACACACGGTTCGGCCACAGCGTTTCCCTCGAGGGGGACGTCAACGGCGACGGCTTTGACGACCTGCTCGTAGGGGCGCCGCTTGCCAATGGCACCGCGGGTGCGAGCTATGCGTTCTTCGGGAGCCCCGCCCCCGACGATAACCAGGTAAAGCGCTACTACTTCTTCGACGACATGGAGTCGGGCCCCACCCTGTGGACCGAGATGTCAGCAGGCTCCAACGCATCGACGCCCTGGAACATTACGTCGAGCGCCTACTTCGGCGACGGAGATAGCGGACACGCATGGGAGGACAGCCCTGGAAGCTACGCGAACCTGGTCGACTACTCCATCCGGACGGCGACCCCCGTCAACCTTACGGGTGCCTCCGACCCCGTGCTCTCTTTTGTCTACCTGTCCAACGTCGAAGGGTATGGGCAGAACTACGACGGGTTCCGCGTCGAGTACTCGACGAACGGCGGAAGCAGCTGGACGCAGGTCGACGCATCCAACACACAAGGACTCTATGACACGACGGTTTGGGACACGGGAAACCCCAACCAGAAATCTGCACTCGCCGGCAGCTATGCATTCACTTTCGACCGCCCCGTGTGGAGGCTCGTCGTGTTCAACGTCTCCTCGCTCGCAGGCCAGCCCAGCGTTGCCTTCCGGTTCCGGTTCGCCTCGGACTTCACGCTCACCGAGGACGGCGTGTATATTGACAACGTCGCCGTCCGCGAGCGTAACCCATCGAGCCCCAACTTCACCATATACGGTGTAGCCCACGGGGACCTCTTCGGGATGTCCGTGACGGCATTCGGCAGCGCCTCGGGCACCGCGGGCATCTCGGACTTCGCGGTCGGGGCGCCCTATGCCGATAAGGGCCTGACACCGGACGCGGGGGCGGCGTTCGTCTTCACGGGCTCAAGCTCCCTCGGCGGCACAACGACAGCGGCCTCGGCCGCGGCCGTCTCCCGCGGGAACTCCGCGTCGTCTGGTGCCGGCTGGTCCGTGAGCGGGCTCGAGGGGTTCAATGGCTCATCCGCGGTTCGGATCTTCGTGGGCGCGCCGCTCGGCGGCGCAAACCAGGGAGGCGCGCTGGTGGGCGACGTTACCGAAGCCATCCCGGAACTTTCGGATGCGGCGGCCGTGTCGTTGGCAGTGGCCTTGTTGTTCTTCGTTAGGAGGAAACGCGGGCGGCGGCCGGACGACCTATAGCCCTACAGTTTTCCCGCCGCCACATCCTTGAGGAACGCCCGCACGAGCCTCAGCTCGCCCTCCATGTCACGCAGATCAAGCATCAAGCTCCACGAGTGCAGGTACCGCACGGACAGCGACACGATGGCGGTCGGCACCCCCGCCCGCGACGTGTGGATCGGCCCCGCGTCCGTCCCCCCGACGAGGGGCTTCTTGACCTGGTAGGGCACCTTCGCGCGCTCGGCTGTCCGGATGAGGTGCTTCACGATCCGGGGGGGCACGATCGTCGTGTGGTCGGCCGCCGTGATCACCGGCCCCTTGCCCATCGCCGAAGGCCGCTTGTGCTCCGCCACGCCGGGGAAGTCGCCGGCCGCCGTCCCCTCGAGGACGAGGGCGAAGTCGGGCTCGAGCCCGAAGGCCGCAGGCCCCGCGCCGCGCGTGCCCACCTCCTCCTGCACGGTGAACACGAGGTCGGCGTTCACGCCGTCCAGCGTCTCGGCGAGCGCGGCCATCACGGTGCACCCCGCGCGGTCGTCGAACGCCTTTCCGGACACGATGTGCCGCGAGAGTTGCGCGAAGGAGGTGGCAGGCACCATGGGGGAGCCGACCCGGATGCCCTTCGCCGAGAGCTCGCGCTTCGTGAGGCCCGTGTCCACCGTGAGCTCGTCGACGGGGATGACCTTCTCCCGCTCCGCCGGCGACGTGATGTGGGGCGGCTTCACGCCGATCGTGCCGAGCGCCCTCCCCCCGTCGCCGAGCACCCACACCTGCCCGCCCGGCAGGATGCGCGGGTCCCACCCGCCGAGCGTGGTGAACGAGAGGAAGCCGCCGTCGTGGAGGTGCGTGGCGATGAAGCCGACCTCGTCCATGTGGGCGGCGAGCATTAGGCGCGGCCCCTTCCCCTCGAACGAGGCGATGAGGTTCCCTAGGCGGTCGGTCCGTACCTTGTCGGCGTGGGGGCGCACCACCTTGTCGAGGCGCGCGCGCACCTCGTCCTCAAACCCGGGGGGCCCGGGAAGTTCCGAGAGCTCCCGCAGGAGCGCGAGCCGGTCAAGCGCCATGGGGACGCCCGCGAACGTGGGGGCGGCCATAAAGAAATGGCGGCCGACCCCAGCGCTCAAGAGGCCGCCCCGCGATGCGCGCGCG
>Ga0302046_10001667_pt1 | contig 20797 bp, 22 predicted proteins | sample RVTome_11_FD_200261 | JGI IMG/M metagenome (GOLD analysis project Ga0302046, IMG submission 200261) | Soil microbial communities from uranium-contaminated site in the Upper Colorado River Basin, Wyoming, United States - RVT147D111 (version 2) ...
ACTCGCGCGACGCGCCGGCGGCGAGCGCGCCGGGCTCGGCGAGGATGGTCAGCGGAGGCGGAGCCAGGCTCCCGGCGGCCTGCGAGCTCGAGTCCACGCACCCCGGGAGTCCCAGGAGGACCGCCAGCCCAATGCCTGCCCGCGCCATCTCTCGCCCGAGGATAGGCAACGGTCGGACGCGTTCAAGCGCGGAGCGCGCTTGAGGTGCCCGCGCGCGGAGGCTAGCGTGCGATCTCCTTGCGATTGCGGCCGAAAACCTGCGCGGCGCTCGTGCTCGCGGCAGCGTGTCGAGCTCCCGCGGACCCGGAGGCGGCGATCGGGCCGGCCGCGGGTGACCTGCTCGTCGACCTCTCCGGCGCGTACAGCTTCCGGGACGCGGCGCAGGACCCCGAGCGGGAGCGCCTGCGCCTGCAGACCTCGGCCGGCTTCTTCGTGAACCCGGCGCACCGCGTCGGGCTCTCGTTCGACGGCGAGCTCGTGAACGACGAGACGTTCGACGAGCACCTCTTCGCGATCGGCCCCTTCTACGACTACAACGTGCCGATCGGCAGGCGCACCACCTTCTACGTCGGACCGCAGGTCCAGTGGGCGTCGGTCGACCTGGGCGAGCCGGACGAGAGCTCGGACTCGGTCGCCTGGGGCGTGCACGTGGGGCTGCGGCACTGGCTGTCGCCGCGCGTGGCGCTCGTGCTCGAGCCGCGCTGGATGCGGGCGGACTTCGGGGAGGACTTCGGCGGGGAGGCGGACCAGTTCGACGTGCTCCTGGGCCTGGCGGTGACGATGGCGACGCGCTAGCCGGGCGCGCTACGCGATCTGCGCCGCTCGTGCGCGCGAGAGCTCGCGGAAGCCCTCGATCAGCGCCAGCGGGTCCTGCTCGCGCAGCCACGCGGCCCGCTGCGCTTCGCTCTCGACGAGCCCGCCCGCCGTCCACGCTCGCAGTAGCTGCTTGACCCGTGCAGCCGCGCCGCGCGCGGCGACTCCGCTGGCGCGCATCGCCTCGGCGTAGTCGTAGAGGAAGCGCGCGGCTTCCGCGCGGGTCACCTCGCGCCCGGTGAAGATCCACGGGTCCGCCAGGGCCGCCTGGCCCACCATGACGTAGGCGCAGCCGGTCTCGGCGCGCATGCGCTCGAGGTCGGCGTGGCCCTGGACGCCGCCATTGCCGCAGACCGGGATCGAGACGCTCTCGACGGCGCGCCGGATGCGCGTCCAGTCGACCTCGGGCCGGTAGCTCTCCTTCTTCGTCCTGCAGTGAACGGTCAAGAGCGAGGCGCCCGCCTGCTCGACGCGGCGCGCCAGCTCCTCGAGCCGCGTGTCGTCGTCGAACCCGGCGCGGATCTTCGCGCTGACCGGGACGAGCTCGCCGACGGCGCCGACGACCGCGCGCACGAGGTCCTCGACGGCTCGCGGGTCGCGCAGGAGCGCCGAGCCCGCGCAGCCGCGCAGGGCGCCCTTCGCGGGGCAGCCGAAGTTGAGGTCGACCAGCGGCGCGCCCAGCTCGACCGCGCGCCGGGCGCTCGCCGCCACCACGTCGAGCCGGCGGCCCATCAGCTGCAGGCCGACCGGGGCGTGAAAAGTCGGCTGCCCCCGGTCTGCTCCCAGGTGCTCGCGCAGCACGCGCCGCGGCACGGCGTGGTCGACGACGCGCACGAACTCGGTGAAGGCTCCGCCGAGGGCGTGCGGGGGGTTGCGCTCGAGCACCTCGGCGCGGAACGCGCGGTCGGTCACCCCCTCCATGGGGGCGAGCAGCCAGGGACCCGTGAACGGCAGGGGCATGGTCCGCCGATTGTATCCACGACCTGCGCCGCGCCGAGCTGCGTAGAATGGCACGCCGCATGCGCCAAACGACGGATCACGGCTGGACGAGCATCCGATTCGAAGCGGCGGCGGGGCGCATCGCCGGCTGGGTGGAGCGCACGCCGCTGATCCCCTTCGACGCCGGGGACCGGCGCGTGGAGCTGCGGCTCAAGCTCGAGAACCGCCAGGTGACGGGCGCCTTCAAGGCGCGCGGTGCCTGCAACCAGATCCGACAGCTGAGCGCCCCGGAGCGCGCGGCCGGCGTCGTCGCCTGCAGCTCCGGCAACCACGGCAAGGCCCTCGCCTGGGCGGCGCGCGAGGCGGGCGTGCTGGCGACGATCGTGATGCCGCGCAACGCCTACCCCAACAAGATCCAGGCCTGCCGCGACCTCGGGGCAGAGGTCGTGCTGGCGCCGACCCGCCAGGAGGCCGAGCTCGATTGCGCGCGGCGGGTCGCGGCGGGCGCGCGCCTCGTGCACCCCTACGACGACGAGCGCACGATCGAAGGCGCCGGCACCGTCGGCCTCGAGATCGCCGAGGAATGGCCCGACGTCGAGGTCGTGATCGTTCCGGTGGGGGGCGGCGGCCTCATCGCGGGCAGCTCGCTCGCGATCCGGCGCCGGCTCGGCGTGCGGCCGACGATCCTCGGCAGCGAGCCCAGCGGAGCGGCCACGATGACGCGCGGCCTGGAAGCGGGCGCGCCGGTGACCGTCGATCCGATCACGACCGAGGTCCAGGGGCTCTGCCCGCTCTTCTCGGGCGCGCTCAACATCGCGATCTGCAGCGAGACGCTCGACGGCGTCGAGCTCGTCGAGGACGAGGAGGTCTACGCGGCCCAGCGGCGGCTGGTCGAGGCGGGCGAGATCGTCGAGCCGGCCGGCGCGGCCGCGGCGGCGGTCGTCTTCACGGGCAAGCTGCGGCCCGCGCTGCTCGCGGGCCGCTCGGGCGCCGATCCGCTGCGCGTGGCTGTCGTCCTCTCGGGCGGCAACGCCGATCCCGAGCAGCTCGCGCGCCTCACCGGGGGGCGCTGATGCGCCACGCGGCGCTCCTCCTGGCGGCGGCGCTCGCCCTCGCGGCGTGCGGCGAGTCCGAAGCGCCCGCCGAGCTCCCGGGGCGCCCGGCGACCGCCGTCGTGCTGCTCGTGCTCGACTCCGTCCGCCCCGACCACATGGGGGCGTACGGCCACGCGCCGGATCCGATGCCGCACACCACGGCGCTCGCGCGCGAGAGCGTCGTGTTCGAGTCGGCCATCGCGGCGTCGACCGGGACGAACGCGGCGCTCGCCTCGATCCTGACGGGCCAGTACGCCCAGAACCACGGCGTCGGCTCGCTGCGCAACCTGGGCCAGCAGCGCCTGGCCGAGCGCCGCGTCACCCTGGCCGAGCGCTTCCGGGACGCCGGCTGGCGCACGCTCTCGGCCGTGTCCCTGCCGCAGCTGGGTCATGCGCTCTCGGGCCTCGGACAAGGGTTCGAGCGCCGGATCGAGCCCGGCCTCCAGGAGCAGGACCGCTCGGCGATGCAGACGTTCTACGCCGCGCGGCCCGAGCTCGAGGCGCTGCTGCGCAGCGGGGAGCCGGTCTTCGCGCTGCTGCACTTCGCCGACGCGCGGCGCGACGACGCCGCGCTCGGTGCCCTCGCGGCACCTTTCCTCGAGCACCATCTCCGGCCGTTCGCCGAGCACCACGAATGGCTGGGCGAGATCCTCGCGCGCGTCGCGCGCGACCCGGATGGAGCGCTGGACGACCTCGGCAACGCGCTGCGCCGCAGCCGGGGCTCGCCGGAGCACGCCGCCCTACGTCGCGCGCAGTACGACAGCCAGCTCGCGTACGTCGACCTGCACGTCGGCGAGCTGCTCGCCCTCCTGCGCGACGCCGGCCGGTACCAGAGCTCGCTCGTCTGCGTGGTCGGGACCCACGGCCGGCTCCTCGAAGAGCCCGCGCCAGCGGGCCCGACGTTCTCGCGCGAGCTCGTGAGCGTGCCCCTGTTCGTGCGCTTCCCCGGCGGCGGCGCGCGCGGCCCGCGCAGGTCGCTCGTCCAGCCGCTGGACCTCGCTCCGACGCTCGCCGCGCTCCTGGCGCTCGGCTCGGCCGACGAGGAATCGGACGGTCGCGACCTCTCGCCGTCGCTCACCGGCGACGCGTCCGCGCGCGAGCTCGCGCTGTGCGAGACGAGCGGCCTCGAGCGCCGCGCCGCCTTCGGACCGCGCTTCCAGGTCGAGGAGCACTCGATCGTCGGCGCGGCGGTCTACGAGCGCGGGCTCGGCGCGCTCGTGCGCGAGGCCGACCTCGACGAGGCGCAGAAGGCCCGCGTCCGCGCTCTCACGGCCGCCCTCGAGGGTTTCGCGCGGCCCGAGGAGTGGCTCGTCGAGGTCGCCGGCGGCGCGGGGTACGAGGTCGCATGGCGCTTCGCGCGCGGGTGGGTGCGCGGGGCGTCGGTCGAAGGCGCGGCGAGCCTGTTCGAGGCGCCTCGCGCGGGCGGCACCGAGATTGGCGGGCGCGCGCGCATCGAGTCGGGCCCGGCGGCGCTCACGGTGCGCGGCAGCCAGCGCTGCGCGCCGCTGCGCCTCGACCTCACCTACGACTCGGGCGAGCTCGACGCCGGCGCGATCCGGATCGGCGACGTGCCGCTCGCCGCGCACGCCATGCCGCGGCTGCGCTCGCCGAGCGCGGACGACTGGCCCGCGCCCGCCGGAGCGCCCGCCGGCGAGCCGCCCTGGAGCGCCGACTTCGCGCCGCGCGGCGGACGCTGGTGGACCCTGCGCGTGCTCGGAGCCGGCGAGGCGGTCGAGGCGCTGCTCGTCCCCTACCCGCCCGAGCACCTCGACGAGCGGCTCGAGTGGAGCGCCGGCGCCGAGATCGAGGTGGTCCCGGCCCCCGGCCGTCCCGACGTGCTCCTCGTGCGCGGCGTCGCGCCGCTCGAGCTGGACGTCGCGAAGGCGCCCGGGCGCGACATGGCGCTCTCGGTCGCGCTGGACGGAGTCCAGGTCGACGTCCAGCGGATGCGCTACGCCGGCAAGCGCTTCGACGCTCCCGGCCACCTCTCGCTCTACCTGCCGGAGTGGATCGCGGGCGTTACCGACGCGCTCGACCGGCCGCCGGGTGCGGACGGCTTCGGCGAGCGCGGCCTGCGCATCCTGCGCCGCGGCAGCGGCACGCCGCCGGAGGAGCGCACGGGGCTGGAGCTCGAGGAGCTCTCGTTCGTGCGCTGGCTGGGGGCCGGCGAGTGAAGCGCGTCGTGCTCGTCCGGCCGCGCGGGCCGCGCAACGTCGGAATGGTGCTGCGCGCCACGCTCAACTTCGGCCCGTGCGAGCTCGCGCTGGTCGCGCCCGAGCGACCTTCGATCCTCGTGCACCCCGAGTTCGAGCAGATGTCGCACGGGGCGCGGGCGGCGCGCGACTCGATCCGGGTCAGTCGATCCCTCGCGTCCGCGCTCGAGGACTGCACGGCGTCGGTCGGCTTCACGGCGCGCGTCCGCGGCAAGCGCGTGCGGCGCGACTGGCGCGACGCGCGCGGCGACCTCGAGGCCCTGGGCGCCGATCCAGAGCAGCGGCTGGCGCTCGTGTTCGGCAGCGAGGAGAGCGGGCTCACCGCGGAAGAGGCGGCTCTGGTCCAGGACTTGATCTACGTGCGCACGGCGCGCGAGCACACGTCCCTGAACCTCGCGATGAGCGTCGGCATCGTGCTCGCGGGGTTGTTCACTGGCGAGGAGGCCCACCAGCCCGAGCCGGGCGGCGCGATGCTGAGCGGCGACGGGCGCGAGTTCCTGAAGGCACGGCTCAAGGAGGTGCTCGCCGGAGACGTGGCGCGGACCGCGTCCGCCGCGCGCGACATCAGCGCCTCGATCGAGCGCGTGTTCTCGCGCGCGCCCCTCGAGAACCGCGATGCGCGCGCGTGGCACCTGATGCTGCGCGCGCTCGGGTCGCGCTCGTCGCCCGGCGACTTCGGCCTCGACCCCACCCCCAAGGGGGCGCGCCGGGCGGACGCGCTGGGGAAGCGCCGCGCGAAGGATAGCGCCCGGGATCGTGCCCGAGGTCGTGCAGAGGGCCGCGACGGTTGCGGGGGCCCCGGCGCGCGGGGATGATTCGCGCGATGGTCCACCTGAACCGCATCTACACCAGGACCGGAGACGACGGCACGACGGCGCTCGGCGACGGCTCGCGGGTCGCGAAGCACGATCTGCGCGTCGCCGCCTACGGCACCGTGGACGAGCTGTCGAGCACGATCGGCCTGGCGCTCGTGCAGGGTGTGGCACGCCCCTTCGACGAGCGGCTGCGCGCGATCCAGAACGACCTGTTCGACGTGGGCTCGGACCTCTGCGTCCCGGGCGCCGGCGCCGACAGGCTGCGCATCCTGCCCTCGTACGTGAGGCGCCTCGAGGAGTGGATCGACGAGGTGAACGCGGGCCTGCGGCCGCTGGGCTCGTTCGTGCTGCCGGGCGGGACGCCGGCCGCCGCGTGGCTGCACTTCGCGCGCACCGTGTGCCGTCGCGCGGAACGGCTCGTCAGCGAGCTCGCGGGGCGCGAGGAGGTGGGCGCAGAGGTCCTGCCGTACCTCAACCGCCTGTCCGACCTCCTGTTCGTGCTCGCGCGCGCGGCCAATGACGGCGGGGACGGCGGGGACGGCGGCGAGGCCGACGTCCTCTGGGAACCCGGGAAGGGCGGGGCGTGAGCCCGCCGGTCGAGCTCGCGTCGCGGACGCCCGCGCTGTGGGTCGGACGCGTGGAGCGCGAGCCGCTCGCGCTGCTCGCCGACCACGCCCACTGCGAGCTCGGCGCGGCGGCGTCGGCGCAGGCGCTCGTCTCGCGCAATCCCGAGAAGGCGGAGCTGGTCGAGGCGCTCGCGGCCGTGGCGCTCGAGGAGATGCAGCACTTCGGCATCGTCGTGCGCGAGCTGCACGCGCGCGGCGGAAGCCTGGGGCGCGCCGCGCCGAACCCGTACGCGGAGGGGCTGCTCGCCGGAGCCGCGCAAGGCCGGCGCTCGGTGCTCCTCGACCGGCTGCTCGTCTCGCACCTGATCGAGGCGCGCAGCCTCGAGCGCTTCCAGCTGCTCGCCGAGCACCTCCGTGACGCGGATCTCGCGCGCCTCTACCGCGGGCTGGCACCGTCCGAGGCCGCCCACCGCGCCCTCTTCCTGCGGCTCGCGCGCGCGTACTTCGACGCGCCCCGGGTGCGCTCGCGCCTCTTCGAGCTGCGCGCGCTCGAGGCGCGCCTGCTGGACGGGCTGCCGTTCTGCGCGCGCGTGCACTCCGGCACGCGGGCTGTCCCTTGAACGCGCGCCACGCCTACGTGCGCGGCCGCGTGCAGGGCGTCGCGTTCCGCTACTACGCGCGGCGCGAGGCGCGACGCCTCGGCGTCGACGGCTGGGTGCGCAACCTCGCGGACGGACGCGTCGAAGTGTGGTTCGAGGGTCCCGCCGCGGCGCTCGCGGCATTCGAGGCATGGCTCGCGGAGGGACCGCCCGCGGCGCGCGTCGACGCCCTCGAGGTCGAGCGCGTCGAGCCGCGCGGCGCGGGGGGCTTCGAGGTCCGCGCCTGATCGTCGCGCTGTTCACGCTGTGTTCGACGGCCGAACGCGCTTCCCGCGCGCCGCGCGGCCGGCGTAGGCTCTCCTGCACCATGAGAGCTCGAATCCCCAGCGCGGCGCTGGCCCTCGGCCTCGCGACCGGCAGCGCTCCCGCCCAGGAGGTCGGGCGCGCCCCCGGCCAGCACCTCTTCGACATCGAGCTGCCGACGATCGACGGCTCGAAGACGCTGCGCCTCTCGGACTTCCGCGGGAAGAAGCTGCTGCTGGTCGAGTTCGCCTCGTGGTGAGCGGGCTGCCGCAAGCACGTGCCGGTCTGGCACGCGAAGACGCGCGCGATGCGCGCGAGCGGCGAGCTCGCCGTCGTCGGCATCACCCAGGAGCAGCACCCCGACCGCTGCCGGCTCTACGCCCAGTGGCAGGAGCTCGACTGGCCGATCCTCTGGGATCCCTTCAACCTGACCGGGTCGGCGGCCGTACCCATCGTCTCGGGCATCGACGCGCACGGGGTCGTGCGCGCGGCGCTGCGCAACCCCGAGCGCGACGCCGCGGACGAGTTCTTCGAGAAGGCGTACGAGCCGCCCGCGAGCGCGCCCGCCGCCGAGATCCCCGTGCGCCGCGAGCTGCTCGCGGCGGGGTCGACGCCGGACACGCTCGCGGAGTGGGCGATCGCGAAGATGCTCTGGGAAGGGCCCGCGGCGTACGACGACGGCATCGCCGCGCTCGAGGAGGCCGTCGGCCAGCGCGGCGAGGACCCCGTGCTGCTCTTCCGGCTCGGCGTCGCGCACCGCCTGCGCTACGACTCGCCCGCCGGCCGCAGCGGCGACTTCCAGGCCTCGCTCGACCACTGGACTCACGCACTGCGCAAGGACCCGAACCAGTACATCTGGCGCCGGCGGATCCAGCAGTGGGGGCCGCGGCTCGACAAGCCGTACGCGTTCTACGACTGGGTCGCGCGCGCGCGCGAGGAGATCGCGGCGCGCGGCGCGGAGCCCATCGCCGTCGCCGTGGCGCTGACCGGCTCGGAGGTCGCGGACCAGTCGAACGTGCTGCCCGCGCGCAAGGAGGAGCGCGCGAACCCCGATCCGAAGCGCGAGATCGCGCAGGACGAGGTCGGCCTCGTGCGTGTCGCCGCCGCGGCGGCGCTCAACACGAGCGCCGGGGGCCGCAACCGTTCGCAGCCGACTGCGCGCGTGTACGTCGAGCTGCGGCCCGATCCAGTCCGCGACGTGCACTGGAGCAACGACGCCGGACCGACGCTGGTCTGGATCTCGGTGCCGCAGGGCTGGCGGCTCGAGCAGAACCTGCACGAGCTGCCGCTGCCGGGCGCCGAGCCGTCGAACGAGACGCGGCGCCTCGAGCTCGAGGTACTCGCCTCGAGCGCGGAGGCGCGGCCGATCGTGCGCGGCTTCGCGCTCTACTACGTGTGCGAGGGGGAGAGCGGCGAGTGCGTGTACCGGCGGCGCGACTTCGAGATCGAGCTGCCGCTCTTGTAGAACTCGCCCCCGGGCGCGCGTCAGAGCGGCAGCGCCGCCCGCGCCTCGACCGCGGCCGCGGACGGCAGCAGCGCTTCGCGGGACGAGCCGCCCGAGGCCGACACGCGCAGAGCGATCTCGCCCAGGTTGAGCTGGACGAGCGCCCGCGCCAGCTCCATGCCGATGCCGAAGAGGTGCGTCACCGAGCGCTCTCCGATGCGATCGCCGTGGACGCCGCGGCGCAACACCTCGATGTCGGCGGGCGTGGGAGCGGGTCCCTCGTCGCTGACCGAGAGGAGCACGCGGCCGTGACCGGCCGGCTCCGCGCGCAGCTCGACACGGCCGCCGCGCGGCGACATCTTGGAGGCGTGTCGCAAGAGGCTCGCCAGGATCTGGCGCAGGTGGCGCGGATCGGCGTGGATCCAGCGGGCGTCCGCGTCGACCGACTGGGCGAGCTCGAGCTTGCGCGAGGCGAAGCGCGGCCCGAGGTCCTCGTGCATCGAGTCGAAGAGGTCGCGCACGGAGCACTCCTGGGCGCGGCAGGCGAGGCCGAGGAGCCGGTAGCGGACCACGTCGCGGAAGGCCTCGAACATATCGTGCATCTCCTCGCTCGAGTCGCGGATGTAGCCGAGGTACTCCTCCTGCTTGTCGTTGAGCGGCCCCGCCAGGCCCTCCTCCAGGTTGGCGACGAACTCGCGCACCACCGTGAGCGGCGTGCAGAACTCGTGCACGGCCTCGCGCACGAAGTCGTCGACCGGGTCGCCCTCGCTCGGTGTGCGAGCGACCTCGCTCGCCCCCGCGGGAGCCGCGAGCGCGCGCTCGAGCACGCCGGCGAGGAGCCGCGGCTCGTCGGGCGCCAGGAAGTCGACGGCGCCGTCCGCGAGGGCGCGCGCCACGGCGGCTCCCTCGCCCGCGCGGCAGCCCACGAGGAGCGGCGCGAAGCCCGCCTCGACGAGGCGCCGGACCCAGCTCCGCGCGCCGCGGCCGACGAGGGTCGAGTCGAGCACGGTGAGCCGCGGCCGGAAGGACGCCGCCAGCGCGGCCTGCGGCCCGCTGCAGCGCTCGACGCGCGCGCCGGTGGCCTCGAGCCGCGAGCGCAGCCCGCTCTCGCGGTTCTCGATCAAGAGAATGGAGTGGGCGAGCGTGGGTTGCATGACCGAAACCGATCCGTGCCCGGGGGGGAGCGCGGCCGGTATCGCCCAGATCCGGGAATCCCTTGACCGCAAAGCCGGGTTTCCCGGAGGTTGTGCGCGCTCCCTGGCCGAGCCCGAGGGTTTGTCCCGAGTCAGCCGCCCCGGGATCGGTTCTTGCCCGGCCACGGCGCATGCGTGCCCGCTCCCTCGCCGCGCTCCTCGCCTCCACCGCCCTGATCGCGGCGGCGTGCGCTCCGCTGCCGCTCGGCCCCGACTCGCGCGTGCGCGGCCCGATCGCCGCGCGCAACCAGCACCCGCTCGCGCTGACGGTGCTCGCGCTGCCCCCGCGGCGCGCCGCGACCCTGGCGCGGGGTCGGACCGGCGTCGAGCTCATGTCCGTCTACACGAGCATCTACGAGTCCGGCCTCGGGCCCGGCGAGCGGGTGGTGTTCGACGGCGAGGTGCTGCGCAGCTCGGCGACGGTGCGCCAAGGGGTGGGGCCGAACACGGACGTCGAGCTCCAGCTGGCTGCGGTGTACACGTCGAGCGGTTTCCTGGACGGCTTCGCCGACGCGTTCCACGACACGCTCCAGTTCGCGGACGGCGGCCGCTCGCGGGCCGCCGACGACCAGCACGACATGCGCCTCGTGCGCAACGGACGGACGATCTACGAAGTCCACGAGGACGAGGTCGCCCTGGCCGACGTGCCGGTGATCGTGACGCACCGCGTCCTGGCCGAGGACGATGGCACCCCGGGCGTCGCCCTGCGCGCCGGCGTCGAGCTCCCCACGGGTTCCGAGAGCGCCGGAGCGGGGAACGGCGGGCTCGACTGGGGCGCGGGCGTCGTGATCGAGAAGAACTGGCCGCGCTGGTCGATCACTGGCGGGGTCGATCTCGTGATCCCCTCGACGCCCGACTCGTTCGCCGGCTCCGGGGTCGATCTGTCGAACGTCCTCCAGCTGCAGAACGGCTACGAGTACCGCTGGACCGACCGTTTCTCGCTGCTCGCGCAGCTCTTCTGGACGAGCCCGATGATCGACGACTTCAGCCTCGAGGAGATCAGCCGCGACGTGCTCGACGTGGGGCTGGGCTTCGCCGTCGACACCTCGCGCCGCTCGAAGTTCACGATGTCCTTCCACGAGGACCTGGTCGCCGCGACCGGGCCCGACTTCTCCGCGCTGCTCGCCTGGACGTGGGGGTACTGAGGCGTCTACGCCCCGAGCGAGAAGATGCGCTGGAGCAGCGTCGGGCGCCTCGCGCGCGCCTCGAACTGCGCGCAGTCGCCGCGCAGGTTGATCTTGCGATGGTCGCCCGGCGTCTGCTGCTCGTCGAGGAAGGCGTCCTTCTGCCGCACGACGAGGTTGTCGGGGTGCCAGCAGCCCGTGCGCGGGGCCTGGTATGGGGCCTGGCGAAAATGGCGGCAGTCGTTGCAGGAGACCTTGTTCATGGCGCTCGGGGAGTCGCGCGTCGGGCGGCCGGCTCGAGGGGCGCGACAGGTTAGCGCGTCGGATCGCGCGGCGGGAGGTCCCGCGCCTGCCCTGTTCTGTCCCTGTTCTGGGTGGTCACGGACCCGGCCTTCTTCTCGTCAGCCGGGCCCGGAAGAGGAACGCTCGGAGGTGCCCATGAAAAAGGCGGGAATCGCCATGTTCCTAACCCTGGATTCCCCATGCCTTTACGGGGCCGGGGCCGGGGCCGGGGCCGGGGCCGGGGCCGGGGCCGGGGCCGGGGCCGGGGGCGTGTACACTCGCGCTCAGGGCGTTCCTGGCTCCTGTCCACGTCGACAACCCGTGAATGCGTCCCGCGGACCTTCGGGATGAGGAGGAAACCATGCTGAACGAGCGAGTGCCTCTACGTCTAGGATTGGCGATGCTCGCCGCTGCCGCTTGCCTGTCGGTAGCCGTTGCCCACGCGTCTCTGATGGCTCTTGATGACCCGGTTCCGCCGGAGCCCGTTCCCAACGCCGAGTGTCCCGAAGACGTTCCTGAACAGGAACTCGTTGACGAACTCGTCACCGGTTGTGGACTCAACCGGGAGATGGCGATCCAGGCAGCTATCGTCGGCGCTTCCCCCGTCGTTTGCGACAAGTGTGAGCGACCGGTACGCTCGACGTAGACTGCTTGGACTGCTTGGGCGGGATCGCGGCCTCCGAGAGATGCCACATGAGGAAACGAGCATGGAGCGCTGCTGTCTCCGCATGCCTCTTTCTCGGGGGGGTGATCGCATGGAGCGAGCTTCACGGGCGTGAGCGACCAGCGCAGGCAGTTGCGCCTGAGAATGTCGAGGCAGATCCGCGCGCTCGCTCGAACGAGGACGCCCTACCGCGGGCTGCTCGGCCATCTCGACATCCGATGCCGGCGACCGGAGAGGATGCGGGCCACCTGCGAGAAGCCGTGCTGCACGGAGAGCTTTGGGTCGTCTCAGGAGGAAGGCGAGAGCTGGCCCGAGGCAAGGCGAGCATCGTTCTGGTTCCCAGGGCGGACGTAGCCTCTCTGGCCGGCTCTGAGGGTGAAGGGGAGAAGTGGGGTGTCGCAGCTCTCACCTACGATCCGACGGGGGGACGGGGAGCCGTTTGAGGCCAGCTGCGTACAGCAGCCCGACCATCGAGGTCGCCGATGGCAAGTGGACCATGCAGGTTCCTGAGCAGGACCTCGTGGTGTTGTCCGTAGTGCTCGAAGCGAGCGATGCGTCCGTCGTGCGAGGGCGCTCACTCGACTCGGGTCAGCGTCGGTTGGTTGTGGACGTCGAGCCGCTGGGCCTCGGGGAGTTGTCCGTCGTCGACGACGCCACGGGTCTCGCGATGGAGGGGCTCGACGTGCTCGAGCACCTTGCGATTTCAGCTCGGGTGCCGCAGGTCATCGACTTCAGCGCGGGCCTCCGGTTCGTGGAAGGAGTCCGATCGGGTGATGAACGACGCCGGCTTCCGGAGCCTCCGAAGTGGGCGCGGGTCGTCTGCAGCCCATGCTCCTCGCCCGTGCCCGTTCGGCTCAGCGAGCTGGATCGAGTGCTCTGGGTGGGCAAGCCAGGCTATCAGTGGGAGCAGGTTGCATGGGCGAGCACGGACCGCGATGCCGTCGTACGACTCGCAGCGGTCAGCGCGCTGGAGCTCGCGATCACCCACCTGAGCAGTGCTCCGGGCCTGTACGACGCCCTCGTCCTGCGCGACACCTCCGTCGTCGCATCGTGGGCGTCGCTGAGGACGGACCGCGTGCTGTTCCTCGAGGAGGCTGCCGCGGGGCCCTATCGCGTCATCCTCCGGCGAAGGCGTGGAGCAGGAGAGGATGTGCTCTACGATGCCACGCACTTCCTGGAGCCCCATGCCCTGCAGCGGATAGAGCTCGACGTCCAGTCCTTGTCGGAGAATCTGCCTGCTCCGGGCTCCCTGACGGTCCACGTCCAGGGCTACGGCGCGGCGCTGTCCTTGGATCGCAGGATCGAACTTCTGCTGGCCAAGGTGCAGGATAGCCAGGTCGGCCTGTCGACGTTTCGCAAGCCCCTATCGGCTCTGACGGGTGATTCACACGGGCGCACTGCGAGATTCGACGATCTGCCCGCGGGCGAGTACGTGGTCGCCTTGTCGCCTTGTGGGATCGAGGCTCGCGTGACGCTGGATCCAGAAGCCCACGAGGAGGCGACCTTCGACCTGAGCGAGCTGGCGATGCTCAGGGTCTGGCCGGTGGACGACGGCGACGCGGGTGAAGCGGCTCGCGGGCGCGACCACCTTCGCCTGCTGTGGAAGCCGACGTCCAGCACCCCGCCCGCAGGTGGAGAGCGGGGGGCGCGGAGCGCTGAAGCGAGCGCGTGGGGCGAGCGGGAGTGGCTGGTGCTGCGGCCCGCCACCCGGGAGGGGGAGTCGTGGTCCATCCTGTGCCTCCCAGGCCAGGTTGCGCTGCTCGCCGTCGATGGGGCCGGCAGGGCGAGGAGCTCGGTCACCCGCGTCGACGTGGGGAGCGGAGCGAACGAAGCGACGCTCGAGCTCCAGGGCGTGGAGAGCACCGGGTTGCGCGTGCGTGTGCTGGGCCTGGCGCGGGATCGGCTGACGGCATCGCCCGGCCCGCTCGAGAGCATCCTGCGGGCCCTCGGAGGGGCGGACGACACGCACTTCGTGACGCGGCTCGATGCGGGATCGAGCGAGGAGGCTGTCTTCCTCGTCCACCTGTCCAGCCCCGGCGTCCATGAGGTGCGTCAGCCGGAGCTGCCGGGATACGAAGCGCTGAGCCCGACGGTGCGCTCCGTGCGCGTCGGCGCGGGCGAGACGGTGGACCTGCTGATGGAATGGCGCGCCGTCGAGGAGCGAGCGGGGGCCGATCCTGCGGGCAGGTGAGCTCTTCCGGTGGCCTCGAAGTCATCGGGCCGAAGCACGGAGCGCGGCGTTGGGAGCCGCGTGCCGCTTCAGCCCGCGACGAACGCCTCGATCTCGTCCATGCGCGCGAGGGCGTCTCGCTCGCCGAGCTCCAGCAGCCGGTGCAGGTAGTCGGGCTGGAACATCACCGTGCTCAGGAAATCCTGGCTGCGCGTCCGCTGGGTGCCCAGGCGCCGCGTCAGGAACCGGAACGTCTTCGGTAGCTGCGGCTCGAGCTCGCCCGCGAGCCGGCCGAGGTCGCGGCTGGGCCGCAGCACGAGCAGCTCCACTTGCCGTAGCACCGGATGCTCTGTCGCCTCGAGCAGATCGTTGACCCGTTCCAGCTGAATCGCGTCCTGCTCGAGCATGTCGATGAAGATCGCGTTGTACAGCACGCCCAGGATGTGGGCGGGCGAGGGCGGGCCGGCGAAGCTCGGCGAATCGGCCTCCTCGCGCGTGCGCCGGTAGCGCGTCGAGATCGCCAGGATCTTCCGTGCCCCGAGGTGCAGGGCCGGCGCGAGCGGGGCGACGAGGCGCACGCCGCCGTCGCCGTAGTAGTCCCCGTCGATCGACACCGCCGGGAAGAAGAGCGGCAGCGCGGCCGACGCCATCACGTGGTCGACCGTGAGCTGCGCCTCGACGCTGCGCCGCTGCGGCCGTTCCCAGGCCTCGATCCCGCGTCCCGAGAAGAAGGTGACGGTCTGGCCGGTCGAGTAGCGCGTCGTCGTCAGCGCGACAGCGCGCAGCCGCCCTTGCGCCAGGTTGGCGCGCACTCCGCGCAGCTCGCCGTCGTCCGCGCCCAGAGAGCGTCGCAGCGTCGCGCGCAGCGGCGTCGTGTCGACCATGCCCTGCCCCCAGGGCCGGCGCCGCGGCACGATCAGCCGCGCCCCGATCCCGGCGGCGCGCGAGAGCAGCGAGAGCGTGTCGACGTAGAAAACGCCGCCGGTGTCGAGCGTGCTCCAGAGCTCGGCGAGGTTGGCCGTCTTGTCAGCGAAGCGCCCCGTGTGGTTCGCGAGGTGCGCCGCGTTGATCGCTCCGGCGGATACGCCGGTCAGGATGGGGACTCCGAGGTCGGGAAAGCGCGCGGCGAGGCCGCGCAGAGTTCCGACCTGGTAAGCGGAGCGGGCTCCGCCGCCCCCGAGCGCGACGGCCAGCTCGGCGTTGGACATGACAGACCTGTACCAAATGGACACGCGAAGTGAAGGCGGCGGCGTGCTATACGTCCGCGGTGCTCCCGGTCGCCGATCCGCCGAAGGAGGGCAGCGAGCGCGTGCTCGTGCGCGTGCAGGCCGTCTCGGGCCTCAGCTTCGCGACGTTCCTTGCGCTGCACCTCGCCAACTCCGTCGCCGCGTCCCTGGGTCCCGAATCCTACGACGCCCTCATGGCGCGGCTGCGCGGCTACTACCAGACGCCGCTGGTCGAGATCCTCGCCGTCGGTGCGTCGGGAGCCGTCCACGTCGCGTGCGGCCTCGCGCGCCTGCGAAACCGCCGGCGCCGGGCGCGCGAGCAGCGTCGCGCCGGTCGCGCACCGGTGCGGGCGCCGCTCTGGCTCCGGGTCCATCGGCTCAGCGGCTACTTCCTCCTGCTCGTCATCGTCGGGCACGTGCTGGCGACGCGCGGACCGGGACTCTTCCTGGACCAGCCGGCCGACTTCTCGTACCTCACGTTCAGCCTGACGACCTGGCCCGCGGCCTTCTTTCCGTACTACTTCCTGCTGTTCTCGTCGGGGACCTACCACCTGATGTACGGCGCCGGGCAGGCCCTGCGCGTGTTCGGCCTGCGCCCGAACCTCGCACCGCACTCCTCCCGCCTCGCGGCGGCGCTGTTCGGCGTTGCGCTGCTCGGCGGCGTCGCGGGGATCCTCGCGATGGGCGGCATCCTCGCCGAGCCCGACACTTCGCGGTTCGGCGAGTTCCGCGCGCTCTACGAGCGCTACGCCCCCTTCATGGTCACCTGGTAGGGTCGACTCGGCGCGAGCTGCGGCGACATGCGCCGGGCGGAATCGTAGACTGAGCGCGGCTTGACCACGCACTTCGATCTCGGCGACCAGGTCGCCGTCGTCACGGGCGGCGGTCGCGGCATCGGCGCGGCGGTCGCGGTGCGCCTGGCAGCGGCAGGAGCCGACGTGGCCATCGTCGACGCCGCAGAGGACGACTGCGCGGCCGCGGCAGCCGAGGTCCAGGCCCGCGGCCGGCGAGCGCTCGCCTTCCCGATCGACGTGACCGACGAGCAGGAGGTGGAGCGGATGACGGCCGAGGTCCGCCGGCGTCTGGGCGGCTACCACGTCCTCGTCTGCTCCGCGGGCATCGTGGGGCGCAACGCGTTCGCGTGGGAGACGTCACTGGACGAGTGGCGGCGGGTCCTCGACGTCAACCTCACCGGCGTGTGGCTGTGCAACCGCGCCGCGCTCGGCCCTATGCGCGAGGCGGGGTACGGTCGGATCGTCAACATCGCTTCGATCGCCGGGAAGGAGGGCAATCCCAAGCTGGGGCCCTACTCGGCGTCGAAGGCGGGCGTGATCGGGATGACGAAGTCGCTCGCCAAGGAGGTCGCGGACACCGACATCCGCATACACTCCGTCGCGCCGGCGGTGATCCGGACGCCGATGCTCGATCAGGTGACGCCCGAGACGATCGAGTACATGGTATCCAAGATCCCGGTCGGTCGCACCGGCACGCCCGAAGAGGTGAGCGCGCTCGTGCACTACCTCGTCAGTCGCGAGTGCAGCTTCTCGACCGGTTCGTGCTTCGACGTTTCCGGCGGTCGCGCCACCTACTGAGCGGGCGGCGCGCTATCCTGACGAGCGTCCACCGCCGCCCCGACCTCGCATCCGAAGGTGTGACGGGGCGTGCCCTTCGAGGAGGAGCGATGAAGCGGGTTTCCATCGGTTCGTGGGCGTACACGATCGGCCCCTACGCCGACAAGCCGGTCGACTTCGAGAGCGTGTGCACGAAGCTCGCGGAGCTGGGGTTCGAGGGCGTGGAGCTGGGCGGGTTCCCGCCGCATCCGAACCCCGACGACCTGCCCGAGTTCGCCCAGCGCGAGCAGCTCACCGGGCGCATGATGGAGTGGGGGCTCTCCTTCAGCGGGCTCGCCGCGAACCTGTGGAGCCAGCACCTGATCGACACCGACGACCAGGCGCCGTACCTGCGCGAGTTCACGAAGAACTGCGCGTTCTGTCGCGACCTGGGCATCAAGGGCATCCGCGTGGACACGGTCCAGCCGCCGACGATCCTCGAGCGCGTGGACTACGAGACGGCTCTCGAGCGCGTCGTGCGCACGTTCGGGGCGTGCGCCGACATCGCGGCGGACCACGGGCTGTACGTGACCTGGGAGTTCGAGCCCGGGTTCGCCTTCAACAAGCCCTCCGACATCACGCGCATCCTCGACTCGGTCGACAAGAGCAACTTCGGGGTCCTGTACGACACGAGCCACGGGCACATGGTGTCGGTCGTCGGAGCTCGCCAGCCGGGGCGGCGCGAGACGCTTCCGGGCGGGCAGCTGGAGCTGATCGAGCGAGTCAGCGGTCGCATCAACCACATCCACCTGATCGATTCGGACGACACCTGCCACAAGGACGCGAGCGGCGAGGACGAGACGTCGATGCACCTGCCGTTCGGCGAGGGCGTGGTGGACTTCGGGCGCGTGGTCCCGCGGCTCGCCGCCGAGAAGCTCGCACACGACTGGTGGACGATCGACCTGTGCTTCTGGCCGAACGCATGGGAGGCGACGGAGCGCTGCAAGCGCTACGTGGACACCCTCGTAAGCAGGCACGGGTAGATCCGGTTCGCCGTGACCGAGCCCCTGAACGTCGGAATGGTGGGGTACGGCTTCATGGGCAAAGCCCATTCGAACGCCTACCTCAAGGTCAACCGGTTCTTCCCGGAGCTCGCGCGGCGGCCGGTGCTCAAGTGCCTGTGCGCGCGGAACGCGGACAAGGCGCGGGCCTTCGCGGACGTCTGGGGGTACGAGTCCGTCGAGACCGACTGGCGCCGGCTCGTCGAGCGGCGCGACATCGACGTCGTCGACATCGGATCGCCCAACGACACCCACCGCGACATCGCCGTGGCCGCGGCCGCGTCCGGCAAGTGGGTGCTCTGCGAGAAGCCCCTGGCGCGCGACGTCGCCGAGGCCGAGGAGATGGTCGCGGCCGTCGAGCGCGCCGGCGTCCCCAACATGGTCTGGTACAACTACCGGCGCGTGCCGGCGATCTCGCTCGCGCGGCAGCTCGTGAACGAGGGGCGCATCGGCCGGCCCTTCCACTACCGGGCGACCTACTTGCAGGACTGGACCATCTCCGCGGACGTGCCCCAGGGCGGCGCCACCCTCTGGCGCCTCGACGTCGACGTCGCAGGCTCGGGCGTGACGGGCGACCTCCTGGCACACTCGATCGACACGGCGATGTGGCTGAACGGTCCGATCGTGCGCGTAGTGGCGGACGCCGAGACATTCGTCAAGGAGCGCGTCCACCAGGAGACGGGGAAGCCCCGGCCCGTCGGCATCGACGACGCGTGCGCCTTCCTCGCGCGCTTCGCCAACGGGTCGATGGGGACGTTCGAGTCCACGCGCTACGCGCGCGGACGCAAGAACTACAATACGTTCGAGCTGAACGGCGCCGACGGCTCGCTGCACTTCGACCTCGAGGACCCCCAGTACCTCGACTTCTTCGAGTACAGACGTCCGGACGGCGGGAAGGTCGAGGACCACCTCACCGGATGGCGGCGCGTGCACGTGACGAACTTCGAGCACCCGTACATGGACCGCTGGTGGGTGCCCGGCTGCACGATCGGCTACGAGCACACCTTCGTCAACGCGCTGGCCGACTTCCTCGCGGGCGCCGAGAGCGGGAGCGCCGCGCAGCCCGACTTCCGGTGCGCGCTGCAGACGCAGAAGGTCTGTGACGCGGTGCTGCAGTCCGCGCGCGCGGGCGCCTGGGTCGACGCCCCCACCGTCATCGGCGTGGAGTAGCCGTCCCCATGAAGGTGGGAATGAACATGCTGCTCTGGACGACGCGCGTCACGGAGCAGCACTTCGGCCTCTTCGAAGACCTCGAGCGCACCGGCTTCGACGGGGTCGAGATCCCGGTCCATCACGCGGACGTCGACTACAGGGCGCTCGGCGCGGAGCTCCAGCGGCAGGGGCTCGAGTGCACCGCCGTCACCTCGCTCGACGGGGCCACGAACCCGGTCAGCCCCGACCGTGGGGTCCGCCGCGCCGCGCTGGCGCGCCTCGAGTGGGCCATGGACATGGCGCTCGAGCTCGGGAGCGACCGCCTCGTCGGCCCCTTCCACTCGGCGTACGCCGAGTTCCCCGGCCACGGGCCCACCGAGGACGAGCGCGCCTGGTGCGCCGACGTACTGCGCCAGGCGGCCGAGGCGGCGGAGAGGCGCGGGCTCGTGCTGCGCGTCGAGTACCTCAACCGCTTCGAGTGCTACATGCTGACCACGGCAGCGCAGGCGCGCGACCTCGTGCGCCGCGTCGACCACCCGGCCCTGGGGATGCTGTACGACACCCACCACGCCCACATCGAGGAGCAGGACGTGGCGGCCGCGATCCTCGCCAGCCGCGAGGAGATCGGCCACGTCCACGTCAGCGAGAACGACCGCGGCACGCCCGGCAAGGGCCAGGTCGCGTGGACGGAGACGTTTCGCGGCCTGCGCGAGATCGGCTACGACGGCTGGCTCGTCATCGAGGCGTTCTCGCGGGCCGACCCGCGGTTCGCGACGGCGATCCGCATCTGGCGCGACCTCGCGCCATCGCTCGAGGACGTGTATCGCGAAGGTTGTGCCTTCATCAAGCGCTCGTGGGCCGAGGTCAAGCTTTAGAAAGTTTCGCGGCTCGACGGGTTTCCAGGCGAGCCGCGGTATCTATCGAGAGCGCGACGAACGCTTGAAACGGGCGCCGAGTTGCGCAATCTTGAGCGTACCGGTCGGGGCCGAGTCCCCCGCCGCAATCACCCTCCCCTCTAGACCAGCGAGCGCGGCGCCCTTTTTCCGCGGCGCCGGCGCTGACGTCCGGACGATGAAGACCACTCCCACACCGACCAAGTTCCCGCGTTTGCACAGGGACGGAACCGTCAGCTTTTTTTCCTACTTCAAGCAAGAATGGGTACCGCGGACGTTCCACGTGCCCGCCGAGGAGCTCGAGGCGATGACGCCGTACGACCGCCGGCGCGTCGAGAAGCACCTCGGCTACGCGTAGCCACCGCTCGCTCGGCAGCGCTCAGGGCGCGAAGGTCAGCGCCAGGCCGTTGGTGAGGTTGAACGCCGTCCCGCACGGCCCCGGCGGGTCGCGGACCCAGCCCTGGAAGTACCACGTCTCGCCGGCGTCGATGCGGCCGGCCGCGGCGAAGCCCTGGGAGCGCAGGACGATGCCGGGGCCGAGGGTGATCGTGCCCGTGGGGCCCGAGAACGGGCTCTCCTAGAGGTTTAGTGGGTTGTCGGTTGGCGCGAGGAGCAGGGTAGAGGCCGGATCGAGGAGGTTCGGAGCGATCGAGGGGGAAACGCGGAGTGCGCACGGCAGGACGAGTACCTTGGAGG
>Ga0302046_10001669_pt1 | contig 20787 bp, 16 predicted proteins | sample RVTome_11_FD_200261 | JGI IMG/M metagenome (GOLD analysis project Ga0302046, IMG submission 200261) | Soil microbial communities from uranium-contaminated site in the Upper Colorado River Basin, Wyoming, United States - RVT147D111 (version 2) ...
ATCGTTCGCGTCTACGCCGAGGCCAACCCCGAGCTCGAATGGATCGTCGGGCAAGGGTGGTACTACGGCCGGATCGACGGGGGGCGCCTACCCACGCGGCACGACTTGGACGAGGTCGTTCCCGATCGACCGGTCTTCTTGCTTTCGTACGACGCACACACGGCGTGGGCGAACTCGAGAGCGCTAGAAATCGCCGGCGTCGGTCGCGATACCGTACCGGACGGGCCCGGGGAGATCGTTCGCGAACCGCAAAGCGACGATCCCAGTGGTTCCCTGAAAGAAGGGGCCATCGGTCTGGTGCAGCAGGCCATCCCGCGCCCGAGCCGTGAAGATCTCTTGGCCGCTCTTCGCAGCGGGATGACTTACGCGCATCGCTTTGGAATCACGAGTATTCAGACCGCGACCGGCGTCCCGGACGACCATGCCCGACTCGGCTATCCCGACGACGACATCTTCGACTTGTTCGAAGAGCTCGAGCGAAGAGGAGACCTCGCGCTACGGGTCTACGCGGCGATGTCAGTCGACGAGACCACGACCGAAGAAATGCTGGAGACCTTCGCTCGGCTGAAGGCTCGGCATCGCGGCCCATGGCTCAGGGCGGGCGCGGTCAAGATCTTCGTCGACGGGGTGATCGAGTCCCACACGGCTGCTATGCTCGAGCCCTATACTGACGATCCTCGCGCGCGAGGGAACCCCTACTACACGCAAGAGGAGCTCGCAGAGCTCGTCTCCGATCTCGACGAGCGCGGTTTTCAGATCTTCGCTCACGCCATCGGCGATCGTGCCATTCGTATGGCTCTCGATGCCTATGAAGAGGTCGTTCACCCGGGACGGGACGCGCGACACCGGATCGAACATATCGAGGTCGTCTCCGAGCCCGATATCCCACGTTTCGCGGAAACCGGCGTCCTCGCCTCGATGCAGCCGCTCCATGGGGCTCCCGATTTCGGGGGGGTCTGGAGCAAAGCGGTCGGCCTGGAGCGGTTGCAGCGTGCCTTCGCCTGGAGGAGCCTGCGACGCGCCGGTGCGCGTCTCGTTCACGGAAGTGACTGGCCGGTCGTGACCATCGATCCGCTGATGGGAATCTACACCGCAGTGACGCGAGAGGACCTCGATGGCCGGCCGGAAGGCGGTTGGATACCCGCCGAGCGGCTCGATCTCGAAGAGGCGATTGCCGGCTACACCCTGGACGCTGCCTATGCCTCGTTCGAGGATGACGTCAAGGGATCCATCCAGGTCGGCAAGCTGGCCGATCTGGTCGTCCTTTCCCACGATCTCTTCGAAGTGCCGGAGAGAGAGATCGCGGAGACCGAGGCCCTGATGACGATGATCGGAGGCGACGTCGTCTACCTCTCGCCACGCTTCTTGCCCGAGGAGATGAGAAACATGCTCCTGTCCCGAAGAACCCCCGGAGGAAGACCGTGATGTCTTACCACGTGCGAAGGATCATTCACTCGATGCTCGGTCTGCTCGGAGTCGTCACCCTTGGCGTTCCGCCATCCTTTGCTACCCAGGAAGCGATCGAAAAGATCAAGGTCATCGTCGATCAGGACGCGCGCGGACCCTGTAGCACGGATATGCAGTCCATCCTGATGTTCGTCCAGTCGCCCAAGGCAGACGTGTTGGGCATCACGATGGTGAGCGGCGATCTCTGGATGGAGCAGGAGACGCTCCACACGCTCCGGGCGCTCGAGATCGCCGGCCGCACCGACATCCCCGTGTACCGCGGCGCCGTCTTCCCCCTCTTGAACAGCAAGGAGGAAACGGAGCGATGGGAAAAGCTCTACGGGGAGCACCGCTACAAAGGCGCCTGGAACGACGGAATGCCGGGACCATTCGAGCGCGTCCCGCTACCCGAGGGCGAACCGACGACCGAGCCGGCCGAGGGCGACGCGGCTCAGTTCATCGTGGAAGCGGTCAACGCCCACCCCGGCGAGGTCGTCATCTGGAGCGGAGGCCCGCTCACGAACATCGCACTCGCCCTGATGCTGGATCCCACGCTGCCCGAGAAGGCAAAAGAGCTGGTGGTAATGGGGGGAGGTATCGAGAAGCCTCTGTACCGGCGGGAGTTCAATTGGTGGTGGGATCCCGAGGCCGCGCACAAGGTTCTGCGCGCTCCCTGGAAGCGACTCACGGTGGCACCCGTGGATATCGCGGTCAAGACACGGCACAGTGAAGAGCTTGTAGCGCGCATTGCGGAGTCGCCTCACCCGGTAGCCCAGTACATCGAGCGTTTTCACGTGCGTCAGCCGCCCGGCTTCCCCGCCGACTGGGAGCCCTACATTTTTATGTGGGACGAAGTGAGCGTGGCGGGTGTCTTGGAGCCCTCGATCATTACCGAAGCCCGCGAAATGTACGTGGACGTCGAGATCGATCACGGCATCGACTACGGAAACACGCTCGCCTGGGACCCTCAGGAGCATCAGCCTTTGGGGGTGGCCAAGGCATCGGTCCAGTTCGATCTGGACCTGGAGCGCTTCTACGACCTATACGTCGAGCTCATGACGCGGCAGGCGTCGCGATGACAGTCAGTTGGTCGTGCCGGTTGGGGCGGGCTCTTTCTTCCCGCCGCCACGCTTCGCCTCTGCAACGAGTCGCCTCACGTCTGCCAGTAGTGTCGGCGCGTCATAAAGGATCCCGTCCTTGATGGTGTACTTGACCGCGCCCACCCGCGCCGGTTCATCGTTCTCATCCAGCATGATCGCGCCGGTTCCATAGAGGACCTTGAGGTTCTCGAGCGGGTTCTTCTCGACGACCGCAAGATCCGCCAGCTTGCCGACTTCGACCGTTCCGATCTCGTCCGCCATTCCGAGTGCCTCGGCACCCTTCAACGTGGCGGCCCGAATCACTTCCAAGGGATGGAACCCAGCCTCTTGCAGAAGCTCCAGCTCCCGAATGTAGTCGAACCCGTAGAGCTTGTAGATGAAGCCCGCGTCGGAGCCCGCTGCCACTCGCCCGCCCCGGTTCTTGTACTCGTTCACGAACGTCATCCACAGGCGGTAGTTGTTCCTCCACTCCACTTCGTCGGCGGTGGTCCAGTAGAACCAGTAGGAGCCATGGGCGCGTCGGCTCGGCTGAAAAAAACGCCATAACGACGGCAGCGTGTATTCGTCGTGCCATTCCGCTCGGCGCGCCCGCATGACGTCTCGACTCGCTTCGTAGATGGTAAACGTCGGAACGAGCGTCAAATCGAGCTCGATGAGCTCGTTCATCACGGCGTTCCAACGCTCGCTTCCGGGCGGGGCCGCCTGTTTCCACAAACGACCCGCTTCCCGAAATCTCTGTTGCTCGTCGCTATAGTTGTAACCGGCCGGGAAGTCCTGCACGGTGCGAGCGACCAGAAGCGCCTCGGGCAAACCGTACCAATGCTCCAAGGTGGTGAGGCCGAGGCGGGCCGAGTCCAGCGCGTTCATCCACGCGACTCCCATTTGTGCGTGATGGCAGGAAGTACGCAGGCCTCGCTTTCTTGCCTCGTCGATCGCGGCCGCCATGATGTCGGGACGAAGAGACGTCAACTTCAAACCGTCGGCTCCCTGGTCGGCCACCATGCCGACCCATTCCCTCGCTTCATCCGGCGAGGCGATGGGCTGCAAACGACCCTGGCCGAACCGAACGTAGGCCTCGATGCGGGGAGCGGTAATCTCGTTCCTGGCGCTCTTTTCCTTGTGTTGCAAATTCCACTCGAGCCCGTTGCCACTCCCCGGGTCTCGGATCGTCGTGATGCCGTGGCCCATCCAGAGCTTGAACACATATTCCGCCCGTGTACCTTGGCTGGCCCCACCAATGTGCCCGTGCAAGTCCACCAATCCCGGCAGCACGTACATACCCTCGACATCGAGCTCTCTCCCTCCCGGTCCCGTGGTCGGCCTTCGCTCGGGATCGATGGGAACACCTGGATAACCCACGCTCCTTATCTCCGCGATCCGGTTTCCTTCCACGACGATATCCACCGGTCCGATAGGTGGAGCACCCGTTCCATCAATCACGATCGCACCGCGCAGGATCAATCGCTCGAAGGGGCCCTCGCCTTCGGCGCGGGGAGGAGCATCGGGAATGGGTGCGGGTTGTTCCTGTGCGTGCGCGACATGCCCGTACCCACAGCAGAAGACCGCCGCGAGACATAACTTTGCCAAGAACCGTTTAGGCACCCGAACCCCCTTCATTCCACTCGAAAGCGAAGCATATACTAACCAAATAAGGAGGTGATCATGAAGCCCTGGAAATCGTGGGCAACGAGCATTCCCTTCCTGATCCTTGCGCCAGCATGCGGACCCGCTCCCGCCGAGAGTCCCGTCGAGAGTTCCGCCGACGTCGTTCGAGCGGTCTTCACCGGAGCCGACGCCGAGTGGATCGATATGACCTACGTCCTCGACGAGAACACGATCTTTTGGCCGACCGCCCGACCCTTCGAGCTCGAGGTGGTGTCGGCCGGCTTCACCGATGGCGGCTACTATTACGGCGCCAACAACTTCTCTACCGCGGAGCACGGAGGCACGCACATCGACGCCCCGATCCACTTCGCCGAGGCAAGACAGACCGTCGACGAGATTCCCCTGGATCATCTGGTGGGCCCGGCCATCGTTCTAGACGCCAGTCGAGCCGCGGAAGCCAATCCAGACTACTTGATCGGCGTTAGCGACCTGGAAGCGTGGGAGGCGGAGCACGGAGCCATTCCGGACGGAAGCATTCTTCTCCTGAGAACCGGATGGGGAGCCCGTTGGCCCGACCGGGGCCGCTACCTGGGAACGACGAAAACCGGCGAAGAGGCCGTAGCGGAGCTTCACTTTCCTGGGCTCGATCCGGCGGCGGCGTCCTGGTTGGTCGAGAACCGGAACATCGATGCGATTGGAATCGATACCGCCAGCATCGACTACGGGCAATCCGTTCTCTTCGAGACACACCGGATCTTGCTCGGCGAGAACATCCCCGCCTTCGAGAACGTGGCATCCCTCGACCGCCTTCCGGAGACGGGGAGCTACGTCCTCGGACTGCCAGTCAAGATTGCAGGGGGAACCGGGAGTCCACTTCGCCTGGTGAGCGTAATCCCCCGGTAAGACAATGACCCGCCTTAAAGATCGGTCAGCCGCCAGCGTCACCGCGTAGGAAGGCGCGACCGTCCGCGCGACCCAAATCGCAGCCCGCCTGAAGCTTGACGCGATCTCGGGTCGCTCGACCCAATCCCAGCGCGCGAGAGGGACGCACGGTCAGAATCCGGACACCGGGCGGCGGTGACGCCAAGAGCTCGGCGGCTTCACGGTAGCGCAGGTGACGCTCGGCCAGCGTTCTTCGCACTCCCCGGCTCATCGAAAGGAAGAGACTCGACTGCCGCTTTCGTCCGCGGCCCTCGATGGAGCTGGTCAGAACAACAACCACCTCGGTCGCGCCGAGCGCGATCGCTCGCTTGATGGGAACCGGATCGCTCAGACCTCCGTCGAGGTAGCGCCGCCCCTGGTAGAAGACGGGTCGCCGATAGTAAAAGGGCAGCGCGCAGGTAGCACGGAGGGACGTCAGCAGGTCGTCGGTGTGGTTACTGAGATAGCGTGTTGCCCCAGTCTCCGCGTCCGTCACTCCGATCTCAAGGGGAGTAGGACTACGTCTGAGCGCTTCGAGATCCAGGGGACACAGCCGCCCATGGACCTCGTCGGTCAAGTAGTCGATATCCATGACGTCGCCACAGGTCAGTAGGCGGTGCCAGCGGATGAACCGCTTGCCGGATAAGTGCTCCAGATAGACGGTACGGTTTCGTTGCGGCTGGCCGGCCAGGTAGGACGCCGCGGTACAAGCCCCAGCCGAGCAAGCGACCACGAAGTCGAAGCGTCCACCGCCGTCCGCGTCTTCGGCAAAGGCCTCCAGAACCCCCGCGGTGTAGGTGGCCCGCATGCCTCCCCCCTCCAACACGAGGGCCCGACTTCGTCTGCTCACAAGGAGGCATTCTATTGGATTCCCTAAGTCGCTCGCTCGTCATCGCCGGCCTCGCGCATAATAGCCGCTCATGAAAAACGAGTTCTCGTTCCGCACCCGACGGCATGCCCTGGAACGCGCCGCGGGAACGACTCTCGACGTGGTCGTCATCGGCGGTGGCATCACCGGAGCAGGGATCGCTTGGGACGCGGCCACGCGCGGACTCCGTACCGCGGTTTTCGAGCGCCGCGATTTCGCCCACGCCACGAGTAGCAAGACCTCGAAGATGGTCCACGGTGGACTCCGCTATCTTCAGGGATTGGAGCTCTCGTTGGTCAAAGAATCCTTGCGAGAGCGGAACTTGCTCCTCGAGAGCGCCAAGGAACTCGTGAGCTGGATTCCCATCGCGGTGCCCATCTATTCGCCATGGGACGGCTTGAAGTTTCGTCTGGGCTTGACCATCTACGACGCGCTCGCGCGGGAACCCGCTCGCCGGCACCGGAGTCTTGGCAAAAAAGAAATCCGAGAGAGCGTACCATTCCTGAAAGAGAGCGGGCTGTGGGGCGCGCTCCAGTATTGGGACGGTCTGATGGACGACAGTCGTCTCAATCTGGCCGTGATGGCGTCCGCGGCCGCGAGTGGAGCTCTGGTCGCGAACTACGCGGAAGTCAGCGACCTCGTCATGGCGAACGGCCGCGTCTCCGGCGTGCGCGTTCGAGACGCCAGGCAAGCGCAAGACGTGACCGTGCGCTCGCGAATCGTAGTCAACGCGACCGGACCGTGGGTCGAACGGTTCTTCCCTAAGTCAGGTTCTCCCGTCCCACTCCGACTTCGTCCGAATCGTGGTGCGCACGTGGTCATCTCCGCGGAGAGATTGCCGACATCGAGCGGTCTCGCTTTCCCGCTCGCCGGGGGGCGACTTCTCTTCGTGATCCCGTGGAAAGGACGCGTGGTCGTGGGCACGACCGAGTCGCCGTTCGAGGGAGACCTGGACTGCGTCTCGGCTCGCGGCGAGGAGGTGGACTTTCTGCTCGGGCTCGCTCGACGGTTCTTTCCTGACGCCGATCTCGGGCGAAGCGACGTGCTGGCGAGCTTTGCCGGTGTGCGTCCCCTGGTCGACTCGCGGCAGGGCTCCTTGTCGCGCATGAGTCGAGAGCACAGGATTGTCGTGTCCCCATCGGGACTCGTCTCTATCGCGGGCGGCAAGTTCACGACCTTCCGCCGCATGGCGGAGATGGTCGTCGACCGCGTCACCGAGGCGCTTCAGGAGGAAGGCCGTCGCTTCGGCCCTTGCCGGACTCCAGGGCTCGAGCTCGACGGCGTGCTTCCTCGGCCTCCCGATCCAACGCCTTCCGTGGAGCAAGTCCGTGAGAGCATCCAGCGCGAGATGGTGATGACGATCAGCGACCTCTTGGTTCGCCGATCCAGGACCGTTTTGTTGGCCGATGACCAAGGGATGAGTATCGTCGAAAGTATCTCGAAGGTGATGGCCGCCGAGCTCGGATGGAGTGAAACGGAGCGCCAGGCGCAGCTCTCTCAGTATCACCGGGAAGTGTCGGAGTGCTTCAAGCGAGGCGACGTGCTGTCGCCGCTATCGACCTAGCCAGTTCTGGCGTCAATTGGCGGAGTTGCCGCCATCAACATGGCCAGACGCCGAATACCTCCGCTTGATGTTCGGGATGAGGTACTCGTGAAACGATCGCTCGACGTCGAACTCGGGCTCCCATCCCCAGTCCCGCCGCGCCGCGGTGTCGTCCAGATCGGCTGGCCACGAATCGATGATCGCCTGGCGCTTGTGGTCGACCGCAAAACGAATCTCCGCTTCGGGAAAGGCGGCCAGAACCAGATCGCGTATCTCGGCCGCGCTGAGGCTGAAGCTCGTCACGTTGTAAACGAGCCGGCTCATGGAACCCTTGGGGGCCTTGGCAAGCCGGAGCAGCGCCTGGATCGCGTCGGGCATGACGAGAAAAGGAATCCGCGCCTCGGGGCTCACGAAACAATCGTACGGCTCGTTGCGAGCCGCGGCGTGGATCATTTCCGGCGCATAATCGCTGGTACCTCCGCTCGGGAGCGTGAAGGGACTGATGAGGCCCGGGAAACGAACGCCGCGGAAGTCGAGCATCACCGGTTGCTCGGCGGCCAGTTGTTTGTAATTCCGGGAGAAGTAACTCCCCAGCATCTCGCAATACAGCTTGTTGCAACCGTACATCGTCGTCGGGGAGTTCCATTCCCACTCGCGCGCCCGGGCATAACGGGCCTTGGTCTCCCGGTCGGGCAGACCATACGCCGCGATGGAGCTGGGGAAGATGAACAAGACCGGCTCGCCACGCCATTGCGATTGTTCGGAAGCCAGCTTCAATAACCCGAGCATTCCCTCCACATTGACTCGGTGCGCCCTCTCCGGGCTGAACTCGCTTCGTGTAGAAAGCAAGGCGGCAAGATGGTAGATCGTCTCAACCTCGTACTCCGCGACCAGACGGTCCAGCAACGACTGATCGAGTATGTCTCCCTGAATATGAGTACCGTTCTCCAGCTCGAAGGGAAGAGGAGCCAAATCGAGCGTGACGAGATAGTTGTCCGGGGAACCGGAGAGCTTCGAGATCAACGCTTGGCCAACCTCGCCGGACGCCCCGGTAATTAGAATGATTCTCTTGCGCATCCGCGAACCCGACTGGTGCCGGCCGATGGTAGCGTTCCGAGACCCGGCGGGCAACCCGCGCAGAAGGCGAAGCTCCGAGGAAAGCGGATGCCGGAGGCGCGCCGGGTCACCGAGTTATCCTTGGTCGGGAGACTGCGGCCTTGGACTCATATGGCGCGCAAGAGGGTCGGGCAGGAGAACACGTCAACCGGCTTTACCGGCAGAAGGAGGGAGACGTCATGGCCATGGCGACGCATGGCAGCCGGCCGGGCGGCGGGCTGCCATCAAGGATCCTCTTCTTCTTCGTCGTCGTCGTCCATGAACTCGTCGTCGTCGGCCTCGTAGTCATCTTCGTCTGATTCTTCTTCCTCTTCGTCCTCCGAGTAGTCTTCTTCGTCTTCCTCTTCGAAGTCGTCGTCGTCGTCGTAGTCATCGTCGTCGTCGAGAAGCCGCAAGAACGACTCATGTCGACCCGTCGGGTCGACCCCCCAGATCGAATCCAGGAATTGCATACTGTCTGCTCCCCAATAAAAGATCATCTCTTGCAAAGAACCGAACTCATCGCCCGAAAACAGGCATGAGGTCGAACAGCACCTTACCCTCGCTATTATCACTCCTCTCACCCCGGGAGAGAAGAGCAAAAGCTTGCACCCCCCGGGGACGACGGGGCCCTGTTCTGCCTGCGCTCCGCGGGCCGGGAAAGCTCGTGCCGCGCTTCGGCGTGACAGGCCCCTTTTCAACCCTGGTCCAGCAGGCTCGCGAACTCCCGCTGGAACTCGGGAAAATAGCGTTCAATCACCGTCACATCGAACCGACCGAGGATCGACTCCTTCGGCTCCCTGGCCAACAGGAACTCGAAGCATAACCGCACGCATTCCTCCGGGCTACACGCGCCTCCGGTGAGCTCCCGGTAAGTCGTCTCGGCCAGTGTCACCTCGTGGGTCGACGGCCCCCCGCCCTCCCTGACTTTCACGTTGAAACGATACGGGGCTTGCCGGTCCACCATGTGAACATCAATCTCGAACCTCGACATCGATCCACACTCCTCCACCGATAGCGGCTCCGTCTCAGGCGGTCCTCAGGGGAGGGACCTCGACGAGTGCCTCCATGACCGCGTCGTGAAACGACGCACGAACGCCGTTCATCGTCTTTTGGTCACGGCTCGGGCTCATCCGGTTGGTGAGAAGAACCACAAAAAGATCGCGGATAGGATCGACCCACAGCGAGGTTCCCGTAAAACCGAGATGCCCATAGGAACACGAAGAAAAGTAACGACCCGCCGTGCTCTCCCGCGAGGGCGTGTCCCAACCGAGCGCCCGGCTGCTCTCCGGAATCCCATCGACGCGCCGAGTGAAGAGCTCGACCGTCGATCGCTCCACGACACGCCGGTCATCGAGCGCCCCGTCGTTGAGCATCATCTGCGCGAAGACCGAGAGATCGCGTCCGGTCGAAAAGAGTCCCGCGTGGGGCGCCATGCCCCCCATCGCGGCGGCGGCGTCGTCGTTCACTTCCCCCACCAGGACGCGATCACGCCAGGGAGACCAACCAGTGGGAGCGATTCGCTGCTTCAAAGAGGTGGGCGGATTGAAGCACGTGTCGCTCATTCCTAACGGGTCGAAAATGCGGTCGCGCGCCATCTCGTCCAGGCGTCGCCCCGCCGCTCGCTCCAGAATCCCGCCCAACACGATGGTCCCGAGGTCCGAGTACACCGACTTGGTACGCGGCCGATAGTCGAGGGGTAGGCGACATATCTGTTCGAGGTACCACTCCTGGACCTCCGCAATCGACCACTCCGCTTTCACCGACCGGTAGAAGTCCTTCCACCAGAGGATCCCACTCGAATGAGATAGCAGATCGGCCACCGCCACGTTTTCTTTGTCTCCCCCGGAAAACTCTGGAAAGTAATCGTGAACTTTGGCGTCCAGCGGCAGGTGCCCTTTATCGTAGAGGACCATGGCCAGCGTCGTCGTCACGACTACCTTGGTGAGCGAGGCCACGTCGTAAATCGTATCGACGGTGACCCCCGGTGTCCCATCGCCGCCATCCAGAGTGCCGAAACTGTGCTCCATCACGAGGTTACCCGCCCGACCCACGACGACCACGCCACCGGGAAAGACTCTTGACTCGACCGCATCGAAGAGGACATCGAGGGCATTTCGCAGGCGGGCCTCCGAGAACCCCGCTTGCTCCGGCGAGTCGACCTTCTTCAGCTCCATGACTCCATGTTGCAGTTCACAGGATACTTCTCGGGGGCCTCGACGGAAAGCCTGTCAGGCTGCTGAATAACGAGCCAGGTGGATCCGCAGTCCTTTGCCTCACTCGACGTGGCCAGACGGCGGCCGTCAAACTAGGTGATTGCTCCGACGGAGGTTGGTCAGACGGCTCCACGGCACTCTAATGCACCAAGGGCGGCGTGCACCGTCAAGGCCTATACTTGGATTGAAACGAGCCGATCTTGAGCGGAAAAAGGCCTCCGGGTGACGAAGTACTCGTAAGGGTCTCTCGCCTGCTCGACCGCGCCCGACTCCGGGACGCCCGACGCGCCGCCGAGTCCGCACTGCATGACGCACCCAATTCCGCCGAGGGCCATTACGCGCTGGGTCTCGTGCTCACCCAGTGGGAACGGACGGAGGAAGCGGACGCCGCGTTTGCACGGGCTGCCGCGCTCAGACCCACGGAGTATTTCCTTCCCTATCGCGTGGAGCGCGAAGAGTTCGAGCGGCTCGTCGAAGACGCTCTGGCCTCCCTGCCCCCGGAGTTCCAACGCCACTTGGAGAACGTGGAGGTTGCCGTCGAGGACGTCCCCTCACGGAGCCTCCTTCGAGACGATGTCGGGCACGACACCTTGGGGCTCTACCAGGGAGATTCGATCCAGAGCTCCGACTGGGGCTTCCCCGATCGCATCCTGCTGTTTCGGAGAAATCTGGAGAACATTTCGCCGGACCGCGAGACCCTGGTAAAGGAGATCCGCGCTACCGTGCTTCACGAAGTCGGCCACCACCTCGGTATGGATGAAGATCATCTCCAGCGTATTGAAGACATCTAATGCCTTAGTGCCGCGTCCGCCTTCGTCCGTCTCGAGACCAAGAAACTTCGGCGGACCAGCCGAAGCTTTCAGCGAAGGCTGGGGGCCCCCTGTCATTCCCGTTCGCCCCCTGCCGGACTATTCCGACGAGATGCGATACAGGTAGCGTTTCCCTCGGAGATAAATCTCGTCGTCCACCACGACCGGCGACGCGTCGAAGCCGTCGTCGAGCTCGTTGACAGCGACCAGCTTGAACTCCTGGCCGCTTTCGACGACCGCGGTGGATCCTTCCCGGCTCGGAATGTAGATCCGGCCGGCGGCGGCCACCGGCGAGGCGAAAACGTTCAGGATCCCGTCGAGCCGCTCGATGTAATGTGTCTTCCCCGTCTTGGCCTCGATGGCCGACAGGATTCCGGAGTGGCTCTTCAAGAGATAGAGCGTGTCATCATAGAGCAGCGGTGAGGGCACGTAAGGGGTATCGCGGTCATGAGACCACACGATGGCGTTGGAATCGGTAATATCTCCGCGGGCGGCGGGGAAGTCGACGGCATGGAGCACGAAGTCTTGGAAGCCACTGGTGACGAACACCATCCCCTGCGCGCCCACCGGCGTCGGGATCGCGTTCAGCGAGACTCCGCTCGCCTCCCAAAGGAGCTCGCCGGTCTCCACATCGTAGCTCCGGACGCGGTTCGTGGCGCTGGTCACGACTTGTGCGCTCCCGCCGTGCTCGATGACGAACGGGCTGGTCCAGGACGAGATCTCGTCCCGGTTGATCCAGGCGATGTTTTCCTCTTCACTCCAGGAAACGGGCGGGTTACCGAATGAAGCCACTCCGGTGCCGTGGGAACCTCGCCATTGGGGCCAGAAGCGATGAGCTTCCACGGCCGGTGTTTGGCATTCCGCAACGACCGCCGACCCAAGGACGAACACCACGAGAGCTCGTCTCATGCAGATATCTCCGGAACGAGTTACTTTCCTGCGGTGAATGCTGAAGCGCCAGGCTCCCGTCGGCGCGGAAACGAAAAGCCTAGCACGAGGTCGAGACGAAACCAAGCTTGGTTGAACGTCCTCTCCCAGGCGACGCGTCCGGGCGCGGTATACTGGCACCGAGCGAAGAGCTAGGAAGGTGCAGACCATGAACCGAACAAGGAACCTGATACTTTCGATCGGCCTTTTTCTCACCGCGGCATCGGTCGACGCTCTTGTCAACCCGGGACTTGCTCTGCAAGAAGACCCGCCCGCCGCTCGAACGACGATCTTCGCTGGAGGCTGTTTCTGGTGCATGGAAGAGGCTTTCGAGAAAGTCGAGGGGGTCAGCGCCGTCGTTTCCGGGTACGTAGGAGGAACCCAGGAGAACCCGACCTATGAACAGGTTTCGTCGGGTCGCACCGGACATTACGAAGCCATCGAGATCCAGTACGATCCGGCAACGGTCGGCTACGACAGATTGCTGGAAGTGTTCTGGCACAACATCGATCCCACGGATGGTGCCGGTCAATTTTGCGACAAGGGGCCTCAGTATCGCGCCGCCATCTTCTATAAGGACGACGAGGAAAAGCGACTCGCCGAGGAGTCCAAGAGATCGCTCGAAGCATCGAAACCGTTTTCGGAGCCCATTGCCGCGCAAATCCTGCCCGCATCAACCTTCTACGCGGCGGAGGGATACCATCAGGACTACTACAAGAAGAACCCCATCCGTTATCAATATTACAAGTGGGGTTGTGGACGCGCTCAGAGGTTGGAGGAGCTCTGGGGTCCACCGGAGAAATAGGAACGGGCCGGTACCAGCCCCTACGAGAGGGGTTCCCTCGCCTTCGTTCGTGCCGGGTGCTTGCGATATGATTTCAGGGAATTCCTTTGCCGAGAAACCGAGGGGCAACCCGAGATCGCGGCCAGCCCCGCCTCGTCCTTTGTGACGGCTGGCGTGGCGTCCACGACTACCTTCTAAGGTCGCTCCAAAGACTCGACCGCACGCCGCTCTCGCTCCGCGAGGTGGTCCTTCTCGTACCCACCGCCGCATCCGGGCACCTACTTCGCGATACGTTGGAGCACACGCTGCTCCAGGACCGGGCCGCCACGGTGCTCCCAGCGATCGCGACCATGGCCGCCTTGACGCGCGAGCTGGTCGCACGTTCCCTGGGTCGGGTCCGACCAGTCGATCCTCTCTTGCGCGAAATACTCTTGGAACAGGCGCTCGAGGAAGCGGCGCAGAAAGAGAGTCCACCGCCCTTCGCGCCGCGTGAGGCGCTCGCTTCCCGCATCTTGGCGTGGAGCGACGAGCTCTGGATGACCGGCCAACGCCTGGAGGATTTTTTCACGCGCACCGAGGAAGAGTTCGACGTCCCCGATGATCTGGGCGCCGAGCGGATGGCGGCGCAAACGCGATTCCTCGGGGAAGGTCTGAGGCGCTATCGAACGAAACTCTCTTCGCTCGGTCTTCAGGACACGTCCACGATCTTCTCGGCCCTCGTCGAACATGGCGTTCCGTTCCCTTACGGTGAAGTCCTCATCCTGGGAGGAGAGACCGTCGCGCCCAAAGAGCTCCAGTTCCTGGAAGCCGTTGTTGCAGACGGAACGATCGACCTTCTCGTGCCCGAAGCGAGCGCTGGCAGCTATCCGGTCCGCCGCCTACTCGCGGCCACATCGTTCGAGACGAAACATGGCCCTCCGACTCGAGTCGCCCCGGTTCTCCTGCAACCAAGAATCGGAGGGGAAACGACGTTCGTTGCCCGCGATCGCGAGGAGGTTCTCTCCGAGGTAGCCCGGTTGCTGAAAGCGCGCGCCGCCGAGAAGAGGCTTCCCCCGCTCGACCGAATCGCGATCGTCGTCCCCTCGCCCCTCCCCTACAACTACCTGGCGAAGAAAACACTCGGCCAAGCCGGCATACCCTACCAACTTCAAGACGACTTTCCGCTGGCCGTCGAGCCCTATTTGGCCGCCGTCGATCTGGTGCTTGCCCTCGTCGATCGCGCCGGCCGCCGCGACGCGGCTTTGGACCTCCTTCGCAGTCCGTTCTTTCGTTTCCCCGATGTGGGGGCCGCGGCCGTTGCGGCCTTGGATCGGGAGCTCGTGCGCCTCCGGGAATCGGGAGGCACCGATGCTTGGCGCCGGATGAGGGACGACCGGCGGCGATTTCCCCGGCAACAGACCCTGCCGGGTTTGGTGCGGGAAGAGCAGACCGAGCTTCCAGCCATCGAGGCGCTCGTTGCCATCGGCGAACGACTCGGCGAGCTTGGCGACGCCGAATCGTCCCTCGGGACGAAGGTCGCTTGCCTGCGAAGTTTTCTCGATGAGTTCGGACGAAACCCCGGCACGATCGAAGACCAATCCCGTCACGAGAGAGCACGCGGGGCACTCCTCTCGATTCTCGAACGGCTCTCGGACGCGGCGCGTCAGGTAGGCGATCCACCGCTCACTTTTTTCACGTTCCAGGACAGACTCCACCGCGCCATAGAATCGCACACCTTCTCGGAGAGAAGCGGGCGGGACGGCGTTCAGATCGTGGACGCTCGCTCGGCGGGGCTGGGCTCCTTCGAGCTGGTCGCGCTGCTCGGCCTCAACGAAGGGGAATGGCCCGCCCGTTCCCCCCGAAACATCTTCTACCCTCAATGGCTCCTCAAGGACTTCGGGTGGCCCACCGATACCGAGGAGCTTGCCGCGCAGCGATCCGGCTTCATCGAGCTCCTCCGCGTTGCGTCGGCCTCGGTGGTCGTTTGCCGTCACCAGCTCGAAGACGAGATCCCGACGGTGGCTTCTCCCTTTCTCGACGACGTGCCGGACGTGATCGAAGGAAGGCACGAGAGTCTGCCCGAAGGCACGCTCGACGGACTCGTGATCTCGCGTGCCGAGGCGCTCCGAGCTGGATGGATCCGCACCCAACGGAGCGCGAGCGGCGAAAGAAGAGCGAGCGTGGGCCCTCTTCCCTTTCTGAAACCGGAACCGGTCTCGGCGACCGCCTTCGAGCTCTACCTTCGCTGCCCATTCAAGTACTACGCGAGGCACGTGCTCGGACTCCGAGAAGAGGACGACGCCGATCAGTCGATGACGCCACTCGAGCGCGGCATTCTGCTTCACGAGATCCTGAAGCAAGGTTTCCAGCAATGGGATGGCTTCGCCGACCGACCCCGCGCCATTACCGAGGAGAACTATCAGGAAGCGCTCGCGCTGTTCCGTCGCGTCGCGGTGAAGCAGCTCCCCTCGGAACGGCGGCACCTTGAAATGGAACGGCTTTTCGGGGGTCGGGGTCAGACCGGAGAGATCGAGTGGCTGCTCCGTCAGGAGATGGCGAAGCCCGCCCTGCGCCGCCGCCTGGTCGAATACGCATTTCAGAATCACTTTCAGTTTCCCGAGGGGCCGGAAGGCGAGCGCCCTTGGTTCGTTCGCATCAAAGGACGCGCGGATCGTGTCGACGTCTACGAGGACGGTTCCGTTCACGTGCTCGACTACAAGAGCGGGCGGGCGCCTGACGTCAAAGTATCGCTTCAGGTGCCTCTCTACTCAGCGTGCCTCCAACAACAGTTGGCCGCCCCGAGAGTCGAGGGCTCCTACCTCAGCCTCCGCGACCGCAAGGCCGTCCCCCGCCTGGACCCGGAGGGTGTCGCCACCCTGCTGAAGGACACCTATCGGAACATCTCCCAGGGACGCCTCGAGCCACGTCCCTACCAAGACTTTCTCTGTAACACGTGTGGGTACGTGGGAGTCTGCCGGAAGGAGATCGAAGAGCCCTCGAGGGCCGAGGCAACCGGCGGGGCAGGCTCATGAACCGCGAGTTCCTACCCGAGGATCGGATGGCCCGCGAGCAGGCCGCCGATCCCGTCTTCAACGTGGCGCTCGAAGCGTCCGCCGGGACCGGTAAGACCAGCGTCCTCGTCGATCGCTACCTGCGGCTCATCGAAGAAGGAGCCGCACCGCGGCACATCCTGGCCATCACGTTCACGCGCAAAGCCTCCGGTGAGATGAAGAGCCGCATCATCGAGGAGCTCCGTCGTCGGGCGCACCTTGGATCGACGGTGAGAGAGCGTCTCTTCGACATCCATATCGCCACTATCGACGCCTTCTGCCTGGGTCTCCTCAAGGAGTTTCCGCTCGAGGCCGGTCTCGATCCCGACGTGGATCTCCTGGACGAAGTCGACACCCAGCGCCTCGGCGAAATGGCCCTCGATGAGGCCCTGGCCGCCTCGCCTTCGGACGATGGGGACGACGGGCCGGATATGGGCTTCTTGATCTCGACGTTCGGCGAAGCAGCATTGCGACGGAGCCTTCACGATCTACTCAGGAACCGTCTCGTGAAAGAAGACGCCCTTCGTCGCTTCGTCGCGCGTCGAGTTCCACACGAGCTCGACCTCGATTCCATCCTGCGACGCGCGGTGGAGCGGTTGGAAGGCATCTTGGGCGGCCGAGACGGCGTCGCGAAACTTTTCGCAACGGGGCCGGACCGGTCCCTGCCCGAGTGCCGGGCGCTTTTCTTCGCCTTCCTCCGGGTGATCGATCGGGAACAAGCGACGCCGTTGGACGTCGAGCAGGTCACCGCGTACTTTCTCACTCAAGGTGACAAGAGGCCTCGAAAGAAACTCTCACAACAGTTTAGAGTCGCTGACTTCCCGGATCGGGCAAGCTACGAGGCCCACCGAGACCAGACACTGGCCCTTGCCCCCGCGGTCGCCGAAGTGTATGCGAGCTGGTTCGCCGATCGCGATCTCTATGCAGTCCGCGAGCTATGGAAGCTCTACCGGGTGGCGTCACGACGGTTTCGTGATCTGAAAGCCGCGCGACGAGGGCTCGACTTCACCGACGTTCTCTGGCGAGCCGTCCAGTTGCTCGAAAGGCGCGAGGAGTTCTCCCAGAGTCGTTTTCGGTTGGAGTCTCGCTACCATCACTTGCTGATCGACGAGTTTCAAGACACGAACGACGTGCAGTGGCGCCTCGTACGGGCGCTCATCGATTCCTGGGGGGAAGGATCGGGACTGGTTCAAGAGGCCATTCTCGCCGAGCAGGCATCACGCCAGGGAAAGGGACTCCTTCGGGAGCCGTCGATCTTCATCGTCGGCGATAGGAAGCAGTCCATCTACGGTTGGCGAGACGCGCGCGTCGAGGTCATGGAGAAGGCCGCCCGGCAGCTGTTGAGGCTCCGGCCGGGAGGGGGACGACGGCTAACGATTCGCCAGAGCTTTCGTGCGGAAGAGACTCTTCTCGATTTCTTGAACGACTTGTTCTCGGGGGTCCCCAAGGTCGCGCCAGATCTCGAGTGGTCGTTTCGTTATCAAGAGAGCGATCAGTTCCCCATCCTGCAGCGAGGTTCGGACCCGTGCCAAGTCGGCATGGTGGTTGAGCCTGATCTACCCCGTGCCGCGGCGGCGGTAGGGGACGAGATCGTGCGCCTCGTGGCAGAGGAGCACGCACGCCCCAAGGACATCGCCATTCTCTTCAGGAGCCGCACGCACTACCGCGCGTATGAAGAAGCGCTCGCCGACCGAGGCGTGCCGACCTATGTCTATCGCGGGCTGGGCTTCTTCGATTCCTCGGAGGTGAAAGACATTCAAGCTCTGGTGCGGTTCCTTTCGGAACCGGGATCGGAGCTTCGCTCCGCGGAACTGCTCCGTTCTCGCTTCATCGGGGTTTCGGACGCCGGGCTGGCCCGACTCGCCGCGGAACGGGGACCGACACACGGAGAGGGGCCGATGACAAGGCTCTTGCGCGGTCGGACCAAGGAAAGAGATCTGCCTCCTGCACTGTCTCCCTCGGACCGAGCCATTGCGCTAGAGGCCGCCGCAAACGTACCGAATTGGATCGGGCGTGTGGATCGACTCCCTCCGGCGGATCTCGTCCAGGAAATCCTCGACGAAGCCGACTACGCGGGATGTTTGACCGGACGGAAAGGAGCTCAAGGCTGGGAGAATCTCAAGAAGATCCTGGAGATGCTTCGCCGCGCCCAGAACCGAGGCTATCTGACCCTGTCCCGGCTGTCCGAGTTCTTGGACACCGCGTCCACGGGCGACGAGTCTCTCGCCATCCTGGAAGCGGTCGACGCGGTCAATCTCATGACTATCCATGCCGCCAAGGGTCTCGAGTTCGAAACGGTCTTCGTCGTCAACATGGATCAGACCACGCGGACCGACATGTCGCTTCCCCGCATCACGGAGAAACCGGAAGGAGACGTGGAGGTTCATGCGTTGGGCCGAGCGGAGTCGGAAGGGCCTACGCGATCCGTCGAGGAAGAGAAGCGGCTTCTCTATGTCGCGCTCACTCGGGCTCGAAGGCGCCTTGTCCTGTGCGCCTCCGGCCTGGACACCGCCTCGATTGCTTCCGCCGCCGATTCCAGGACGACGTTCCTGCAACTACTCCCCGCCGATCTCAACGCACTCTTTCAAGAAGCACGGTCCACCGACAAAGACATGCTCGATTGGACTCCTGTCGATCGGACGCACCGCATTCGGCTCATTCGTCCTCTTCGGGAGCCCGCCCATCACCGGGGCGGCGAGGAAGGGCCGCCGCGCCGGTCTGCTCTAGAGCCCCTCGGCAATGGACAGCCCGACGGCCAGCCCACACGCATCGCGGTGAGCGAGCTCGTCCGCCAGATGATCGGAGGTCCATCCGGTTTCCCGTCCGGCGATCCCATCGACGCCGCGGTCGGCAAGATCGTTCATCGGATGTTCGAATACGCGCTCCCCATCGATGATGAGCTCGCTGAGCGGGCGCAGTCGCTCGCCGGTGAGCTTACTGGAAGAACCCCACAACAACGGCGACAGGCAGCCCAATCCGCGGCCGAGCTCTACCGCGCTCTCCTGGAACGGACGGAGCTACGGGACCTTCTCAACGCATCCACCGGACAGATTTTCCGCGAAGTCCCCTTTTCCCTACGGCGTCGGGGCCAGATCCTTCGCGGCGGGATCGACAGCCTGCTTCTCCTCGACGGGCGCATCGTCGTCATCGACTACAAGACCGGAGCTCACCGGCCGGAGCACCGCCTTCAGATGGAGATCTATCTCGAGGCAGCGCGGGAGCTCTTTCCGGGACAGGACGTGGAGGGTGTCGTCTTCTATGCGAACAGAGAGCCTATCTGGATATCTTCAACGACCAGGAAGGCCCAGCCAGGCTCTCAGCTGGAGCTCTTCTAGCTAGGCCGCGTTGGCGCAAGCTCCTGGCACCAATTGGGAGCCCAGGAAGAACGGAGTTAGACTGATGGTTCAGCCACAAGACGGACGGACCGGTGTGCGATCTTCGGACGATCCGGAAGAAGACAAAGACCGGTATCCCGGCTCGGATGGCTGGCTGATCGAGAGACGAGACCACTCCGAGCCCCGAGCCCTTCTCGCTCTGCAACTGGCGGGTGTCGTTTGGGTAGAATAACTGAATCATCGTATGAGCGAGCAAGTGACCAGCCTACCCTCGGCTCTCGAGTCCATGCACGAGATCGAGCAACGCATCCGCGGCAAGCGCGTGGTGGTTTTCCTGGACTACGACGGCACATTGACGCCCATCGTGCCGCAGCCGGAGCTCGCGGTCCTCTCCCATGAGACGCGACAAGTAGTCAGCGAGCTCGCCACCCGGTGCCCGGTCGCGATCGTGAGCGGACGCGATCGTGGCGACGTTCAAGACCTCGTTGCGATCGATCATGTCTCCTTCATCGGGAGTCACGGCTTCGACATCGTCGGACCGGACGGGGAGGAAAAGCCGCACCCCGAGAGCATTGGCCTTCCCCCGATTCTCGACGAGCTCGAGGGGACGCTCCGAGGGCGGTTGCGCGACGTTCCGGGAGTCCGCTTACAACGAAAGAAGTACTCTCTTTCCGTGCACTACCGCGGAGTGGCCGACGAACGAGTTCCCGCGGTGGAACGGATCGTCGACGAAGAAGTCGCCGCACGGAAGGAAATCCTCAAGACGCATGGGAAAAAGGTGTTCGAGATTCAGCCCCGAATCGATTGGGACAAGGGTAAGGCCGTTCTCTACCTTCTTGAGCTATTGAATCTCGACGGCCCCGACGGTGTTCCCATCTACGTCGGGGATGACATCACCGACGAGAACGCCTTTCTCGCGATTCGCAACCGCGGCATCGGCATCCACGTGAAGGACGGCGTAAAGCTGACGGCAGCCCAGTACACACTCGCGAGCACCGCTGAAGTGCGCCGATTTCTGCAGGAGTTCGCCGCCGTTCTGGCTTGAGCTACGACCCACCACTCAATGGGCGGAGAAGACGGTAACCTCTTATCACGTGATCCTGGGAGAC
>Ga0302046_10001670_pt1 | contig 20785 bp, 20 predicted proteins | sample RVTome_11_FD_200261 | JGI IMG/M metagenome (GOLD analysis project Ga0302046, IMG submission 200261) | Soil microbial communities from uranium-contaminated site in the Upper Colorado River Basin, Wyoming, United States - RVT147D111 (version 2) ...
CCTCCGCATGGCGGGCGGCGTCCATCAGGACCCCGCTCGCCGCTCGGCCCGAAACCGGGAGGAAGACGCCGAACTTCATCTCAGGAGCTCAGGTAGTTCGTGAACTGGATCGCGATGCCGAGGTCCCGGTCGCGGAGCAGCTTGATGATCGCCTGGAGGTGCGCATAAGCGACATGAACGCGATCCTCGGGCGCTCGGCCCGCGGCGTCGGGCCGACCGGGGACCCACGGGCGGGCTCCGGGCTGCCACGCGGCGGATAACCTCATCGTCCGTCCGGCAAGATACTGCTTTGGCGGTGGCGGCTTGTCAAGGCGCGCGGGGGCGCCGCAGAACTGCCCCGACATCGGGCACACGAGGGCAGCGGGGCCTGCGCCTCGCTGCTGGCGGCGGCACATAGCTTGTACAAACGCCGTTCTCCGCCGGGCGGCGGACACTCCGCCCGCCTGAAGAACCCGGGCCTGCCCCCGAGGAAGCGCCGCGTCTCTGCCTCGAGGGCGAGAAGGGCGAGAAGGCGAGCCCCGGCCCCGCGATCGCCCTCGAACCCTGAGCCATCCTGCGCCGCCGCGGGCTCGCGGCCAAGGAGCGGGCGGAGGGGTGCGGCAGCGGGGCCCCGGGCCCCGGTGGGGCCCCGGCGCGAGTGACGCCTCCAAGGTCTGCCTTCGGCGAACCGGACGCCGAGGCCACGCCGACCACACCCAGCCGCCCCCGAACGTCCTCCAACGAAGGCCCCCCGACCCGCTTGAGGGCGCACCCCCATTGCCCGAGCGCAACGATCCCGACCAGAGCAAGCACCATCGGCTGGCGTACTTGAACCTTCATGATCCCGTCCTCCTTGTGTTCCCGCGTTCGGCGCACTCGCCGGGCGGCGCTGCCGTCGGGCCCAGAGATACGGGACGGGCGTCACAAGGACGTCACAAAGGTGGAACGCTTCTCAAAGGCTCCTTCGGGGAACGAGCCCGACCCGACGACGGGAGAAGGCATGTGCGTCGCGGTCAGGGAAGCCCACCGGCCGCCTGAGGCGAGAAACTGACGATGTGCTCGACGCCGAGACGGGCCCTCAGCTCTACTTGCGGTCCTTCGCCGGTCCGCGGGCCTCCGTGAGGTTGGCCGCCGTGTTGATCAGCGCCATGTGCGACATCGCCTGGGGGAAGTTGCGGAGCATGCGGCGCGTACGCGGCTCGTACTCCTCGGCGAGGAGCCCGACGTCGTTGCGCACGGCCAGCAGCCGCTCGCCCGTGGACGGTGACCCTGTGATCCGCCGGTTCGTCGCCTCGGCGCGACGGGGAACCTCGCGTCCCGGCAGCTCCTGCCTGCGCTCGCCCGCCTCCACGAGGCCGGCAAGCTCCCCGCCGAGCTGAGGATCGTCGGGGCGGCGCGGGAGGACTGGGATACCGCCACTCTTCGCGCTCACATGACGGAGCGGCTGGCGCGTCATGCCGCGGGCACGGAGTCCGCCTCGCGCCATGCCGTGGTGTCGAGGCTGGTGTACCAGCGTGCGGATGCAAGCGATCCGGCCGACATGACGAGAGTGCTCGACGATGTCCGCGAGCCCGGCGTCGTCTACCTGGCCTTACCGCCCTCGGCGCTCGAGGCCGCCGTGCGTGCCGTGGCCGGCCTTCGCCTGGCGGAGGGAAGCCGCCTCGTCGTCGAGAAGCCGTTCGGCGAGAATCTCGCGTCGGCTGTTCGCAATGCCGAGGCTGGCCGGATCGGGGAGCTTCAGGTCGTCCGTCATCACGGGGTGGTGTTCCGGTCGCCACCAGCCGACCTTCGCACCCAGTGTACGACGAACGGACGGGGAGGTTACCATCGGCGCGCGGGAGACGAATGAACGACATCCCCGGCATCGAGCGCAGGACGAAGACCGTCTGCACCATCGGGCCGGCCACCTCGTCCCCGGCGCAGCTCCGGGCCCTCCTCGAGCGCGGGATGAACGTGGCCCGGCTCAACTTCTCTCACGGTGAGCCGGCGGAGCACGGGGCCGTCCTCGCCGGGATCCGCGCGCTCAGCGAAGAGCTCGACGTCCCCACGGCGGTTCTCCAGGATCTCGCGGGCCCGAAGGTCCGCATCGGCACGCTGGCGCACGGCAGCGTCGAGCTCGAGCCCGGGCGCCGGTTTACCCTCACGACGCGCCCGGTCGAGGGCTCCCGCGATCGCGTGTCCGTCTCGTACGCGGGGCTCCCCGCCGCGGTCGGCGTCGGTGACACGCTGCTCCTCGCCGACGGCGTCATCCACCTCCGCGTCGAGCGCATGACCGACGAGGACATCCATTGCCAGGTGGTCGTCGGCGGCCGTCTCGGTAGCCGCAAGGGCGTCAACGTCCCCTCGGGGCTGCCCGGCCTGCCCATCCTCGGTGACAAGGACCTGCGTGACCTGCGCGTCGGCCTGGAGCAGGGGATCGACTACCTCGGGCTGTCGTTCGTCCGCTCGGCCGCGGACGTGCGAGCCGCCCGGGGCCACATCGAGCGCCTCGGCGGCCACGTGCCCGTGATCGCGAAGATCGAGACCCAGGCGGCGCTGGACCACTTCGACGAGATCCTCGACGCCGCCGACGGGATCATGATCGCCCGCGGCGATCTCAGCATCGAGACGCCGTTCGCCCGGGTTCCCATCGTGCAGAAGCATCTGATCGCCGAGGCGAACCGGCGGGCGAAGCCGGTCATCACGGCCACCCAGATGCTCTTCTCGATGGTGTCCTCGCCGCAACCGACGCGGGCCGAGGTCGCCGACGTCGCGAATGCCGTCCTGGACGGGAGCGACGCGGTGATGCTGTCGGAGGAGACGGCGGTCGGCAGGCACCCGGTGCGCGCCGTGGAGGTCATGGCCGCCATCGCGCTGGAGACGGAGCGGGGCGCGCTCCAGGGCCCGCGACCGTCCGGCGCGTCGGCGAAGCCGCCGCAGAGCGACGAGGAGGCGGTGGTCCAGGCGGCGTGTCAGCTCGCAGCCTATCGCGGGGTCGACGTGATCGTGACGGTGACCCGGACCGGCGAGACGGCCCGCCTCGCCGCCAAGCACCGACCCGCGCAGCCGATTGTCGCCTTGACCGGCGACCCGGCGACCCGTCGGCGACTGGCCCTCGTGCGCGGCGTGCTCCCGCTGATCCTGCCGGCGTCGAGTCGGGATCCCGATGAGATGATCGAGGTTGCGCGGCGCGCGGCCCGGGAGCGCGGCTGGCCCGACATGCGCGCCGTGTTCGTGTCGCACGATCGACTGTGGACGGGACGGCTCTGATGGTCTCCGTCAGCGGGAGTCGCGCCTCGCCTGCCGGCGCCGGCCCCGCGCTCCGATGTGCGCCTGGATCGCGTGCGCGCTCGTCTTCTGGAACTGGCGCCTGGCGACCTTCTCCACCGAGGCCTGCCCGATCGCCTGCCGCTGCGCGCGACGCCCGGCGGCGCCGGCCGCGGCCGCCGCCTCCCACTTCGCCGCGGTGACGCGCGATGACGCCTTCTTGCTCTTCGAGCTCGTGCTCCTGGGCGCGGCCTTCTTGTCTTTCATGCAACCGATTCTACCAGCCACCGGTGCCCACCTTCACGGGAAGGCCGGCCCCCGGGTACCTTAGAAGGTATGGGTGAGGCGTGGCGGCTGCTCCGGGAGACCGTCGGCGACTGGTACGAGGACCGGGCGCAGCGGCTCGGCGCCGCGCTGGCGTTCTACACGTTGTTCGCGCTCGCGCCCGGCCTCGTCATCCTCATCCCCCTCACCGGCGTCTTCCTCGGCCCTCAGGCCGCGCAGGGGCACATCGTCGAGCAGATCGCGTCCCTGATCGGCCGGCCGGGGGCGGAGGCCATCGAGGCCACGATCGTGAGCGCCCGCGAGGAGGGAGCCGGCGTGACCGTCGTCGCGGTGATCACGCTCGTGTTCGGGCTGTGGTGGGTGTTCGGCGAGCTGCAAGACGCGCTGAACACGATCTGGGGCGTGACGCCCCGGCCGGGCCGCGGATTCCTGCTGATCCTCCGGGAGCGGTTCTGGTCCTTCACGCTGGTGGTCGGCATCGGTTTCCTGCTGCTGGTCTCGCTGGCGGTCAGCGCCTGGCTGGCCGCGCTGGGCGGGTTCTTCGCCCACCTCCTGCCGGCGCCCGCGGTGGTGCTGGAGGCGGTCAACTTCATGATCTCGTTCTGCGTCATCACGTTCCTCTTCGGCATGATCTTCAAGCTGCTGCCCGACGTCTACGTGGCGTGGCGCGACGTGTGGCTGGGCGCGGCCCTGACCTCGCTGCTCTTCACGCTGGGCAAGGTCGTCATCGGCCTCTACCTGGGCCGGACCACGATCGGCTCGGCCTACGGCGCCGCCGGCTCGCTGGTTGTCATCCTGCTCTGGGTGTACTACTCCGCCCAGATCCTCTTTTTCGGGGCCGAGTTCACCAAGGTCTGGGCGCGCCGGCGGGGCGCGGGCGCGGTGCCGACCGAGGCGGCGGTGGCGCTGACCGAGGAGGCCAAAGGCGAGCAAGGCATGGCGCGTCGCCAGAAGCTCGGGGCGCCGTAGTTCCGCGCGATCAACTCTCCGCGCGGCTGACGCCGAACCCGTCGCTCCACTCACGGTCCATCCCACGCCTGGCCCGAGACCGCGAGCGACTCGCTGCCCTGGCGAACCGTGCCGCGCGTCGACATCCGCGTGAAGGAGTAGTAGTACGACGCGTTGCCCGGCTCCGGGCCCTTGCGGCTAAGCCCCCGGTCGCCCTGCAGCACCGGCCGTTTCCCGGCTGAGAGCACCAGGTCGATCGCGACGTCGCCCTCCGCCGCGCACAGGCGCATGGGCAGGCCATCGGGCCCCTCGCCATCCACCGACCAGTCCTCCACCCACACCCGAAACGGGCGCGCCTGCGCGCCGGCCAGGCCCAGAGCCTGACGCGTGAGCCGGCTCGCGGCGTGGAGGCGGCCGCCGGCGGTGTCGGTCAGCGCAAAGTGGGCCAGGAAGAGCTCGCGCGTCGCCCACGCGGAGGGGCCAGGCCCGGCCCGATCGCCGTCGCGGCCGACCCCGGGAACGGCGCCAGCGCGTTCCGGAAGAACGTGAGCTGGAAGCCGAGGTGCCGCCCTCCCGACGTCTGGAGATTGCCGGTGTAGTACCACCACTCGGTGCGGAAGTCCGGACGCGGGCCGTGGTCCTCCGGAAACGCGAACGGCCGCGGCGCGCGCGCGCGGGCGAAGCCGGCGTCGTCGCCACCGAGCGCTTCTCTCACCGCGATCGTCGCCTGAATGCCCGGCGCGCCTCCCCATCGCCGAGCCCTAATAGCGCGACAGCGAGCGCCCCCCCCCGACACGACGCTCTGGCTGAACGGGGCCGAGCGATCGAGAAGGCGCTTCAGTCGAGGACGCGCGTGCATCGTCCTAAGCGCCTCAGGCTTCCCTTCAGGAAACCTTACCCATTGGCCACGGTCGGCGTGGCTTCGGGTGTGAGGGAAGAGACCTCCTGGACCAACCGCATGACCTCGTCGCGGGTTTCAAGCAGACCCGTTCCCACATAGTCGATGCCGTCCGCGCGCAGGTGAGCCAGGGTCTCTTCCGTGTTCTCTTTGAAGCCCCAGCGCCCAACCACGATTTTCAGATTGGGCAGCCGGGCCCGCAGCCGCTTGCACAGGTAGCGGGCCTGGGCCAATCCCCCGGGCGGTAAGGCCCCGACACAGACGAGTGTCGCGCCGGTCCGCACCACCAGGGAGACCACCTCGGAAGTGAGCATCTGGGCTTTCGTCAGCTCGACCTCATACCGCGTGGGATCAAGCAACTGCCGGAACATCAGGAGGGCGAGCTCGTCCACCTCGTCGCGGGCCGGACAGCCCAGGATCCGGGCTTTTGGCAGTGGCGCGGCGGCGCTTTCCCCCTCCGGGACCGCAGCATCTGTGGCAGACGTAGAGGTCTGGGGTGGGCGCGGGTCGAGATCGTCGACGACTTCACGCGTCGCCCGAAAAATGAATTGCGCCTCATCCTCCGTCAGGCTGTCATGCCGACGGTCCTGCTTGGCATAGCACAGCGCTGGCACCAGCACCTCATCGTAGACTTCTCCCAGGGTCTGGGTCTTCAGATGCTCTTCCACGATCTCTGCAGCCTCGTCCTGGGTCCTGCGCCACGAGTCGCTGGTAGTAGCGGTTCAGCTCCGTCACCGTGTCATCGCTCACCGGCACGCCGAGGAATGCCAACCGGCTGTCCTCGCAACCACTCCAGGACCTCGAGCCCGGATTTCTTCGGAAGCTTGAGGTCCAGGAGGACGAGGGAGGGTAGGGGATGCTTCGCGCGGTCGCCGTACGCGCCCCGGCCGGCCAAGTAATCCTCAGCCTCTAGGCCGTCTCCCACGCTCGCAAGCGCGACGTCGACCCCCGCCTTCTGGAAGGCGCGCTGGAGAAGAAAGACGTCGTTCGGATCGTCTTCGACGTAAGGACCGTGAACGCCGTCACGCTCATGGGTCGGATCCCACCCCGGGGAGCTCGATAAAGAATCGGCTCCCCTTCCCGGGTTCGCTCTTGACCCCCGCGCGTCCTCCCATCCGCTCCATGGCCTTCCGGACGATGGCGAGCCCACTTCCCGTGCCCGGGTATTCTTCCCGCTTATGGAGGCGCTGGAAGAGGCCAAAGATCTTCTCGTGGTATTCGGGGGCGATCCCGATCCCGTTATCCTCGACCCACAGGCGGCACCAGCTGTTCCGGAGTTCCGCCCGAATCCGAATGCGCGGCTCGACGCCCCGGGATACGAACTTGGCGGCGTTCGAAATGAGATTTGTGAGCGCCTGGGCGAGCGCGCGGCGATAACCGAGACAATGGGGAATGGGCTCTTCGACCGTCACCTCGGCCTTCCTTTCCTTGAGCTCTCCGGCCATCTCCCCCAGAACCTTCCGGACGAGGGGGCCAAGGTCGACCGGTTCGAGCTCGACGTCTTCCTGGGTAAGGTGAGCGTAGGCGAGGAGATCCTGGATGAGAGCGTCCATCCGCACGCTCGCCGCGGAGATCCGTCGGAGGAAGTCCCGCCCCGTCTCCTCGAGGCGACTCCCGTAATCCTCGATGAGCGCCTGGCTGAAGCCTTGCATGGCCCGGAGGGGGGCCCGAAGGTCGTGGGCCACCGTGTACGCGAAGGCGTTGAGCTCGATGACGACTTCCTGGAGCTTGGCCGTGCGTTCCAGGACGCGTCGTTCGAGGGTTGCGTTCATCTCGCTGACTTTGTCCTCGGCCAGATTCCGACTGACCGCAAGGGCGATCCGGTAGGCGATGTCCTCGGCCATCTTGAGGTTGCCTTCGTCGTAGGGCTCCTCCGGGTCCGTCCTCGCGAGAGTCACCGCCCCGAGCGTCTGCCCCCGTACGAGAATGGGGGCCGATACGAGGGAGGCAAGGAGGGATGGACCGGACGCCTCGTCTTTCCGGCCCGCAACGGGCCGGACGAAATCGGCGACTGGCCGGCCGGTTGCGATCACCCTAGCCGTGGCGTCCTCGAGGAGGCGGGACATCTTCTCTTCCTCCGGCGCGTCCCGGGGCAGCTTTCGCGAACGCGCGAACGCTCGCCGGGCCGCGTGACCCTCTCCCGGAAGGTGGATCACACAGAAGTCGGCCATCTCCCGCACCACAACCTCCGCGGCCCGCGCGAGCGTCGCCTCGGTGTCAAGCGGGGCGGCCGTGAGGCGCCCCACGTCGGCCAGGAGCTCGAGGCGCCGCCCGGCCTCGCGGACGCGCTCGCGGGTGTAGTAGCGATCGAGCGCGACGGCGAGCTGCGTGGCGACTGCGTTCACGAATCCCAGGTCCGCCTCCGTGAAGGGGCCCGCCCCTTCTACTTGGAAAGCCCCGAACGCGGGTGGCCGGTCGACGACGAGGGGAAGGACGATGAATCTGCCCGGCCCCTCCACCTTCTGGCCAGCCCCCGCTCCGGAAGGCCCCGGGAGGAGGCGCGTCCCGGCCTCGACGACGTCCGGCGCCATGAGCGGGGGAGCGGGACCGGCGAGATAAGCCGAGGCACTAATCGCGTGGGCCTTGGCCTCCTCGACCTCGGCCGGGCTAAGCTCGCGAGCGTGCCAGACGATCACCCTCTCGGGGTGAGGGGGCATCTCGACCAGGACCCCGCTCCTGAGGGAGAGCGTTTTCGTCGCGATCGCCAGAACTCCAAGCACACTCTCTTCGGGGCTTTCGAACCGGGCCAGGAGCTTTGAGATTTCGTAGAGATGCCCGAGGCGACGATAGGCTTCTCGAAGATCGGCGTCCGCCGGGCGCTCCGGGGCGGCGACCGGCTCCTCCGGAGGAGTCCTCCTCCTGCGGCTCTCCTCCTCGCGATCTTCGGCCCGCCTCACTCCTTCGTAGATCCGGGTCGGCGACTTTCTTCTTCTTTCTTCTTGGGGATTCATGGCTTCCCCTTTCTCCCTCTCGGCGGGGACTTCTCGGCCTTCGCCGGCGAGACTTCGATCGCGGGTCCCTCGATCCTGAGGCCGCCCTTGCCGATAGATAGGGCGTGGACCCTCCCGTCGTGCGCGCTCCCGCGGGTCTTGACCACCGTTAGCGAGGGTCGAAGCTCCGCCTCTCCGCGAAGATACCGGAGCATGACGAGGTTGTCCGCGATCGGGGATAGACGCTGGTCGGTCACCCGTTCGGCGGAGTGGAGTTCGCTCGTCTCCAAGGTGAGGATCGAGGTCGCGTCCGCCTTCTTGAAGAGGATGACGAGCTTGTAGAGGAGCTTCCGGACCTCCTCGGGTCGTTGGGCCGTCATGACGATGTGGTCCGCTCCGTCCATGAAGAGCCGGCGGACCTTCCGCGCTTTGATCTTGTCGCTCAGGATCGCCAGGAACTGCGGACCCCGGATGTGCTCGGGGGAGAGGTAGACGACCTCGACCAGGCCGTCCCTAACGGCCGCCCCGAGCGGGAGGCCGAGCGCTTCCGCGCTCGCCAGGACCTGGGCCTCGCTCTCCTCGAGACTGACCACGAGTCCCGGCTCGCGGCGCCTGGCTCCCTCCAGGATGAACAGGACGCCGAGCGTGGTCTTCCCCGTCCCGGCGCTCCCGGAGGCGAGGGTGACGCTCCGGAGAAGGAGGCCCCCGCCCACGAGCGGGTCGAGTCCCGGAACCCCCGTAGGGAGGCGCTTCCCGACCTCTACGGCGGGGGGCCGTGTTCCGAGCTCGGTCTCTTCCTGATAACGAGGGAAAATCTTGACGCCCCCCGGCCCGATGACCATGGTGTGCCGTCCCTGGGCATGGGACGTGTTCCTCAACTTGTAGACCTCGATGTACCGCTGCCGTTCGAGGCCCTCTTCCGTGAGGCTGAGGAGGATAACTCCGTCGACCACGGTCTCCTCGACTCCGAGCCGGCTCAGCGTGTCGGAACCGTAAGGGATGTCGGTGGCGAAGAACCCTACCGCCTCCACGTTTTGGACGATGCTCGCGAGCTGGAAGACTTTCTCCCGGGCGCTCTGGGGGTCCTTGATCTTGTGGAGGAAGACGGAGGCGGAGTCGATGGCGACCCGTCGGGCGCCCAAGGTCTCGACCTTTTCCTTCATCATGAGAAGGTGGTGCTCGACCAGGATGTCGGGCTGGGGGATGAAGACGATCTCGACCACGCCCCGCTCGACCTCCTTCTCGAGGTCCCACCCGAGGCCCCGGGCGGTGGACCGCAGGCGCTCCTCGGTCTCCTCGAAAGAGAAGAAGATCCCTTTCTCGCCGGCCTGGGCCCCGCGGTAGACGAATTCGAGGAGGAGTACGGTCTTCCCGGTCCCCGCGGCGCCGGAGACGAGAAGACTTGAGCCGCGGGGGATGCCCTCGCCCAGGAGGTCGTCCAGCTTTCCGATCCCGGTTTTGAGCCGCGGGGTCTTTCCCTTGCGGGGGTCCTTCTGGGGCATTCGAAAGATGGTCACGCGCGGCGCGAAGACGTCGATCCCGCGGTCGGTGATGCGGAAGGAATGTTCGTCGGCGCTGTGTCCCGTCCCGCGCATCTTCTGGACTTGGAGGAACCGCTGCTGCTCGCCCAGGCTCTCGCGCTGGGTGAGCGCGATCACCCCGTCGATGACGGAGAAGATGGGATTGGTCTCGAAGTCCCGGGGGCCGTATTCGCCGAGCAGGAAGGCCGTCGTCTCCCATACCATGAGATTGACAGCCATCTCGTAGGCGAACTTCCGGGCCTCTTCCGAGGACTTGGCCAGGTCGTCGAAAACCCTGAAGCTGTCGATGATGACGATGCCCGGCTTGACTTTCTTGAGGTGCTCCAGGATGAGCTTGAGGACGGGCTCGAGGCCCTCGGCCCGAAGGATGACCCCGAGGTCGACGAACTGGACCGCCTCCCCAAGCTTCGCCGGATCGAAGAAGGAGAACTGCTTGAGGTGAGAGAGGGTCTTCGCCGTCGGCTCCGAAAGAGTGTTGAAGATGAGGGCACGGTTGTCGGACGAGGCGTTGTGGAACGCGATCTGCTGGGAGAGGACGGTCTTACCCGCCCCAGGGGGTCCCCCGAGGACGACGACCGAACCCTTGGGCAGGCCGCCCGAAAGGATCGCGTCGAGGTTCCGGACCCCGGTCTCGATCCGGGGGAGCTTGGCTTCTTTGGTCATGGTTCGTGGCCGTCCTTGTTTGATGGACCGCCCCCGGGGTCGATCTCGGGGAGCTTGAGAAGTTCTGCCTGGAGGGCAGGTGTGAGGATCTCCCCGGTCAGAGATCCGATGACCGTGAGGAATTCGACAAGCGTGAACCGGAGTCCCTCCCTCAGCTTGCTCCCGTCGAGGGTCGAGGCCCGTTCTTCCAGCCCGGCGGAGGTAACGCCGGTCTTTTCAACCTTGAGGGACGAGAGAAAGGAGTACTGCTCGACGGCATTCCAGAGGACCCGGTCGGCGATGGCCCCGAGCGTGATCTCTCCAAGCACGGGGTGGGCGCGCCCCCAAAGGGCGCCCATGGCTTGGTCGAAGAAGAGGAGGAGCGGCTTCGCGGGGACTTGCGGGCCAAGCCGTCCGAGCCAGGCGTCGACCCATTGGGCGTTCGTGTCCCAGCTACTCACGGCCTATCTCGAGATGAGACCGGCCCGCGTGGGGGTATGAATGAAATGAATAGTAATGATGTATCGACTCGATGATTCTCAAAACGATTGCCCCCGGCCCCGGGAGCGGCTCCCTGATCTGACGTTGTCCCACAACGAGTCCCCTGGGGGCCCCGATCCCTATCCAAACGGATGGATTACGCTCTTTCCCTAGAGCGGTCGCGCCGCAAACCTCGAACTTCGGACGGGACGCAAGTTCAAAGGGTGTGTGTCCGAGGGTCGAGAGCCCGTCGTGTACTCGAGGCGCGTGCGGTGTTTCCCTGTGGCTGGGCCCCCGACTCGATAACAACATGCTAGGTATCAACGGCTATGAGTGTCAAATGCATTCCCGGGCTTCGGGAAAGTGGGGATTCCGGGGATTCCATTTAGCACCAGGGCGCCCAATTGTAGGATATTTGCGATCCTCCGTCCTGTTCACACGCCGGAGCTCCGACATTTTCCATCCATCGCGAAGCCGTTGTCAGGCTTCCGCGGAGACCTTGTCGTGAGCTTCCCGGCTGGCCTCCGCCGACGCACGCTTCAGGTCCCGGGCAACTCCGGCCTTCGAGAGAAGCCAGACCCACCACTTCGTCGGGTCGAAGTAATAGAACCGGACGCCGTTCCGATAGTCCCCTGGAAAACGATGGTGGTAATTGCGGTACCCTTCGCCGAGCGCATAGGAAGCATCATTAATAACGCCACTCCCCGCCCCGCGCCCCGCGCTGCGGGACGGCAGGACCCCCAGGGCACCCCATGAGCCTCTGGGCCGAGCGCCGCTCACCGCGCGGCTCTGGCCCGGCTCCCGCGCTGATCCTCTTCCCGCGGCCGGGGCAACGTCAAGGGCCGAGCGGCGCGGACTGCGAGCGGGGCAGCCGCCCCTGCGATCCGGGAGAAGCTGAGAGGCTCCCAGCGGCCGTCAGCCGGTGGCCGCGGCGGGCCGGGCTCAGGCGGGGCCGGGCCGGGTCGGTAGGGGGGGCGCGCGTTCCGACGGTCGCCGGTCACTTCGTCACTCTGACGCCCGTTCCCGGCTGAGTCCCCGCGGCGCGGCGACACCGCCGGCGCCCAAGCATCCGCGCGGCGGCGACGGGCCGCGCGAGGTCCGAGCGCGTCGTACCAGTTGAGGTACCTCGGCCGTTACCAGTGCGAAGGCTACAGCCGGGAGCGTGGGCTTGACCGCGACGGCAAGGATCGGTGGGAGTACCACTTCAGGCTGCAGCCGGTTGGCCGAGGGCGTACGAGACGCGGCACCTCACCGACGCGCAGGTGACCGCGTGGAAGTGGCTCGCCGCTCAGCCGAACGGCCCGGCCAAGGTGCTGGTGATCTCCGAGGAGTGGTCGTCGGACTGCCGCCGGGACGTGCCGACGCTCGCCCGGATCGCCGAGGCCGCCAGCCTCGAGCTGCGGATCTTCACGCGTGACGGCCACAAGTTCAGCCGCAGCGCGCGGCCGACGCTCGCGGAGGCGCCGGACAGCGACGCCGACCTGACGGCCGAGTTCCTCAACGAGAAGAACGGCCAGACCTGGCAGTCGATCCCCCTCGCGGTCTTCTACACGAAGGACCCTCTACCACTACGTCGAGTACCAGGCGATCTACCACAAGGACCGCGTGGTCGGCCACCTCGGCGCGGCGCGCCCGGGCGAGACGCCCGAGCAGACCCGCCAGCGGGGGGACCAGGCCTTCATGGACCTCCTCGCCTCGCCGTTCTTCCACGTCTGGGCCTGCGCCGCCGTGGACGAGACGACGAGCGCGCTTCACGAGCGCCTGGTCGTCGGCTCGCTCGATTAGCGCGTTTCTAGGATCCCTTCGCCGAGAGCTTCTCGCCGACGACCCGGATTACATCGCCGGCCAGAGAGAGGGCGCGGCGCGCGTCCGTCTCGTCGAACACGATTGCCTTCTTCACTCCGAGGCCCGGCAGCGCCGCGACGATGCGCCGTAGCTCCGCTTCGAGCTGAGCCCGCCGCCGATCGTCGGGTCCCCACACTACCGTCGTATTCGCCATGGCCCTACTCTACTCCCAGTCCCGACGACCCGAGGGCCCGGCGACGCCAGACTCGTGGCGCCAGAACGCGAGCGGAGCACCCGCGCGGGATCGAGGGCCGTCGGCCGCCGGCGCGAGCCCGAGGACGGCGCTGAGCGTCACCCCGGAACCTCTGAGGGTCTTGCATCTCAACATATTGTGGCCTATCATCCGGGGAGACCCTAGCCATGGGATAGGGCCGGGTCCGGCGGGGACGCCATCCAATCCAGGACAGCGAGGTGACCGATGCCAGCAGTTACGTCGCCTGCGGTCGAGCGGTTCCGGCGACTGCCGAGGATGTCGACCGAGACCTGGCAGGGCGGTCTCGTGCGGCTCCCGCAATGGATTCACGACGATCCCGACAGTCCGCCATACCGGCCGTGGGCCGGCGTCTGGGTGAGTCTCACGACCGGCCTGGTGAACGTCGAGGTCGAGCGCGCGCGGAACGCCCATGACGCGAACCTGGCCCTCACGGCCCTCATCGGGCTCGGCCGGCGGTTCGCGAGGTGCCGGCCGGCGCGATTGGAGGTCGAGGATGAGGCGCTCGGCACCGAGCTCCTCCGCGCGCTGGGCGAAGAGGACCTCGCCCTCGCCATCTCCCCGAGCCTGCCGGTCGTCACGCAGCGGCTGTCCGAGGTGGCCGAGCTGACGGACGGACCGGCGCCGCCGGACGCTCTCACGGCTCGGGGCGTCACCGTCGATCGCATGCGGGCCTTCGCTCGGGCGGCGAGCCGCTTCTACGTGGCGGCGCCGTGGCGCCACCTCTCCGGCGATGACCTCATTCACGTCGAGGCCCCGCGTATCGCGGGCGGCCTCGAGCACATCACCGTGCTCGGCGCGGGCGGCGAGGTCTTCGGCTTGGGCTTCTTCGAGAGGGTCGCGGACTTCGGAGCGATGCAAGCCGGGTCAGACGCCCACATCGAGACGCGCGGCAGCTGGTCGGTGTTATTCGGTCCGATGTGGGACATGCCGTTCGGAGACGTGAACCTCTGGGAAGAGCACGATCTCCCGGTGGCCGGGCCCGATGCGTATCCGGTCGCCGTCCGGTTCGGTCCCGAGGAGGCGCTCCGCCGTCCGGACGCCGCCGTGCTGTCGGACCTGGAGGGCCTCCTGCTCGCCCTCGCGGAAACCACGGAAGCGGAGATCGACCGGGGTCGCTGGAGCCGCACGGTCCGGACCCACGCCGGATCACTGACCTTCACGCTCGCGATCCCGGCGCTCCTCGAGCCCCTCGACGCGCCCCTGACCGCGCCGCCGGGCGGCATGCCCGATCGACGACTCATGGAGCGCATGCTAGCCGAGATCGAGAGGTTCGTCGCGCGCTCCTCGTTCGAGAGCGTCGAGCAGGTGAACGAGGCGATCGAGCGCCGGTTCGTCGGTCCCATCCACGAGATCCCGTCGACAGCGACGACGCCCCTCGAGAAGGCGCAGGAGGTCATGTACCGCGCCTTCGCGGCGCGCGGCCGCCGCCGCATCCAGCTCGCGCGCAAGGCGCTCGAGCTGTCTCGCGACTGCGCCGACGCGTACGTCGTGCTCGCTGAGCACTCCCGAGGTCCGGACGAGGCCCGAGAGCTCTACGCCCAAGGGGTCGCGGCGGGCGAGCGCACGCTGGGACCCGACACGTTGAAGGACACGATCGGTCGCTTCTGGAGCCAGACCGTGACCAGGCCCTACATGCGAGCGCGATTCGGCCTCGCGCAGTCCCTGGAGGCGCTCGGCCGCGTGGACGAAGCGATCGACCACTACCGCGAGCTGCTCCGCCTGAACCCGAACGACAACCAGGGCGTCCGCGACCTCCTGCTCCCCGCCCTGCTCGGGGCGGACCGCGACGACGAGGCCGGCAGCCTGCTCGAGCAGTACGCTGACGACCCCGGCGCCGCCTGGCGCTACGGCTGGGCGCTGTGGATCTTCCGCCGGGAAGGCGACAGCCGGGACGCGCGAGAGCGCCTGCGAGCGGCCGTCCGGGCCAATCGCCACGTCCCGGCGTACTTCGCCGGCGAGCGGGAATGGCCCGGTCCGCTGCCGACGACCTACGCGTTCGGCAGCGATGAGGAGGCGGCCATCTGCGAGAGCGAGCTCGGGGAGGTCTGGCAGGCCACCCCTGGCGCCGAGCGCTGGCTGAATGGCGCGCGGCCCAAGCCGAAGCGCCGGCGGCGCCGCCGACGCTAGGCGCGGGAGCCACGTCCCTTGTCGCGACGCCGGTCAGACGTTCCTATCGCGTAGCGCTGCCGGGTGTGGCTCGAGACTCCGACCGCACGGATCAACCCCTCGGCCTTCGCCTTGCTCAGCGCCTCCAGCGCCGGAGACTTGGCCTCCAACTCGCCTGCGGAATCGACCGCGTGGAGGAGAAAGACATCGACGGCGTCGACCCCGAGCTCGCGCAGTGCCCTCGTCACGGCCCGACGCGCCCCAACGGCCGTGCTTGCGTAGGTCTTCGTGGCGACGACCACCTTGTCCCGGCCAACCTCGCGGAGCGCTCGGGCCACGTGAGGATGCGTCCCGTAGTCGTCCGAGGTGTCCCAGAAGGAGATGCCGAGTTCGTGCGCCTTCACCAGCAGCCGCGCCCCGGCCGTGACCGAGCCGGTCATATAGCCCGTGCCGAAGCAGAGGGTCGAGACGGTCAGTCCCGTTCGACCAAGCCTCACGCGCGTGTCCATAGCCCCCCTCCACGCCGACGACCCAATGGCTCTCCGAACGCCCGGCCGACCCATCGCCATGGCCAACGAGGATATCGCAAGACGCTCCCGAAACCCGCTGGGGCACGGTGCTTCCCCTGAGGGCTGGATCGTGATGCCCGCGTTTCGCTGACCTCCGCGGCCCCGGGCCCGGCGCCCCCCGGGGCGCTGCCTGCGCTCACGCCCTACCTGGTCTGCTCGAACGCGTGGGCGGCCCGGAGCACCGTCCCGTCGTCCCAGTTCCGTCCGACGAGCATCATCCCTACGGGCAGGCCGTCCGACATGCCGCAGGGGACGTTCATCGACGGGTGGCCGGTGGCGTCGAACTGGCACGTGTTCACGAGCACCTCGAGGGCGCGCCGGATCACCTCCTCGCGGGACGCATCCTGGGGCGGAATGGGCGTCGCCTTCATCGGGGTCGTGGGCATCACCAGCACGTCGCATTCGGTCAGCGCGGTGTCGTAGGCCGCCTTGAGGGTGCGGGCCAGGTTCTGCGCCTTGGCGTAGTAGCGGCCGTGGTAGTAGTCCTGCATGAACTGGCCGAGCAGCACGGTCAGCTTCGTCGACTCCGAGAACTCGCTGCCGCGCGTGTGCCAGCCGCGCGCGAAGGCGTCCAGGAGGCTCGTGTTGTAATAGCCCTTCCAGTTGGTGCCCATGCTGTTGCCGCGCACCATCAGCACCGTGGTCCCCTCGATGGCGATCGGCCGCCAGATGTGGAGGCCATCCCGGTGCAGCGGGATCGACACCTCCCTGACCGTCGCGCCCGCCTTCGCGAATCGGCTCGCGGCGTCCCGCACCAGCGCGTCCACGTCGGGCTCCGACAGCCCCGGCCAGCCGAACCCCTCGCGAACGATCCCGACCCGGAGACCCTTGGCGTCGCCGGTCAGGCGCCGGGTGTACTCCTCGGTTTTTATCTGGGTCGGCTGGCGCGGGTCCAGGCCGTCGGGGCCGGCGATCACCTCCAGGAGCAGGGCGCAGTCGCTCGCCGATCGCGCCATGGGGCCGGTGTGGTCCAGGGTGAGCTCGATGGGGAAGATCCCGGTGTAGGGGACGAGGCCATAGGTCGGCTTCAGCCCGAAGACGCCGCAGAACGAGGCGGGCATGCGGATCGAGCCGCCCTGGTCCCCCCCGATGGCCAGGTCCACCTCGCCGGCGGCCAGGAGCGCCGCGCACCCGCTCGACGACCCGCCGGCGGAGTACCCGCGCCGGTGCGGGTTGTGGGTCGGGCCCGTGTCTGCGGTATGGCTCCCACAGGAGAGGCAGAGGCTCTCGCATACCGCCTTGCCGACGATCTCACCTCCGGCGTCCAGGATGCGCGTGACGATGCTGGCGTCCACGTCCGGCACGTACCCTTCGAGCACCGCGGTGCCGTTCATCATCGGGATGCCGGCGACGCAGACGTTGTCCTTGATGGCGATCCGCTTCCCGGCGAGCTTGCCGGACGTGGCGCCCTCGATGGAGCACTTCCAGTACCACGCGTTGAGGGGGTTTCCCTCGGGTGTCGGGCGGTGCCCGACGGTGCGGGGATACTTGACCGGGAGCTTCGGCTCGGTCAGCTCGTCGACCCGGCGGTACGACGCGATGGCCTCGTCCATCAGGGCCCGGAAGGACACGAGGTCCTCGTCCGTCAGCTTCATGTGGTACGCCTCGGCAATCCGCCTCAGCTCCTCCAGCAGCGGCTTTCGTACGGGCATGGCTTCGATCCTCCTCTCGGCGCTCCCTGGCGCCCTCACGGCCAGGCCAATGGCGGGCCGGCACGTCGGGCGTGCATCCTACGGGCGACGAACGGCGCTCCGGCACCGTCGCGCTGCGCGCCCACTGTGCGCTACTCCACAGCCTCCGGCACCTTCCTCCTGTCGACGGGGCCACCCCGGCCCGCCGGCGCCGGGGCAAGCCTCCAGTAAGCCCTCCGGAGCGTCCCCACGATGCCATCGGGAAAGAAGAACACGGTGGCGATGAAGAACGCGCCGATCACGAGCAGCCACAGGACCTCGAGGAAGTCACTGATGAAGGCCTTCAGCAGGTTCACGACGACGGCGCCCACGAAGGCGCCGATCAGCGTCCCCCGACCGCCAACCGCGACCCAGATGATCACGTCGGTCGAGAAGATCAGGCCGAACAGCGGCGGCGACACGAAGCCCGAGAAGTGGGCGTACAGCGCGCCGCTGAACCCCGCGAGGGCCGCCGAGATCGTGAACATGATCGTCTTGAGGTAGGCGGAGTCGTACCCGAAGAACTCCGCCCGCTCCTCGTTGTCCTTGATGGCCGACATCACGAGACCGAACGGTGAGCGGACCACGTAGCGGCACAGGAGCCAGCAGGCGACGGAAACCGCCAGCAGCATGTAGTACACTTTGCGCTCGGTGTCGAACTCGTAGACGAAGAGGAACGGGATCGGGAGCGCGAAGGATGGTGCCCCGAGGATGCCGTTCATCCCGCCGAGCCAGTACCAGTCGCTGACCACGAGCTGGAAGATCATCGTGACGACCAGCGTGATGATGGTGAAGTAGACGCCGGTGACGCGGCTGTAGAAGAGGAAGTAGCCGAGGCCGCCGGCAAGCACGCTCGGGGCGAGCACGGCGAGGGTGTAACCGAGGTACGTCGGGTCGAAGGCGTGGACCTCGCGGGCCAGCAGCGCCACGAGGTAGCCTCCCAGCCCGAAGTAGGCGGCCTGGCCGAAGTTCAGGACGCCCGCGTAGCCCCACATGAGGTCGAGGCTCAAGGCGAAGATGCCGAAGATCAGCGCCTGGCTCAGCAGCTCCGTGTAATAGTCGCCCACCACGAGGGGGACCCCGAGCGCGACGGCCGCGCCCACCACCAGTGGGAGCACCTCGCGCACGCGGCTCATCCGCGAAAGAGTCCTTGCGGCCGGTACCGGATGATGATGATCGCGACCACGAGCACGAGCGCCTGGGCCGTCGTCGCGGAGATCAGGTAGGAGAGGAAAGTTTCCAGCTCGCCAACAACGAGTGCCCCCCCGAGGACGCCCGCCAGGTGGCCGATGCCGCCGAGGATGACGACGAAGAACGCCCGGGCCAGGAAACTCAGCCCGGCCTCTGGCGACACGGTGATCTCTGGGGTCATCAGGGCGCCGGCGAGACCTGCGAGCGCGGACCCGAAGGCGAAGGTGTAGAGATACATCCGCGAGGTGTTGATGGCGAGCGCGGACGCCATTTCCACGTCCTGGGTGATCGCGCGGATCTTCACGCCGAAGTCGGTCCGGTAGAAGATGTAGAACGCGACCAGGATGACCGCGAGGGACGCGGTCATCAGGAACACGCGGTAGATGGGGTACGAGAACCCGAAGACGGTGAGGTCCCCCAGCAGCGGATGGGGCGACGCCCGGTAGCTCACGCCGAAGACGATCCGGATGAGCTGGCGGATGACGATGCTCAGGCCCCAGGTGGCCAGCAGGGTCTCCAACGGGCGCGCGTAGAGAAAGCGGATGATCCCGCGCTCGACGAGCCCGCCGAACACGCCCACGACGACCGGCGCCAGCGCGATTCCGACCCAGGCGTTCAGCCCGAGCGCGTCGGCGGCGATGACCGTGTACGATCCCAGGATGAAGAACTCGCCGTGCGCCAGGTTGATGACGCCGATCACGCCGAAGATGATCGCCAGGCCCATGGAGATCAGGATCAGGACGCTGACAAGCGTCGCGCCGTTCAGAAACTGCGTCAGGATGGCTTCGAGTTCGAACATGGGCCCTGCCGCGTGGCCACCGGACGCCGAGGGCCGGGGGACCCGGGCGTCCGGTAGCAGGGACCGCGTTACTGGAAGCAGGTGACCTTGGGCGGGGTCACGCCGAAGTTCTTGATGATGCGCAGCTCGCCCTTGTCGTTCACGCACTCCGCGATGATGGAGTTGAGCGCGGCGTGCCGGTTGTCAGCCATCCAGATTTCGCCCTGCGGCGCGTTGAAACGGACCCCCGGGAATGCCTTGTTCAGCGCGTTCCAGTCCGAGGTCCCGGCCTTCGCAACCGCAAGGGCTCCCACGTGGACGCCGTTGTACATCCCCTCGGCGATGCTGTCGACGACCTTCTCGGTGGGGAACATGCGGCGGAAGCCGTCCAGGAACTCCTTGTTGCGGGGCGTGTCCAGGGTCATGAAGTACGACTGGGAGGACACGATCCCGACGCCGGCCTCGCCCAGGCCGGCCGCCTCCTTCTCGGCCACCCCCGAGGTGCAGACCCGCGTGGTCTTCTTCAGGCCGAAGTTGTGGAACTGCTTCAGGAAGGTGACGCTGTCGCTGCCGATCAGGAGGCTGTACATGACCGCGGGCTTGGCGCGCGCCACGCGGTTCACCAGCGAGCTGAAGTCGCCGGTGTTCCAGGGGAAGTACTCCTCCGGGGCCACCACCTGGCCGCCCTGCTTCTCGACGAGGGCCCGGACGACCTTCGCCGTCTCCTTCGGCCAGATGTAGTCCGAGCCCGCGATGTAGAACGTCTTGCCGACGTTTTCCATGATCCACGGCACGAACGGCTCGATCTGCTGATTCGGGATGGCGCCCGTGACGAAGACGCCCTCGTGGCAGTAGCCGCCCTCGTAGTAGGTCGGGTACACGAAGACGGTCTTCTCCTTCGTGGTGACCGTCCCCACGGCGTTCCGCATGGCGCTCGAGATGGCCCCGACGATGACCTCCACCTTCTCGCGCTTGATCAGCTTGCGCGCCTTCTCGATCCCCACCTTCGGGTCGCTCTCGTCGTCCTCGATGACGAGCTCCAGCTTGCGGCCGGCGATGCCACCCTTATCGTTGATCTCCTTGTGGGCGAACTGGGCGCAGCGGAGCATGGTCTCGCCGAAGATGGCGTGGACGCCGGTCAGCGAGGTCAGGATGCCCATCTTCACCGGGTGCTTCGATGCCCGCAGGACGCTCGGAAATCCGAGCACCGACGTGCCGGCCGCCGCACCGAGGCCATAGCCGAGATATTTGAGCGCTTGCCGCCTTTCAATCGCCTTTGCCATGTCACACCCTCCCTCCGTTGCCCGCCGTGTGTCTCCTCTTCACACCGCCAAGTACTGGGCGATCACCTCCTCGTTCGCCAGCTCACTGGCCTCACCGTGCAGCACGATCCTCCCGTTCTCCATCACGTAGTACTGGTCCGCCAGGTCCCGCGCGAAGTCGAGGTTCTGCTCGACCAGGAG
>Ga0302046_10001672_pt1 | contig 20780 bp, 17 predicted proteins | sample RVTome_11_FD_200261 | JGI IMG/M metagenome (GOLD analysis project Ga0302046, IMG submission 200261) | Soil microbial communities from uranium-contaminated site in the Upper Colorado River Basin, Wyoming, United States - RVT147D111 (version 2) ...
CTGCAGACGCTAGTGGAGTCGTATCCCCTCATAGACCGGGCGTTCGTCACGGACCCAACCGGCCTGTTGTGGAGCGACTATCCCCGCGCCCCCGAGTCGCTGGGGCAGAACTTCTCTCACCGCGATTGGTATCGCGGGCTGTCCCGCGCGTGGGAGCCCTACATTTCCGAAGTCTACCAGCGACATGCCGAGCCCAAGCCCCTGGTCGTAGCCATCGCCGTTCCCATTGGCGGGAGCCAGAAGGTGCTTGGGGCCCTCGTCTACCAGTATCGCCTGGATGGGATCACGGACTGGCTGAAACAGGTCAAGCTGGGGAGAAGTGGATACGTGTTCCTGACCGATCATACCGGCACCGTGGCTGCCCACCCCATACTCGACCTTCAGGCTCGCCGGTATCGGGAGTTTTCGGAACTACCTCCGATTCAACAGGCATTACTGGACCAGCCCACTACCAGCGAGTATCTCAACCCGTTGACCGGGAGGGATATGGTGGCCAGCTTTATCCCGGTGCCAGCAGGAAAACAGCGCTGGGCGGTGATCGCCGAACAACCGCTTGATGAGGCGTACGCTCCCATCCACCGGCTTCGCCTGCAGCTCGGTGCAGGGGCGACCATCCTCGCCTTGGCCGCCCTCGCCGTAGCCGCGGGGCTCGGGAGAATCAGTGAACGGAATCGGCACCTTAATCAGCAACTCACGGAACAGAACCAGCGCCTGCAGCAACTGGCATCGATTATAGAATCTTCGGATGATGCCATCATCGGGAAGACATTGGATGGGACTATTCGCAGTTGGAACGCAGGGGCCCAGCGAATGTACGGGTACGCCGACGGCGAGGTCGTGGGCCGCCCGGTCTCTATCCTGCTGCCTCCCGACCGCCCCGACGAGGTGCCGCGGCTTCTCGGGAAAATCAAAGCGGGCGAAGGCGTCGAGAATTATGAGACCGTGCGCGTGAGGAAAGACGGACAGGAAATCCATGTCTCCGTGACGATATCCCCGATCAGGGATGCGGCCGGGAACATTACCGGGGCCTCGAGCATCGCCCGTGACATCACCGAGCGCAAGCGGGCGGAGGAGGCGCTGGGGAGGACCAACCAGGAACTTCTGGAGATGAAGCATTACCTCGACCGGCTGATCGAAAGCTCGACCGACGCCATCATCACGACCGATAAAGAAGGCAATGTCGCCCTGTTCAACAGGGGGGCCGAGGCCATGTTGGGATACCGGAGAGAGGAGATCATCGGCCGGCACGTCACGAACCTGTACGACACTCCGGAGCGCGCAAAAGAGGTGATGCGCCAGGTTCAACAAGGCGGTGGCACCGCGGCCGGCATTGAAACGATCCTTCGGTCTAAAGACGGCAGCCTCGTTCCCGTGCTGATCTCTGCTTCCATTCTTTTTGACGCGGAGGGGCAGGAAAGCGGGACCGTCGGATTCAGCAAGGACCTGCGCAATCGAAAACGGGCGGAGGAGGCGCTGCGAAAAACACACGACGAGTTGGAGGCGACCAACGCGGAGCTCGAAGCCTTCACCTACTCCGTCTCGCACGACCTGCGCGCCCCCCTGCGCCACATTGACGGCTTTACCAGGATTCTCGTCGAAGAAGTGGGTCCCGGACTGGACGAGAAAGCAAGGCATTACCTGGAACGCGTGCAACAGGGTGCACGCCACATGGGAGCCCTGGTGGACGATTTGCTGCACCTGTCCCGGATAGGACGCCAGCAACTCAATACCCGCACGACCAGCCTGAACTCGTTGGTTGACGAGGTGATCCGCGATCTGAAGCCGGAGACGGAAGGCCGGGAGATTGAATGGCAGATCGGTCAACTTTCGATTGTAGAATGCGATCCCGGTTTGATGAGACAGGTGTTTGTCAACCTGGTATCAAACGCTGTGAAGTTCACCGGCACCAGGCAGCATGCCGTCATCGAGATCGGTCATAAGAATGCGGATAGCCAGTCGGTGATCTTTGTCCGTGACAACGGGGTCGGCTTTGACATGAAGTACGCCGGCAAGCTGTTCGGCGTTTTCCAGCGTCTTCACCCCCAGGAAGATTTCGAGGGGACCGGCGTGGGTTTGGCCACGGTTCAGCGCATCATCCACAAGCATGGCGGCCGCATCTGGGCCCAGGCGGAACCAGACCGGGGTGCGACGTTTTCTTTCACCTTGGGCATACCGGCGAAAAGCGAGGCAGAAACGGGCAGAGCAGAAGGAGGGAACACGTGACAGAGACCGACATAGAAATCCTGCTGGTCGAGGACAACCCGGCCGACGTGGAGCTGGCCATCCATGCACTCCGGTACAATAACCTGGCCAACCGGATCCATGTCGTGCGCGATGGCGAGGAGGCTTTGGATTTTCTCTTTTGCCGGGGAGTGTACAGCAACCGCTCGATCAATCACCGACCCAGACTGGTGCTGCTGGACTTGAAACTCCCGAAAGTGGACGGACTCGAAGTGCTCCGGCAGATCAAGGGCGATGACCGCACCAGGGCTATCCCCGTGGTCATCCTGACCTCGTCGAAAGAAGAACGGGACCTGGTGAAGGGCTATCATCTGGGCGTCAACAGCTATATCCAGAAGCCGGTTGATTTTGACGAATTCCGGGACATCGTCAAGCAATTAGGCATGTACTGGATCCTGGTCAACGAGCCCCCGCCTGAGCGTGCCGTTGTGATCAAATAGCGGAGTCGAGAACGATGATTCCTGCCGTGTCAGAGACCGCATCGGCCCAGCAGCAGCTTCGCATCCTGTTTGTGGAGGATAGCCTGCCGGATGCAGAGCTCTGCCTGCGCGAACTCCGAAAGGCAGGTTTAGAGGTAACCGCGGATATCGTTCAGACCTCCGAAGAGTTTGACAAACACCTCTCCTCGAATCCCTACGATCTTGTCCTGGCCGACTACAACTTGCCGCGCTGGACCGGCATCGACGCGCTGAAGCACCTCAAAAACCAGGACAAAGGCATCCCGTTCATCCTGGTCACGGGAACGCTGGGCGAAGAAACCGCGGTGGAGTGCATCAAGCAGGGCGCGACTGATTACATTCTCAAAGATAGCCTGACCCGTCTCCCCGTGGCGATCCGCAAAGCCCTGAAAGAAAAAGCGCTGCGCGAGGAGCGGAAGCGGGTCGAGCAAAAGCTGCGCCTGCAAGCGACAGCCCTCGAGACGGCGGCCAACGGCATCCTGATCACCGACCGGGAGGGCACCATCATCTGGGCGAACCCGGCCTTCACGTTCCTCACCGGGTACACTACTGAAGAAATCATCGGCCAGAATCCGCGCATCCTCAAGTCGGGCAAGCAGGATTCTTCCTTGTACAAAAGCCTTTGGTCCACGATCCTGGCGGGACAGGTCTGGCAGGGAGAGGTCATCAATCGCCGCAAGGATGGCACCTTGTACACCGAAGAGCAGACTATCACCCCGGTACGGGATGAAAAGGGAGAGGTCTCGTACTTCGTCGCCGTCAAGCAAGACATCACCGAGCGCAAACGCATGGAGGAAGCGCTGCGGGAAAGTGAGGTGCGATTCCGCACCTTGGCACATGGCTCGCCGGTGGGAATATTCCGCACAAATGCCACAGGACACTGTATCTTCCTCAATGAGCGGGGTTCCGAAACCATCGGGTTGAGTCCGGAGGAGGCCATGGGATACGGCTGGATGCACCGGGTGCATCCCGACGATCGGGATCGCGTCCTTGCCGAGTGGCACACCAGCCTGGAAAAGAACATCCCGTTTCGGTCGGAATACCGTTTTGAACGTCCCGATGGGGGCATCAGCTGGGTATTTGGCCAGGCACTGCCCGAGAAAGGGCCTGGGGGAGAAATTACCAGCTACGTCGGGACGATTACCGACATCACCGACCGGAAGCGGGCCGAGGAAGAATTGAAATCTGCCCAACTCCAACTGATCCAAAGTGCAAAGTTCGAATCCGTGGGCCGGTTGGCCGCGGGCGTCGCCCACGAGGTCAAGAATCCCTTGGCCATCATCCAGTATGGGCTTGGGTACCTTTCGCAGGCCCTCTCCACAACCGCGGACGACAAGGTCGCTCCGGTTCTGGAGAAAATGGGCAACGCGGTACAGAGGGCGGATAGGGTCATCAGAGGCCTGTTGGATTTTTCCGCCTCCAGCACGCTCGAGATCATGCCCGGCGACCTGAACGCGCTGGTGGAACAGTCGCTGCAGCTCGTGCACTACGAGACGGTCCGGGCTCGTGTCACGGTGGTCAAAGCGCTCGCGGAAGGCCTCCCGCCGATCAAGGTAGATCCTCACAAGATCGAGCAGGTCTTTGTGAACATTTTCATAAACGCCATCCAGGCCATGCCCGGCGGGGGAACGCTGACTGTGACAACAGCCGCAAAGCCGCTCAGCGCTCTTCATCCGGGGGTGAGACGCCGCAGAACCGATGTCTTCCCAAGCGGCGCAACCGCCGTCGTGGTCGAAGTGGATGACACCGGTAGCGGTATCCCGGCCGAGACACTCGACCGGGTCTTTGACCCGTTCTTTACGACGAAGCCGGTCGGGGAGGGGACCGGATTGGGGTTGAGCGTGACGCAAAAGATAATGGAATTGCACGGGGGGATTATTGACATCAGGAATCGGAAGAGCGGGGGGGTGTGCGTGACCCTCGTATTCCCGGCAGACGGAGGTCGAGACGATGGACAAGAAGCGAATACTGCTCGTTGACGATGAGCCGGATGTGACCCAGCTTCTCAAGTTATGCCTCGAGAAGACAGGCGCCTACGAAGTGAGGGAAGAAAACCGTGGTGAGCGCGCTCTCGTCACTGCCAGGGCGTTCAAGCCGGATCTGATCCTTCTCGACGTCATGATGCCGGCCATGGACGGCGGCCAGGTTGCCGCACAGCTCAAGGCCGACGAGAAGCTCAAAAACACGCCGGTGGTCTTTCTCAGCGCGGTGGTGGCCAAAGAGGAAGCACAAAAACAACAGGGCATGATCGGGGGACATCCCTTTATTGCAAAACCGGCGAGCCCGGAGGAAGTGACAACGGCGATCGAGAAGTATCTGTCGAAGGGAAAGGACTTGACTCCCATGCGGGAAAAGACATCAGAACGGAACGAGGCCAGGCTGAGGGCAAAGAAACGGATTCTGCTCATCGACGATGATCCGGATCTGACCGGTCTGCTCAAGATATATCTCGAGAACACGGGGACCTATGAGGTCAAAGAGGAGAACAACTCGGAACACGCCGTGGCCACTGCCAGAGCGTTTAGACCGGATCTGATTTTCCTGGACATGATGATGCCCAATGTACTCGGCGGCAAGGTTGCGGGCCAGCTCGAAGCCGAGGAAGATCTCAAACATACGCCGGTGGTCTTCTTAAGCGCGGTGGTCACCGAAGACGCCACAGGCCATGAAACGAAGATTGCCGGGCGTCCTGCTGTCGCAAAGCCGGTGACGCCGGACACACTGGTCAGCTTAATCGAGAAATATCTGCCAAAAAAGATCCTGCTTGTCGATGATGACGACAATGAGAGCGCACGACTGAAGATCAACATCGAGAGGACAACGGACTACGAGGCCCTGGTGGCCGCCACCGGTGAAGCCGCCCTCATGCTCGTCAAGACGCGGAACCCGGATTTCGTCCTCCTCAATACCAGGATGCCGGCCATGGACGGTTTGGAGATGCTGAAACGAATCAACGCCATCGCTCCAGGTATTCCGGTGGCGATGATGACAGACGTCCATAAGCCAGGCGAGGCGAAACAATACATTGACGCCGGGGCGCTCGACTATATTACGAAACCCATCGACCTCGAGCACCTGAAGGCCACCCTGCTGGCTAGCCTCTCCTCGTAAGCCGGTGCCAACATGCATACCCCCTTCCTCCAAAGCTGCCCCACGCCTCCGGGGGAATAAACCTGCCCCCATTCCGTCTACTAGGGTTAGTAGAAGAACGAGGGTGGCCCGATCGGGCTTGACATTCATTCCCTCTTGGGGTCTCCTTGCTAGGGAACAGCGATCTGCACTCCCGGCTCAAAGGAACGCTTCGCAAAGAAAGGCCGACATGCGAAAGAAACTCATGGTCGTGGCAGGAATTGTCCTTGTCTTGGGTGCCCTTCTCGCTTTCGCCCTCGTCAACCTGGACAGCCTGGTCAAGCGCAACAAGGACTACATCCTGGCCCAGGCCGAGCAGGCCCTGGGACGGAAGGTCGCGGTGGACGACATCGGCGTCACCCTCTGGGGGGGCATCGGCGTCCGCCTGAAGAACTTTGCCCTTGCTGATGACAAAGCCTTTTCTCAAAAGGACGCCTTGCGTGCGGCTGACCTGCAGGTCAATGTGGAATTTCTTCCCCTGCTTTGGAAGGAGGTTCGCGTCACCCGGTTGATCCTGCGCGAGCCCGCGATTCACGTGATTCGGAACAAACGGGGGGAGCTGAACTTTGCCACAGTGGGCGCCACCGCTCATGAGAAGCCGGCGAAACCCCCACCAGGCGAGACGCCGCCAGCGGCCGCCCTGCCCCTCCTCGTCTCACAGATCACGGTATCCGGTGGTGAGGTCCACTACGTGGACCACACAGACGGCACGAACCTGCGCATCAAAGCGATCGACCTGACGGTCAAGGACCTCGGTTTTGACCGGCCGGTTAGCATCGAGCTTGCCGCGGCGGTTGCCGCGGACCGGCAGAACGTCAAGTTCAACGGCAAGGCAGGCCCGGTCCCGCCGACGCTCGATACGGGCACCGCCGCGGTCGAGGGTAACATCGAGGCCCGCGCCCTCGACATCACGGCCATCGAGCGGTCGCTCCCCCGGATCAAACAATACCTCCCTCAGGGGCTTAACTTCTCCGGACCCCTCGACTTTAAAGCCAAGGTCTCCGGCACGGCCCAAGCGCTCACCCTGTCCGGCGTCGACCTCCGGGCGGCAGTTTTCGGGGCCGGGCAGCCGAACTTTCAGTATAGCGGCCGCATCGGACCGCTGGGCAACAGCGCAACGGATCTATCCATGACAGGTGACGTGACGCTTGGTCCGGTGACCCTGGCCAGCCTCACCCGTTTCGCCCCGCTGGCTGGGACCCTGCCGAAAGAGCTGAGCGGAGACGGGCCACTCTCGCTCACCGCGCATGTCGATGGCACACTGGAACAATTGGCCCTGAAAGGGACCCTCGAGGCCACGGCGAGCGAGGTCCGGTACGGCGACTCCTTCCGGAAACCGAAGGGGGTCCCGTTCGTTGTGTCCACCGATGCGCGCGTCACCACAAAAGAAATCGCCCTGCAAAAGGCCGATATGAAGCTGCACACTTTGGAGCTGACGGGCGTGGGGGCAATGACCCGAGGGAAGGTGCCCACCCTGCGTTTGACCCTGGATTCAGGCCGAACGGACCTGGGCGGCTGGGAAAAAATCCTTCCAATGCTCCAGGAGTACAAACTGGCCGGAAACATGGAGCTACACACCCGCATCCAGGGCGCCGTTGGGAACGCCCGGCTTCCCGATGTCAACGGCTCGCTCACATTCACGGGCCTCCGGGCCGCCCTTCCCCCGATAGCCCAACCCGTGACTGTCCCAAGCGCCACCGTCACCTTTACCGGCCAAGGAGCCGCCCTTCCGGAAACGCCGCTGCGCGTAGGCAAGTCCGACGCCCGCCTCAAGGTCCAGGTCGAACGGTTTTCCCCCATGGCCTTGACCTATAGCCTTTCATCGCCGGAGCTTTGGCTGGCCGATATCCGCAAGCTCACTGAATCCCCCAAGAAGCCGGAGGTGCTGCGAGAGGTCACGGACACGGGGCGTGTCTCGACCAAAGACGGCTCAGCCGTCTATCAGGGCCGATTCCTCTCTGGGCGAGGGACCGTTGCGGACATTGACTACACCCAGCTTGAGGCGCTTGTCTCCGTGGCAAACCAAGTGCTGACAATCCAGAGCCTGAAGCTGCGCGCGTACAACGGGACGTTGCAGGGACAGGGACGATACGACTTCCGTGAGGTCCCCCCTCGGTTCACCCTCACCTCCCAGCTTCGCGACGTGGACGTCTCGCAGCTTTTTCATGCACCGTCCGCCACGGCCACGAAGTACATCCGGGGCGGGGCCAACCTCGACCTGAACCTCGCCGGCAGCGGCGACCAATGGGAAGACATCCAGCGCACCCTGACGGGACAGGGAAAAGCGGAAGTCGTCAAGGGCGCGTTACTCGACGTCAACATCGCCGAGAGTGCGCTGACAGGCTTGACCGGTGTCCCCGGACTCTCGGTCTTCATTTCTCCGAATACCCGGGAAAAGTACCCCGGGATTTTCAGGACTCAGAACACCGAGTTCGGCCAGCTCAAAGGCTCGCTCGCCCTTAGAGAGGGGAAGATACACCTCGATGACTTGCTGATTAGCGCGTCCGACTGGACTGCCGCTGGCAAGGGGTGGGTGACCCTTGATCAATCCGTGGGCTTACAGGCACGGCTTGCCTTTTCGCCGCAGCTCTCGACCGACCTGATCAACGAAATCAAGCCGCTCAGATACCTCCGCGATCCACAAGGGCGCCTCACGATCCCGTTCACGCTGGGTGGGACCTTGCCGCGGGTCACCCCCAAACCTGACGTGGACCACGTCGCACGCCTGGTGCAGCGCGGTCTGGTCGAGCAAGGGGTCAAAGGGCTCACGGAGGGGCTGCTCAAACAAACTGTTCCTCCGTCCCAACAAACGCCTCCACAGGAGCAACAATCCCCCGCCACCCCACAACAGCCGACACCGCCTCAAGAAGAAAAACCGGAGGAGAAGTTCCTCAGGGGATTGAAGGACATCTTTGGCCGATAATCGAGAAGTTGAAGTCACAGGGATGCGGAGCAATCGATCCCCCGTCCGCGGACGCGGGGCCGCCGAAAATCCGCCCAACCGCTTCGAGACACTGACGTACGCCCGCGACCCTGAGGATACCGGTCCGGACGACCCCGCCCCCCAGACGCAGTTCCTGAAGGACCCCTCGCGCTCGCTCATCACCTATAATGAAAGTCCCGATGTCGGATTCGAGGCCAGCATCAATCCCTACCGGGGATGCGAGCACGGCTGCATCTATTGTTACGCGCGCCCGACCCACGAGTACCTGGGATTTTCGGCCGGCCTCGATTTCGAGACAAAGATCCTGGTCAAAGAAGATGCCCCGGAGCTGCTGCGGCGCGAGCTGTCCTCGCCCCGGTGGAAACCGCAACCGCTGGCGATCAGCGGGGTGACCGACCCGTATCAGCCGGTCGAGCGGCGCCTGCAACTGACGCGACAGTGTCTCGCGGTGCTCGCCGAATTTCGCAACCCGGTGGTGATCATTACCAAGAACCACCTCGTCACCCGGGATCTGGATTTGCTAAGCGAGCTGGCCCGCCACCGGGCGGCGGCCGTCTATCTTTCCATCACGACTTTGGACGCCTCGCTGGCCCGAACCATGGAGCCGCGCACCTCGCAGCCGGCGCGCCGGCTCGCCGCCATCGAAGCGCTGGCCCGGGCTGGCGTGCCGGCGGGCGTATTGGTGGCCCCTGTCATTCCGGGACTCACCGATCACGAGATGTCCGCGATCATCGCCGCGGCCGCCAAAGCAGGGGCCCGGTTTGCGGGCTACGTCCTGCTCCGCCTCCCCCACGCCGTCGCCCCCCTGTTCGAGGCGTGGCTCACACAGCACCACAATTCAAAAAAAGGTAAGGTGCTGAATCGGATTCGCGCAATGCGTGGAGGCAGGCTGAATGATCCGCGCTTCGGATCGCGGATGAAAGGGGAAGGGATTTTTGCCGAGCAGATCGCGCAGCTCTTCTCACTGGCATGCCGGCAGGTCCGCTTAGGCGCCCAGGACTTCTCACTTTCAACCGCGGCGTTTCGCCGCCCCCGCCCCGCCCAACCTTCCCTTTTCGAGTAACGTATCCGCGTGTAGGGTCTCAAGGGCCCGTCAGGCCCTTTGTGTTTGAGAATCCGGAGACCGGTAATTTTTACCGATTCGGAGATCCTCCCCCTCAAACTCAAATGGGCTTTATTAGATCTATACCTATCGTTTCCAACCAGTTACGCTAATAACGCATTGCAGGAATGTAGCTTGCATTTACGCCGCATTGTGTCACACTATTTGACAGGAGGTACTGCCAATGAACGGAAAGCTCCTAGAGGAAATCGATCCACAACTGGCAGAGGTTGAAGTCCTTGTAAATCCTGCCGTGGAGATGCTTCAGGAATCCACCGTCGCCCCTGGAATGGGAATCCTGTACCGGTATCATCCCGACACCGACCGACGCCTGGCGGAGGGGTTTCCCCGATTTATCCAACACGGCGACGGGCGGCTCGTCGTCGCCCGCTCGGGAAAGGATATCGTCGGATACGTCGTGATCGCCAGCCCCGACCCCCAGGAGCGGTGGGGGCATCCAAGTGCTCCCAAGCTCCTGGAGCTGGGCTTCATCGAAGTGGCCAGGGGATGGCGAAAGCGGGGCATCGGCCGGAAGCTCCTCCGCGCCTGCTTTGCCGATCGGTCACTCGACGATCACATCGTCCTCGCGACGGCCTATGCATGGCACTGGGATCTCGAGGGGACCCGGCTTTCCAAGGACGCCTATAGGGAGGTCTTGTACCGTTTCTTCCGGTCCGAGGGCTTTGAGACCTTCGAAACGGATGAGCTCAACATTGCGGAGGATCCGGCGAACCGATTGCTCGTCCGCATCGGGCCGCGCGTTACTCCCGAAGTCTGCACACAATTTATGGCACTTCTTCACACCGGCGAGGGCAGCATCACCGCCCCCGGAAAATCCCCCGGTGACCGGTGGAAGGAGCTTATCGACCTGCTGGCCCACTCCCAGCACATCTACGATCCCATCCGGTGGCTTGCTCTGTGGACTGAAATGTGGCTTCCGGCGTCCCGCCGGATCGCCATATCCGCCCCACGGTGGTTTCTGCGATTTCAACCCTCGAAGCCTGCCGGAACGCTCCCAAGGCCGGCAAGTTACTGAGCATCGTAACCGAAAAAAGCAAAAGCCTTCACCGGTCTGCTCAGCCGGGAAGGCATCTTAATGCGTGGTGCCGTCGGTTCCTGGTTTTAACTATCTGATGAGCTTGCGACGCAGCTCCCCTTCGGCGAACTCCACTGCCTTGGAGGCATTGAGCAGCTTGAGCAGCCGTTGACCGCTGGCTTTGTCCTTACAGTCGACGACGTACAGTGTGGTCAGCTCGGCGTCGGTCTCGTCGGGAAAGAGAGGCCTGACATCCGTTGCCCCCTGGGCTGCCAGAGCACCGATGACCTTCTCACGGGCCGCTTTCGCAGCCTTTTCCCTGAACTTGAACTGCAGTTTCATCCTGGTCCACCAACCCACCCGCTAGTGCCGTTCCAACTTGATACGCCGAATTGGAGGAGTCGCCTTGTGACACGGGTTGTGATCAAGTACAGTAAGCACGTTGGTACAAGTAGTTGGAACGGTACTAATACAAACATCTTTGTCGAAGTTACGTAGATTTTTTATCGCATCACAGCCACTGGAAAGCGGGCCGACAGGGCTCCCTGAGCGGAAATGGCGCCGAGGGCTCGCGCAGGATGAAAGCCGGAACTGACCGCAGGGCATTACGGAAGGTTCGTCCACGCGAGCCCCGGGACGGTCGCGGCGGGCCCGAAGGGTTCCGGGCTCTTGCGGAGAGGCCCGTGAAGCGATGGGAGTCCCGAGGACCGCACTTTCGAGAATGTAACATTACTGAAGTCGGTTGCATTAGGATAGCGCCTTTTTCAGATTGAGCAAACCCCTTCCATAGTCCGCCGTCCATGCCCGGTTCTTCATGGCCGGAAGCCGGGTCGTCCTCTGGTGCAGGTGCTTTTTAATCTGCCCGGCATCCTTGTCCGGAAAGCACGCCGCCACCAGGGCTGCAGCCGCCGCGATGTGCGGTGTCGCCATCGATGTTCCGCTCCACGAGGCATAGCCCGTCTCGTCCCGATACGGGGATCTGACCGTCGGCAACGTGGAGAGGATATTCGAACCCGGCGCAACAATGTCGATGTGCCTTCCGGTGTTTGAAAACCACGAGCGCCGGCAATTCTCTGCCACGGAGCCGACCGCGAACACTCCCCCGTACGCCGCGGGATACGTCGTGGGATTTCCCTCTTCGTACTCGTTTCCCATCGCCGCACACATGGTAATACCCCGATCTTCAAGGCGCCGGAAGAGCATGGCCTCGGTTTGTGATGATGCGGTCCCTCCGATGCTGAGGTTGACAACTTTCACGCCCGCACCGATGACGGCATGCAGGGCCTGGAGATACCGTTCGCCGTCCACATAGAAGTCATCGAAGATGGGTTCGTCCGGAAAGATCTTCCATATCGCAAGCTTACAGCTCGCGATCCCAGTAATGCCAACACCGTTATTGGTTGTCGCGGCGATGATGCCTGCCACATGCGTCCCGTGACCAACGATGTCCTGTGCCGTGAGACCCGCATGGTGGTACTCGATATCGACATCGCGAAGGTCCGGATGCTTCGTGTCAATACCCGTGTCGAGCACCCCGACGCGAATCGTGCGTGCGTCGGGAATATCAGCCTCGAACCACTGGATGGCCCGCAACCCCCACTGGAGGTTTTGCATCGGGTCTACGACGGTACCTGCGAGCCAACGCGCCGGCATCAGCTCGACAAGCTGCACAGTCTTGCAGTCCTTGAGATGCTTCATCAACTGTGCGGTGACCTTTTTCGGATCGAGGGAAAGCAGGGCGAAACCCGCAAGATCCTCACTTTCCGAATCCACAACGCTCGAGAGGATCGCCAGCTTTGTCCGATCAGCCGGCGATACCGGGGCACGCTCGATCCGTGCACGCCGCGTCGAAAAAAGCGGGCGAATGGCTCTGAGTCCCGCATTCCTGCGCAGGTCGTCGAGCAGCTCCGAAAGGGAAACCGGAAGGCATTTTGCCCCGGCCCTATCGAGCTTCAGCCGCGCCGCACCGAGCTCGGAGCGCACAGCGGGAGGGCGAACCCGGAGGAGCACCCGTCCGGGCATGTATGCAAGGCGCTTCTTCAACTGTGCGATCAGTTTTTTTCCGAGGATCGGCACATCGGGCTCAATCATCTCATTCCTCCATCACCGGCAGGGTCCAGCTCACGAGCTTTCACCGTCATTGATTCTGCATGACCGGCATTGTCTGCTTCGGTCGCTCATGGGCCAAGATTAAGGAAACGGAAAGCCCGTGTCTATCCGAAAGTTGCGTTTAAATTTGAAACCACACACCCTCGCCGGCCCGATCGTCATGGGAGGGCGCATAGATGGTTGATGTGCCGCTCCCTTCGCATGAGGGCAAAGCCCGTGGCCAGGCCTTGATATACCAGAGAGTATAGGAAAGGACCATCCAGCCGATGACGGGGGCCACGACGATATGCCTGGGGGCGTCGTCAGGGCGCTTGTTTCGGCGTGTAGAGGGGCGAGTACATTCGCTGATACTCGACGCCCGATGCATCGCGACCTCTCACCCGGAGCCGAAACGGTCGCGCGGGAACCGCACACGGCCCCAGGAATGCATCGCTCGCCCCATCGGGGTCGCCGAGAGCAAGATCCAGCGCCACGAGCAGGTCGCCTTCCCCTGACACAAGACCAAACTCGACCGCTTCGAACGGGTCGGAAAGGACGACCCGGCAGACATGGTCTTCGCCGGAACGGACTTCTCCTGTGATGGGGAAATATCCCTCGTGGCCGGGCCGCCCGCGCCGTTCCACAAAATCAAAGTCAATGATGCCAAGGGGTTTCGCTCCCGTGCGCGCCGAGAGCGAAAACCAGCCGGCTCCATCAAGGTCGGCCTGCCACATCCCGGGCTCCGGCTTTGTGACGGTCACAAGGAACATGTGGGCACGGCGACCCCGCTCGGCCGAATCAACTGAAACGCGTCTTTGCGCTGTGCGCCGGCAAAAATGGCGAGCCGCCCGGTCGCGGTGTCCACCGGAAACGGGAATGATCGTGGTCGTCCTTCGAGCAGACCGTGAGCGAGGAAGATTGGCTCACGGTCGATGGGAATCTGCAATCGCGCCGTGGCGAACTCATCGGGTCCCCAGAAATAAAAATCACCCCCGGAGGATATGGACACCGTGTAGTAGTCCATGTTGATCCTGACGAGGCCGTCCGCGTCATACGACGGCCCTACTGCCGTGTTGATGGCCAGGGCGCAAGGAACTGAGATCGCGCAGGCCCCGACGCAACAAAGTATCGCAATGGGCCCAACCCTGACAAGCATCCCTGCCGTTCCAATCCAGTCCCCGATCATCCCCTTTCGCCCAGACCTTCCATTTCTGCGACGAAGTGTGCCTCTTCTTCAACATGGTGTTTGAGACGTGCCGCCGAAGGCGCATTCGACGCTCTGTCGAGCCAATAGACCTGCAGCGCTGCATCGATCGCATCTGTGATCAGCCTGTGGGAATCCGCGTTTCGCTTATATCTGAGGTACGCAACAATCGCTTGCGCTTCCTCTTGTGTGAAGACAGACAAGCGGTATCGCGCATAATCGTAGAAGGTCATCGCGCCGTACCTTTTCGGATTGACACAGACCGACATACCTATCGTGCGAACAAAGGATCGCGTCTTCGTAGGGATCTCAACCGATGAATCGGAAAAACCGTGCGTCAAGTGGAACACGGGATCGGCGGTCTGCAATCGGTCCTGCAGATCGGCGATCAGGTAAGCCGGAAGGAAGAACCGGAAACCTCCTTCCGAGAGAAAGCTCAGCGCGTCATACTGGGCATCGAGGAACGCCGCGTCGATGATGCTCCAATCATTCCTGCCCCGAAAGGGGCGCACAACTTCAGACGGCTCGCATCCGTCGAAGCTTCCCCGGAGGAAATCGTCCCCTGGGTACTCGACTCCGGCAAATGCCCGGCGGATTCGGGCAATGAGTGCTTCCTTGTCGCTCATGCGATCCTCGGAAACACCGTGTACCTTCTCACAAAGTAGGGATGCGGCTCCATGCTATCCCGCTGGCCCCTGATACACCAAAACGCTCTCCCGGGGCATGCTTAGGCCGAGAAAGCGGTGCAAGGCTTGTGCCTGTGCTGAGCCGGGGGGGTATGGTCGTGTTTTCCTGTTGCGGCGACAGGGTATTCACAGTATTCTGGCGCTGCGATTTGACGGTGACGACCCCTTTTTTCACCGAAAGGAGCCCCATATGGCGATGGCAAAAAAATTGTCCGGCGCGAGAAAGAAGGTGTCCCGAGTAGCCAAAAAAGCCAAGTTGCGCGCCCGAAAAACTGTGAGGGCGGCCAAACGAGCGGGACAAAAAACGCGGGCCGCGGCCAAAAAAGCAGCGAAAACCGTCAAGGGCCTGAAGCCAGGCGCCCGCAAGACCAAGAAAACGGCCCGGGAAATGGCGCGGAGGACCGGCGAAACCGTGGGTGCAACGCTCGGCAAAGCGTTTGGCACCGTCGAACAGGCGGTCAGCCAGGTCCTCCCCGCGACGAAATCGACCCCCGAGTAGCTCCACTTCCTTCGGGACGAGGCCTCTTCCGGCACGCCGTCGCGACGCCGCGCACCTCGCCATTGCCTCTAGCCCCCGCCGACGGAGCGACAGGCCCAAGCCGAAACGAAAACGCCTTCCCGGGCCACGCGCCGCCCGAGAAGGCATCCGGATGTGTTGCGGATCGGGATACTGGCTCAGCCGGCCATCTCCCACCATCCCCGGCGCTCGGCCTTTGCTCGGACAATGTCCGGGTTGATGCTGAGCCAGCCGCACCACAAGCGCAAAAGCGAACTGTCCCGCGACAGGAATCTCCTCGCGTCAACGCAAGCTTGCTCCGCGCTTGATGCCTTTTCCGCATCATGAAAGGCGAGGTTCATCACGGCTAGCGCGAGCCGTTTGTATGCGCCCAAGTCTTTCCCATCGGGCAGGGTGGTTAACCCCATTTCCATCCCTTTCTCCTCCTGTGTGAGGCCCTCAGTATCCTCTACTGCACCCGCGTTGTCAAGCTGTCGCCGCGCGCTGTTGGGGCCGGGTGTAGAGGGCATCTGCCGACCCGAGGCGCACCGGCGACCGGGCGGGTCAAGAGGGTTATTCGCCCGTTTGCTGCAGTAACCTCTCACAGTATCGCGCGACGCCCTGTTCCACCGTGAGGAACGGGGCGTCGTAGCCGGCCGCCCGCAGCGCCGAGATGTCGGCCTGGGTATAGCTCTGGTAGCGGCCCCTGAGATCCTCGGGGAAAGGAATGTAATGGATCACGCTGCGCTCGCGCATCGCCGCGAGGGTCATCGGCGCCTCGCCCCGGGCCGTGCGGCACGCGTTGACGGTGGCGGCCGCCACCTCGTTAAAGCTCTGCGCGCGGCCCGTGCCGACGTTGAAGATGCCGGATGTTTCCGGATGGTCGAGGAAGAAGAGGTTAACCTTGACGCAGTCTTCTACCGAGATGAAGTCGCGACGCTGCTCGCCGTCGCCGTAGCCGCCGCTGCCGGTAAACAGTCGCACCTGGCCCGTGCCGACGTACTGGTTGAAGAAGTGGAAAACCACCGAGGCCATTCGCCCCTTATGTTGCTCGCGCTCTCCATAGACATTGAAATACCGCAGACCCACGATCTGGACCGTGCGCTCCTCCAGGCGGCGCCGCACGACCTGGTCAAACAGGAACTTGGAATAGCCGTAGAGGTTGAGGGGCGCTTCGCACTCCCGCGCCTCGCGAAACGCGCGGCTGGCGCCGTAGATCGCGGCCGACGAGGCATAGACAAAACGCACCTGCCCGCCGAGACAACAGTCGAGCAGCCGCCGGGAGTACCGGTAGTTGACGTCCATCACGTAGCGGCCGTCGGTCTCGGTCGTGTCCGAACAGGCACCCAGATGCAGGATGGCCTCGAGCGCGCCGTCGAATGCTCCCGCTTCGAGTTTGTCAACAAACTCGTCCTTGTCCAGATAGTCGGCAAAGGTGCAGTCGGCCAGGTTGGCAAACTTGTCGCCCCCCCGGAGGTGGTCCACGGCGAGGATCTCGGTCACCCCGCGCCCGTTCAACGCCTTCACGAGATTCGATCCGATGAAGCCGGATGCGCCGGTCACAACGTAATACATGCTTATCCCCTGACAGGTCCAGTAGAGACCTGCCTTTCCTCCCTTTTTAACGGCCGCGATCGATCCGGGTGATCCGGCGAAAGGGCAGATAGAAAAACAGATGACTCAACGCGGCGAATATCGCAAACCCCAGGGCAATCCAGACGGGCGCCCCAAAAAAACACCAGAAGACGTTCCCGGAAAGCCCGCGCCCCCATTTGGCGACCCCGCCAGCCAGGCGTCCCCAGCCGCTCCACTGTCTTGCATAGAACCATTTGACCAGGTTGAAGCCCGAAACCTGCGTGCATATCCACGCCAAGCCGATGACGGCGAGAAGAGCCCCAACGGCAACAAGCAGAGGTGCGGTGGTCGTCACGAATCCCACCCCCAGATTCATGAGCCATCGAAGCACGTCCGGTACGAACCGCCGGCCGTTTTCAGAAACAACGACCGCCCCAGCCGCCACAGCAAGCACGGCCGTAAAGCCCCACGAGGCCCATGCCCCCAGCTTTAGGGCTCTGCCGAACCGCAACGCCCCCACGTCCACGATGCGGCGGACGCGATCATCGTACGTCACCGGAATGGGCATCGCCGGCGGCGAGTCCCAATGGGCATTGTGGTACGGGGAGTCTTGTAGGTACCGTCGGATGAAGCGGTCCGCGGTGGCATAGCCGTGATTCACCAACGCCGCAATCTCGACCTGGCCAAAGCCGTCGAGGTCCGTGCGGATTCGCGCCACGGCCAAAGCATCCAGAAACATGTCCCAGCCGGGACCCGCCGGCGGCGGGGGTTGGACGCGCGGCGAGCTGATATGAAAGAAGGCCAGATCGTGCAGCTCGCGTCCCGCGTGGAACCCGAGCCAGCCGGGATCCGGCGAAGTCTGCGTCTCCAGGTAGCTGCTGATCTGCCTGGACACCCGCCGCCTTTCCCGAAGAATGTCCCGCTGCGTCCAGGCGACATTCGCCATCAGAATGCCCGTGATGCGCGCCATCATTTCCAGTCGTCCCGTGGACGCCCGCTCTTGCACCCCGAACACGCCACTCGTGTCGCTCACAATGATGCAATCGCATTCTTCCTCCAGGAGCGCCGTCAATCCGATGTTGTCGAAGACACCGCCGTCGGTGAGACCGAGACGGCTCACATGCCAGTCATCGTACAAACCGTAGAACTGCATCGGCGGGAAAACCGGGGGGAAACAGGCGGAGGCCCCGACGGCTTCACCGAGGCTGAGCGCATCCCAGTCGCGGGCAATGCCCGGCGATGCAATCTCGGCGCTCCGAAAATAGTACAACTCGAGAACAAAATCCAGCAACAGGTCATATACGGGCGGATGATTCGTGGCCGCCTCCTTGAGACGCTCGGTGAGCTCCTCGTCGATATCCTCCAGGTTCGACCAGAAGCGCTCCTCGAACCACGTTTTCGAGAATCCCCCCTTCACTTCGGGATGCCGGAGATACCAGGCGGCGAGCTTGGCCAGGCGAAGCCTGCCGAATTCCCCGCCGGGCAACCGGCCGGGAAAACCAGCCACCCGAAAGAGGTCGTCCCAGCCGGCAGGCCCGGCACCGCACGACGGAGACGCCCGCCACCATAATGCGAACGCCACCGTGCGTCGATCGAATTCGCGACCCTCGATGACGAGCGTTGACATTCCGTGCGCAAGGCCGGTCTCGAGACGTTCGGGGGAAGCGTCTTCAAGCAACCGTTTGCGGTCCAAAAGGATGGGGATCTCGTCCCACCGGAAATGCCCGAGAAACCAATCCCCGATCTCGGTACTCGAGAACCAGAACCGTGCTCCCGAATTCAGCGACGTCGCGTTCAGAATCAACCGTGTCAGCGCCGAACCGGAATCCTGCCCGGTCAAGGTCCCGGCGACCATGTCGCGGTTATAGGCCTCGATGCCGACGGATATCTCCTTGCCGCCGGGCTTGATGCGAATGTCCTTGAGCTTGATCCGCCCCGGCCGGAACCAACGGTCCCATCGTCCACGTTGTTGGATTTCGTCGACGACTCGCCCGTAAAGATGCCGCTCGTACAGCCGCGCCATTTGCTTTCCCAGGGTCCGCGTGGTGACCAGAACGCGCAGAAAGCCGAGTGGGTTCATGAAGAGCCTGGTGCGCAGGTTCTTTCCTATGCCACGGATCAGCGTGTCTTGCAGCTCATCGAGAAGTCTCAGGTACTCATCACGACGCAGCCTCCCGTTACTCTCGGGATCATCGAGGTACTTCTTGAGCAGCAGGGCATACAGAGCGCCGATGATCGATCCGCCCGAGACCGTGGACAGCACCTCGACGTATCGCAAGAGGTCCAGCTCTGCCATCCGCCGGAGCACCCCCAGGTGGAACAAAGAGGCGCGAAACCCTCCACCAGCCAGGGCCAATCCCATCTTGTTCCGACGATTGCGGGTCGGATCCCCTATGGCCTTCTCCACACCGATTTTCCTTTCGGTCCCGGGGTGTTTCCCCGAGCGAGCAATCTTCATGCCGTCCCTCACACAATCTGGTAGATCCGGCAGTCGTTGCCCACCATTACGCCGATCTGGGCGCTCGGCCTGGGTTCCGGTTCCGCACGAGTCCGATAGTTTTCGATCCAGGCACCGCAATCCATGAGGGCAAGAAACTCGCCGCCGCCCTCGTATACGGCGATGCGGGCGTGATGCGTGTGGCCGATCACCACGGTTGTAAGGTTCAGGTCGAATTCCGCTTTGATCCTCCGAACGCTGTGATATGCGGCCGGCAAGTAATCATGGCCGCGGGTATCGTCCGGGCGTGTCACCCGCGTCACGTTGAAATAGGATTCATCCGGGAGGCCCCCCTCGACCGAAACGCATTCGCCGATCTCGTGATACTCGGCCTGGATGTACTGCTTGTATTGTTTCCGGCCATGGGCATGCTTCACCCCTTGTCTGAGGGTGTCGAGATCGTAGGCGTTGGCGTCGTGGAGCGGGCCAAACATGTAGACGAAGATCTTTTTGAACCACTCCGGGAGTCGTTCCACCCAATCGAAGACGTCGCCGTGGACGAGAAGGACGCGCGGATCGCGCATCGGAAAGTAGTACCGCCGGTTCCAGACCCGGAAACCGCCGTGATCCGCAAGCGCCAAATCATGATTGCCGAGCAGAAACCACGCCTGCAAAGCGGAGCGGCTTGCGTACAGATGACCGGCCAGGTCAAAGTGCTCTCTCAGAATCTTCGTCCCATCGTTGCTCCCCTGGCGCCACAAGTCTACGAAATCGCCCAGCTGGTAGACGGTCAGGCTCTCGCCGGTCTTCAGCTCCTAGCGGAACGACTTCAATGCCCTCACAATGCCGATCAGTTGATCTTTGGAGTTAAAGCCGTACGGATAGCGCCTTTCATCCTTGCGTGTCAGAAGGTGCAGGTCTGGGATAAACACCCGGACCTCCTTGGTGTCGTCGTATCCGATTCGTGGATCTGCCAGGCGTGCGACCAGGAGGACATCGCTGACCTTCGGAGCGTGTTGAAAGGCCTCCAGGAGCCGATCGTGCAGGGAAGCATCACCGGACATGAGGGTCCTCTATCTCAAAGCTTCGACGTTACTTGGGAGGCCGATCGCGGAAAACAACCATCCTGTCAAAGACCCACATCCCGGCAGGGAGGGGATCCCCCTCCGGGGACTCCTTTTCCGCATAGAATACGAACCAAAAGTCCTGCAGCAGGTACGCGACCCGGCCGAGCTCATCGGGATGCCGCTCCCGCGAGTCGATGACGGGAATCTCTCGCCCTTCCAAACGGACGATGGCCGAGAGGCGCCGCTCGAAGTCGATGAACCGGAGGTTTTGCGGATCCTTGAGCAGATCGAGAAACAACCCGAAATCCCTTTCCACC
>Ga0302046_10001673_pt1 | contig 20770 bp, 17 predicted proteins | sample RVTome_11_FD_200261 | JGI IMG/M metagenome (GOLD analysis project Ga0302046, IMG submission 200261) | Soil microbial communities from uranium-contaminated site in the Upper Colorado River Basin, Wyoming, United States - RVT147D111 (version 2) ...
AAGCCCCTGGTGATCGTCGTCAACAAGTGGGATGTGGTGACCGACAGGGAGCGCGCGGTGAAAACTTGGCACCAGACGGTGGAGCGTCGCCTGAGCTTCGCGCGAGGGTGCCCGGTCGTTTTTGCCAGCGCGAAGAGCGGTCAGCGGGTCGACAGGTTCCTCGAGCCCGCGGCCCAACTCCATGCGGCCGCGGGGCTGCGTGTACCCACCGCGCAGCTCAATCGCTGGCTCGACGACGTCGCCCGACGCGAGAGCGCGTCGCCCGCGAAGGGCCGGAGCGTGAAGCTGTTGTACGCGACCCAGACCGGGGTCCACCCCCCGCGGATCGTGGTGTTCTGCAACGATCCGCGCAACGTCCACTTCTCCCTCCGTCGGTTCCTCGAGAACAGCCTGCGACACAGCTTCGGGTTCGAATCGGTACCGATTCGGCTGCAGTTTCGGGGCCGGAACCGGGCGAGGCGGCCGTGATCTGCCCTCGAAGCCCCCGCGGATCGCGGAATCGCCTGGCGCGGCACGGCCTGCGGCCGGGGCTTGACGCATTCGCAGCGCGGCGCGGCCTGCGGCCGCCTTGACGCATTCGCAGCGCGGCACTATCTTCGGCCGGGGTCGAAAAAGCGGGGAAGTCGCGCATTTGCGCCGGAACGGGGGACCCTTCGATGGTGCTGTTCAACTATTCCACCAAGGAGTTGACCGCGAAGGTCGTCTACTACGGGCCCGGCCTGTGCGGAAAAACGACCAACCTGCAGTTCATTCACGAGAATCTCCCCGACGAGGTTCGGGGGAAGATGCTCTCGCTGGCCACCAAGACCGACCGCACGCTGTTCTTCGACTTCCTCCCCATCGATCTTGGAAGCATTCGGGGCATGAAGACCCGTGTCCAGCTCTACACCGTGCCGGGACAGGTGTTCTACAACGAGACGCGCAAGCTGGTCCTCAAGGGCGCGGACGGCATCGTGTTCGTCGCGGACTCGCAGGAGACGATGCTGGGAGCCAACGTCGAGTCGTTTCGCAACCTGGAGGACAATCTCAAGGGTCACGGCATGACCCTCGCAGAGATGCCGCACGTCCTGCAGTTCAACAAGCGCGACCTCCCGCGGCTCGCAGGAATCGAGGAGCTGAACAGCGGCCTGAACAGGTACAACGCTCCGTTCTACGAGTCGGTCGCGACCACGGGCATCGGGGTGCAGGACACGCTCAAGGCGGTCGTGAAGCTCGTCCTCCTGCATCTGACCCGCAAGTACGATCCGGCTTCCCAGCACGCGGTGGCCCCGCCGGCTCCAGCCGCCGCGGCGAGAGCGACGGTGGTCGTTCCCCGCGGACCCGCGTCGATGCGCGAGACCCCGGCGTTTCGTGCCGCGTCGGCCGCGACCCAGGCGATCCCGGTCTCCGATTTCGAGAGCCCCGTCGGTCGTGGAAGCTCGAGTCCGCCCTCTCCCGCTCTCGAGGCGCCGTCGAGGCCCGCGGGTCCGCCGGATCCTCCCGACTTCCGCGGTACCGGCCGAAACGAAGTGCCGCCTCCCCCGCCCAATTTCCACGGCGCGGACGAATCCGATTTCGGCACCCTGTCGCAGCCCGAGTTCGGGGTCGAGGAGCTCGACGAGCTGGTCGAGGAGGTCGACGAGACGACAGTAGGGGAGGAACTCGCACCCGAGCCGCCCGCCCTGGACTATGTCCCGCTGGCCGCGTCGCCGCTCGAGGACTTCGAGGATCCGGTCGCGGACGGGGAGCTCCCCCTCGCCCCCGCGTTCGAGCTCGGACCCCGGGACGACGCCCATGCGAGCCGGGGATTCGAGGAACCGGGATTCCCGGAGGCGGGGTTGTCGGCCCTGCGCGAGCAGGAACCGCCGGAGGCCCCGATGTTCTCCGCCGAGGCCTCGATGTCGGCCGGGCATTCCCTGGAGGTCGATCGCGGGTTCGACCCGGAATGGGGTGACGACCCGTCGACCGACGAGCAACCGGAGGACGTCGAGATCGAACAGCACGGCAGCCGCGCACGCGAGGAGGGCGACCATGCCGTGTTGCTCACCGAGGTCGCCAGCGATCACGACCTGTTCGAGGACCCCGGGGTCGAGGTAGCGCGCCTCGACGGTCTGCAAGATCGCGAGATCGTCGTCCCGATCGAGGTCGGGATGGGTCACGCCAAGCGGCGATTCACGCTGTCCATCCGGCTGCACTTGGACCCGGTCGACTGACCCCGAAGTCACGGGATTCCTCCGAGACCGCAGGCACGACCGCGCACTCGACGCTATCCTGATATGGGCGTCACCGGAGGCGGCCGTGCGTGACAGGAAACCGACTCGGGGATCCGCGATCGCAGGGGGGGCCTTGCTCCTGTCCCTCTCCGCCACGGCGTCCGCCGGCCGTGACCTGAGTCTCTACGACTGGATGTACCCTGCGGACGAGATCATAGCCGGGCGGGCGCTCGACGAGGCGGGCAAGAACACCGCGGTCTCGGTGGAGCGCGTGTTTCGCGGCGTGATCGAGCCGGGCGAGACCGTCGAGGTTCAGGTCAAGCGTGCGAATCGAGAGCGCGACGACAGCGAGCAGCGTCTGACGCTCGCGGCCGATACCCTGTACATGCTGTTGTTGAAGCCCGCGGCCGACCCGGGCGCCCCGATGTCCTACGAGCTCGTCCGCGGCGTGAACGGGGCGAGGAAAGTCCCGGAGGAGGGCGCGCCGGCCGTTCTGGCCGCCGTGGAGCGGTTCGCCGAGGTCCAGGGAGTCAGGGATGATGCGCAGCAGTGGCATGCCTTCGCCATGATGTTGGAGGAGACCAACCCGATCGTGATCCAGACCGCGCTCGACCAGTACTTGAAGTTCATGCGCGGGACGCCGGAGCTGGCTCTGCGCGTGCGTCCGTTGCTCCGGCATCCCCGCCCCGATGTGCGCGCGAGCGCTCTGGAGCTGTCCGGGTCCTTGCTGGAGCGCTATCCCCACGACGATTTCTCGGATCTGCAAGGACTGGAGATGGAGATCATCGGGCTGGCGCGCCGCGATCCGTCCGCGGAGGTTCGCGTCGCGGGCGTCATGGCTCTCAAGGGCCTCGCCGATGCGCGGGTCGACGCGATCTGGGAGGAGATCTCGCGCGACGATCCGGACCAGCACGTGCGCTACACCGCCGAGCGTTTACGGTACGAGCATGCCCAGGCTCGAAGCCGGAGTCAGGGGGGGTCGTGACGTTGACTTCCCGACCCGACGATCTCTATGATTGACTGAGCCGGGTCGCGGCCCGAGGTTGTCGAAGATGGCGATCCATCCATTCCAGAATTTCATGGTCCGCTACGGCGGCTCGGAGCGGATCTTCACCGAAGGCGACCTCGGGACCACGATGTACATCGTGCAATCGGGTAAGGTGAGGTTGTTCCGCATGGTGGACGGGCACAAGCGGGCCCACGGGGTCATGGAGAAGGGGGACTTCTTCGGGGAGATGTCGATCCTGGAAGGACTGCCGAGGACCACTTCGGCGGAAGCCGTGGAGGACACCGAGCTGATCGAGATCAACAGCATGACCTTTGACAAGATGATCAAAGGGAACATCGAGATCGCGATCCGCATGCTGAGGAAGCTGTCGATCCGGCTTCGAGAGACCGAGAAGCGCCTCGAAGAGCTTCACGCCGGGGGCGCGCGTGTGGCGCCCGTCGCGCGCCCGGAACCGCGCCCTCGGCCGCAGCCGTCCGGCGACGCCGCGAAGGGCGGGGGAGCGCGGCTCGAGGTGGAAGGCGAGTCGACCGTCTTCCCGGTGATCGAGCCCGAGACGTTGATCGGTCGCTACGATCCCGTGACCGATACCCGTCCCGACATCGACCTCACGCAGGTCGATCTCAAACGCAGCGTCTCCCGCAGGCACGCGCGATTGGCGCGCACCGGCGACGGCGTTTTCATCACCGAGGAAGTGGGCGCTCTCAACGGGACGTTCGTCAACGGAACGAAGCTGGTGACGGGACGGGCCCACCCCGTGCAGGACGGCGACAAGGTCAGCCTCGGGATGGTGAAGCTGGTCTTCCGGTGCTGACCGCGAGATCGTCGGTCGCCGCCCTGCTCCCCGTGGTGTTGTGGGCCGGTACCGCCGCGGCGGGGTCCACCGACGAGCCCGAGTCGCTTCCGTACGCGGTGGCGGTCCAGGTCGTGTACGGCGAACCCAGGGGGCCGGACTCCCTGCGCGACGAGATTCGTCGCAGAGTCGTTCACGATCTCAGTTCCAGGGGCTGGTTCGAGGACGTCGCCGCGTTCGTCGAGGGCGAGACCCAGACCCAGACGGCCGAGCTGCTGCTGCACGTCACGCTCGACGAGCTCCGGCGGGAGACGCGCTACGCCACGAGCATGGCGGCGCGGCAGGAGCAGGACGACCCGCTGTCCCGGCAGCAGTTCACCGTCGAGTTCAGCGTCAACGTGACGGTCGATCTGTTCTTGATGCCCGAGGGCGTCGCCGTTCGGTCGGGTCGCTTCCGCGAGGCGACCAGTCGACCTCCTCGCTATCCCGGGGAGGACGCCGAGGCGGCGATCCGGGATGAGGCACTGGACAACCTGGCGCGGTCGATTCGCAAGGCCGCGTTCAAGGGCTCGCTCGACAAGTTGGGACAAGCGATCGAGCGCGAGCGGGAGCAACCCTCCTCGCCCTCCTCGTCGTCGCGTTGACCCCTCCCGCGGCCCGTGTTAGTGTCCCGCTTCCAAGGCGGCTGGCGTGTCGAGGCGCGCGCGGCGCGGCCCCGTTTCGAACCCTCCGGGGCCGTCGCACCGGGCGGCGCGCGAATACCCGGGTGGAGCGATGACCGCTGTCAAGCGCAAGAGAGTGCTGTCGGGGATGCGCCCCACGGGTGCGCTGCACCTCGGACATCTCGTCGGAGCGCTCCACAACTGGGTCCGTCTGCAGGAGACGCACGAGTGCTTCTACGTCATCGTCGATTGGCACGCGCTCACGACCGACTACGCGGATCCCCGTGACGTCCGCGCGAACATTCGCGAGGTCGCCCTCGACTGGCTTGCGGTCGGAATCGATCCCGAGAAGTGCACGTTGTTCGTGCAGTCGCACGTCAAGGAGCACGCGGAGCTGCACCTGCTGCTGTCCATGGTGGTGCCGCTGCCGTGGCTCGAGCGCGTGCCGAGCTACAAGGAGCAGCAGGAGCGCCTGCGGGACAGGGAGCTCAACACCTACGGCTTCCTGGGATACCCGCTCCTCCAGACCGCGGACATCGTGATCTACAAAGCGGATGTCGTCCCGGTGGGCGACGATCAAGTCCCGCACCTCGAGCTCACCCGTGAGATCGCGCGGCGCTTCAATCACTTCTATGGAGAGGTGTTTCCCGAGCCCCAGGCGCTGTTGACGCCCTCGCCGCGGCTCCCGGGGACCGACGGGCAGAAGATGTCGAAGTCGTACGGCAACGCGATCTACCTCGGCGATCCACCGGACGTGGTTCGGAAGAAGGTGGACAGCATGCTCACGGATCCGGCGCGGACCCACCGCCACATCCCGGGCAATCCGACGATATGCCCGGTGTTCCACAATCACCGCGTGTTCTCCATGGAAGATCGCACCGCATGGGCGGCGGAGGGCTGCCGGACGGCCGGGATCGGGTGCCGCGACTGCAAGGGTGCCGTGGTGGACAGCATCCTCACCGTGCTGCAGCCGATCCACGCGCGGCGCGCCGAGCTGGAGCACGAGTCCGGTTTGCTCGACGCGATTCTGATGCGCGGCGCGCACAAGGCGCGTGAGGTCGCATGCGCGACCATGAGCGAGGTGCGCGCTGCGATGGGACTCGATACGTGATCGAGATCGACCCGACGGCGTCCTCTGGGGACCCGTCCGGGCCCCGGGACGACGGTTATCGCTTCAAGGCCGGGGAGTTCGAGGGCCCGCTCGACCTGCTCCTGCACCTCGTTCGCATCAACGAGGTGGACATCACCGACATTCCGATCGTCGAGATCACGCGGCAGTACCACGACTATCTGGAGATGATGCGCGAAATGAACCTCGAGATCGCCGGCGAGTACGTGGTGATGGCGGCGACGCTCATGCAGATCAAGTCGCAGATGCTGCTGCCCCGTGAGCCGGCGCTCGACGAGGACGAGCGGGACCCGCGAACCGAGCTCGCGCAGCAACTGATGGAGTACCGGCGCTTCAAGCAGGCCGCGGAGAACCTGCAAGCCCTGGAGAGCGTCCGCAGTCTCATTTGGACCCGCGACGACAGCGTCCCTCTGGAGTTCGCCGACGAAGAGCTGCTCGCGGTCGACGTGTTCCAGCTGCTGTCGGCGTTCAAGAAGCTCCTCGGCCGCCTCGGCGAGGAAGCGCGGCTCAGATTGCGGCGCGATCAGGTTTCGGTCGTCGAGAAGATCGAGTGGTTGAGCGGCATTCTCGAGCGCCGGCGCACGGTGGCGCTGTCCGAGTGCCTCGAGACGTTCCCCGACCGCCTCGACCGCATCGCCGTCTTCCTGGCAGTCTTGGAGATGGTCCGGCTGCGCCTGATCGTCGCATTTCAGCGCAAGCTGTTCGATGAGATCCGGCTGGCATGGAGAGCGCAGCCCGGCGACGCCCCGGGCGCGGAAGACGGTCGATGAGCACGGAGCGCGACTCGTCTCCACCGCCTCGCGACGCGCTCGACGCCGCCGTCGAGGCCGTGGTCTTCGCGGCGGGCGAACCGGTCAAGGTCTCGGAGATCGCCTCCGCCTTCGGGCTCTCGGACGAGGCCGTCGTGCTCGAAGCCCTCGAGCGGCTGCAGGCGGATTACGCCTCGCGGCCGGGGGGGCTCGTCGTCGAGAAGGTGGCCGGCGGCTTCCGCATCGCCACGCGGTCGAGCGTCGGTGCGTGGGTGCGACAGTTCTTCAAGCAGCGAAATCGCACCCGTTTGACCCCGGCGGGGCTCGAGACGCTCGCCATTGTTGCCTATCGCCAGCCGATCACGGGTCCCGAGATCCAGTCGATTCGCGGTGTGGATTCGTCGGGCACGCTTCGAAACCTGCTCGAGAAGCGCATGATCCGGATCCTCGGCAAGAAGAAGATCGTCGGCAGCCCGTTCCTCTACGGGACGACACGCGACTTTCTCGTGCATTTCGGCCTCGACAGCCTGGAGGATCTGCCGTCGGTGGAAGAGTTCGAGGAGATCCTCGGTGGGCTCGCCGGAGCGGCCGGGGACGAGGCGGTCCTCGGGGACGAGGCCATCGCGGGCGGCGGGGACGATGCGGCTTCCGGGTCGCCGTCCCGCGACCGGGAAGCCCCCCACGAAGGGCCGGAGCTGACCGGGGAGTCCTAGGAGCCCTAGATGGAGCGGCTGCAGAAGACGCTGGCACGGGCGGGTGTTGCGTCGAGACGCGCCGCGGAGCGTCTGATCCGGGACGGACGCGTCACCGTGAACGGTCGCGTGGTCGACGCGCTCGGCTCGCGGGTCGATCCCGAGCGTGACGCCATCAAGGTCGACGGCAAGCGGGTCCCGGCTCCGCCGAGCCGGAAGACCTACCTCGCGCTCCACAAGCCGCGGGGCTTCCTGACCACCCTCGCGGATCCGGAGGGACGGGCGACGATCCGCGACCTTGTGCCGGAGGTCGGCACGCGGGTATTCCCGGTCGGTCGCCTCGACTTCCACAGCGAGGGGTTGCTGATCCTGACCGACGACGGCGATCTCGCTCGCGAGCTGACCCTACCCCGAAGTCGCGTCGTCAAGACCTACCATGTCAAAGTCCAGGGGATCCCCACCGAACGGTCCCTGGAGCGCCTGCGTCGCGGGGTCTCGCTGGACGGCAGGCGGACCCTGCCGGCACGCGTCAGGATCCTGCGCCCCGGCGAGAATCCGTGGCTCGAGATCTCGATCGTCGAGGGTAGAAACCGCCAGATTCGTCGAATGTGCCTGGCGGTGGGCCACCGGGTGGCGAAGCTCCGCCGCGTCGCGATCGACGGCCTGACGCTCGGAGATCTCGCTCCCGGAGAGGCCCGGCCGCTCTCCAGGGGAGAGGTTTCGAGGCTCCGAGGCGCGTCCGGGAGCGTGGTCTCCGGCAAGAGGGCTCACCGCCCGTAATCCGCTGAAAACGCGATTGTTCTTGACAGAGCTCCCGCCCTTGACTAGCATGCCCATTTTGCCGGTCACGGTAACCCGGGATTGGTGGATCGCCCTCCGGGCAGGCGACCGAGGCAGCGGCGTGCGCGACCACGCCGACGGGTACAGGAGGTTGGAAGCGGCCAAGCCATGGACACCCAGCAGCAAACACCTGACGAGAAAACCCAGAGCCGGTCGCGACTCGAGCCTTCGCGTCCGGCCTCAGACGCTCCTCCGGAGGCCGGCGCGGAAGACCTCGAGGACCTCGACGATTTCGGCAAGGTGCTGGAGCGTTGGGAGGCCAGTTCCTCGACGCTCAAAGAAGGCCACCTGGTCCGCGGACGGGTCCTGAAGATCCTGGACAAGGAAGTCATCGTCGACATCGGATACAAGTCCGAGGGCGTCATCGACATTCACGAATTCCGGGCCCCCGACGGCTCGCTCGAGATCCGGGAAGGGGATCGCGTCGAGGTGCTGCTCGAAAGGACGGAGAACAGCGACGGCTACGTCGTCCTGTCGCGCGAGAAGGCGGAGAAGCTCAAGATCTGGGAGCAGATCGAGGCGGCCTACGAGAGCGGCGAGCCGGTCATCGGCAAGGTGCTGGACCGCATCAAGGGCGGACTCAAGGTCGACATCGGCGTACCGGCTTTCCTCCCGGGCTCGCTCGTGGACGTGCGCCCGGTGCGCAACCTCGAGTCTCTGCGCGGGCAGGAATTCCGGATGCGCGTCATCAAGGTCAACAAGCGCCGGGGCAACATCGTCCTGTCGCGCAAGGCGTTGCTCGAGCAGGAGAATGCCGAGAAGAAGAAAAAGACGCTCGAGGATCTCGAGGAGGGCAAGATCCTGCGGGGCGTCGTCAAGAACCTCACCGAGTACGGTGCGTTCATCGACCTCGGGGGCATCGACGGCCTGCTCCACATCACCGACATGGCGTGGGGACGGATCAGCCACCCGTCGGAGAAGTTCCAGCTCGGCGACGAGGTCGACGTCATCATCCTGAAGTTCGATCGTGAGCGCGAGCGGGTCAGCCTCGGGTTCAAGCAGCTCCAGGAAGATCCGTGGGAGAGCGCCTCGGCAAAGTACCCGGCTCACATGAGGATCCGGGGCAAGGTGGTCAGCATCACCGACTACGGGGCCTTCGTCGAGGTCGAGGAGGGTGTCGAAGGGCTGATTCACGTCTCCGAGATGTCGTGGAGCAAGCGGGTCAAGCACCCGTCCAAGATCCTGTCGGTGGGGGATTGGGTCGAGTGCGTCGTGCTCGACATCGACCAGGAGGGGCGAAGGCTTTCGCTGGGGCTGAAACAGACCGAGCCCAACCCGTGGGAGCTCATCGGAACGAAGTACCGCGTGGGGGACACGATTCACGGAACCGTTCGCAACATCACCGATTTTGGAGCGTTCATCGAAGTCGAAGAGGGCGTCGACGGTCTCGTGCACATCTCCGACCTATCGTGGACGAAGCGCGTACAGCACCCCTCGGAGGTCCTCAACAAGGGTGACGATGTCGAAGCGGTGATCCTCAAGATCGACTCCGACAACCAGAGACTCTCTCTCGGATTGAAGCAGCTCCAGCCGAACGTCGTCGAGGACTTCTTCAGGACCCACACCGTTGGCGACGTGCTCGCGGGCAAGATCGTCAGGCTGACCGAGTTCGGGGCCTTCGTGGAGCTGTTCGAGGGCATCGAGGGCTTGGTTCACGTGTCGGAGATGTCGGAAGACAGGATCGAGCGTCCCGAGGACTCGTTCTCCACGGGGCAGGAGGTGCGGGTCCGGATCATCAAGATGGATCCCGTCGAGAAGAAGATCGGCCTGACGATGAAGGGTACCGAAGGCGCCACGGTCGGCGGCGGATCGCTCCACGTCGGCGGGGACTCGGTCGGAGCGAAGTTCTCCGATCTCATGAGCGCCGGCGTCCTGCGCCCTTCTCCGAGCGGCGCGGCTCGCGAGTCGAAAGCGCCCGCAACCGGGGTCGCGTCGGGCGCCGACGAGGACGCCGAAGGAACCGTCGAGCCGGACGAAACCGAGGACGCCGCGACGTCGGGTCCGGAGGGGGAGGAAGTCGACCCCGAGGAGGACGACAGGGCTTGACGCCCGCGAGTGGAATCCGGGCCGTGCTCGTCGAGGCGCCGGCTCCCGTGGAGGTTGAACGATGACGAAGGCCGATCTTGTCGAGGAAGTGATCCGAACCTCGAATCTCAGCAAGAAGCACGCCGAGATCATCGTGAACACGGTATTCCATTCGATCGTCGAGGCTCTGCAGCGCGACGACAAGATCGAGTTGCGCGGCTTCGGGAGTTTTCGCGTTCGCCGGCGGCGCTCGCGGCAGGGTCGCAACCCCAAGACCGGCGATCGTGTCGAGGTTCCGGCGAAGCGCATTCCGTACTTCAAGCCGGGCAAGGAGCTCAAGGATCTGATCAACGGCGACGAGTCCGGTTTCTCCGCTCGGCGCTCGGTGGCCGACCCCGCCGGCGATCTCTGACCCACTCGCAGCGATGGATCGCGTGTTCTGTCCGTGGCGATACGCTTACATCACCGAGCCACGGTCCCGCCCGGAAGATTGCGTGTTGTGCGCCGTCGGCTCGGCCGACCGAGCACGGGACTCCGACGGGCTCGTCGTGCATCGAGCGCAGCACCACTTCATCGTCATGAATCTCTATCCGTACACCTCCGGTCATGTGATGATCGTCCCGTACCGGCACGTTCCGCGGCTCGTCGAGCTGACGGAGGACGCGCTGCACGAGCTTGTGCGGCTGACATCCCGCGCCGAGGTCGTCCTCGAGCAGGTCTACCGGCCCGACGGCCTGAACGTCGGGCTGAACATCGGCCGGGCGGCCGGCGCGGGAATCGCGGAGCACCTGCACGTCCACGTCGTGCCGCGGTGGGCCGGAGACTCGAACTTCATGACCGTGACCGGGGAGACCCGTGTTCTGCCCGAGCATGTCCAGGAGAGCTGGCGCAAGCTCGAGGGTCGCTTCTGAGGCGATGAGCAGATGAACCGGGATCCGGTCGAACCGAAGGTCGTCGCCGCGCGGCGGTATCACATCGAGACGTGGGGCTGTCAGATGAACGTCCACGACTCGGAGAAGCTCGCCGGGTCGCTGGAGCGTGAGGGCTACGTCCGTGCGACCGGCGTCGAGGATGCCGACGTGATCCTGCTCAACACGTGCGCGATCCGTGAGAAGGCGGCGGAGAAGGTGTTCTCGGAGCTCGGGCGGTTGAGGGACGTCAAGCGGCGGCGTCCGGAAACTGTCGTCGGGGTGTGCGGGTGCGTGGCGCAGCAGGAGGCGGAGCGGATCTTCGAGCGCGCGCGACACGTCGACATCGTCGTCGGACCCCGGGCCGCAGGATCCCTCCCGGCCCTGATCGCGCGTGTCATGGCCGGGGACCGTGAGGCGCGTCACGTCGCCGACGTCGAGTACCGGGAGGACTCCATCCGGTTCCCGTTCGACGAGATCCGGCGTGAGGGCCTTCATACGCGCAAGGCGTTCGTCACGGTCATCGAAGGGTGCAACCACCGCTGCACGTTCTGCGTCGTCCCGAAGACGCGCGGCCGTGAGGTCTCGAGGAGCATGGATGACGTGCTCGCCGAGGTTCGGAGCCTCGTGGCCCGAGGCGTGTGCGAGGTGGAGTTTCTGGGGCAGACCGTGAACGCCTATCGCGACTCCGCCGGCCGGACGTTGGCCGAGTTGCTGCGCGCCGCCTCGGAGGTCGATGGCGTGCGCCGCATCCGGTTCACGACCTCCCATCCCGCCCAGATGACCGAGCCGCTCATGGACGCGATGGTCGCGGGACGTCCCAAGGTCTGTCCGTACCTCCACCTGCCGGCGCAATCCGGTTCGTCACGCGTGTTGAAGGACATGCGCCGGGGGTACGATCGCGAGGGTTACCTGCGCAGGATCGATGCCCTGCGCTCGCGGATTCCGGATCTGTCCCTGGGGACGGACATGATCGTGGGATTCCCGACGGAAACCGATGCCGACTTCGAGGACTCCATGACGCTCGTCGAGCGCGTGCAGTTCGACACGCTGTACGCTTTCACCTACTCGAGCCGTCCCGGGACGGCAGCCGCGAAGCTCGACGCTCAGGTGCCGGACGCCGTGGCGCGAGAGCGCCTGCAGCGCTTGCTCGAGCGCCAACGCGCCATTCAGGAACGCCGGAACCGCGCGTGGGTCGGGCGCACGGTCGAGGTCTTGGTCGAGGGCGCCAGCAGGCGCGACGCTCAGGAGTGGACGGGCCGGACGCCGGAGGACCGTATCGTCAACTTCCGCGGTGCCTCGGGTCCGGGGAAGCTCGAGACGCTCAAAATAGCGAGTTCGTCGCCGTTTTCGCTTCGTGGCGAGCCTGCGAGAGGGTTCTCTTGACCTCCGGCGAGGGCCATGGGTATATTCTCGTGAACTCGGACTCACAGCACGCTCGAGTCTCACGCCTTTTCCGGAGGCGCAACGCGCCGCCGGGGTGGCAGGGGAGGCACCGATGCCGGTCGAGATGAAAATCAAGGGGCTGATGATCGACCCCGTGTCCAACATGCCGATCATCATCCTCAAGGACTCGTCCGGGGACGTCGTCCTCCCCATCTGGGTCGGCGTTTTCGAGGCGAACGCCATCGCGATGCAGCTCGAGAAGATCGTCTCGCCGCGACCGATGACGCACGATCTCCTCCGGAACGTCATCGAGGGGCTGCAGGCCAGGGTCGATCGGGTCGTGATCACCGATCTCAAGGACAACACGTTCTTCGCGCTGATCCACGTCACGCGCAACGGGAACCCGTTGACGATCGATGCTCGTCCGAGCGACGCCATGGCGCTGGCCCTCCGCTCCGAGGTTCCGATTCTCGTGGAGGAGACCGTGCTGGAGAAGTCCTCGGTCAGCGACGACGAGTCCGGGACCTCCGACGAGACCGAGAGGCTCCGGAGGTGGCTCGAGCAGGTCGATCCCGAGGAGCTCGGCAAGTACGAGATGTGAGAAGCCCGCCCGACCGGGTTGAGCGGTTCGTTCGTCCTATCTTCGCCAGCTTGACAGCGCCGCGGGTCTACCGCTAGACTCAGCCGCGTCCGACTACAATATGGGGTGCAGGCGTCGCATGATAGCCCAACATCCTGGGGTGGCCAGGCGATCGGGTGTGAGCTTCGTACCGTGCCCACGGTGATCCGCACATGCCCGGAATGACGATCGTCGTCGCCAACCAGAAGGGCGGGGTCGGAAAGACGACCACCGCGATCAACCTCGCCGCGGCGCTGGCCCAGAAGAAACTGCACACGCTGCTCGTGGATCTGGATCCCCAAGGGAACGCCACGCTGTCGTTCCTCGAGCCCGGGAACCTCCAGCAGTCCGTCTACGACGTGCTGGTCAATCCGGATGTGCGGCCTGCCGACGTGATCCAGCGCAGTCCGGTGGAGCACCTCGACATCCTGGGTTGCCGGATCAGCCTGGCGAAAGCCGAGGCGAAGCTGATCGGCGAGTTCGACAGCCACTTCCGGTTGAAGGACAAGCTGTCCCAGATCGTCGACCAGTACGACTACGTCATCATCGACACGCCGCCGACCCTGGGGATCCTCACGGTCAACGCGCTGGTCGCGGCCACGCACCTGCTCGTTCCGATTCAGAGCTCGTACTTCGCGCTCGAGGGCACGGACGACCTGCTCGAGACGCTCGAGAAGATCAAGGCCCGCCCCAACCCCGACCTGCAGTTCCTCGGGGTGGTGATCACGATCCACGACAAGCGCACGATCCTGGCGCGGGACATTCGCAGGCAGATCCAGAAGGTCTTCGGCGACAAGGTGTTTCGGACAACGATCTCGAAGAGCGTTCGGCTGGAGGAGAGCCCCGCCTACAAGCAGAGCATCTTCACGTTCGCGCCGAACTCGACCGGGGCGCTCGAGTACTACAGTCTTTCCGAGGAGGTGATCGGCCGTGTCTAAGAACCGAGGTCTCCCGCCCGAGAGGCAGATGCGCCACGACAGCCATTTCGTGGAAGAGATCACGTCGCAGCGCGGCGACGCGATCGGTCATCTCATCGACATCGAACGGATCGTTCCCAATCCCCACCAGCCGAGGAAGCACTTCGGCGACCTCAGCGAGATGGTCGCATCGATCAAGGAGAAGGGGATTCTCGAGCCGATCCTCGTCCGGGTCCATAACGACAGGTACCAGATCATCGCCGGCGAGCGCCGCTACCAGGCCGCGAAGATCGCGGGGCTGCAGCACATACCGTGCGTCGAGGTCGACGTCGACGCCAGGGGGATGCTGGAGATCTCGCTGATCGAGAACCTGCAGCGCAAGGATCTGCACCCGTTCGAGGAGGCGGCAGCGATTCAACGCCTGTGCGATCAGTTCCGGTACACGCACGGGGAGATCGCGCGCAAGCTCGGGAAGTCGAGGACGGTCATCACGGAGTCGTTGAGCCTCAATCGCGTCCCCGAGGAGATCCAGGAGCGCTGCCGCAAGGCGGACATCGTCAGCAAGTCGATGCTGCTCCAGATTCTCCGGGCGGAAACCACCGCGGAGATGCACAAGCTCGTGGACAAGATCGCGGGGGAGGGCATCACCCGCGATGAAGCGCGGAAGATGAACCGACCCGAAGGCGCTGCGGAGCGACGCAACCGCAGGTACACCTACCGCTACCAGCCCGAGAACCACGAGTTCCAGTTCAGCTTGACCTTCAACAGGCCTGCGGTCGATCCGATGGAGATCATCGAGGTCGTGCGCAACGTGCTTCGCGAGCTCGAGGCCAAGGCCGTTCAGGAAAAGGCCGGAGCCGTTCCCGCGCCCCGCGGCAACGGCGGGAGCCGGAGCAAGCTCCCGAGCATGGACTGGTCCGAAGCGCCTCGCTGACATCGATCGATGCTCCGCCGCCGCTGTCGGCGGGCCGACCCCTGATCCGTTACTTGAGGTCGAGTTCTTTCCGGATCGGGGCGGATCGGATCGGACGGTCGCAGGTTCATGGCGCGCGAAGCACGGGGCCCGGTCCCTCTCGATCTCGCCTTCAGTCACTCGCTCCTTGGAGGTGCATGAGGTTCGCCTCGGCCGCCTCACGGACGGCCTCGTCTGCATGCGAGTTGGCGAGCAATCTCAGGATGCGCGAGCGTGCCTCCGCGACGGCAACGCCGTCCTCCAGATCCAGGGAACCGAGTTCCTCGTCCAACCTCGGGTCGCTCAGCGCGAGCACACCGGCAGCAGCGGGAAAGTGGGCGGGAAGAACCAGCAGGCGCGTTGCCTCGAGGCGTGCTGCCGAGAGGTCGGCTCGGAGCAACGCTCGCAAAGCGAGCGAGACCACGTCGAACTGCTGCTCGTCGACGGCGGTTCGGAGCCGGGAGAGCAAGGCTGGGGTCGCCTGGGACGACGCATGGTCACCGAGCCACAGGAGCGCGACGAGCAGGTCGTCGCCTTCGGCATCGGGCAACTCCGCGACAGCCAAAGCCTCGGCGAAGTCCTGCGGCGCGACCGATAGCTCGAGCGGGAAGTCCGAGGGCAAGGCAGCCGGCACGACGCGCGGCGCGGTTTCCGCGAGGAACGCGAGCAGCCGTCGCGACGGCGGGATCGCGGGATGTCCGGAGATGATCTGCGAGCGCACCGAAGCCACCCGACTTGGCCCGCTCTGGGCGCGTTTCCAGACTTCGGCCACCGCCGCCTCATCGCGGGGGGTCGGGAGGCGGAAGCAAACTCTCGAGCTCCGGGACTGGGTTCCTCGAAATGCAGCCACGCTCTGAGGTCCCTACCGATTTCGAGAGTCGAAGACCAGCCCCCGCGTGAACGATCTCCTGGAATGCCGTCTCGCCTTCGAGGTAGCAACGAGGATAGCGTCGGTCTCGGATCGCATCCCAGCCGGGTCCCCGAAGCTCGTTGCAGAATGCCGCGAGCTCGGCCCCAGAGACCGCCCGCCAGACCACGAACACGCCTACGGGCTCCAGATGTCCGGCGTGAGGAACCATCGAGCCTGCTCTGGAGGTAAAGTGGCCCGCGCCAGCGGGACGGTCAACTGGGTGAAGCGACCGAGTCCCTCCTCATCCACCTCCAGCACGCGAGCGCTCCACTCGGAACCACCTCACGGGGGCGATGGTGGGCCTTCCTCGCTTTCGGCTACGGCGCCCAACGTGGTGGCCAGGAGAAGCACGGACCACGGCCGCCAGGCCCGTGTCAAGGTAGGCTCGGTCGACCGGGTTCGTGAGCCGACAGGGATGAGTCGAGAATTCGCGGTGGCGTGCAACGCCACGAGTGTAGCGCGATGGCAGGATTGAATGTGACCCGGGAGTCCGTGGGACGTTTCGGGTTGGAACCCGACTTCGAGGCCGTGGGGAGGCGCCGGGCGCGCTGGTCGGAATGGGGCTTTCAGTTAGTTGACATAATATATCTTATCGGACGTTAGCCCTGCAGGCGCAGAACGCGAATGTCGGACCTCCGCAAGGTCCAAATGTCGGGCCTCGGGCACCCTCTCCTTCCCCATGACCGCCACAAAACCCCGACCAAGGAAGCGGGCGATGGCTCGGCGAACGATCTCGAACAGGAGTCCCGGAAGCTCGGACGGACGTTCTTCGGTGGGGACAACGCCCCGCTGCTCGCCATCGCTCAGGGGGGCGCGGCACCTCCCCCGGCCTCTCTCGCACGCAACCTTCGGACCGCGTCCGCCGCGCCCGCATGGTCGGGCTCCAGCCGAAGCGCTTCCTCGAAGCTCCGAAGCGCTCCCGCCCCGTCGCCGCGGGCCGCCCGCGCGGCACCAAGGGCGAGATACCCCTCGACGCTTCGAGGATCGAGTGCGACCGCTCGCTCGAGGAGCGGAACGGCCTGGTCGAGGCGGCGCGCCCGCAGGGACAGAATCCCCAGGTAAAGCGGCGCCCCCGCGAACGCCGGGTCCACGGCCATCGCCTCCTTCAGGTGCTGCTCCGCTTCGGCGGGACGGCCCAGCTCGTCGAGGGCCTTCGCCAGATTGAAGCGGATGCTCGCGTCGTCGGGCGCCTGCTCCATGGCTACTTCGAACTCCTCCAACGCCTCGGCGGGACGGCCGAGGACCGTCAGGGCGCTTCCGAGGTTCGAGCGGGCGCCGGTATCCCACGGCGCGAAGCGCAGTGCGCGCCGGAAGCAGTCCACGCTGTCCTCCGTCCGCCCGTGCTCGACGTACGCCATTCCGAGGTTGTTCCAGGCCACCGCGCTGTCCGGGACCGCGGCGGTGGCGCGCTCGAAGAGCGCGCTGCTGTCCTTCCAGTGCGCGAGCTGGCCGCGGGCGACCAGCGCCAGCGCCGCGACACACGCCACCGCAGCCACGGCAGCCGCAATCGTCCCGAATCGCCCATTCCCCGGAATCGTCTTCGATTCGGATCGCGGCCCGGGCAACGGGAGCACGGTCCACGCCAGTGCCGCGAAGATGCCGAGCAGCGGGACGTAGGCGTATCGATCGGCGTAGGCCTGCGAGCCGACCTGGACGATTCCGGCCACCGGCGCCAGGGTGACGAGGTACCACGCCCATCCCGCCGCGAGCGCCGGGCAACGGCAGCGCAGCGCCCACGCACCGACCGAGATCGCGCCCACGACGAGCCCCGAGCCGACCGCGACGAGGGTCGAGCCGGTGGCGTGGGGATGCGGATAGAAGACCGCGAGACCGGAGGGCCACACCGCCTTCCAGAGATACCAGGCGGCTCCGACCGGCACGGCGAGAAGACGCACCAGCAGCGGATAGGCCTCGAGCGACTGCAGCGCCCCCAGGTCCGCCTGCGCCCGGAGCGTGAAGACGCCGCATGCGACCGACAGGCCGATGAACGGCATCAGCTCGCCCCACCTTCGTTCCCCGGACGCCGCGCGCACGCCCGGCGCGTCCTTCAGCGGCCAAACATCCAGGATGAGGAGCGTGAACGGAAGCGTCACCGCCATGGGCTTCGATGCCACGGCGAGCCCCGCACACGCCAGCGTGGCCAGGTAGGCGACCGTGCGGGGAAAGCGTCGATGGGAGACCCACGCCAGCAGCGCCAGCAGCCAGAACAGCGTGCTGAGAGGGTTCTTGCGCTCGGCGATCCAAGCGACGCTCTCGACGTTGAGGGGATGGACCGCGAACAGCGCGGCCACGGCCGCGGATTGCCAGAGATGACCCGTCGCACGGGCCAACAGCAGCAGGAGCGCGGCGGCGCACAGGGCGTGGAGCAGGACGTTGGTCGCGTGATGACCCGTGGGACGGAGCCCGAACAGCGAGACGTCGAGCATGTGGGACAGGAGCGTGACAGGGTGCCAATTCCCGTTGACGGCCGCGGTCAGCGACCAGCGCACGCCGTCGACGCTCAGGCCGTCCGCCACCCGCGCGTTGTGGGTGACGTACGCGCGGTCGTCGTAGTTGACGAAGTCGAAGTCCAGGACGGGCAGGTAGACCACGCAGGCCAGCGCCGCGACCGCGCCCGCCAGCGCGAACGTCGAGCCCGGGCGATACGCGCCCTCCACGGTCGATCGAGCCGCCGAGCTCCGCATGGACGATCCTCGGCCCCGATTGCGGGGAACGTCAACCCCTGAGTCGTTTGACACCTTCGAAACCGCGCGCCTACACTCCCTCGCGGTAACCGCGATGACGCGACTTTCTCGATACCTTCTCCGCCAGCTGCTGCTGCCCACGCTGCTCGGCCTCCTGCTGTTCACCTTCGTGATGCTCATGAACGAGCTGTTCTTCGTCGCCCAGAAGGCCGTCAGCCACGGCCTGGGCTTCCACACCAGCGCGAGGCTCATTCTCTACGAGCTGCCGCGACTGGTGGTCATGACGATACCGATGGGAACGCTCCTGGGCACGCTGGTCGCGGTCGGGCGGCTGTCCGCCGACCACGAGTGGGTCGCGATGCAAGGCGCCGGCCTCGGGCCCTACGCGCTCCTTCGTCCCGTTTTCGTGCATGGACTCCTGGCGGGGCTCGTGGCGCTCGTGGTCTACATGGTCGTCTTCCCGGAGGCCTCCTTCGCCTCGCGCTCCCTCCAGAAGGAGATCCTGTTCAGCGCCAACCTCGGCTCGGACCTTCGACCCCGCGTGTTCTACACGGAGACGGACCTGCCGGGGACGGTGCTGTACGTGGACGAGATCCGTCCCGGGACCCGAGGGCAACTCGAGGGCGTCCTCATCCACCGCTCGGAGGCGGTCAGCGGGTTCGACGAGCTCATCCTGGCTCGCGAGGGCGATATCTACCCGTCGCCGGATCGCAGCGGAAGCGTCGAAATGGACCTGCGGGACGGGGTCCTGCACGCCTACCGCTCGAGCGTTCCGGAAAACTACCGGGTCTTCCGTTTCGGCTCGTATCACGTCAGGATCGAGCCTCCCTCGGCGCTGCGGTCGTTCCGCGACTCCCCTACCAACAAGAGCTTCCTCGACATGGGGCTCGCCGAGCTGCTGTCGGAGCTGCGCGACGCGCGCGCCGAGACGGACGCGACCCTGCGGGAGATCCGGACGCGCCGCGCCTCGCAGGAGATCCACCAGCGGTTCGCCTTGCCCTCCGCCACGCTGCTGTTCGCGATCCTCGCGGTGCCGCTGGGGATCATGAGGGTGCGCTCCGGGAAAGGTGCCGGCTTCGCGCTGGCGATCATCGTGATCGCGGTCTACTGGGTCGTGTTCACGTCGACTCGTGATCTCGGCGTGCAGGGACACCTTCCGGTGCCGGTCGGGGTGTGGGCTGCCAACGCCGTGATCGTCGCGTGGATCGTCGTGGCGATGTGGCGCCTGCGGCACTCCAGCGGGCGGGTGTTTCGCCTGCGCCGTCTGCTCATGCCGCTGCAGAACGCCGTCGGTCGTGGAGTCGAGCGCATCCTGGCGGCGCACAAGGCGACGAACGGAGCGACGCGCACGGTTCACGTCGCCTCGACGAGCCGCCTCGTCGGCCTCGTGGACCGCTACGTCGCCATGAACTACCTGCGCATCCTCGCGCTCTCCCTGGCGTCGATCTACGTCGTCTACGCCATCGTCGAGCTCAAGGACCTCCTCGACGGAGCGATCGCCAACCACAAGCCGCTCGCGATGATCCTGACCTACTTCAAGTACTTGACTCCGGGGATGTTCAACCTCGTGTTGCCGATCTCGTGCCTGATCGGTGCGGTGGTGGCCTTCACCCTGATGGCGCGCTCGGGAGAGCTCACCGCCGTGCTGTCGAGCGGCATCAGCCTCCGCCGGACGCTCGTCCCCGTCCTGGTCATCACCGGTGCCCTGTGCGTCGTCTACTACGCCGTGCAGGACAGCATCGCCCCCCTGACCAACCAGAAGGCCCAGCAGGTCAAGGATCAGATCCTGGGACGTCCTCCACGCACCTACGGAGCGTCCCCGGGAGGCCGGTGGACGATCGGGAGCGAGGGGCGTCTGTACCATTACCAGCTCTACGATCCGGAGCAACGGACGTTCCAGGGGCTCAGCGTGTTCACGGTCGACCGCGACTCCCCCGCCGTCCTCGAACATCGCTTCATCGGCGCGACGACCTGGAACGGTGAGCAGTGGGTCGTCGCCGGGGGATGGGATCGCAAGTTCGGCCCGCTCGGCAAGGACGAGTCCTTCCGCCTCAGCGAGCGTGGGGAAACCGTGAGCATGGATCCCCCGGGGAACTTCGCCCTCAAGGAACGAACCTTGACCGCGCGCCGGGATTACACCGAGCAGGTGAGCCTGAAAGAGCTGCGGAATCAGATCGCGGGACTGCGCCAGAGCGGCTACGACACCACGCGGCTCGAGGTCAACTTCCAGGCCAAGATCGCGCATTCCCTGAACCCGCTCGTGATCGTGATCCTGGGGCTGCCCTTCGCGTTCCGCATCGGACGGC
>Ga0302046_10001677_pt1 | contig 20743 bp, 16 predicted proteins | sample RVTome_11_FD_200261 | JGI IMG/M metagenome (GOLD analysis project Ga0302046, IMG submission 200261) | Soil microbial communities from uranium-contaminated site in the Upper Colorado River Basin, Wyoming, United States - RVT147D111 (version 2) ...
GCGGCATGGACTCCGACGAGATCCTCCGCCGCTTCCGCTACGAACGACAGATCCTCGCCGGGCTCGAACACCCGCACATCGCCCGGCTCTACGACGGGGGCATGCATGACGACGGCCGTCCCTATCTGGCGATGGAGTACGTCGACGGCGTAACCATCGACCGCTATTGTGACGCGCGGAAGCTCAACGTCGAGCAGCGGCTCTCGCTCTTCACGACGGTGTGCGAAGCGGTGCAGTATGCCCACCAGAACCTGGTGGTCCACCGAGACCTCAAGCCGTCCAACATCCTCGTCACGGATCCGGACGGCGGCTTGCCGGGAACCGGACAGGTCAAACTGCTCGACTTCGGGATCGCCAAACTGCTCTCGGACGAACCGCCGGACGTGACGGTCCCTATCACCCAGACGGGCGTGCGGGTGATGACGCCGGAGTACGCCAGCCCGGAGCAGGCGCGCGGCGACGCCATCACGACGGCCAGCGACGTCTACGCGCTCGGGGTGATCTTGTACGAACTCCTGACCGGCCGCCGGCCCTTCGAGGATACCCCGGCGACATCGGCGGGTGCCGGGGCGGCCGAACACACCCCCGTACGCCCCTCGACGGCCGTGACCCGGGCGATGGAACGACGACGCCGAGACGGAACGACGGAGACGGTGACGCCCGAGGCCCTCAGCACCTCGCGCTCCACCAGCCTGGACCGCCTTCAGCGTCGGTTGCGCGGCGACCTCGACACGATTATGCTCAAAGCGCTCCAGCACGAGCCGGAACGCCGGTACGCGTCGGCCGAGGCGTTTGTCGAAGACATCAAGCGGCACCTGGCGGGGTTGCCCGTCCAGGCACGCCCGGACACGCCGGGCTATCGGCTGCGCAAGTTTATCCAGCGGCACAAGGCCGGGGTTGGGGCGGCTGCGGCTTTTGTCGTCTTGCTCCTCGCATTCGCCGTGGCGATGCTGCTGCAGGCCCAACGCATCGCCGCCGAGCGCGACGTGGCCCGCCAGGAGCGCGACAAAGCCGCAGAAGTGGCAGCGTTCCTCGAAAACCTGTTCGATGCCTCCGACCCCTTTCTGGAGGAACGGCTGGACACGATGCAAGTGCACACCCTGCTCCTGCGCGGCGCGGGGCAGGTGCAGGATAGCCTGACGGATCAACCGTTGGTGCAGGCGCAGATGCTCACCGTGATCGGGCGTGTCTATGGCCGTTTGGGGCTCGACGAAGAAGCCCTTCCTCTGCTCCGGCAAGCCCTGGCGGCCCGTCGCCGCCTCCTGGGCGCCTTGCATCCGGAGGTAGCGGAGAGCCTGACGGAGTTGGGAACTGTGCTGTACGACCGAGGCCTCTACGACGAAGCCGAAGCCGCCTTTCGCGAAGCCCTGGCGATCCGCACGACGCTGAACGGCACGGACCATGCCGCCGTCGCCGAGGCGATGAATAACCACGGGCTCGCCCTGCATGCCCTCGGGAAGCACGACGAAGCCGAAGCGCTCTTCCGCGAAGCCCTCGCCATCCAGCAAAACGTCCTGGGAGAAGAGCACGCCAGCGTAGCCGCCACGCTAAGCACCCTGGCTTCGCTGCTCGAAGACCAGGGCGCGCACGACGAGTCGGAAACGCACCACCGCGCCTCGCTGGCGATGCGCCGGGCGCTGTACAACCCCAACCACCCTAACATCGCCGTCGGATTGAATAACCTCGCGATCTTTCTTCGCAACCAGTTGCGGTATGACGAGGCGGAACCGCTCCTCCGGGAGGCGATCCGCATCAACCGGGCCAGGCTCGACCCCGAACACCCCCACCTCATCACGGACCTGAATATTCTCGCCTCCGTCCTGCGCGGCAAGGGCGACTACGAAGCGGCCGACTCCCTCTTCCGCGAAGTGCTCGCCCTGCGCCGCAAAAGGCTCGGCCCTGCCCACCCGGACGTCTCGATTACGCTGGACAGCTACGCCGCCCTGCTGAAAGAGAAAGGCGACTTTGAAGGCGCCGAACGCCTCCAACGCGAAGCGATTGCCATTGCCCGCCGGGCCTTCGGCGACGAGCACATGGCCGTCGCCATCACGACGGGAAAGCTCGCCAGTATCCTGAAGGCTCTCGGCGATAACGCCCAGGCCCTGCCGGTATATCGCGAGTCGCTGGCGCTCCTCGAGCGTCTCCTGCCCCCGGACCATCCGAGCACCGCCGTGCTGCGGTCCAACATGGCGGAGTGCTTGATCAACCTGGCACGGTATCAAGAAGCCGAACCCCTCTTCCTGGAGAGCTACCGCACCCTGCTGGAGACACGCGGGCAAGACGACCGGCTCACCCAGAGCACCGTCCGCTACCTCGTCACCCTCTACAAAGCCTGGGGTAAACCCGACAAGGTAGCTGAATATCTCGCCTTGCTTGCCGTGACCGAACCCTGATACCCGCCAGCCAGCGTTTATCGGTGCATCGCGCCCCGGAGGTCTCTCAGTCGGCCCGTACCAGGAGGTGTGTTCGCAGCTGCCCGGCATGTTGTAACCGGACCAGATACAGACCGGGCGCCAGGCCGGAACCCTCTAGCGGCGCACGGTGCGATCCGGCAGGACGCAGGCCCTCGACGAGCCGAGCCACTTCGCGGCCCAGCACGTCGTACACCGCCAGCGTCACAGGCCCCGCCGCCGGCAGTTCATAGGTAAGGGTCGTCGCCTCGTTGAAAGGGTTTGGATAGCTCTGGAGGCGGAGCGGTTCTTGGGGTACCTCCTCACGCGTTTCCTCCTCCTTCGAAACCACGACGCCCAGGTTGCTGGAGTACAGAGCCGGCGAACCGTTTCGCTCGCCCAGCCAGGTGTAGACAAAGTCGGCCCCGTTGGAGGCCACCGCCGGCAGCCCCGTCTCCAGCCCGGTCTGTTCGAGCAGCACAAAAGACGGCCCCTCGGGGCTCCCATCCGCCCGGAACCGCCGTCCCCGCGCCCGGAAACCCGCCGACGAGCTATCCGTCCAGACGGCCATAAACCGGCCGTCGTTCAGCATCGCTACTTCGGGCCGGTTCCAGATCAGGCCCGTCCCCTCGCTGACCTGCACGTTGCCGCCCACCGGCTGCCCGCCGGCATCGAAACGCTGGCTGAAGATATCCCCCTGCTGCCCCGTTCGCGTATCGGCCCAGGCGACGACGCTGTTGCCGGCGGCGTTCATGGCCGCCGAGGGCCAGAGACTCACGGTACCCACCGGGTCGCCCGTGGTGACGGTGCGGTTGCCGCCCACCCCCACAAGCCCCTGATTCGTGATCGATGCGAACTGCGCACCGACGTCGCACTCGTTGGCGTTTCCCTGGTTGTCGACGACCGGGCACTGCTGCCACGTCGAGAGGATCAGCGACCCGTTGGTGGCGATGTCCGGGAACATGTGGAACGCCTGCTGCGAGCCCGGATCGTCGTGCGGAATGATCTGCTCGATGACCTCGTTTAACTGCCCGTCGAGCGCCCGGATCGCCACGTTGCGCAGGGTGCTGCCGTCGAAAAAGCCGTCGAGGGTGATCAAGACGGCGGCGGCCGGCGTCAGCGCCATGCGCGGCCGGTCCTGCCGATCGCCGCCGGGGAAGATCAGCTTTTGCTGCACGCAGGCACCCGACCCGTTCAGGTCGATGACCTGGCCGTCGGTATCGACGGCGCCGAGGGTAGCCTCGGCCGAGCGGACGCCGTCGCCGCCCAGTTGAAACTCGCCCGAATGCTGCATGAGCACCAGCAGGATGCCGTCGGGCCGGAAGGCCAGCTCGGCGTTCTCGACAAGGTCGCTCAACCAGATGTCGAAGCCGCCGCAGGATTCGCCTTCAAAGACGTGCAGCGGGCCGACCGTCGTGCCCGAGGCTGCAAAGCGCTGCACCACGATTTTCCACGACGTAAACCCGGTCGCGTCGGACTGGATCAGGGCTTCAAAGGCGATGGCAAACGCCCCGTCGGCCGCCAGCGCGATCCGGGGCCGGTTGAATTCGAGAATCTCGTCGGCGAAGTCGCCGGCCGTAAACACGCGGGGCTGGGCCTGCACCGGCCCCCATACCGCCAGGCTCAACAGCCCGAACCATGTACCCCATGCTCCGATACGCATCATCGGACGTTTCCTCCGTCGTTCAAAAGGCGGCGTGGACCTGAGATACCCCATCGCACTTTGATCTGAGGCGGGGCGATGAAAAGCGCCAGCCTGAACAAAGCAATCGCCGTGCGGATTCTGTTCCCTCTCCCTCGCAGGGAGAGGGGCAGGGTGAGGGTATTCGCAGCGTTCATTTCAGCCTGAATTTCCCCTCACTCTGTCTCTCTCCCCCGGGAGAGAGGACGCTTCCGCAGAGCCCAGCATGAACGCGAACCATCAAAACGACGCCCGAGGCTCCGTCCAGCAGGGAAGACTATCGCAACAGCACCATCGTGCGTGTCTGGACGACGCTTCCGGCACGCAACCGGGCCATGTAGACCCCCGAAGGCAGGTCGCCTGCTTCGAAGCGTACTTCGTGCGTCCCGGCAGACACCCGCTCCCGGATGAGCGTCTGGACGACGCGGCCCAGCATGTCGTAGACCGTCAGCTCGACGTCCTCCGACGCCGGCAGGTCGAAGCGCAGCACGGTGGCCGGGTTGAAGGGGTTGGGGTGGTTGGGATGCAACGCCACGGTGCGCGGCAGCTCGGCATCCGTCTCCACGTCCGTATTCGTCGCCGGCTGGATGGTCACTTGCCGTGTTGCCGTCGAACTGAGCCCGCCGCCGTCAAGTACCGTGAGCGTGACGGTAAAGGCGAATCCATTCGCCGCAGGCCCGGCGAAGGCATAGGTGTGTGTGGCCGTCACGCCGCTGCCTATGCTGCCGTCGCCGAAGTCCCAGCGATACGTGATCGGGTCGCCGTCCGGATCACTCGACGCCGAGGCGTTGAGGGTAACTTGAACGGGCGCCATACCCGACGAAGGCGTGGCCGTGAAGCTCGCTGTGGGTGCCTGATTCTGGCTTCCGGTACTGCCCGTGAAGATGAACCAGCGCGGATTATAGACCGGTTCGCCGAAGTCGTACCCCGAGAGATTTCCTGTATTGCCGTCAAAAAACAGCAAGGCATTAAAATCCGGGCTTGAGAAGGCAATCTGGTTGTCGTCCGGTGAAAACGTCGGGCGCTCTGCATCCGTGACGAACTGATTGCCTCCGATGTCGATGGAAGGGATGTCCAACGAGAAGATTTGGCCGGCACTGAAGTCCGCCACCAGGATGTCCCATGTTTCTGAAGATCCGCCCAGATCGGTGACTACGTTGAAGGCAATGAGGTCGGGGTCTGTGTTGCTGTAGGTGACGTTGCCGACGCTGATGTCCGTCGGCTGCGAGGGAATGAGGCTGTAGATCCGTTCCGTGTTGAAGTCGATCTCATACATGCCCCAGTATTGGCCGGTCCCCAGTGGTATCTCGCTGAGCGCGTCGAAGGCGATGCGCAGCACCGTAGGGTTGGGTGACCAGGAGACGACGTCCGGGAATTGGATGCTCTCGTCCACAACACCCACCTGCGACGTCTCCGGCAGCAAGGGGATCCCTCCGAGCAGTTCATCTGCTTGTACATCATAGATGTATAGCGTGGCGTCCTCGATGTCCGTAGACGTCAAGGCCACAAAATTCCCATCGGGAGAGATCGATGCGTTCCGCAGGTCACCGGTCTGGTTGATAACGAGATTTGGGAAAAGCCACCCCTCTCCCGTTTCCACATCGATGTAGGCCAGCTGATTCAACTGATTAATGAACCAGATTGAATCACCGCTGCGCGGTGTTGAGAGCTGTGCCCGATCGGGCGTTACCCGCGCCATACCTCGCGGATCGCCAAAGTCGAAGCTGTCAAAACCCCCTGTTGCCGGGTCTACCACCCCGATCGTCCCATCTTCGAACTGGATCGCTATTTGCGAGGTGCCGTTGGTCTGCGGGGGCACGTCGTTGCCGCCGTCGCCGCCCGTTTCGCCCGTGGTCGTGATGCCAACGGCGTCGAAAGCCTGCTGGACGGCTGCAAGCTGCTGGCTGCCGCCGCCGAAGAGATCGGAAGCGGCCCGTTCAACGGCGTTGCGGGCATCGCCGAACTGGCTGTTGCGCGTCAGGTACTGGGTCAGCGCCCGGTAATAGATCCGCTCGGTGTCCGCGTGGCCGATGGCCTGGATGATGAGGGCGGCGGCCCGGTTGGGTATGCCGCTGTTGATGTGCACGCCCCCGTTGTCCTGGTCCGCGTTGAGATTCTGGAACTGGCTCATGTGGGCCGGCTGGCCGGAGAGCACCCGCGGGTTGTTCGGGTTCAGCAGGTCGCGGAGGGCGTCGTGCTGCAGCATGATGTCTTCGCCCATGAAGAAGTCGTCGCGGTCGACCATCGCGCCGAAGACGTCGGCGAACGACTCGTTCAGCGCGCCGGACTGGAACTGGTAGATGAGGTCGGCCGAGTGCTGGATGACGCCGTGCGTCATCTCGTGGGCCGCTACGTCCAGCCCGCCGGCCAACGGCCTGAAGAACTGGGCGCCGTCGCCGTAGACCATCAGCCGCCCGGTCCAGAAGGCATTATCAACCGGCTGGCCCTGGTCCGTGACGTGAATGACGGAAATGATTGACTGGTCCAGATCGTCGATGGCGTTGCGGCCGTGGGTGTTGGTGTAATACTCGTAGGCCACGTTCATATTGGCGTGCGCCGAAACGCTCACCGGGTCCGCCCAGGTATTGTTGTTCGAGTTGACGTGCGTGAGGTCGGCGTTCTCGCCCAGGTCAGTGTTGTTGGCCGAGATCGTCAGCGCACCGCCGGTAGGCTGATCCGGGAGGACGGACTGCGCCAGGTTGAGGTTGTCGAGATCCCACAGCTTGTAGAAACGGTTGTCGACGTCGTGCTGGTACACGCGAAAGTTCTGCGTCTGCCCGTTCAAGTCCGTTGCAGTGGCATTGAAGAAGGTGCCCGTCCCGCCGGCCGCCTTCGACCCAAGCGGCACGCCCTGCGCGGCAACCCGACGCAGGCCATCAGCCTCCAGGGTGGGGCGAAACGTAGGGTCGTAGTGGATCGAGCAGTGCCGCGAGAAACGGTTCAGCACGTCGCCGTTTTCCGCATCCACCAGATAGGTGTACCATTCGAGCAGGTTCGGATGGATGGATACTTCGTAGGCGAGCCGCAGGCCCTGCGCAGCATCCGGGTAGAGCACGAGGCGCGTCGTCGGGCCTTCGAGGCCGAGCCACGCGACGACGTCGTCGGGCAGGGGCGCCCATCGCTGGTCGGCCTTGAGGTCGGCGACCACGGTCCCCAGGGCAGCCTCGGCAGCCAATGTAGGCGTTGTGGAGACGGCTCGGGGCGTCGGCTCGTAGGATCCGTTGATGGCATAAACGTCGCCGCGCGCATCGAAATGCACATAGAGGTCACGTCCCCACACCGGCACACCTTCGTACGCCTGCTCGAACCGGGCGTGGACGTATCCGAGGTCGTCCACGGTTGTTTTGAGGGGTACCAGTTCGTCGTCCGGATCATCGAGCCGGAGCATGGCGGCGTACGTATTCAGCACGGCCTGGGCAGCCTGGGCGCCAGCCTGCTTGCCGGCACCAGGCCCGAGGGCTCCCTGGCCCAGTACGCCCTCCATCCAGCGCACCGTCCCATTAGGCGCTCGCTGAATCCGAAGCCCGTTCAGGGCCGGGCTCGGCTGCGCCAACGCGTTCGACGACCCCAGTACCTGCCGAGTTGCAACTCCCATCGGTACCCGATTGGCCTTCCCGATCAGGGTGGCCTCGGCGCGTAGGTTGCCGGAAGGATGGACCTGAATCAGAGACGTGATCGATTGTCTCGGTCCTTGCAAAGGGCGAGGATCCCGGGGCGCTTGCTGGGCGGCTGCCGTTTGTACCAGCAGCAGGCCGACGAAGAGGAAGCGTATCGCTTGTTTCATGACCGTAGGGTTTCCGATGGTGCTCGATGAAGTGGAGGGGATGCCATGCCGTTGGTCAACGATCGGGAGGCGTCGGGGCTGCTTCCCGGACTACGTCGCGGCAATAGAAGTAGAGTTTTTCCAGGGGAGAAGTGACTGGCTCGATGCCCTGGACGCTGGGAATCCAGGAGGTCCGGTGCGTCTTCCCCTGCGCTGTGATTTCGAGAAACGCTGTCACGTTGGCGACGACCTGGCTGTCTTGCTCGAAGTATTCCGCCGCGGTGACCTGCCGCCACAGCGCCGTCCGCTGTTCGGCTGTGAGGTGCCCGGCGGGTTGCGGATTCTCACCGGCCATGCTGCCGGACCAGGCGAGCACCGTCCCGTCGGCCTGCACGATGTACCCATCCCACCGCCCGGCAAAGCCGCCGCCCTCGCCGAGGGTAAAGGCAAAGTCGGCGGGTGGCGGATCGGCAGCATCGGCAGGGGCCTGCGAGGCGCTACGGCAACCCGGGGCGGAGCCTCCGGCAAACAGCACCAACGCCGCGAGGCAAGCAACCGGATAGAGCCGAGGCAACCGGCAGGCGAGAAAGACGATCTTCGTTGGCAATCGCATGTCGTTTGCGAATGGGGTGAACGCCCGTCGGAGCAGGGGCCAGCGGAAGGGGTCGTCCGGGCGGATCGAGCCCCACCCGATGTGCGAGGCGGAGGCCCTTGCCCTATCCCTCTACCTATACCCTGCCGCAAAATACTCCGAAAGGGATCATTCAGAACACGGAGGGGGTGATTTTCTCGCTTTTTGTTCCCCGCAAGCGTACAACTCAGGCCAGAGCACTGATTCTCTTCCGGCCCTTTCTATATACTATCGCAAAAACGGTCACGATTGGATCGTGCCAACTGTATTTTTTGGTAAGATGATTTACTTCGTCAGTCGGGTTCGTCGGCCAACTGACTTACCAAACGGTTTCTAAACGCCGAACGCATCCTCACCTCACTGCCGGTACCAGAGCTTGCGATCACCGTCGTAGTAGGCGAGCAGGAGGCGGTTACCCGAGACCTCGAACTGGGCGAGAGGCATCCACGGGCTGCCGGCGTAGCGTACCAGGAGGACGGCCCCCTGCGTGCGCCAGGCCGCCGTCTCGCCCCCTCCGGCAAGACCGGTGTCGATGCTGACGTCTGGGATGCCGCCCATCGACCGGGCGCCCAGGTCGATCAGCATGCCGTCGGCGCGAAGTTCCATGAAAAGCTGCGTCGTCATGCTCCCGTTGGGCGTGTTGACGACCCCCTGCGTCGCCCACACCTCCACTCCAAAAGCATACTGGGCGAGTGCCTGATGCTGCAACAGCGCTACACGGAAGCGGAACCCTTCCTGGTCGAGGGCTACACCACCCTGCGCGACGGCAACGGCCCGACCGAAGCGGCCCTCCGGCGACTGGTGGCGTTCTATGCACAGGTAGACCGGCCCGAGCAGGCCTCGACCTACCAGGCGCTTCTCAACGACGACGCCCGGTAAAGGCTTTTCGTGCTCGCCTTGATTCAGAACACATTTTACCCGGGAAAGTCAAAGGGCTTGCCTGGATGCTCTTACCCTTCGCACGTAGCATCATGACGATGAAAGTGCTTGGCGGGAAAAACCTGCCGCCCACCTGGGATCGCTTCGACCGGCTCCAGCAAACCATCCGTAAACTCGGAGCGCTGGCTAACCACCCCCGAGGGATCTTTCGATTTTCGAGCTTTGAAGAATTCGAGGCATGGAAAAAGAATCAGCGCCTGAACCGTCAAGACCCCCCGAAAAAGCCGACCTCGTGACGCTTTGCCGGGCCTTGAACGCGCACGGCGTCCGGTATATCGTCGTTGGCGGCATGGCCGTGATCCAGCAAGGATACATTCGTGCCACAGAAGATATCGACCTTCTCCTCGACAATTCCCCCCAGAATATCGAGCGCGTTCGGAGTGCTCTCGAAATCCTCCCTGACAAAGCGATCCGGGAGATGGCACCAGACGATCTTGAAAACTACACCGTTGTGCGCGTGGCGGATGAGATCGTTGTGGACCTGATGCTGGAAACCTGCGGCATCTCGTACGACGAGGCTCAGGGCGAAATAGAGCGGCTTGAAATCGACGGCGTACTCATTCCCTTCGCCAACGCTACGCTGCTGCTGAAGATGAAGCAGACCGGCCGCGAGAAGGACAGGCTGGACCTTCTATTCCTCCAGGAAAAAATCGCTGCACGAAAGTAGGCCGCCTGGGGCATCATATCTTGCACATACGCGTATAATCGCCCTCGTTGTCTGTCGCCCACCCCGACGGTCTCAGCCCCGATGCCCGACCTCTCTCCCGCCCCGCCTCCGGTAGTATCCCCTGACGCCGTCTCCGAAGCCCGCCAGAAGGCCCGGCGCTTCATCGTCATCCGTGGGGCCAGGCAGCACAACCTCAAGGATCTCGACCTCGACCTGCCCAAAGGTAAGCTGATCGTCTTCACCGGACCGTCGGGCTCGGGCAAGAGCAGCCTGGCTTTCGACACGATCTATGCCGAAGGGCAGCGGCGCTACGTCGAGAGCCTCAGCGCCTACGCCCGGCAGTTCCTCGAACGGATGGACAAGCCGGACGTGGACCTCATCACAGGGCTCGCGCCGGCTATCGCCATCGAGCAGAAAACCCTGTCGAAGAATCCGCGCTCGACCGTCGCTACGCAGACCGAGATCTACGACCACCTGCGCCTGCTCTATGCGCGCATCGGCAAGACGATCTCGCCCGTCAGCGGCGAGGAAGTCACCCGCGACGCCCCGCGCTCCGTAGCCGAGGCCCTGCACGACACCCTCGAAGACCGGACGCGCTTCTACCTGTGCTTCCCGTTTCCGACCCACAAGAAGGCGTCGAAGAAGAAGGAGTTGGAGACCCTGCGGCAGCGCGGCTTCTTCCGCCTGCTGGCGTTGCCGACCGAAGCGCAGGCCAGGAAAGGCCAGGACGAGGAGATCATCGACCTCAACGAGACCCCGCCGGACGCCGTGCGCGTCGCGCAGGACCGGCTGCTCGTGCTGGTGGACCGCCTGGCCCTCAAGAAGGGCGACGCCGCCAACCAGTCCCGCATTGCCGACTCGGTCGAGCAAGCCTTCCGCGAAGGAAGCGGGCGATGCGTGATCCGGGCCGCCGGCGGAGACGTGACGCTGTGCTTCAGCGAACATTTTGAACGGGACGGGATGGTTTTCGAAGAACCGACGCCCCACCTGTTTGCCTTCAACAGCCCCGTAGGAGCCTGCCCCACCTGCCAGGGCTTCGGGCGCGTACCCGGCCTCGACGAAGACCTCATCATTCCTAACCCCGAACTCTCGATCCGGCAGGGCGCCGTCGCGCCGTTTCGCACGGACCAGTGGAGTACGTATTTCCGCCAGCTCATCCGCACCGCCGCCGAGGAACGCATCGACATCGACCTCCCGTATCGCCTGCTCCCGGACGCCCACCGGAAGATCGTCTGGGAAGGCAACGGCGAGTACGCCGGCATCTACGGCTTCTTTCGTTTTCTGGAAACGCACGCGTACAAGATGCACTACCGGATCTACCACGCGCGCTTTCGCGGCTACACGACCTGCCCCGACTGCCGTGGGTACCGCCTGCGTAAGGACGCCCTTCATGTGCAGGTCGGCGGCCAGCACATCGGCCAGGTGACGGAGTTGACGACCAGAGACGCGTGGGACTTCTTCGAAGCACTGACGCCGACGCCGTACGAAGAGCAGGTGGCGGGGCGCGTGCTCGAAGAGATCCGCAAACGGCTGCGCTACCTCGTGGAGGTCGGCCTGGACTACCTGACGCTCGACCGGCTGTCGCAGACTCTCTCGGGCGGCGAGAGCCAGCGCATCAATCTGGCGACGTCGCTCGGCTCCTCGCTCGTCGGCTCGCTCTACGTGCTCGATGAGCCGACCATCGGCCTGCACCCGCGCGACACGGACCGGCTCGCCGGCATCCTCGAACACCTGCGCGACATCGGCAACACCGTCATCGTCGTCGAACACGAGCCCGCGTTGATGCGCCGGGCCGACCAGATCGTAGACCTCGGGCCGGGCTCGGGGCTCCACGGCGGCCGCGTCATCTTCCAGGGCACCTACGACGAGATCCTGGAGGACGAAGCGTCGCTTACAGGCGCTTACCTGAGCGGGCGCAAGCACATCCCCACCCCGCCCCGGCGGCGACCGGTCGATCCGGAATACAGCGTCCTCGTCGAGCACGCCCGGCAGCATAACCTCAAACGGCTCGACGTGCGCTTTCCCCTGGGCGCGGTCGTCTGCGTGACCGGCGTCAGCGGCTCCGGGAAGTCGACGCTCGTGCACGACACGCTCTACCAGGGGCTATGCCGGCTCAAAGGCAAGACGACCGGCGAGGCGAAAGTGGGCGCCCACGACGCCATACGCGGTCACCTGTTCTTCGACCAGATCGAGATGGTCGACCAGAGCCCCATCGGGCGCACGCCGCGTTCCAACCCGGTCACCTACACGAAAGCCTTCGACGCCATCCGCCAGCTCCTGGCCGATACCTATCAGGCGCGGATCCAGGGCCTCCGGCCGGGCTACTTCTCGTTCAACGTGCCGGGGGGCCGGTGCGAGGTGTGCCAGGGCGAAGGCGTCGTCAAGATCGAGATGCAGTTCCTGGCCGACCTCTACCTCGAATGCGAGGCGTGCAAAGGCAAACGCTACAAGAAAGACGTGCTGGAGATCCGGTATCGGGGCAAGAACGTGGACGACATCCTGACGCTGACGGTGGACGAGGCGGTGGCTTTCTTCGAAGACGTTCCGGCCGCCGTGAGCAAGCTCCAGGTACTCCAGGAGATCGGCCTCGGCTACCTGACCCTCGGCCAGCCGGCCACGACGCTCTCGGGCGGCGAGGCCCAGCGCATCAAGCTGGCCGCCCACCTGGGCCGGTCCAAGAAAGAAAACTTCCTCTACCTCTTCGACGAGCCGACGACGGGGCTCCATTTCGACGACATCCGCAAGCTCCTCGACGCGTTCAATCGCCTCGTCGACGACGGCCACTCCATCATCGTCGTCGAGCACAACCTGGAGGTGATCAAGAGTTCCGACTGGGTGATCGACCTGGGGCCGGAGGGCGGGCGGCGCGGCGGCTTCGTCGTGGCCGAAGGGACGCCGGAGGACATCGCCGCCCATCCCGAGAGCCATACGGGACGGTTCCTGCGGCCGATGCTCGGATGAAACTTGCAAGTTTTCTCTCAAACGTCGAGCTTCTGCTCCGATTTGCACGGTATGCTATGCCTGTTCAGCCACAACGTTATTAGCATGGATCAGGAGCGACAAGCCCGAATTGAACTTTACAAAAAACGCTCTTTCCGATCTGATAACACCGTGCATGTTGCAGGATTTCGGCGATGCCTTGCGTATCCATCACTGCTTTTCAGTCGAACCGTTTAGAAAGGACAGATTCGAGTATGTCCTTCAACGCGTAGCAACGCTCTGCGGCAAAGAAGCCGAACTGGCACCCGCAGGAAACCCTGGCTACGACATGATAATCGAAGAGAAACACTTCTCGCTCAAAACACAGGCCGACAAAGGTATTCGTGTGAATGAACTTTACATCTCCAAGTTCATGGAGCTGGGTCAAGGAAGATGGCGCGATAATCCTGAAGACCTCATCGGTCTACGCGAGCAGTTCCTTGCTCACCTGGAATCATATGAGCGAATCCTGTCGCTCATAGCGCTAGAGAAAGGCCCGAAGCAATGGAAATACGAGCTCGTTGAGATTCCAAAGTCTCTGCTTCAGGAAGCCAGTACCGGGCAGTTGAAAATGAGGCTGAGCAGTAGGCAGATGCCAAAGCCGGGATACTGCTACGTACGGGGAACTGAAGGCGAGAAGTTCCAACTCTACTTTGATGGAGGCACCGAGCGAAAACTACAGGTTAAGCGTCTAATGAAAAAATTCTGCATCGTCCACGCCGAATGGACGTTTACGACAATAGAGCTATAGCGCGAGCGAGAGACTCACTCTGCCAATCCGCTGCCGTGCTATCTCTGCGTACTCCGGTTTCAACTCGATACCGACACATTGTCTTCCCATCTCAAGACATACTTCTCCGACGGTGCCGGATCCGAAGAACGGGTCGAGCACAAGTGACCCCGGTTTACTGCCGGCCAGGATGCAGGGTTTTATCAGCGCCGTAGGAAAAACGGCAAAATGCGCTCCGTTGAAACCCGCCGTATTGATCGACCAGACGGACCGCCTGTTTCTCCGCTTGCCGCTCGCCACGGCGCGCTCTTTGATCGCCTCGTGATCGTAGTAATACGCCTCCGACTTCGAGAGCAGAAAAAGATATTCATGCGCCTGCGTGGGCCGGTCTTTTACGGACTCGGGTTGACAGTTGGGCTTATACCAGATGACATCCGAACGCAGGTACCAGCCGTCCGCCTGTAGCGCGAAAGCAACGCGCCAGGGCATACCGATCAAATCCTTGGGTTTCAAGCCCTCCGGCGTCGGAGGACGATAACTCATGGCCCGCGCGGCGTTTTTCTTGTCGGTAGCGCGCCAGGTCCGATTCCCACTCGTGTACGAATCGCCGATGTTGAGCCAGAGCGTGCCGTCCCCGGCCAGGAGGCGACGGACGTGACGGAATACGGCCACCAACCGCGCCACGTATTCGTCAAGCGTCTCTTCCGCACCGACCTGGCCGGGTATGCCATAGTCACGCAATCCCCAGTAGGGAGGACTGGTGACGCAGGTCTGAAAAGTGCCGTCCTCAAACCGGGCGAGTTCTTTCAGGGCATCGCCTACGATGATTTCGCAATGCGGTGCTTCAGGATAACGGGGACTGTTCTGCTTCATTGCGCTCACTTATTAGGAAAGTACGTCTTGCTTTGCCCCTACATACTGGTACTTCTTTCAAACTTGGCTCCCAATCGCCCCGTGCACCCGTGTCCAGTTGCCAGTTTCAGGCGAGCAGGGGAGTGCCCTTTTTGTAGCTCCACGACGGCTTCGTACAGCTTGCGCCCTTGCTGCGCCTTTGCAACGCGCACGTCCGACTGGATGATACTGTTGCCCACCCTGGTTTCCCTCGGCGTATGCATCCCGACCAGTTCAAGGCCCGCTGCTTCTGCGATCTGGCCGAGATAGGTATCTGTGGGGATCTCCACGCCCTGCAAAATGCTGTTGCCGATGACTATGAACGCTTTGCTTCCGGGCTTGAGAACATACTTCATCGCCTCGGCAAGGCGATAGCAATCGTTGAAGTAGGCAGCGGCGTAATTGGCCCATCCATTGCCGCCGTAGGCACCCCTGTCCGTGTTCAACGTCCGGATATATGCCAGCTTTTCAGCGAGGTCACTATCCGGTAGCGAAAAGTCAAGTCCAAGATAATCTTGATCTCGGACCGTCTGCCAGTATTTGCCGAAGTTCGCGTGCTCTAACGACTTGGTGTCCTGCGGCTTCCCTACGAAACCAAGCCAGTAGAGATGAGGCCTGGTATTTCGAATGTAATGGTAGTTATTCAGATAGGGCGGGGATGTGATGAGTAGGTCCACCGAGGCCGGGCGCACATGCTCCTTGCTGTTAAAAAAGCTGTCGTTGACCCTCTTCCATGTCGCGTCGTAGCCTGTCTTGCGCCGCTGCACGATCATAACATCTTCAACAACCTCCGACAGCTTTCCAACGACGGTTTCAAGCACAGGAAAGTCTTCAATGTCGTTTTTCCGGCCCCGGACCGCGTTCCCAGGCTCGGTTCGTAGGAATAATTGGAATACTGGACCATAGTGGCGGCAAAGGCTAATCGGAACACCTCCTGCAAACCCTCGTCGCCAAGGCCCTCAGCGAAGTCCTGTATGATCAAGACTTTCCGAAGCACCTGTGGACTGTAGAAATCCACTCTCGTCTTGAAGCCCGGTGGCGGCGCAGTGACGGGCTGATCGTTAGATGCTATCTTTTGGAGATAAAAGGCGGTTAGCTTGTTGATCTCTGCTCGAAGTGCAGACGCATTGATGTGAAATGCGTTGAGTTTTACACGGCACGCCAGCGCAGCATACGGGTTGATTTCAAAACCAATGGCATGGTGATCTAGTCGCGTCGCTTCAACGAGGGTTGTCCCAACCCCCGCAAAGGGATCCAGAACCGTTCCTTGTTTGTGGAGGTGATTCCTCAGAATGTCCTGCACAAAATCGCACGAGAAACCAGCAATCCAGGGAACCCAACGATGGACCGGAAGACTTTTATTGGTACCAAAGGCAGGATCATTGAATGAAGCCTTTTCCTTCGTGCCAGATGCACGCTGGACCAATTGCGGCTCGAACAGCGCACGTTGCTCGCCTTTTTGATGGTCTTGTTGAACAGCAGCGTTCATACGATTCTCAGGCATCTCAGACTCATACACTGACGTAGTCTCTACAAGGTACCTATCAAAGCACCGAGTTTCACTCCTAAATACCCTGCTCGTAATCCGAATCCTCAAAAAAAACGTCCGGGCTGCTATACGCCTACGCCAATGAAACAATCAACCTGGTGATAGGCTTCGGGCCCCATTTCTCCATGCTCCAACCCGCCTCACTTTTTTTATACGCGATGTTACTTCTTCGCAGGCGGGCGCGGCTGGGTAAAGATCAGAAGGCATCAATGCGTCCGCCCGAACCATGCACCCCATGAGAATCGGGTGAAAAAAACCCCTCCATGAGGTTTTTAGCGGGCCGCAGGAGAACCTTCTTTTGTTTTTCTCCGTTCAGCGCGACGGACCTCGTGCCAGGCGTTGGCGACGGAAGGGCGGACCCGGCTTCACCGGCTCGGTACGCCAGGCCAACACCCCCGCAATCCTTATCCACGCTTCGTGGCTGTTCCGGAAGACCGCATGGTACGCATCCTCCGGAGACGTCAGGTTTACTATGGCAGGCGTACCGAGCCCATACACCGCCAACGGAAAGGCAACACGCCCTGAAGACGTCGCAGGCAAACGGATTGCGCTTTTCACCGGCGCCTACAACCATATCGCGGACGGCGTCTCCCTGACCCTCAACCGGCTCGTGGCCTATCTGGAAAAACACGGTGCCGAGGTGCTCGTCTTCGCCCCTACCGTGAGTGACCCGCCCGTGCAGCACGTCGGCACCCTGGTCCCGGTACCCTCTATTCAGTTCCCCGGCCGGCCCGACTATCGGCTCGCGCTGGGGCTTGGCTCCAAGGCCCGGCAGCGGCTCGATGCGTTCGACCCCCACCTCTTCCATCTGGCTACGCCGGACTACGCCGGGGCACGGGCCCTTAGGCTGGCGAGAAAACGCCGCATCCCGGTCGTAGCCTCGTTTCATACCCACTTCGTATCCTACCTGAAGTACTTCGTGTCCTATCACAAGTACTACCGGGTCGAACCGCTCGAAAACCTGCTCTGGCGCTTCGGACGCTGGTTCTACCTGCCCTGTGAGCACGTCTACGTACCTACCTTCGAGATCGCGGATGCATTGCGGGCACACGGCATTACGAGTGACTTTCGCCTGTGGCCGCGGGGTGTGGATACCAACTTGTTCAACCCGTCAAAGCACACGACGGACTGGCGGCAGGCCTACGGCATCGCCGACGACGAGGTGGTCATCGCCTTCGTCAGCCGGCTCGTATGGGAAAAGGGCCTGCATGTCTACGCCGAGGTCATCAAGGGCTTGAAGGCGCGCGGCATCCCGCATCGCAGTGTGATCGTCGGAGACGGCCCGGCGCGTACCCGGCTTGCCGAGCGACTCCCCGACACGATCTTCACGGGCCACCTGCGCGGCGAAGCTCTCGCGCAGGCCTATGCCTGTTCCGACGTGTTCCTGTTCCCGAGCGACACCGAAACGTTTGGCAACGTCACCCTGGAGGCGATGGCCTCGGGGCTGCCGGCCGTCTGTGCCGATGCGGCAGGCAGCAACGCGCTCGTCCTCGACGGCATGACCGGCTTCCTGGCTTCGCCCGGCGATACGGCCGGCTTCCTGGATGCCACCCAACGCCTCGTCACCGATGCGCCGTTGCGCCGTGAGATGGGCCTGCAGGCCCTCGAACGCGCCCAGTCCTACGACTGGGACGAAGCCATGACCCGCATCGTCCGCTACTACGGCGAGATTCTGCGGCCCCACCCCGTTGCCGTCGGCCGCGTCGTGACGAACGGCCAGGCCCCGGCCGACCTGCATGTCACGAAGCCGGTGTTGATGCCGCCCTCTTCCGTGTGATCGAGGAACCGAACCGTGCGCCTGGTCTACATCTCTCAATCACTTCCGCCCGTCGACCGCCCGCTGGCCAACATCGGCGGGATGCAGCGCGTCGCTGTGGAGCTACACGATGCGCTCGGAACCCTTTCGGACGTAGACCTGGACGCGATCCTGCTGCGGAGTTCCTCCCGGACGCATTACCTCGTGGGGATTCCCTGGCTGCTGACGACGCTTCGCAAGATCCGGCAGCGCGCCGAGCAGGACGCCATCGACGCCGTGCTGTTCTCGTCGATGGTGCCGGCTGCGCTGGCACCCCTCTTGCGGCGTACCCTGGCACCCCGCGGCATCCCGATGGCCGCCATCGCTCACGGGCGCGACGTCACGCAACCCGGTCCGTACCAGTACTGGGTACCGCGGGTCTTCGAGGCGCTCGACGCGGTGTTGCCCGTCAGCCGGGCTACGGCCGAAGCCTGCGTCGCACGCGGTATGCCTTCCTCGCAGGTACATGTCATCCCCAACGGCGTTGACATAAGCCGGTTCGCCCCTCTGGGCGACTTCGAGGCGCGGCGTCGCCGGCTCGTCCGCGCCCTGGGCGACCCGGCCCACCCGCTGCCGGACGAGGCGCTGCTGCTGTGCAGCGTCGGGCGGCAGGTCCCGCGCAAAGGCTTCGCCTGGTTCGTCGAAGAGGTGATGCCGCTGTTGCCGGATGATGTGCATTACTGGCTCGCGGGAGACGGGGCGGAAGCCAACGCCATCGCCGACGCCGCCCGGCAGCACGGGCTGACGGAACGCGTTTCCCTGCTGGGCCGCCTCTCAGACGAAGGCTTATCGCTGCTCTATCGCGGCGCCGACCTGTTCGTCATGCCCAACATCCCGATCCCCGGCGACATCGAGGGATTCGGGGTGGTCATGCTGGAAGGGGGCATGTCCGGCCTGCCGGCTATCGCCTCCCGGCTCGAAGGCATACAGGACGTGATTACCGAGGGAGAAAACGGCCACCTCGTCGCGAGCGGCCACGCCTGGGCCTTTTCGGAAGCCATCATGGCGTACTACCACAACCGCCCGGCGCTCGAAGTCGCCGCACAGCGCGCCCGGCGCCACACGGAGCAGACCTTCGGCTGGTCTGCCGTCGCCGATCGCCACGTGCAAGCGATGCAGGCCCTGCTCTCCGGCGACCCCGTCGAGCCCTCCGTCGACGCCCTCATCTAGCCCGGCGTCCGGGTTTACATTGCCGCCGTGCGAGCACATCGGAAGCCGTAGGCCCGGTAGGGATACGAACCCGCCCATCCGCCGAAGCGGCGATAGGCAACCGGACTATACGGGTTGAAGTCGCTCACCGAGCGTCCCTGGTCGTAGAAGCCGCCGCCCCGGTAGCCGTGCCCTTCTTTGCCCCGAAAGTCGTGCGGCCAGTCTTCGTTGTCGGCGCGGGCGCGCTCGTGGAGGCGTCCGTCGCCGTGTGAGCCGGTGAAGGCGCGCCCGTCGGGCTGACCGATCGTGATGACCCGTTCCCAGACGCTTCCGGCCAGATCCATCACCCAGTAGTACGATGCCCCGAAAGCCGGGCGCGTCGCCTCGGTGAGGCGGCTTTCGTCCCAGCCGTTCGTCATGATGAGTTCGTCATCCGGCCCCACCACGCGGGCAAGGGCATCGAGGGAGGCCGTGCCCCAGGGAAACTCGTGCGGCGGCGGCGGATTCGGCCCCCGCGCGGCCTTGGTAAAACGGTCAAAAATTATTGAGCGGGATGACTCTGCCAGAGCACGTTCCGGATCATCCACTTCCCATCCACCTTGGCGAGCTGCATGTAGTCGATACCCCACTGGGCCGTCAGCTTGGCCACCGCCGTCTGATCCAACACGTCCAGCACTTCGATCTTTTTCGGCGCGTTGCTGAGGTCGCGGCCGTCCCTGTTCCACGTCCGGGCGACTTCGACGAGTTCAGCATAGGTCATTAATCCCTCCTGGTAGGCCGTGGCGTTTCGGGGCCGCCAGTAGCCTACCTTGGCGAGTTGGGGATGGACGCTCTGTTCGATACGCTCGGGTTCGACGTTGTAGATAGCCTCTACGTAATCGAGCACTGCCAGGCGGACGCCTTCGCGATCCTCCGCGCTCTGCGCGCCGGCCCGGCCGGGCCAGGCGATCATCAGGGCGAACACGCATAACGACAAAATCCGGGTTCTCATAGCAGGGTGTTTTTTGTGAGTGAGGGACACCATGGAGCCGAGGCTACTGCCATCGGCTCCCGCGTACTTCGACGTGGGCCAGGATCCACGCATAGACGGCATCGCCGAGGCCGGGCGCGCTACGCGACCAACGGAAATAGCGTTCCGGCCAGTCGTCGCCGGTACCTGCCGGGCCGCCCGGCACCGTCATGCCGTGGTCCGCTCCGGAAATCACCAGGACGGTAACATCGTCATTGCCGGCCTCGCGAAGGTATTGCTCCAGCTTAGGCACGTTGGCGGGAGGGGGCACGACGAAGTCACGCTCGCCGTAGAAGGCCAGCACCGGGATCTTCGTCCGGCGCAGGGCGGGAACAGGGTCGAACGATTTTCTGCGCCGGAAATAGTCCAGCTCGCCATCGTTCAAGTCCGCCGGCAGGTCCACGTAGCCACCCCAGCGCTGCGAACGCGCGTGGGCTACGAGCGGCTCGAAAGCGTCCCAACCTGCCCCCTCCCACGACAGGTCGACCAGCTTCTTCTGGTAGTCGAAGGCGGCGCGGAGCTCTGCTTCGGTAAAGTCTTCTTCGGTGAACCACCGCATCCGGTATTCGA
>Ga0302046_10001678_pt1 | contig 20743 bp, 19 predicted proteins | sample RVTome_11_FD_200261 | JGI IMG/M metagenome (GOLD analysis project Ga0302046, IMG submission 200261) | Soil microbial communities from uranium-contaminated site in the Upper Colorado River Basin, Wyoming, United States - RVT147D111 (version 2) ...
CCGGCGCCTGCTCGGGTGAGAAAGCCCGGCCTCGCCGCGTCGCCGCGCTAGCTCTTGACATCCCGCGCCACCGGGAATAGGTTGAGAGTCGCTTTCGCCAGCCTCTGACCCTCATCGGCGAGGTGCAGTTCATGGTCACGAACATGGTGGTTGACCCGAAGCCTCGCCCGTGGCCCGACCAGGGTCCCATGGCGCTGCCGGTCACCGAGGAACATCCCGTCGCTTAGGTGAAGATCCCCGAGGGAGGTGCGCGCAGTGAAAAAGACCGTCACGATGACCATCAACGGAGTGAGCTACACGCACGAGGTGGAGCCCCGGGTGCTGCTGGTCCACTACATCCGGGAGCTGGCGGGGCTGACCGGGACGCATGTCGGCTGCGACACGAGCCAGTGCGGGGCGTGCGCGGTGCACGTCAACGGGCAGGCGGTGAAGTCCTGCACCCTGCTCGCCGTCCAGGCCGATGGCGCCCAGGTGCTGACCATCGAAGGGCTGGCGAAGAACGGGCAGCTCCACCCGATCCAGGAGGGGTTCTGGGAGAAGCATGGGCTGCAGTGCGGCTTCTGCACGCCGGGCATGATCATGTCGGCCTACCAGATGCTGCAGCGCAACCCCAGCCCGAGCGAGGCGCAGATCCGGCACGACCTGGAGGGCAACCTGTGCCGGTGCACCGGCTATCACAACATCGTGAAGGCCATCCAGTACGCCGCCGAGAAGATGGCGGGGACGTAGGAGGGGTCCGACCATGGCCACCGCGAGAGTGCTGGGTGCGAGCATCAAGCGCCGGGAGGATCCCCGCTTCATCACGGGGAAGGGCAACTACACGGACGATCTGAAGCTGCCGGGGCTGACCTATGCGGTGTTCGTGCGGAGCCCCCACGCCCATGCCCGGATCCGGAAGATCGACACCGCCGCCGCCAAGGCCCATCCGGGCGTGGTGGCGATCTTCACCGGCAAGGACATGGCCGGGGTCAACTCGCTGCCGTGCGGGTGGCTCTTGCCGGAGCTGAAGATCCCGCCGCACATGCCGCTGGCCACGGATGCGGCGCGCTACCTGGGCGACCCGGTGGCGGTGGTGATCGCGGAGACGCAGAGCGCCGCCCGCGACGCCGCCGACCTGGTAGACGTGGACTGGGAGGCGCTGCCGTCCGTGACAAGGACCGAGAAGGCGGTGGCGCCGGGAGCCGCCCGGATGCATGAGGTGGCGCCCGACAACGTGGCGTTCAAGTGGCAGATCGGCGACGCCGCCGCCACCGACGCCGCCTTCAAGTCCGCCCCCGTGGTGGTGAAGAAACGGATCGTCAACCAGCGGCTGGTGGCCAACGCGATCGAGCCGCGGGCTTGCACGGCACGCTACGAGGAAGCCACCGGGGACTGGACGCTCTGGGTGACGTCCCAGAACCCGCATGTCCACCGCCTGCTGATGACGGCCTTCGTGCTGGGCATCCCCGAGCACAAGGTGCGGGTGATCGCCCCCGACGTCGGGGGCGGGTTCGGCTCCAAGATCTTCCTCTACAACGAGGAGACGGTGTGCACGTGGGCGACCCGACAGGTGAAGCGGCCCATCCGCTGGACGGCGGACCGGCGCGAGTCCTTTCAGACCGACGCCCACGGGCGCGACCACATCACCGACGCCGAGATGGCCCTCTCCAAGGAAGGAAAGATCCTGGGGCTCCGGGTCAAGACCATCGCCAACCTGGGTGCATACCTCTCGACCTTCGCCCCCGCGGTGCCGACCTATCTCTACGGCACCCTCCTCAACGGGGTCTACGAGATGGGCGCCATCCACTGCGAGGTGACGGGGGTGTTCACCAACACCACCCCGGTGGATGCCTACCGCGGGGCGGGGCGGCCCGAGGCCTGCTACGTGCTGGAGCGCATGATCGATGCCTCGGCGGCGGCCCTCAAGATCGACCCGGTCGAGCTCCGGAGGAAGAACTTCATCCCGAAGTTCGACGACGGCTACCAGACCAAGGTGGCGCTGCTCTACGACAGCGGCGACTACGGGCCGAGCTTCGACAAGCTCCTCCAGATGCTCGACTACAAGAAGTTCCGCGCCGACCAGGCGGCGGCGCGCGCCCAGGGGAAGCTCGTCGGCGTCGGATTCTCCACCTACATCGAGGCCTGCAGCATCGCGCCCTCCAAGGTGGTGGGCTCGCTGGGGGCTCAGGCCGGCCTCTGGGAGTCGGGGAAGGTGCGGGTGCACCCGACAGGCAAGGTGACGGTGTTCACCGGCAGCCATTCCCACGGGCAGGGGCACGAGACGACCTTCGCCCAGCTCGTGGCCGACAGCCTGGGCATCCCCATGGACGACGTGGAGATCGTCCACGGCGACACCGGGTCGGTGCCCTTCGGCATGGGGACCTACGGCAGTCGCTCCGCCTCGGTGGGGGGCACCGCCATCCTGATGTCGCTCAACAAGGTCAAGGAGAAGGGCAAGAAGATCGCCGCCCACCTGCTCGAGGCCTCGCCCAACGACATGGAGTACGTGGATGGCAAGTTCACGGTGAAGGGGTCGCCCCAGAAGGCGGTGCCCTTCGGTCAAGTGGCGTTGGTGGCTTATGTTCCGCATAATTACCCCGAGGGGCTTGAGCCGGGACTCGAAGAAACGAGCTTCTACGACCCCGCCAACTTCTGCTTTCCGTTCGGCGCCCATGCCTGCGTGGTGGAGGTGGATCCCGACACCGGGCAGGTGAAGATCCTGAGGTACCTGGCGGTGGACGATGTGGGCAACGTGATCAACCCGATGATCGTGGACGGGATGGTCCACGGCGGCATCACCCAGGGCGTGGGGCAGGCGCTCTGGGAAGGCGCCGTGTACGATGAGCAGTCCGGCCAGCTCGTGACGGGCACCATGATGGACTACGCCTTGCCCAAGGCCGACATGCTGCCGCTGTACGAGACCGGCCGCACCGAGACGCCGACGCCCGTGAACCCGCTGGGTGTCAAGGGGGCGGGGGAGACGGGAACGATCGCGGCCACGCCGGCGGTGGTCAACGCCGTGGTGGACGCGCTGTCCGGGCTCGGGGTGGACCATATCGAGGCGATGCCACTGACGGCCGAGCGGGTCTGGCAGACGATCCGCGCCGCCAAATCCAGGACGTAGGGGGGACGCCATGTATCCAGCCCAGTTCGAGTACCACACCCCCGGCACGGTCAAGGAGGCGCTGGACCTGCTCGGGCGATGGAAGGACGACGCCAAGCTGCTGGCCGGCGGCCACAGCCTGCTCCCGGCGATGAAGCTGCGGCTCGCGCGCCCCGCGCATCTGGTCGACCTGCGGAAGGTGCCGGGGCTGAGCGGGATCAAGGAAGAGGGCGGCATGCTGGTGATCGGCGCCATGGCCACCCACTACGCCATCGAGTCCTCGCCGGTGGTGAAGTCGAAGTGCCCGGTGCTGGCCCAGACGGCGGCGATGATCGGCGATCCCATGGTGCGCAACATGGGGACCATCGGCGGAAGCCTGGCTCATGCGGACCCGGCCGCCGATTACCCGGCCGCGATCATCGCGCTGGGCGCCGAGATGGTGGCCGAGGGGCCGAAGGGCAAGCGCAGCATCAAGGCCGATGACTTCTTCAAGGGGCTGCTCACCACCGCGCTCGGCCCCGACGAGGTCCTCACCGAGGTCCGTGTCCCGGTGTGCGGGCCGGCGGTGGGCTGCGCTTATCTGAAGTTCCCCCACCCGGCCTCCCGCTTCGCCGTGGTCGGCGTGGCCGCCGTGCTGACGATGGAAGGCGGCAAGGTCTCGAAGGCCGGTATCGGGATCACGGGGGCGGGCACCAAGGCCGTCCGGGCCAAGGGCGTGGAGGCGGCGCTGATGGGCAAGGCGCTCGACGCCGCCAGCATCCAGGCCGCGGCGGAGAAGGCCGCCGAGGGCGTGGACGTCCAGGCCGACCTCCAGGGGTCGGTGGAGTACAAGCAGCACCTGCTCAAGGTCTTCGCCAAGCGCGCCATCGAGGCCGCCGCCAAGAAGTGAGCAGCGGCCCGGCTCACCAGCCCCGCGGACCCCGGTCCGCGGGGCTTTGTTTTGGCCGGCGGTTCCTCGGCCGTCGGCTGTGCAGTCGGCGGCGGTGATCGTCGGCGTCGTGCTGGCTGCCGGGCTGGCGCGCCGGATGGGGCGGGGCAAGCTGCTGCTCGACCTGGGCGGCGCTCCTGTCATCCGGAGGACGGTGGAGGCCGTCCTGGCGGCCGGGCTCGACCTGGTCCTGGTCGTCGTCGGGCCGGAGCATGCGGCGATCCGGGAGGCGCTGAGCGGGTTGCCCGTCGAGCTGGCCGTGAACCCCGAGCCCGAGGCCGGACAGGGGCGCTCCATCCGCGCCGGCATCGAGGCCCTGCCGCCCGGGGCGACGGCCGCACTCGTCGCGATGGGCGATCAGCCCACGGTGCCGGCCCCGGTCATTCCCGCCCTGCGCTCGGCTCTTGCGAGCAGCGGCAAGGCGATCGCCGCCCCGGTATATCGCGAGGGGCGAGGCAACCCGGTGCTCTTCCGGGCGGCGGTGTTCCCCGAGCTGAGGCGGCTCGAGGGCGATCGGGGCGCGCGATCCATCGTGGAGCTGGACCCGGGCCGCGTCGCCCTGGTCGAGCTCGACCTGCCGATGCCACCGGACGTGGACACGCCCGACGACTATGACAGACTCCGGCAAGCTCGTGACCCAGTGTAAACTGATTGCGGTGCCAGGCGGCAGGAGCCCCAGGGAGATCATGAGAGAAGAGATCACGAAGATCCGGGATCTGATGGAGGGCGCCGACTACGTCACCGATGCGCCCATCGCCACCTCGGTGCATCTGGCCATGACGCTCAAGAAGCCCCTGCTCATCGAGGGGCATGCAGGGGTGGGCAAGACCGAGGTGGCCAAGGTCATGGCCCGGATGCTCGGGACCAACCTGATCCGCCTCCAGTGCTACGAGGGGCTGGACGCCGCCCAGGCGCTCTACGAGTGGAACTATCCCAAGCAGCTCCTCCACATCAAGCTGGAGGAGGGATCGACCCACACCATGGAGCAGAAGGAGGCGGCGATCTTCTCCGAGCCCTTCCTGATCCGGCGGCCGCTGCTCCAGGCCATCAGCCAGGACGGCCAGCCGCCGGTGCTCTTGATCGACGAAATCGATCGCTGTGTCGCGGCCAGAACGCTGGTCGCGACCACGAGCGGGGTCAAGAGGGCCGAAGAAGTGCGTCCCGGGGACGAGCTGGTCAGCTTCGAGCCGGAGGAGTTCGTGATCACGCGCTCGAGGGTCAGGAAGATCGTCCCCCGTCAGGCGTCCACGCTTCTCCGGATCTTGGTCGGCGGTCGCTTCCTCGAAGTCACGCCAGAGCACCGCTTCGTACGCTATTCCGATGCCGGTCCTGAAATGGTTCGCGCTTCGGAACTGCAGGTCGGTGACCGGCTGCCTCTTCACAAGAGCTATCATGTCCCCGAACCGATCGAACCCGAGTTCGGCTTCCCCGAGAGCATCGTCAAGCTGACCGATGCGGGGAGGGAACTGCTGCATTCCCGCTACAGGGTCTCCGGCAAGACATACGGCGAACTGGCGACCAGGGCTGGCGTATCACGGAACCACCTTCGGAACGTGCTGCAGCCGCGGCCCATGCGGGCTTCGCTGAGAGCCGGCGCGCTGGAGGTGGTCTGCTCGGAGCTTGGGCTGGATGATGGCGCCATCTCCGGGCCGGAGCATTCCCGAGGTCTTCGGGTCCGTCAGTGCGTGGCTTTCTACGAGCTCCTCGGGTACATCGTGGCCGATGGCTGCTTTACAAGCGACCGGTTGTGCATCTCCGACAAGGACCGGACCAATCTGGAGACATATGCGGAGAGGTTCCACCAGGCGTTCACGATCCGGCCACGGATCCTGCCGGGGCCCCACCGGAACTACGAGTTGACCTGGCACTCCCTGCCGCTCCAGCGGTTCCTGCAGCGGGTACTCGGCCCCGGCATCGCCCGCAGCCGGGAGCGGCTCGTCCCCGACTTCGCCCACTCACTCCCCGCTGACAAGCGCGCGGGGTTCGTGAGAGGCTACTTCGACGGGGAGGGGTGGGTTGGGGACCACCAGGTTGCGGTGGGCTCTTCGTCTCCCTACCTGCTGGTCGGGATTCAACAGCTCCTGAGCTCGCTGGGAGTCGACAGTCATATCTCGAGGCTATCCAGTAGCGGAAGCTTCGGCAAGGGGCCTCATTTCCAGCTCTCCGTGTCGGACGTGCGGTCCTTCGCCGGGGCCGTTGGCTTCTGCTCCCCGGCTAAGCAAGCCCGGATCACGATGCCCCCCGGGCACCGGTTCACTCTTACCGAGACTCTTCCGAAGGCGAGCGTCATGAACGCGTTGGACAGCCTGAGGAGGCGGGCGGTGCTCAACGGAGTGCCTCACCACCAGACCGTGCACGACATCCTATCCGGGCGCGTGAGGCCCAACGTGGCATCGCTCCGCCGGATTGCGGAGGCCTTCGACTCACCGGAGCTTCGTGATCTGGTGAGCCGGCAGGCGGTCCTTGGGCGGATCATGGCGGTCGAGACCGTCGAAGCCCCCCAGCCGGTTTACGACTTCGTCCTCGAAGGGTCGCCCTACTTCGTCGCGAACCAGGTGATCACGCATAACTGTGACGAGGAGTTCGAAGCGTTCCTGCTCGAGGTGCTCTCCGAGTTCCAGGTGACGATCCCGGAGATCGGCACCATCACGGCGACGCACCCACCGTACGTGATCCTCACCTCCAACCGGAGCCGCGAGCTGTCCGACGCGCTCCGCCGCCGATGCCTGTACCTCTGGATGGACGTCCCCGGCTTCGAGAAGGAGGTCCGGATCGTCCGGCGCAAGGTGCCGGGCGTCAACGAGAAGCTGGCGCGAGAGATCGCGCGCTTCATGGAGAGCCTGCGCGGGATCCGGCTGGCCAAGGTCCCGGGCGTGGCCGAGACGCTGGACTGGGCCCAGGCGCTGTCCTCGCTCCACGCCGATCACCTCGACGAGGAGCTGGTGGCGGAGACCCTCGGCTGCGTGCTGAAGGACGCCGAGGACATGAAGCGCTTCAAGCGCGAGATCTCGAGCGCCGGCTTCACGCGATTCGTCCCCGCGGAGGGATAGGCCCGGTGCCAGTGCCGCGCGACCTGATGACCGCCACCCTGGCCTTCGGCCAGATGCTACGCGAGCACGGGCTCGGGATCACCGTGTCCGAGCTGATGGACGCGGTGCGGGCGCTCACGGTCATCGATGTGATGGACCGCTCCGAGGTCTACCTGGCGCTCCACGCCGTCCTGGTCAGCCGCACCGAGGAGACGCCGGTGTTCGACCGCTGCTTCGAGGCTTTCTGGAGGTTCCACGCCGACGAGGGGCAGGGTCTGCAGGGCCTGATCGGGGCGAGCCAGACGGCCAAGCCCGCCGACCCCGCCGAGGAGCCGCCGGGCGCGGTGGGGAAGCGCAGCGCCTCGGTGGCCCTCGAGGGCTGGGAGGAAGCTGGGTCGGACGACGGAGAGCCACTCGAGGTGCCCGGCGTCAGCGAGCGCGAGGTGCTGATGGAGCAGGACTTCTCGACCTTCCCGGCCGAGGACCTGGACGAGGTGGCGCGACTCACCATCCAGATCGCCCGGCGCCTCGCCCGGCGGGTGAGCCGGCGGCGCCGTCCGATCCGGCGGCGCGGTGTCGTGGACCTCCGGCGCAGCATCCGCGCCAACCTGATGAAGGGCGAGATCCTGGAGCTGCGGTGGCGCGAGCGGAGGCGTCGGAAGGTGCGGCTGGTCCTGATCTGCGACGTGTCGGGCTCGATGGACCTCTACAGCCGGTTCCTGCTCCAGTTCCTCTACGCGCTCCAGAACGTCTTCGGGCGGGTGGAGACCTTCACGTTCGCGACGCGGCTGACCCGGATCACGGAGCAGCTCAAGGGGCGGTCCTACCGCCTGGCCCTCAAGCGCCTCACCGAGGTCAAGGACTGGTCGGGGGGCACCCGCATCGGCGACTCGCTGCGCGAGTTCAACCGGCAGTGGGGGTATCTGCTCGACCGGCGGACCATCGTCCTCCTGCTCTCCGACGGCTGGGACACGGGCGAGCCCGAGGACCTGGCGGTCGAGATGCTCGCGCTGAAGCGTCGCGCGGGCCGGGTGATCTGGCTCAACCCGCTGCTCGGCAACCCGTCCTACGAGCCGCTCACCCGCGGCATGGCGGCGGCGCTGCCGCTGGTCGACCACTTCGCGGCCGCCCATAACCTGGCCAGCCTCCGGGACCTGGCCAACCACCTGACCGTGCGATGAGCGAGCTCCTCGAGCACCTGGAGCGGCTGGGTGGAGCCGAGCGGAAGATCGCGCTCGCCACCCTGGTCAACACGCGCGGGACCACCCCGCGGAAGGAAGGGGCCAAGATGGTGGTGGGCGAGGGCGGCCGCATCCTGGGCTCGGTGACCATCGGCGGCTGCGTGGACGCCCAGGTCATCGAGGAGTCGGCCGCGGTGCTCGACCGCAACGCCCCGAGGCTGCTCGAGCTGAACCTGGGCGACGAGGAGGCGTGGGAGATCGGGCTCACCTGCGGCGGAACCATCGACGTGTTCCTCGAGCCGGTGGCCCTGGACCGCCCGGGCGATCCGATGCTGGTGCTCGCCGAGCGGGCCCGCGCCCATGCCGAGGCGGGCGGGCACGGCGCGATCATCACGCGGCTCGACCCCCCGCAGCACGGCGCCAAGCTGCTCGTGCTGGACGGCGGGATCACGGAGGGGACGCTCGGCGATGAGTTCCTGGACCGGCGGTTCGCCGCCGAGGCGCAGGAGGCCATGCGGGCGGGCCGCTCGCGGACGCTCTTCCTGGAAGGGGTGCGCGGTTTCGTGGAGGTGTTCACCCCGCCCTCGATCCTGCTGGTGGTGGGCGCGAGCCACGTGGCGATGCCGCTTACCTCCCTGGGGCGCATGCTGGGGTTCCGGACCATCGTCGTGGATGGGCGGCCGCGATTCGCCACGCGCGAGCGCTTTCCGGATGTGGACGAGCTCGGCGTCGGGATTCCGTCCGAGCTGGTCGAGAAGGTTCCCCTCATCCCGACGACGGCGCTGGTGCTGGTGGCCCACGACTACAAGTACGACCTGCCGGTGCTGCGTCATGCGCTCAAGACGCCGGTGGGATACATCGGGCTACTGGGCAGCACGCGGCGCGGGGCCGCGATCCTCGATCTTCTCCGCCAGGAGGGCGCCGCCGAGGACGAGCTGGGGCGCGTGCGCGTGCCCATCGGCCTCGATCTGGGCGCCCAGTCGGCGCCGGAGATCGCTCTCGCCGTCCTGGCGGAGATCCTCGCCGTGCAGCGCAGGGCGACGGGTCTGCCCATCAGCGAGAAGGTGCGGCGGGGCATCCGATGAAGGCTCTGGCGGTTCGGCGCGACGGCGCGACGGTCCCCGACCTCGAAGGTCGCGTTGCCTGCTACGACGTCCGAGACGGCGACGGCAAGATCGCCGTGCGCAAGGGGCAGACGCTGGATGCGGGAGCGGCCGCCCTGGCGCTGTCGCTGCCGTGGGAGGAGATTCACCTCCTGGAGCTCGAGCCCGGGGATCTCCACGAGGAGCCGGCGGGGGCCCGGCTGTCCCGGGCCGCGGCGGGGCCCGGCGTCGAGGCGCAGGGATACTCAGGGGGGCAGTGGACATTGGCGGCGACCCGCCGAGGGCTCCTGAGAGTGCGGGAGTGGGCGCTGGCCGAGGTGAATGCGCAGGACGGGATCTCGGTGTTCACCCTCTACGACCTCCAGCCGGTGGAGGCCGGGGAAACCGTGGCCCGGTGCAAGGTGACTCCGCTGGCGATCGCCGAGCCCCTGATCGAGCAGGCGGAGGAGCGCGCCCGGGCTTCCGAGGGGCTCCTCGCGGTGGCGCCGTTCCGGCCCACCGTGGTCGGGGCGCTCACCCGCGAGAACCTCGAGGGGAAGCAGCGGGCCCGGTTCGAGGCGACGCTGAAGGAGAAGGTGGACTGGTTCGGCTCGCGCCTGCTGCCCATCCGCTACTGCGCGAGTCAGGCCGGGTCGGTGGCCTCCACGCTCGAGGCCCTGGCGACGGAGGGCGCGCAGATGCTGATCGCCGCCGGCGCCAGCTCGCTCGATCCGCTCGACCCGATCTTCCTGGGCCTGACCGCCTCCGGCGGCAGGATGGAGCGCCACGGCGCCCCGGCGCATCCCGGCAGCCTGCTCTGGCTCGCGCGGCTCGGGGACCGGCCCGTGCTCGGCATGCCGGCCTGCGGCATGTTCTCCCAGGCCACGACCTTCGACCTCCTGTTGCCTCGGTTGCTGACCGGCGAGCGGATCGGCAACGCCGAGATCGCGGCGCTGGGCCATGGCGGGCTCCTGTCCCGGGACAGCGCGTACCGGTTCCCGGCCTACCGGAAGAGCGTAGCCCGCGGCGAGCTGCCGGAGTAGCGGGATGCTCTACAGTCCGGTGATCCGCGAGCGGTTCCGGAGCCCCCGCTTTCGCGGACGGCTCGAGGCTCCCGACGCCGTCTTCGAGGACGTGAACCCTCTCTGCGGCGACCGCATCCGCATCGAGTGCCGGCTGACGGACGGCGTCCTGGCCGACGCGCGCTTCACGGGAGATAGCTGCGCCATCGCCGCCGCCTCGGCCGACGTGCTGATCGAGCTGATGCGCGGGAGGCCGGCGGGCTCGGCTGGCGCCGTCGATCCGCCGATGCTGCTGGAGCGGCTGCAGGCGGACATCCGGCCGTCCCGGATGAAGTGCGTGACCCTCCCGCTGGCGGTGCTCCAGGGGGCGCTGTCCGGAAAGGAGGTGGCGCGATGACGCTCGGCGAGCGGTGCCGCGGCGACTTCCCCATCCTGCGCCGTCCGGTGAACGGGCAGCCGCTGGTGTATCTCGATTCGGCGGCCTCGAGCCAGAAGCCGACGCAGGTCATCGAGGCCCTCCAGCGGTACTACGAGCGCAGCCACGCCAATGTCCATCGCTCGATACACACGCTTGGCGAGGAGGCGACCGAGCTGTACGAGGCGGCCCGGGACGCCGTCGGCGCCTTCATCGGGGCGCGGTCGCGCGAGGAGGTGGTGTTCACGCGAGGCACCACGGAGAGCGTGAACCTCGTCGCTCTCACGATGGCCCGCACGCTCCGCCCCGGCGACGAGATCCTGGTCACCGAGATGGAGCATCACTCCAACCTGATCTCGTGGCAGATGATCTGCCGCGACCGCGGCGCGACGCTCAGGGCTATCCCGCTCGTCGAGGGGCGGTTCCTCGATCTCGGGGCGCTCGACCGCCTGCTCAGCGACCGCACGCGGGTCGTGGCCCTGGCGCACGTCTCCAACGTGCTCGGCACGATCAACCCGGTGGCGGAGATCGCCGCGCGCGCCCACGCCGCCGGCGCGCTGGTGCTGGCCGACGGTGCCCAGGCCGCGCCCCACCTGTCGCTCGACATGGCGGCGCTGGGGGTGGACTTCTACGCCTTCTCCGGCCACAAGATGCTCGGGCCCACGGGGATCGGAGTGCTGTACGGCCGGCGGGAGGTGCTGGACCGGCTGGAGCCGGGCTGGGGCGGGTCGGAGATGATCAAGGAGGTCTGGATCGATCACGCCCAGTGGAACGACCTGCCGTGGCGCTTCGAGCCCGGCACGCCGCCGATCGCCGAGGCGGTGGGGTTCCACGCCGCCGTCGAGTACCTGGACAAGCTGGGGATGGAGCGCGTGAGCGCCCACGAGCGGGAGCTGACGGCGCTTTGCCTGGAGCGCCTCGCGCTGATCCCCGGGGTCACCGTGTACGGCCCCACTGACGCCGGCCAGAAGGGCGCGGTGGTCGCCTTCAACGTGGACGGGATCCACCCGCACGACGGTGCCGCGCTCCTCGACCAGGCCGGCATCGCCGTGCGCGCCGGCCACCACTGCGCCCAGCCGCTCATGAGGCGGCTGGGCATCGTGGGGACGCTGCGCGCCAGCTTCTCCGTCTACACCACGCCTGGCGACGTGGAGCGGCTGGGCGAGGCCGTGGCCACGCTCCACACCCAGCTGTAGTGCCGGGCCAATCGACGTCGCCATACGTCGTTCTCGGTCGGCGCCGGCCCTCAGCGTACGCGTGCGAGGCATGTCACCGCTCGCCTCGCGGCGCTCGGTTCTCGGGCCATGTCACCGCTCGCCTCGCACTGCGTGTACGCCTCCGACCGGCGTCTCCCTCGGGCGTGGCCGTTCGAGCTGAGCGGCGCCGCCGCGAGGCGAGACCGGAGTCGATGTGGCTCGCCGCTCGGCCCGGCACCGCTGGGCTCGCATTCGGTCCCGAGGAGAGCCCCGGTGGAGCGCCCCGAGCCGCGTGACGCCTTCCGATCGCCGCGCTTCGGCCAGCCGCCGACCTTCATGCGGCTGCCCGTGCTGCGGGAGCCGGAGCGTCTGGACGTGGCGCTCGTCGGCGTGCCGTACGACGGCGGCACGTCCTACCGGCCCGGCGCCCGCTACGGTCCCCGCCACGTCCGGGACCAGTCCTCGCTCATCCGCCCATGGAATCCCGTGCTCAAGGTCTCGCCGTTCGAGCGACTCCGGGTCGCGGATTACGGAGACGTGGACGTGGTGCCCATCTCCATCGAGGGCACCTTCGAGGCCATCCAGCGCGAAGTGGACGGCCTCGTGGCGGCGGGGGTGATCCCGCTGGCGGTGGGCGGCGATCACTCGGTGACGCTGCCCATCCTGCGCTCGCTGGCGAGGCGCCACGGCGTCCTCGGCCTCGTGCACTTCGACGCGCACCCCGACACCTGGGACGAGTACTTCGGCTCCAAGCATTTTCACGGCACCACGTTCCGGCGCGCCATCGAGGAAGGGCTGGTGGATGGCCGACGGACGATCCAGATCGGGATCCGCGGTCCGCTCTATGCCGCCGACGACTTCGCCTTCCACGCCACCCACGGGCTCGAGGTGGTGCGCATCGAGGACGTCAAGGAGCGTGGCCTGGGATGGGTGACCCAGCGGCTGGCGCGGCTGGCCGGCGGCCCCGTATACTGCTCCTTCGACATCGATGCGGTGGACCCGGCCTATGCGCCGGCCACGGGGACGCCCGAGGTGGGCGGGCTCACCTCGTACGAGGCGCTCGTGCTCGTCCGGGCGCTGAGAGAGCTGGAGCTGGTGGGCGCCGACGTGGTCGAGGTCGCCCCACTCTACGATGGGCCGGGGCAGGTGACGAGCCTCCTGGCGGCCAACCTGCTCTTCGAGCTGCTCTCGGTCTTCGCGCTCCGCCGCTAGCCGGCTCCCGGGCGGGCCGGGACGGGCGTGTTATCATACGCCCGTGAAAGCGGCCTTGAGGCATGGCCTCGTCGTCCTGGCGACGCTCCTCCCGCTGCTGATCCCGGGCGGCGTCTCTCTCGCGGCTGCCGCCTCCGGCCAGCCCGTCTCGCTGATCCAGATCGATGGGGCCATCACCCCGGTCACTGTCCGGCTCCTCAGCCAGGCCATCGAGCGCGCCCAGGCCGACGGATCGCAGGCTCTGATCCTCCAGCTCGACACCCCGGGCGGGCTCGAGCGCTCCATGCGCTCCATGGTCCAGTCCATCCTCAACGCGCAGGTCCCCGTGCTCGTCTACGTGGCGCCGACCGGGGCCCGGGCGGCCTCCGCGGGTGTCTTCATCACCATGGCCGGTCACGTGGCGGCCATGGCGCCCGCCACCAATATCGGCGCCGCCCATCCGGTGGCCATCGGCGGGGGCGGGATGGACAAGGAGACCATCAAGAAGGTCGAGAACGACGCGGCGGCCTTCGCCCGCACGGTTGCCGCCGATCGCGGCCGCAATGCGGACTGGGCGGAGAAGGCGGTCCGCTCCTCCGTCTCGGCCACCGAGCGGGAAGCCGTGAAGCTCAGGGTCGTCGACCTCGTGGCCGAGAGCGTGGACGACCTCCTGGCCAAGGTGGAGGGGCGGGTGGTCAAGACCGTGAAGGGGCCGGCGACGCTCCTGACCAAGGGCGCGCCCGTGAAGCGGATCGAGGTGCGCCTCCGCGACCGGTTCCTCGCCCTGATCACCGATCCGAACATCGCCTACATCCTGATGATGATCGGCATGCTGGGCCTGTTCTTCGAGCTGTCGAATCCCGGGGCCATCTTCCCCGGGGTGATCGGCGGGATCAGCCTGATCCTCGCCTTCTACGCGTTCCAGAGCCTGCCGATCAACTGGGCGGGCCTGCTGCTGATCCTGTTCGGCGTCGTCCTCCTCATCGCGGAGATCAAGGTGGTGAGCCACGGCATCCTCACGATAGGCGCCGTCATCGCGATGGTGCTCGGGTCGGTGATGCTCTACGATGCGCCCGAGACGGGGCTTCGGATCTCCTGGTACGTGATCGTCCCCGCGGTGGGGACCACCGTCGGGCTGTTCGCCTTCGTTCTCTCCTTCGGGGTACGGGCGCTGTACGGGCGGCCGACAACGGGCGCCCAGGGCATGGTGGGGGAGATCGGCGTGGCCAAGTCGCCGCTGAACCCCGAGGGCCACGTGCTGGTGCAGGGCGAGCTGTGGCGAGCAGTGGCCCGGGATGGGGCGGTTGCCGTCGGCGAGCCGGTTCAGGTGACGGCGGTGAACGGGCTCACGCTCACGGTGGTCAAGACGGCACCGGGCCGGTGAGCCCGCGAGGAGAGACTCGTCATGCCGGGAATCGAGCTGGGGTTCGGCCTTCTGGCGGCGGTGGCGATCCTGATGCTGTTCGCGTCCGCGGTGCGGATCCTCAGGGAATACGAGCGGGGCGTGATCTTCCGCTTCGGCCGGCGCGCCAGCGCCGTGTTCAACCCCGGCGGTGACGGCTCGGGTCCCGGTCTCGTGCTCCTCCTCCCGGTGATCGACAAGATGGTCAAGGTGAGCCTCCGCACCATCACCATGGACGTGCCGCCCCAGGACGTCATCACCCGGGACAACGTTTCGGTCAAGGTGAACGCCGTCATCTTCTTCCGGGTGCTGGACGCCGCCAAGGCGGTGATCAGCGTCGAGGATTTCCTTTACGCCACCTCGCAGATCGCCCAGACCACGCTGCGGAGCGTGCTCGGGCAGCAGGAGCTGGACGATCTCCTGGCCTCGCGCGACAAGATCAACCAGGAGCTGACCCGCATCATCGACGAGCACACCAATCCCTGGGGGATCAAGGTGGCCGCGGTGGAGGTGAAGAACGTGGACCTCCCGCAAGACATGCAGCGCGCCATGTCCAAGCAGGCCGAGGCCGAGCGCGAGCGGCGGGCCAAGGTCATCAACGCCGACGGCGAGTTCCAGGCGGCCGCCAAGCTGGCGGAAGCGGCCGACGTCCTCTCCCGCTTTCCCGTGGCCATCCAGCTCCGATACCTCCAGACCATGCGCGAGATCGCCTCGGAGCGGAACACCACCACGTTCTTCCCGGTGCCGGTGGACCTCCTCAAGAGCGCCTTCGGGGCGGGCGAGGGCCCGAAGACCTGAACCGGGGCCCTTCGCTGCTTGTGACCGTGCCGCCGCCTGAGTACAATACGGAAGATCCGTCGGGGGGTTAGCTCAGCTGGGAGAGCGCGGCGTTCGCAACGCCGAGGTCGAGGGTTCGAATCCCTTACCCTCCACCATCTGACATCGACTCCCGAGGCGCCGGGGTGGCGGCGGTAACGCCGCGCCCGGCGCTTCGGCGCTCGGCGTGGCGCGCGACCCCACCGTTCTCCACCGCGCTCTCCCCAGAGAAGGCAAGGACATCCTGTCGGTGCCCGGCGATCGGGATGGCCAATGGAAGGGAGGCGGGAGCGGGCTATGCGGTCTTGGCGGCGCGGGCGGGCCTGGCGGGGCAGATCTTGTGCATCCACACCGAGCCGAGCTTGACGTGATTGCCGTTCTTCCGGATGCGAAGCTTGCACTTGGGACAGGTGCCCATGGCGGTGTCCTCCGGCCAGACGAGAGTGCCCAACGCCCAACATTATACACGAGCCGACGGACGTCTCGGGAGGAACCGTGAGCGACGCCTGCGTGTTCTGCCGCATCGTGAAGGGCAAGACGCCCGCGGAGATCGAGTACGAGGACGACGAGATCGTCGCCTTCAAGGACCTCTACCCGAAGGCGCCCATTCATCTCCTCATCGTGCCCCGGCGTCACATCGAGTCCCTTGCGCGCCTGGAGCCCGGGGACACCGAGCTGATGGGCCGCTGCATCCAGGTGGCGCGGCTCCTCGGTGAGCGGACGGGCTACGCAGAGCGAGGATACCGCGTGTCGTGCCATTGTGGGTCGGAAGGGGGTCAGGTCGTGTACCACATCCACTTTCACTTCCTGGCGGGACGGCGCGGTTGAGCGCCGTCTAGATCGCGCAGACGGGTCTCCGCCGCGCCGCCACTCTCAGATCTCGAGAGCAGAAAAAACAAGGCTCCAGGGGGAGGTCCCCCCTGGAGCCCGGTGCTGCCTAAACCGCCGCTTACTTCTTGATCATCTCCAGCGCGGCCTTCGCCTTCTCGCTGGCCATGCTCATGTTCCCGGCCTTGCACGCGGCCTCGGCTTCCTTCACCAGAGCCGTGGCCTTGGTGATATCAGCCCGGGGCGCCTGCTGAGCCGTCTTGATGCCGGAATCAGACCGCGGGGCCTCCTGCTGCGTGCTACGCGGGGCCTCCTGCTGAACGCCGCGCGGGGCTTCCTGCTGCGTGCTACGCGGGGCCTCCTGCTGAACGCCGCGCGGGGCATCCTGCTGCGTGCTGCGCGGGGCCTCCTGCTGCGTGCTGCGCGGGGCCTCCTGCCGAACGCCGCGCGGGGCCTCCTGCCGAACGCCGCGCGGGGCCTCCTGCTGCGTGCTACGTGGGGCCTCCTGCTGGACGCCGCGCGGGGCTTCCTGCTGCGTGCTGCGCGGCGCCTGCTGTGGCGCTAGCGTGCGGGGAGCCTGCTGGATATCCTGCCGGGCGCCAGCCAGCGACCGCGGAGCCTGCTGGACATCCTGCTTACCACGCGGGGCCTCCTGCTGCGTGCTGCGCGGCGCCTGCTGGATGTCCTGCCGCGCCCCTGCCAGCGAGCGCGGCGCCTGAGCATCGCCCGGCGCCACCTTCGCAGTTTGCTTGCCGGCCAGCATGGCCTTGGCCTGAGCCACCTCGGGCGGGCACGTCGCCTGCGCCGAGCTCTGGGCCGGCATGAAGCCCACGAACGCGAAGAAACTGACTGCGGCTGCGAACAACCTGATCATCGGTACCGTCCTTTCTCCTTCTTTGTGGTTCACCGCTCTGCTGCCGCCTTCGAGCTGCCTCACCCTTCCGCTCACCTCATCCCCCCTGGGCGCGTTCGCCCAACAACTCGCGCCTCGAAGGGACGCAGGATCGGTGCCAGGCCAGCCCTGAGGCTACTCGTACAATATATCAACAACTTACCCTCGTGCGCCCGTTCCGTGGCCAGGCCCTCGAGGGGCTTTCTGCCCGGCCCCTCCCGGAGGCAACGGCTGACAATCTGCCTTACCCCCCGGATCCTTCCTCCACCCTTTTGATGGCCAGCCTGCCACATCCGTCGCAGTCTCCGGATCCGCGACGCCCTAGGCCGGCGTCCCCGGCAAACCTTCGCCGCCCAGGGCCAAGTCGCGGTTGAAGGGCGTCGCTACCGTCTGGTACGCTGAGCGTCCCATGCCTCGGCGTGCCCCCTCGGGGTCCTGGCAGTCACGGAGCTCCGGGACAAGGAAGGCCTGGCATACTCCGCCGGGGCCATCTATCCCTCGCGGCCGGCGCCGAGCGTCCTGGTCGCGTACGTCGGACGGCTCCCGCCAATGCGGCGAGGACCGAGGCGGCAATGCTGCGGCAGATCGACGGGATGGGCCTGGAGAGGCTGAGCGCCGACGAGCTGGCCCCGGCCAAGGCCTGCCTGCTCTGTCGGTTCGCGCTGAACCGGCGCACGAACGCGCGGCTGGCCTGGCACCAGGCGTTCTTCGAGTCCGCCGGGGTGAGCCTCGCCTTCGCCGAGCGGTACGTGCGGGCAGTGGAAGCGGTCTCAGCCGAGGATGCGCAGCGCGTGGCCGGCGTCTATCTCGCCGCGCCCACTAACGTGCGCCTGGAGCCGCCTCCCTCGATGTGACGCGTTCCAGTCCGTCCCCCCGGACGGCGCGGAGGCCCGATGTTTCCCCTCAAGGATGATGTCCCGACTCGCACGGTGCCCGTGGTGACGGTGGGCCTGATCGTCCTGAACGTGCTGGCCTTCCTCTACCAGTTCTCGCTGGAGGCCGGCGGCCCGCCGGGCGGCTCCCGCGCCGCGCGTGACTTCATCTTCGAGTTCGGGCTGATCCCCTGCCGGCTGACGGGAGGGTGCGTCGCTCCCCCCGACCTGCCCTCGCCGGTCCTCACGATCTTCACCTCCATGTTCCTCCACGGCGGGCTATTCCACATCCTGGGCAACATGCTCTACCTGTGGATCTTCGGCAACAACGTGGAGGACACGCTGGGTCACGGGCGCTTCGTGGCGTTCTACCTGCTGTGCGGGGTGGCGGCGGCGCTGGCCCAGACCGCCACCGGCCCGGGCTCGACGATTCCCATGGTGGGCGCCAGCGGCGCGGTGTCCGGCGTGCTGGGAGCCTACCTCCTGCTGTTCCCGCACGCCAATGTCTTCACGCTCATCATCATCGGCTTCTTCATCCGCATCGTGCGGATCCCGGCCCTCATCGTGCTGGGGATGTGGATCGTCGTGCAGTTCGTCAACGGGCTGGTCACCTTCAGCGCGGCCGTGCGGGGCGGCGTCTCGGAGGGCGGGGTGGCGTGGTTCGCCCACATCGGCGGCTTCCTCGCGGGGCTGGTCCTGCTCTTCGTGCTGCGGCCGCGCGCCGATGCGCGGGCCCGCTAGCGCGGATCATGCGTGAACACAGGCGCTACCCTCACCCCGATCCTCTCCCTCTCCGAGGGAGACCGAGGGAGCGGGAGCTGTTTCGATCCCCTCGCCCCCGGCGAGGGAGAGGGGCAGGGTGAGGGGGCGGGCGTGACGCGGAACACGCGTTCGTGAAGAGAGCGGGCTAGACAATCGGAGGAGGACGCGACGGTCCCCTCCGAGGCCTCCCCCAGGACCGGTTGCGCCGGCGAAGCCAGCGCTCGATCCGCGCGAGATCTTTTCCAGGGCGCTTGTCCGGACACGCGCTGAGATTCCGGGGGCGAAGCGTTTCCGCTATACTGTGAGTCGTGTCCGGCGTTCCGGGGAGGGCGGCATGAAGGCAGTGATCATGGCCGGAGGGTTCGGCACCCGCCTGCGGCCCCTCACGACCCACCTTCCCAAGCCGCTCGTTCCCGTCGGCAACGTGCCGATCATGGAGCACACGGTCCGGCTGCTCCGGCGCCACGGTTTCACGGACCTGGTCGTCCTGCTCTACTTCCTTCCCGAGACCATCACCGGCCACTTCGGAGACGGCGCGGCGTGGGGCGTGCGCATCACCTACGTGACGCCGAGCGCCGACCTGGGCACCGCGGGCGCGGTGAAGTACGCGGTCGGCGACCTCGGCGAGCCCGCGCTGGTGATCTCGGGCGACGTGCTCACCGACTTCGACCTGACCGGGGCCGTGGAGTTCCACCGCCGGCGGGCTGCCGAGGCCACCATGGTCCTGACCCGCGTCGAGTCGCCGCTGGCCTACGGCATCGTCATCACCGACGAGGCGGGGCGCATCGTGCGGTTCCTGGAGAAACCGTCCTGGGGTGAGGTCTTCAGCGACACGATCAACACCGGGATCTACCTGCTCGAGCCGGCCGCCCTCGCCGCCGTGCCCGGTGGCCGCCCGTACGACTTCGGCAAGGAGCTGTTCCCCGCGCTGCTGGCCTCGGGGCGCGCGCTCTACGGGCACGTGGCCGAGGGCTACTGGCGGGACGTCGGGGATCTCGCGGAGTACCGCCGGGCCCACCTCGACCTGCTCCAGGGGACGGTGGGCGTCGAGATCCCGGGCCAGCGCACCGAGGGACCCGGACACACCGTCTGGCTGGACGAGGGAGCGCGGGTCGATTACACCGCGAGGCTCCACGGGCCCGTGATCATCGGGCGCGGGGCGCAGGTGTCGCCGGGAGCGCGGCTGGCCAACTCGGTTGTCGGGCCCGGCGCGGTGATCCACGCGGGGGCGGACATCGAGGGCAGCGTCCTGTGGAACGGTGTCGAGGTCGGGCCGGGCGCGGTGATCAAGGAGGCCATCGTCGGGCGCAAGGCGGTGATCCGGGCCAACGCCTTCCTCGCCGAGGGTGTCGTGATCGGCGACTTCTGCAGGATCGGCGAGTCGAGCGTGGTGAAGGCCAACGCCAAGGTGTGGCCGTACAAGGAGGTGGAGGACGGCGCCACCCTGGCCATGAGCCTGGTGTGGGGGGAGCGGTGGAGCCGCTCGCTCTTCGGCCGCTACGGCGTGTCCGGCCTGGCCAATATCGAGATCTCCCCGGAGTTCGCGGCCAAGCTCGCCGCCGCCTTCGGGGCCACGGTGGGCAGGCGGCGCACGGTGATCACCAGCCGCGACCACCACAAGGCCTCCCGCATGATCAACCGGGCGCTCATGACCGGCTTCCTCTCGGTGGGCGTGGACGTCCAGGACCTGGGCGTGGCCCCCACTCCGGTGGCGCGCTATCAGATCCCGGCGCTGGGCCTGGCCGGGGGGACCCATGTCCGGCGCTCCCCGTACGATCCACAGCTCCTCGACATCAAGTTCTTCGACCACCGGGGCCTCGAGTGCGCGCCGGACCGCGAGAAGGCCGTCGAGCGCCAGTTCTTCACGGAGGACTTCTACCGGGCGTCCATGGAGGAGACCGGCGTCCTGTCCTTCCCCCATGCCGGGACCGACCGCTACCGCGACGGGCTGCTCAAGTCGGTGAACCCGGAGGTGATCCGCCGGGCGGGGCTGCGCATGGTGCTGGACTATGCCTTCGGCTCGGCGTCGTCCATCTTCCCCTCCG
>Ga0302046_10001679_pt1 | contig 20739 bp, 22 predicted proteins | sample RVTome_11_FD_200261 | JGI IMG/M metagenome (GOLD analysis project Ga0302046, IMG submission 200261) | Soil microbial communities from uranium-contaminated site in the Upper Colorado River Basin, Wyoming, United States - RVT147D111 (version 2) ...
TACCTTACTTTCATGGCCCAGGCGAGACTTCGGAAGTGCGCCGGTCACGCCCGCGAGAAACGCTGAGCAGACCTCAGCTGAGTCGGCTTGACGACTACGAGAACCCCCTGCTAGCTTTCCGATGTTGACCAGCATAAGCATAAGAATGAATTTCAGGCGAGTCACCTTGGGTCTGGCGCTGAGCCTCTGGCTCCTCGGTTGCGCGACATCGCCTCCCGTCCAGGAAATGAGTGACGCGCGCCAGGCGATCGCCGCCGCCGAAGAGGCGGACGCAGACCGGCTTGCGCCGCAAACCATCGGTGAAGCGCGTGACTATCTCGCGCAGGCTGAAGAGCAGATTCGCGATCGAAACTACGGCCTTGCCCGCGGCAGCGCGATGCGCGCCAGGACGCGCGCGATCTATGCGCTGCAGGCGAGCCAAGCGGCTCAGGAAGCCGAAGATCCCCAAGAAACCACCAACAACTGACGTTGACGGATAGAGACGTTCAGGTCGTTCGCTGCCTCGTGGCCGGGCATGTCCAAGGTGTTTGGTATCGGGCGACTGCCAAGCAGCACGCGTCGCGGTTGAAGCTCGACGGCTGGGCTCGCAATCTGCCCGATGGCAGGGTCGAGGTCGTCGCCGCCGGACACAAAGCCGCCGTGGCTGAGTTTTGCGGCGCGCTTTGGAACGGCCCGCCCGCGGCACGCGTTTGCGGTGTCACCATCGACGCTTGGACCGAGCCGGTCGATCCCGGCTTCAAGATACGCTGAGTGCCGCGCTCAGGAGCGAAACCACTTCGTCCGCAAGCGCTCGATCACCCGGTCGGCGTAGCCGCGGCGGCCGAGGCTGCCGTTGTAGCGGCCGAGGCCGCGCACGAGATCGCCGTTCTCCATGTCGAGATAGTACTTGAGGATGCGACAGCCGAGCAGGATGTTGAAGCGCATGTCGAAAAGCGCGTTCTTGTCGTCGTGCCCGACCTCCTCGACCCAGAAAGGCATTATCTGCATCAAGCCCAGAGCGGTAGCCGAGGAGATGGCATAGCGGTCGAAGTTGCTCTCGACGTCGATGACTGCGAGCACGAGCTCCGGTGCGACGTCGCTGCGCGTGGCCTCGTGGTGCACGGTCTTGAGAATCTCGAGGCGCTCATTGATGTCCGGCACCTGCGCGGCGAGCCGGCGCGACATGTCCGTCAGCCAAACCTCGGCTGCAAATCGATCCGCGAAACTTTCCGCCTCGGCGACGGCTTGAATGAGAATCTTCCGCAGTTCCGGATCCGGCCCCGATCGCGCGTCGCTCGGTATCGATTCCTGGCTTGCTGATGGCAGTGTGAAGCCGAGGATCCCGAGCGCCAGGCAGGCGAGAGCGGGTTGGCCGAGGCGACTACCGCGCGGAAGAGTCGAGCGTTGCGCGCGGCGCATGCTTCAATTTAACCGCGCCATGAGCGCTTCCACGGACAGCATCTCGGGCTCGATCGCATTGCGCGCCTTGTACTCGATTCGGCCTTCATCCCACGCGGTTTCCGTGATCACGATCCGGTGCGGGATGCCCAGCAGGTCCGCATCTGCAAACTTGAAACCGGGGCGTTGGCTGCGGTCGTCGAGGAGCACCTCGACGCCGGCGGCGCCGAGATCGCCGTAGAGCCGGTCTGCGGCTTCCCTGACGCGCAGAGACTTGTCGATGTTGATCGGGATCAGTACGGCGTCGAACGGCGCTATCGCCCGCGGCCAGATGATGCCGCGGGCGTCGTGGCTCTGCTCTATGGCTGCGGCGACGACGCGTGTCACGCCGATGCCGTAGCAGCCCATCTGCATCGCGCAGCTCCTGCCGTCCCTGTCGAGCACGGTCGCCTCCATGGCTTCACTGTATTTGCTTCCAAGCTGAAAGATGTGACCGACTTCAATTCCTCGAGCAATCGTGAGCTTGCCGCCACCGGACGGGCTCGGATCTCCGTCGGCGGCGTTGCGCAGATCCGCCGCCGGCGGCAGCGGCAGATCCCGTTCCCAGTTAACGCCCGTCAGGTGATGGTCGCGTCGATTGGCGCCGCAGACGAAATCGGCCAACAGCGCCGCGGCGTGATCGACCACCATCGGCAGATTCAGGTCCTTGGGCCCGAGAAACCCGGGCTCGCAGCCTGTTGCGGCCTCGACCTGCTCGGCGCCGAGCAGCCTCAGGGGGCGGGCGACCTGCGGCAACGCTTCGGCCTTCAAGCGGTTGAGCTCGTGGTCGCCGCGCAGCAGCAGGCCAACGGCCGGAGTTTCGCTGCCGGCGACGAGCAGCATCTTGAGACACTGCCCGGCCGGGACTTTCAGGAATTTACCGAGTGCCTCGATGCTGCGTACGTCGGGTGTGCTCACGAGCGCGTAGCCGGTCGTGGGCGTGGGCCGCATGGCCGCGGGCGCCGGCAACGCGACCGTCTCGACGTTGGCGGCAAAGCCGTCGGCTTCGCAATACGCGATCGCGTCCTCGCCCGAATCGGCGAGCACGTGAAACTCCTCGGAGCGATTTCCGCCGATAGCCCCGGGGTCCGCCTGTACGATGCGGAAGTTGAGCTGAAGCCGGGAAAAAATGCGCTCGTAGGCGACGCGCATCGCGACATAGCCCTCCATCAACGATGCTTCGTCGAGATGAAACGAATAAGCGTCCTTCATCGTGAACTCGCGCGCGCGCATGACGCCGAAGCGCGGCCGGATCTCGTCGCGAAATTTCGTTTGAATCTGGTAATAGTTGACCGGAAGCTGGCGATAGCTCCTGAGCTCGCTGCGCGCGATGTCGGTAATGACCTCCTCGTGGGTCGGTCCGAGGCAGAACGGTCGCGCATGCCGGTCTTCGAAGCGCAGCAGCTCGGGCCCGAACTGGTCCCAGCGCCCGGACGCCTGCCACAGCTCCGCGGGTTGCACGACGGGCATGAGCAGCTCGAACGCGCCGGCGCGGTCCATCTCCTCGCGAATGATCGTCTGCACTTTCTGCAATACGCGCAGCCCCAAGGGCAGCCACGTATACATGCCGGACGCGAGGCGTCGAATCAAACCGGCGCGCAGCATGAGCTGATGGCTCACGACCTCGGCGTCGGCCGGCGCCTCTTTGAAGGTATTGAAAGGCAGTTGGCTCAGTCGCATGGCGCGTAGTTTCTCAAACCCCGTGACAGAAAGCATTGCTTCGCATGGTCGAGCCGCAGCATGATTCACCCTGTGGGTGACCAGCCGATGACCTCAGACAGCTCGCCAAAGAGGGTTCCGCGCCGCGGAATTTACCTGCTGCCGAATCTGTTGACCACCGGCGCGCTGTTCACGGGGTTCTACTCGATCGTCGCGGCCATCGACGGCAATTTTCTCGGAGCCGCGTGGGCCATCTACATTGCGATGTTTCTCGATGGCCTCGACGGCCGCGTCGCAAGGATGACGAGCACCGAAAGCGATTTCGGCAAGGAGTTCGACAGCCTTGCCGATATGGTGTCTTTCGGCCTGGCGCCGGCCATCGTGACCTATCAATGGGGCGTCGAGCGGTTTTCCGAGTACGGCGCGCTTTGGGGGCGACTCGGCTGGCTGGCCGCGTTTCTCTACACGGTCGCCGCGGCGTTTCGACTGGCGCGATTCAATACCAGCTTGGGCATAGACGACAAGCGCTATTTCCAGGGCCTGCCGAGCCCGCCCGCGGCGTCGGGCATCGCGGCGATGGTCTGGATCAGCATCGCCTACGAGATTCACGGGCTCTTCGCGCTGGTTTGCGGCATCGCTATCACGGCCTTGACCGGTCTCGCGATGATGTCGAATTTCCGCTACCTGAGCTTCAAGGATTTCAACCTGGGCAGCCGGGTTCGGTTCACGAATCTGCTGCTGATCCCGCTGGTCCTGATCACCATCGCCCTGAATCCGCCGCTGGTGCTGTTCACCCTGTTCTTCGTTTACGCGACTTCGGCGCCGGTCCACTGGCTGTGGCGGCACCGAGGCAGGACGGCGAGGCGGGGTGCGAGAGAGCAGCGCCCATGAACGAGCGGCGCCAGGCCTATCTGGCCGCCATGGATATTCCGCTGTGGGTGTTGCGGACGGGCGCCGCCGATCCGCAGGCTCCCGAGCCGGCCGCGGCTCCGGACTGGCAGGTGCTGGCCGAGGCCGTGCGCGGCTGCACCCACTGTGCGCTGCATCGCGGCCGCACGCAAACCGTGTTCGGCGTCGGTCGCCGCGACGCCGATCTGCTGGTCGTCGGAGAAGCCCCGGGCGCTGAGGAGGATCGCCAGGGGGAACCCTTCGTCGGCCCTGCCGGGCAGCTATTGAACTCGATGCTCGCGGCAATCCGGCTCGATCGCAAGGATGTTTACATAGCGAATGTTCTCAAGTGCCGGCCGCCCAACAATCGCGATCCGAAACCCGAGGAAGCGCGAGCCTGCAGTCCTTATCTGGAGCGCCAGATAGAGCTGATTCAACCCAAAGTGATCCTGGCCGTGGGTCGCATTGCCGCGCAGTGGCTATTGCAGTCCGATAGGCCCATCGGTAGGCTCAGGGGCACCGTTCATCACTTCGGAGCTTCGGGCATACCGTTGATTGCGAGCTATCATCCCGCCTATTTGCTGCGCAGCCCGGCTGCGAAAGCCAAAGCATGGGAGGACTTGCAGCTCGTCAGCCGCAGCTTGAGATCCAGCACATGAGCGCAGCCGTACTTCCGCGATCCCGCATCCGACTCATGCGGCCCAGGGATCTACAGGCCGTGGCGGAGGTCGAGGCCGCGAGCTACCGTTTCCCCTGGAGTCTGGGTATTTTCCGCGACTGTCTGCTGGCCGGCTATCAGAGCCTGGTCCTCGACGTCTCCGGTTGCATCAGCGGTTATTGCATCGTCTCCATCGCCGCCGGCGAGGCGCACGTCTTGAACCTCTGCGTGCATCCGAGCTATCAACGCCTGGGCTTCGGCCGCCAGCTTCTCGTCGAAGCGCTGACGCGGGTGCGCGATGCCGGCGTCGAGCGCGTATTTCTCGAGGTGCGCCCCTCGAACAAAGCCGCGATCGCGCTTTACCGCTTGCTGGGCTTCAAGCTCATCGGGCGGCGCCCGTCCTATTACCAGGCCGAGCACGGCCGTGAGGATGCGGTGATCTACGCTTCGGCGCTCCCCGGCAGCACCGACTAACTCCCCACAGCCGGATTCCAGACGATGTCAGAGCACCTGAAGCGTCGCACGTTCGCGATCATTTCGCATCCGGATGCGGGAAAAACGACCTTGACGGAAAAGCTGCTGCTGTTCGGCGGAGCGATCCAGATGGCCGGCGCCGTGAAGGGACGCAAGGCGCGGCGTCACGCGACCGCCGACTGGATGCAGCTCGAGCAGGAGCGAGGCATCTCCGTGACGTCTTCCGTGATGCAGTTTCCCTATCGCGGCCGGGTCGTCAATCTGCTCGACACGCCCGGCCACGAGGATTTTTCCGAGGACACCTATCGCACGCTGACGGCGGTCGATAGCGCCTTGATGGTCATCGATGCCGGCAAAGGCGTCGAGGAGCGCACCATCAAGCTCATGGACGTCTGCCGCCTGCGCAACACGCCCATCATGAGCTTCATCAACAAGCTCGACCGGGACGGGCGCGAGCCCATCGAGTTGCTGGACGAGATCGAGACCGTGCTCAAGATCGAGTGCGCGCCGGTGACCTGGCCGATCGGCACGGGGCGAGACTTTCAAGGCGTCTATCACTTCGGCGAAGATTGCCTGTATCTCTACGAGCGCGGCGATCCCAGCCGCGTCAGCGAGGCGACCCGAATCGCATCGCTCGCTTCGCCCGAAGCGCATGCGGCGCTGGGCGACTCGGCGGAGCGTCTGTGCGAGGAGATCGAGCTGGTGCGCGGCGCGAGCCCGAGCTTCGATGCGCGGCGCTATCTCGAGGGCGCGCAAGCGCCGGTGTTTTTCGGCGCCGCGATTCGCAATTTCGGCGTCAGGGAGTTGCTCGATGCCTTCATCGAGCACGCGCCGCCGCCGCTGCCCCGGCGGACCTCGAGCCGGATCGTCGACCCGGCCGAGCCTGAGCTCAGCGGCTTCGTTTTCAAGATCCAGGCAAACATGGATCCGGCGCATCGCGACCGGATCGCGTTTCTGCGCGTTTGCTCGGGGACTTACACGCCGGGCATGCGCCTCTACAACACGCGCCTGCAACGCGAGCTGCGCGTCGGCGAGGCGATCACGTTCATGGCGGCCGACCGGCAGCAGGCCGAGACCGCGGTCGCCGGCGACATCATCGGACTGCACAACCACGGCACTATCAACATCGGCGATTCGTTCTCGCAGGGCGAGGCGCTCACGTTTACCGGAATTCCGAATTTCGCGCCGGAGCTGTTCCGTCGCGCCGTGCTCAAGGACCCGCTGCGACTCAAGGCCCTCAACAAGGGCCTGGATCAGCTCTGCGAGGAGGGCGCTACGCAACTCTTTCGACCGCTCGCGAGCAATCACTTGATCCTCGGCGCCGTCGGGCCACTGCAGTTCGACGTTGCATCGTTCAGGCTGCGCGACGAGTACGGCGTGGATTGTCAGTTCGAGGCCGTCAACGTCGCCACGGCCCGCTGGGTCGGATCGGGCGACCGGGTCAGACTCGACGAGTTCAAGAACAGGCTCAAATCCAATCTCGCCGAGGACCACGACGGCCGGCTCGTCTATCTGGCGCCGAGCCAGGTGAGCCTGAACCTCACTCAGGAGCGTTGGCCCGACATCGAATTTCGCGCCACGCGTGAGCACGGCGCCGTGAGCGCTTGACGCCGGGCCGTGTGTCTCAGCGTGCCGACGCCGGCTTGAAGCCGCGGACGAGGCGGGCGAAGGCGTCGATATCCGCAGGGCTTGCGCCCGGCTCGTAGCGCAGCTTCAGATAGGCGCGGGTAATCGTGCCGATACTGCCGGCGGAACCCGGCAGGACCGCAGCCGCGCGGTTGCCGTAGGTGAGCGGTCCCTCGGTCGCAGCCCGACGCCCGACGGCAGCGCGTTCGAGCTTGCGGCAGAAGCGGGCAAACAGCGCCGAGGCCCGGTCTTTGGGCTTGCGCCAGCGGTACGCCCAGCTCAAATACAAGGCCAATAGGCCCGAGGCGAGCAGCACCGCCGCGGCCGCGAGTGTGACGAGCTTGGCCCAATGAGGTCTGTCGATCCCGAGCGACTCGAGCAGATCCCGCTGCGTCTCCGGACCGTAACCAAGCACCCAATCGCTCCAATACACTTGCGCGGCGTCCCACACCAGCATGGCCTGCCGCACCCACGGAAGGTTCCGAATTGCGCCACGGCTTTCCTGGCCGGCGAGCGACGTGCGCGACAAGCCGGAGCTGATTCGATCCGGCGCGACCGCCGCGGTTGGATCGACACGAACCCAGCCCTCGTCCTCGAGCCAGACCTCGGTCCAGGCATGCGCGTTGGACTGGTAAACGACGTAGTGATTGCCGTAGGCATTGAGCTCACCGCCCTGGTAGCCCGTAACCACGCGCGCGGGGATGCCCGCCGCGCGCATCAGCGCCGTGAAAGCGGACGAATAGTGCTCGCAGAAACCCTCACGCGTCTGAAACAGGAACTCGTCGGCGGGATTCGCGCCCAAGGGCGGCGGCGTCAAGGTGTAGAAGAAGGTCTCGGTGCGGAAGATGTTCAGCGCGCGGCGAATAATCTCGCGCGGGTCGCCGATCTGCTCGCGCCATTCGCGGCCGAGCGCCGTCGTGCGCGGGTTGCTGTTCTGCGGCAGCCGCAGGTAGTACTCCATTTGCCTATCCGTGAGCGCTTCGCGAGCGCGGTACCGCGGATACGACGTCAACTCGTAGTCGAAGCGCGAACCGATCGAGCGCCGCAGCCGTACGAGCTGGAAGTGGCTCTCCATCCTGATGCCGCGATCTTCGGTCCAGCGCTGCGGCATGTCGAGCGCGAACACCCAGTTGCGGCCGTGCGGCTCGAGCATCACGCGATAGTCGATCGGCTCGCCGATGAACTCGAGATGGTCCAGCATGTCACCGCGCATGCTCGGGCCGTCGGTGGACCAAGTGCGGCCGTTGAAATTACTCAGGACCGGCCCGCGCCAATAGAGCTGGTTCGGCCCGGGTGGCGCGTCGTAGAACTCGACGCGAAACGCGATCTCGTCCGATAGTCCGAGCTCGGTCAGATCGCCCGGGCTCATGGTGTCGGACAGGCCGCTGCTGCCGCTCGTGTTCGTGCCTGCAATGCCCCAGAGCGGTCCGGGTAGCCTCGGGAACAGCAAAAACAGGATCACGGTGACCGGCAGCGCCTGCAGCAGCAGCCGCAGTGCCCGCTTCGACGTGTCCCATCCGGGCCGCAAGCAGCCTCGGCGGCCGAGTTGCAACAGCGCCACCGTCGTGAACCAGACGAAACCGAGCAGATAGATAATCATGAGCGCGCCGCGATCCGCGAGCAGGCTCGCAAACACGAGGAAGTAACCGATGATGATGAGCACGAGCTGATCGCGAGCCGTGCGTGACTCGAGATACTTGAGTGCGACCATGACGACGAGCAACGCCGTTCCCGCTTGCAGACCGTTGATCGTGTGATATTGCGCCAGTACGGCCGCAAGTGCGGCGACGGCCAGGAGTATCCGCGCCGGGGTTTTCGGCAATCGCCAGCCGAACATGGCGCCGCCGAGGCGCCAGGTGATCGCGGCGCCGAGCAGCGCCGGAATCCAGATTGGCAGGTTCGGCCAGTGCGGCAGGCTCGCGCCCGCGGCCACGCCGGCGGTCCAGATCAACCGGTCGGCGGTGTCGTCCTGCGGCTTGCTCGCGACGGCGGTCATCGCTCCGGCGCCTGCTCGAAGATCGCCAGCACGCGCAGGCACTCAGCCAGGTGCCGGTGGCCGTGCCCCGGCGGCATGGCCTTGCCGGGCAGCACCAGGCCGACAGCGTTGTCGCGCTCTGCGGCATCCAGGCACCAGCGCGCAAGCTGCGACAGTCGCTGCTCCGTGTCGAGCTCCGGCAAGTCGTCCCAGGACAGCATCCGGGCCTGCTGCTCGCCGGCAGCGAACTGTTTCACCATGAGCTCGTCGTTGCGAGCGTAGGCTTTCCAGGCAATGCGGCGCGGCGGGTCGCTTGGCGTGGCCGCGGCGAGTCCGATGAAGTCCGTGTCCCCAGGCTCGAGGCCGTGTGATCCTTCGCCGCCGGTGTCGAACGGCAAGGGGCGTCCACGCGGCGCCGGCCGTGGATAGACGATGCAGCTAGCGTCCATGTGGACCCACGCCCAGGCGCGAAATAAATTGCCGGGGTAGCGCGTCATGACCAAGAACCGCTCCAAGCGCTTGACGCCGCGCCTCTCGGCGTCGACTTTGAGGCCGAAGCGCTGCGATTCGCCGGCGTCCAAGTCCCGGGCGTCGGTATCCAGACCCTGCGCGCTCAGCACGATCTCGAAGCGCTGCGACGGCGCATCGTTGCTCACGGAGAATTGAAACTCCGCGCGCTCGCCGGCGAACACGGGTCGGGCGCCGGCGAATCGAATGCGCGTGCCGCGAAGATTGTTGTGACAGTGGCGCATGATGACGAGCCCGAGGCCCGTCAGCAGGAACGTCAGCGCAAAGCCGAGGCTCGAGGCATAGTTCAGCGACGCCAGAAGCATCGCGAGAATCATCAATCCGAAGGTGACGCCAAAGCGGCTCGGCAGGATATAGATGCGCCGCTTCTCCAGCGTCACACTGAGCGGGTCGGTGCCTTGCCGGCGTCGGGCCCATGACGCCGGCAGGGCGCGCAGCGTCCTCGTCGGAGCCGCGAGCATAGACCTGGCCTTGCCGTAGGCGTCTATGCTGCGACCGAGGGCGTTCACGGAACCGGGACGGCGCTGAGCACGATCTGGCCGGCGCCGGCGGCGCCGCTCTCGCGCCCCTGCGCCGGCTCGAGGCGATGCGCGACGACGTGCGGCAGCACGGCCTGCACGTCTTCCGGATAGACGCCGTCGTGGCCTGAAATCATCGCCCAAGCCTGGGCAGCGCGAACCAAGGCGATGGCACCGCGAGGCGAAAGGCCCTCATTGAAGTCGCCGGATTCCCGCGTGTGCGCGACCAGCGCTTGCACGTAGTCCAACAGCGCCTCGGAGAGATGCACTTTGGTGACCTTTTGCTGAAGCTCCACCAGCGTTTCGACGCTGACGAGCGACGCTAGCCGATCGACGAGGTCGCGACGGTCGCCGTTGGCGAGCAACACACGCTCCTCCACCGGGCCGGGGTAGCCCAAGGTGATCTGCATGAGAAACCGATCGAGCTGCGACTCGGGCAGGGGAAAAGTCCCGATCTGTCGATTCGGATTGCGCGTTGCGACGACGAAGAACGGCACCGGCAATGCGTAGGTGGAGCCGTCCGCGGTGACTTGCCGCTCTTCCATCGCTTCGAGCAAGGCGCTCTGGGCCTTCGGCGTGGCGCGGTTGATCTCGTCGGCAAGCAGGAGCTGCGAGAAGATCGGGCCGTGATGAAACTCGAATCGATTGGTGTCGCGGCGAAAGATGGACACGCCGATGACGTCGGCCGGCAGCAAGTCGCTGGTGAACTGCACGCGCTGATAGCTCAGATCCAATACCTTAGCGAGCGCGTGGGCGAGCGTCGTCTTGCCGACGCCCGGCAGATCCTCGATGAGCAAGTGCCCCCGCGCCAGCAGGCAGGCGAGGCAGAGCTTGATCTGATGGTGCTTGCCGACGATGATCCGATCGAGCTCGGCGAGCAAGGGCTGCACGAGATTCTGCGGGTCCGCCGGGCCCGCGCTCGCGGTGCGTAAAGTGGTCGTGGCCATGACCGCATGTTCCCCCAAACCGTGCCGCGAGGACAGTCCATTCTCGGTCAAATGTGACCTGGTCTGCAGATTGGGGCGGGCCTGCATCCGGCTCCGGCGGCTCGCGGGAGCCGGCCGGGATGGACGCGCGGCTCAGAGCTGCGTGAGCTGGGCCTCGAGGGTCTCGATCTGATCGCAGAGATCGGCGGCGCGGCCCTTTTCCTTCTCGACGATGCTCGCGGGCGCGTTGGCGAGAAATTGTGCGTTGGCGAGCTTGGCACGGGTCTTGTCGAGGTCCTGTTGCAAGCGGTCGCGCTGCTTGGTGAGGCGCGACCTTTCGGCGCCGACATCGATGACGCCCGCGAGCGGGACCAGCACGCGGAACTGGCGCACCAGCGCCGTGGCGACGCCGCCGGCTTGCGGCACGGCGTCGAGTATCTCGATGCGGTCGAGGCGCGCGAGGGCGTCGAGGCAGGCGCGGTGACGTCCTACGCGCTCGCGATCGGTCGCATCGAGATCGGCGAGCTGGATCGAGAGCCGCTTGCCGGGGCTGATGCTCATCTCGCCGCGAATCTGACGGACGCCGGTGACGACGCCCTTGATCCATTGCAGCTCGTCGTCGGCCTGTGTGTCGGCGGCGAACTCGGCGGGCTCGGGCAGGGTTTCGGTCATGATCGATTCGCTTTGCGCTCCCGTCTTGGCGCACAGCGTGAGCCACAGCTCCTCGGTGATGAACGGCATCAATGGGTGCAGCAGCTTGAGCGCGGCCCCGAGCGTTTCCGCGAGCGTCCGGCGGGTTGCGTGCGCCTGCGCCGCAGATGCGTCGGGATCCGACAGCACCGGCTTGCTGAGCTCCAGATACCAATCGCAAAGCTCGTGCCAGGTGAACTCGTACAAAGTCTGTGCATAGAGGTCCAGGCGGTACTCCGCGGTGCTCGCATGCACCGTCTCGATGGTTTGGCGAAGGCGCGAGCGAATCCAGCGATCGGCAATGCCGAGCTCGACCTCGCCGCGACTTTCGGCGTCGACGTTGGCACAGACGAATTGCGTCGCGTTCCACAGCTTGTTGCAGAAGTTCCGGTAGCCTTCCACGCGCCCAATATCCAGGTTGATGTCGCGGCCGGTTGTCGCGAGAGAGGCGAAAGTCATGCGCATGGCGTCCGCGCCGAAGCCCGGAATGCCGTCGGCAAATTCCTTGCGAGTGGCCTGCTCGACCTTCGCCTTGAGATGCGGCTGCATCATGCCTTCGGTGCGCTTCTCGAGCAGCGTATCGAGATCGACGCCGTCGATGAGGTCGATGGGATCGAGTATGTTGCCCTTGCTCTTCGACATCTTCTGGCCGTCGTGGTCGCGTACGAGGCCGTGGATGTAGACCTCGCGGAACGGCACGTCTCCCATGAAGCGCAGGCCCATCATGATCATGCGCGCGACCCAGAAGAAAATGATGTCGAAACCGGTGACGAGCACCGAGCCCGGATAGAAGGTCTCGAGCTCCGGCGTCTGTCGCGGCCATCCCATGGTCGAGAACGGCCACAGCGCCGACGAGAACCAGGTGTCGAGGACGTCGGGATCCTGGCGAAGGTCGATGTGCGTTCCGAGGCCGTGCCTGTCGCGTGCCTCTCGCTCGGTCCGGCCGACGTAGATGTTGCCGTCGCCGTCGTACCACGCCGGGATGCGATGCCCCCACCACAGCTGGCGCGAGATGCACCAGTCCTGGATGTTGTGCATCCATTCGAAATAGGTCTTGGACCAGTTCTCGGGGATGAAGCGCACGCGACCGGTCTCGACGGCCTCGATCGCGGGCTCGGCGAGCGCCTTTGCGCGTACGTACCACTGATCCGTCAAATACGGCTCGATGACCGCGCCGCTGCGGTCGCCGCGGGGCACCACGAGCACGTGGTCGTCGATGCCCTCGACCAGCCCGGCCGCCTGCATGTCCGCGACGATGCGCTCGCGTGCCGTGAAGCGGTCGAGCTTGCGGTAGGCCGCCGGGGCGGCGTCGTTGAGGCACGCATCGGCGTCGAAGATGCTGAGCAGCGGCAGTCCGTGGCGCTGGCCCACCTGATAGTCGTTGAAATCATGCGCGGGCGTAATTTTGACGCAGCCCGTGCCGAACTCAGGGTCGACATATTCGTCGGCGACGATCGGGATCTCGCGCTCGGCGAGAGGCAGGCGGACGCTGTGGCCGACGAGATCCCGGTAGCGCAAATCGTTGGGGTGGACCGCGACGGCCGTATCGCCGAGCATGGTCTCGGGCCGCGTCGTGGCGACGACGACGTGGCCGTCGCCGCTCACGAGCGGATAGCGGAAACGCCACAGCTTGCCGCGCTCCTCCGTCGACAAGACCTCGAGATCCGAAAGCGCCGTGTGCAGCACCGGATCCCAGTTCACGAGCCGCTTGCCACGATAGATCAAGCCGTCCTCGTGCAGCCGCACGAACACCTCGGTGACCGCGCGCGACCGCTCCGGATCCATCGTGAAGCACTCGCGCGACCAGTCGAGTGAGCTTCCAATCCGCCGCAGCTGGCGCGTGATCTGACTACCGGAACGCTCTTTCCATTCCCAGACGCGTTCGACGAACGCGTCCCTGCCGAGATCGTGCTTGCTCTTGCCTTCGGCGCTCAAGAGCCTTTCGACGACCATCTGCGTGGCGATGCCGGCGTGATCCGTGCCACCTTGCCAGAGCGTCCTGCGCCCGCGCATGCGGTGATAGCGGATCAGCGCATCCATCACGGTGACCTGGAATGCATGTCCCATGTGCAAGGTGCCGGTGATGTTGGGCGGCGGCAGCACGATCGCATAAGGCTCGCCCTCGCCGCTGGGCGCGAAGTAGCCGGCCGCCTCCCAGCGCGCATAGTGGCGCGCTTCGAGCTCCGTCGGCTGATAACCTCGTGCCATCTGCACTTAGGACTCGGGCAAGTCGTCGCTCAGGTGTTGTCTGAGAATCTTGTCGATGAGCTCCGGGAGCTCCTGGCGCAGCTTGCGGGAGACCTGCTCGTGAATCGCCGCCTCCATCTCGGAAAACGCCGCATGCAGAAGCTGCTCGGTCAAAGCGAACGCGCTCGAGGCGAGCTCCGTCTGCAGCTCGGCGATCAAAGCCGCATTGTCTTCGTCCGAGCGGCCGCCGCCGGAGTCCTGCACAACGTCCCGTAACACGGGGATCTCGACCTGCGATGCTTCGTTGTCTGCCACTGTCATGTCTAAAGACGATGCGTTTTGAGCTCGTAGCCGCGATCCCGATAGTAGCGGTAGCGTTCGCGGCCGAACTCACGACGCGTGGGCTGCGCGTCGACGACCTCGGCCAGCCGCTCGTAGCGGCCGAAGGACTCGGGAACGGCGTCCGCCAGGTTGATCATGAGATCCCAGCCGGGCGCTTCCGGCCGGCCGAAAGGCACTGTCTCGGCGTGGCCGTCGCAGCCGATGAAGACGGCCTCTTCGACGGCGGCCTCGAGATTCCAGGCGAGCCGGTGAGGGACGAAGCTATTCTGCGAGAACGTCCACAAAAGCTCGTCGAGCTTGCGCGCGTCACCTTCGGTCTCGACCAGAAGATAAACGCCGAGCTTGCGGTGCATTGCCTTCTCGGTCAAGCGGCAGGCGAGCCGGAGCCGGGCATCCTCCGAGTCCTCCGACAGGATATAGAAATCGATCTGTGTCACCCGCCTACAGATTCAGCAGAAAATCGGACAGCAGCGGCACGATGCGGCCCGTCGCGCCTTTCTCCGCGTTGACCTTCCAGGCCACTCCGGCGATGTCGAGGTGCGCCCAAGGCGTGTCCTCGACGAATCGCGACAGATAGTTCGCCGCGACGCTGGCGCCGCCTTCACGGGTCCCGGCGTTGGCGAAATCGGCGAAGTTGCTCTTCAGGGCGTCGCCGTACTCCTCGTCCGCAGGAAGACGCCATGCCGGGTCCAGGGAGCGCTTGCCGGCCTCCAAGAGCATGTCCGCGAGGTTTTCGTTGTTGCTGAACAGACCGGTATAGAGGTGGCCGACGGCGATCACGCAAGCGCCCGTCAGGGTCGCGACGTCCAGCAGGTAACGAGGTTTGAAGCGCCGCGCATAGGTGATTGCGTCGCAAAGAATCAGGCGGCCCTCGGCATCGGTATTCAAGATCTCGACGGTCTTGCCGGACATCGTCGTGACGATGTCGCCCGGGCGCGTAGCCTTGCCCGACGGCATGTTCTCGCAGGCCGGCACCACGGCGACGACGTTGATCTCGGGCTGCAGCTCGCCGAGCACCGCCATCGTGCCGATGACGCTGGCGGCACCGCACATGTCGAATTTCATCTCGTCCATCCTCGGCGGAGGCTTGAGCGAGATGCCGCCGGTATCGAAGGTGATGCCTTTGCCGCAGAGCGCCACCGGCGCCTGCTTGGGGTCGCCGCCGGCATAGTGCATGACGATCAGCCGCACGGGCTCTGTCGCGCCCTGCGTGACCGACAGCAATGCGCCCATCTTCAGCCGCTTGATTTCCGTTTCCCCGAGCACCTCCGTTCGAAGATTCCGATGGCGCCTGGCGATGGCCTGCGCTTCCTTGGCCAGGTGCGTCGGCGTGCAGACGTTCGGCGGCCGGTTGCCGAGATCGCGGGCGATGCCGGTGCCGTTCGCTATGGCCTGACCGTGCTTGACCCCGCCGCGCACGGCGCCGAGCGCTTGACTCTCCGAGACGCCGATGGCGAGCTTGGTCAGCGCGGCTGTCTTGTTGTCGGAAGTCTTGAGCTCGTTGAACCCATACAGTGCACCGCGCGTCGCCTCCACGGTCAGCCGGCCGGCGTAGTAGCTGCTGACGTCTTTCGGCGCCGTCGCCGGCAGATAGCTGATCGCTTCCCGAATACCCGTGCCCTTGAGCGCTTGGGCGGCAACGATCGACACTTGCTTGAAGCGTTTCGCATCGAAAGCGGCGGCCTTGCCGCAGCCGACGAGCAGGGCGCGCTCGGCCGCGGCGCCTTGCAGCTGCGGCACCAGCAGGCAGCGGCCGAGGTCGCTCGAGGCGTCGCGCGACTTGACCAAGCGGCGCAGCAAGCCGCCGCAAGCGAGATCGATCTCCCGGCCCGGGCCTTTGAGAGCGCCTCCCTCAAAAACCGGGACGATGGCGCAAGCGGTCTTCTGCCGCGCCGGAGCGCCCGTCTTTACCGGAAATTCCATCTAATTGCTCCAATAGCTTCGCCGCACGCGATCTTTGCCGTCGGGACGGGCGCAGCCGGCCCGAATGCGAGCCCAAAGGTTGCTTGTGGTATCGTGTCGCAGCAGTGCCGAATAGCGCGCTAGTGTACTCGATCTACTCGCCGTTCCGAAAACCTCCTGCAACAGTGAACCTGATCGGCCGCTACGTATTCAGAGAAACCTTCAGTGCCTGGCTGATGGTCACGTTGGTGCTGTTCGTCATCCTGATGACGAATCAGTTTGCCGAGATATTGGACGACGCCGCCGCCGATCGTCTGCCCGAGGACGCCGTGTTCGCGATCCTGGGCCTGACCTCGCTGCGCTATATCACCGTGCTCACGCCGATCGGCCTATTTCTGGGCATCATGTTGGCGCTCGCGCGCTTCAATCGGGATTCCGAGATGGCGGCCTTCGGCGCCTGCGGGATCGGGCCGCTGCGATTGCTCGGCCCGATCAGTGCCCTGGCCATCGTGCTCGCCGCGGGCGTCGCCTGGCTCGCGCTGGTGCGCACGCCGGAAGCCTCACGGGAGATCGAGGCGATTCGGGCTCAAGCGCAGGAAGATCTCGAGCTCGGCGTGCTGGAGTCGGGTCGATTCACGACCCCCGATTCGGGTGAGACCGTGATCTACGCGCGCAAGGTCGTCGACAACGAAATCCAGGACGTGTTTCTCGAACATGAGGACAACGGCAGCGTTGTCGTGATCCTCGCGGAACGCGGCCGCCGCGTGCAGGATGCCGGCAACGGCGAGTTGTCTTTCGTGCTCTACCGCGGACGACGCTACGAAGGCAACCCCGGCTCGCGCGACTTCCGCATCGTCGATTTCGCCGAGCACGGGATACCGGTTCGCCGCGATCTCGAGGAGGCTGTGGAGGATCCGGTGGAGATCAAGTCGAGCGTGGAGCTGCTCCGCTCGGCGGATCCGCTGGACCGCGCGGAGCTGCAGGCGCGCCTTTCGTCGCCCCTGTCGGTGATCGCGCTGATGCTGCTCGCCGTGCCGCTGAGCCGCTCGCGTCCGCGTGAAGGCCGCTATGCGCGTCTTGGCACCGGCATGCTGATCTACATCACTTACGCGAACACGCTCGCGATCGCTCGCGTCTGGACGGAGCGCGAGCAGGTCCCCGCGTGGCTCGGGGTATGGTGGGTGCACGCACTGCTCGCCCTCATCGGCTTGTTGCTGCTGGCGCGCGAGGCCGGCATGTTCGTTCGCGTAGAGCATGTCGATGCCGTGGAACGCGCATGAACTTGATCGATCGCTACATCGCCGTCTCGGTGCTCAAGGGCGTGTTGATCGTCGTGCTGGTGCTGCTCGGCATCGTCACTTTCGTCGAGTTCGTCGGTCAGCTCGAGGATATCGGCGCGTCCAACTATCAGCTTCGCGACGCGCTCACTTACGTTGCTTTTCGCATTCCGCGACTGATCTTCCTGATGTTGCCCGCCGCGGCGCTCTTGGGCGCGCTCCTGAGCCTCGGCAACATGGCCGTTCACCACGAGCTCACCGTGATGCGGACCAGCGGGGTGTCCCGGTTGCGATTGCTGAGCTCGGTCGGCATCGCCGGATTCGCCCTGGCGGTGATCATGGCCTTGCTCGGCAATTCGTTCGCCCCGTCACTCGACGCCTACGGCCGCCAGCTTCGCGCTCAGGCGATGCTCGACGAGAGCAGCCTCGCGAACGCTCGCGCGATTTGGCTCAAAGAGGGTGACAGCATCTTCAGCTTCAGACCCGGCGTCGACGGGTTGGGCTTCGGCGGCGTGTATCTGTTCGAGCTCGACGGCGACGGTATGCTCGAGCAGGTCGCCCGCGCGGACTCGGCCGAGATCGACAACAGCGAGCGCTGGCTGCTCGCGAACTACGCCGAAACGACCTTCGGCGACGCCGGCATCGAGGCGAGCATCCAGCGCAGCACGGTGCAGGAGTATGACCTGAGCCCGGAGCTGCTCGGGCTATCGGAGGTCCGCCACGATCTATTGAGCATGGCGAGCTTGAAACGCTACATCGCCTACCTCGAGGAAAACGATCTCGACTCGAACCGCTATTGGACCGCGTATTGGGCGCGCATGGCGGACATCGTGTCGGCGCTGCTCATGACCGTGCTCGCTCTGCCGTTCGTGGTCGGCGGGCTGCGTTCGGCCAGCACCGGCGCGCGGCTGGTCGTCGGCCTGGTCATCGGCCTGGGCTACTACGTCACCACTCGCGTGCTCGCCAACGGCGTGGAGGTGTTCGAGCTCGATCCCTTCGTCGTTGCCTGGGTGCCGAGTCTGCTGTTGTTGCTGATCACGGGGCTCGCGTTGCTGCGCATTCGCTGAGAACCCGTCTCAGCACGCGCGCAAGACGACCCGCGTGCACGACAGGCGGTCGTGCCAGCAACGCCGGTCGCTATCCACCAGCGCCCACAGCAGGCCGAGCCCCGGAGGGAACAACAAGGTCGCCGCTGAGGCGAAACGCGCGGCCGCGTCCCGCCATCTGAGCGGGCCGCCGTCCAGCCGCTCGACGCGTATCTACCAGGCCCGCATCCCCAAGGTCTGGCCGCCGTGCGTCCAGAACCAGGCGAAGAACAGGAAGCTCGCGGCGAGCAACAGCAGCTCGAACCACCGGGTGCCGGGGGCGATCGCGTGGCCGCCTCGGACGACGATCAAGGTCAAGGTCAGGACGAACAGCGTCCCGCCCAGAAGCAGCCAGTCGTAAGTCATGGCGGCGAGCCGACGCCCGAGCCCGGCGGCGCGATGAGAGTCTGTCGGCGGCATGCCGGGAGTATGTCCGAGCGCGGCCTCGCGCGCGACTGGAAGCCGCGGGAGATCTGATCGACAATGGGGCGTGGACAAGGCGCTGGTCATTCCGGCCACCTTCGTCGTCGGAAGCTCCTTCCCGGCGAACCTTCCTCTGGCCGACGGTTCGGTGAAGCCTATCGCGGAGTGCAGCAGGGCTGAGGTTGCGCAGGCCGTCGAGGAAATGGCGGCCGTCGTTTACGCAAGTCGCCAAAAGCTGCACAAAGCGTATGATGAGCACGTGCAGGACCTGGAGATCTTCGCGCAACTTTCGGCCTATCTCCAGAAATACGATCAGTGGTCGGGTGTGCGCGACAACGGCGAGGTCAAGCAGACGATATGGTCCGTCGACGCCGTCCGTAGCGCCCGGAGTTCCGAAGACACGTCCTGAGAGAGGTAGCCCGGTATGTCAGCGCGTGTTGATCAGCTTTCGACGAAATCCATATTGAAGGTGTGCACGCTGCCGCTGGCGATCTGCGCGGGATTGATTGTGGGGATAACCGTCGGCGCAATGTTCGGCGTCGCGGCAATGGGCGCCGCCGTGGGTGTCGGCATCGGCGTCGGCATCGGCGTGGGCTTGAGCGCCGGATACGCGGTCATCTTCTTCGAGTCGGACCGCTGAGCGTAGGCGACGCCTGGTCGGTCTACGTCGTTCGCTGCGCGGACGCGAGCTTGTACACGGGCGTGGCGAAAAGCGTCGGCGCGCGCATCTTAGAGCACAACGCCGGGCGCGGCGCAAAGTACACGCGCGGCCGGTTGCCGGTGGAGCTGGTCTATCGGGAGGTCTGCGTGAGCCGCAGTGCCGCCCTCAAACGCGAGTCCGAGATCAAGCGCCTGAGCGCGCGGGCGAAACGCGAGTTCGTGGAAAGGTCGAGGCCGGCCAAAGTTACTCGCAGAGCATCCACAGCGACGGCAAGAGCCATAGCAGCGACGCAATCAAACCGATCCGAAACAGGATCCGGCCGGCGCCGTAGCTCAGGCCTCTGACCTCGAGGTCCTTGCCGACCTTGGCGAGCTCGTCGTCATAGAGCTCCACGGCGGCACTCACCGACGCCATATAGTTGCTCGGCAGGACGACACATTGATCGCCGTCGAATTCTTGCTCGACTTTCATCGTGGACGGCTCTCCCGGATTCGCGCCGAACATGAAAACATCCTAGCCCGAGCCCCTCCCGCTTGCCGTGACGACTATCAAGATCCCGGAATTAAACGGAAAATCATCGTAGCGGCGGCGCCGGAGGCGCGCGATAATGTGTCGAAACGCTCACTTTCCGAAGGAAATGCTGATGATCCAACGACGAGATTTTCGAGTTGCGGCGACGGCAGCGATCGCGCTGCTCGCGGGCTGCGCCAGCCAGGGGACGACTCCGGGCACGGAGCGCGGCAGCGCCGACACTTCACCCGAGTTCGAGGAGAGCGCGATACTCACCGAGGCCGAGGCCTTCTTCGGCGAGGGCGCCCGCGGCCTCGCGGACGTGCTCAACAAGATCTTCAGCGAGCGAGGCCGGCCCAACGCCTACATCGCCGGAGAGGAGGGCGGCGGCGCGCTCGCGGTGGGGGTTCGCTACGGTCGCGGGACCTTGCACATGTCCAACGGGATTCAGCGCGAAGTCTACTGGACTGGCCCGTCGCTCGGCTTCGACGTCGGCGCCAATGCCGCCAAAGCGTTCGTCCTGATCTACGATCTGCCGAGCGTCGAGGCTTTGTTTCAGCGTTATCCGGGGGTCGACGGCAGCCTGTATTTTGTCGGCGGCGTGGGCGCCAACTACAATCGCAGCGGCGATATCATCCTGGCACCGGTGCGCTTCGGGGTTGGCTGGCGCCAGGGGGTCAGTATCGGCTACATCAGCATCAGCGAGACGGCCACCTGGATCCCGTTCTGACGTATCTGCGGAAATGAGACCTGCTTCACGGCGGGCTGGGAGCTGCGGGCTTATGTTTAACCCCAGCTACTCTTGATCATTTCCCCCTGAATTTACCCGGCCTCGCGCCGGGTTCTTTTTTCCGGCCCTTAGTCCGACAAATCCTCCGCCTCTTCATTTTCCCGGCTCAAGGGGGCGGGCATCGCCGGCAACGGCGACCACTCACTGGCCCGGGCGAGGGGGTAGTTGGCGAGACTCTGCTGACGCTTCGTGGCGATCCGCCGC
>Ga0302046_10001681_pt1 | contig 20737 bp, 18 predicted proteins | sample RVTome_11_FD_200261 | JGI IMG/M metagenome (GOLD analysis project Ga0302046, IMG submission 200261) | Soil microbial communities from uranium-contaminated site in the Upper Colorado River Basin, Wyoming, United States - RVT147D111 (version 2) ...
TGGACGGGGTCCCCGCCAGAGCCGTGGGGCTGAACGTGGTGGGGCTGAAGCGCGCGGGCGTCTCCGAGGAGGACCTCGCCGCCATCAAGCGAGCCTACCGCCTCCTGTACCGCTCGAAGCGGTCACGCCGGGACGCCTTGGCCGAGATCGAGACCCTCTCGAACGAATACGCCCACCGCATCGCGGATTTCGTGCGCGAAAGCGAGCGCGGCATCTGCCACGCGCGACACCGATCACCGATCACTGATCACTGACCTCCACGAGAAACGTCGTCGACTCCGAAAGCGTCTTCAGCTGCGTCGCCGTGGCGTCCTCGGGGAGGTCTTTCAAGATGGCCTGCACCGATTCCTTGATGGCGCGATTCACGTCGAATCGCTCGGGGAGAGGGACGTGCGGCTCGGGGAAAACGACCGGACCGTTGCCCTCACCCGGCGGCGTCACGAGACCGATGCCCTGGATGGCTTTCAGAAACTGATCGGCGGCCCGAGTGGTGTCCTTGAGCTGGAAGTAGGTGATCGCGAGCGAGAGGGAGACCGCGGGATCACCGGGTGCCAGGGCCGATGCGCGCTGCAGCTCCTCCGCCGCGCCCACCAGGTCCTTCGCCTTCCAGCGCGTCTCCGCGAGCGAGAGGTGAAGGGAAAGCTCCGGGGCCCCGCGATCGCGCGCCTGTTGCAGGAGTGTCCCCGCTTCGTCGAGCTTGCCTTCCGCGAGCGCGACCTGCCCGAGCGCGAGAAGCCTTCGCCCCTCGTCGACTCCGCGGGCCGCGGCCAGCACCTGCTTGGCCTTGGCGAGATCCTGCGCGTCGTTCCGGGCCTTGCCGATGGCGAGCCACGTCCGGCCGAGAGCGATCTGCGCGCGCGGGTCGTTCGGGTCGGTGCGGAGCGCCTGGATGAGCTGGGCCCGAGCGGGCTCGTACTGTTTCCGGCTGAGGTAGATCTCGCCGAGGAGCGACCGGGCTCGCGCGTCCAGAGCGTAGTCGCGCATGAAGTCGAGGGCCACCTCCTCGGCTTCTTCGAGCTTGTTCTGTTCGAGGAGAGCGATGGCGAGCTGGTTCAAATAGTCGCCTCCGGCCTCGACGTATTTCTCCGCGCTCCTCAGTGCCTTCTCCGCCTCCTCGTGCCTTCCCCGGGCGTTCAGGAGCTGTCCGTACAGGAACTGGGCCTCGCCGTGCGCCGGGTCCTTGGCGACGGCGGCGCTCAGATGGGAGAGAGCGTCGTCCGCGCGGCCCTCGCGAACGAGGCTCACCGCGGCCCGGTACCGGCCCTCGGTCGTCCCCGCGCTTCCGGCGAAGGCTTTCTCGTAGTAGCTGATGGCTTCCGGGTAATTGCCCTGAGAGTAGAGAACGTCCGCGAGCTCCTCGGCGATCGCGGTCGACTGCGGGTCGAGGGTTTGGGCGCGATCGAGATCCGAGAGCCCCCCGGTGGGGTCGCCCGAGGCGAGCTTTGCACGTCCGCGCCCGAGGTAGACCCGGGAGTCGTCGCCGAACTCACCGAGGATGTCGTCATAGGCCGCGATCGCCTGCGGAAATTGACCGGAGCTCACGAGGCTCGCGGCTCGCTCGAGCTCCGCCGGGGTAACGGTTTTCGACCCCGACAGGACCCAGAAGGCCGCGGCCGCGGCGACGAGGAGGGCGCCGGCGACGGCTCCCACGATTCCCCAGGGCATCCCTCGACGTGCCGGAGGAGGTGGCTTTCTCGGCCCGCTGCGCGGCACCGTAGGGGAAGTAGGGGAGGATCTCGCTTCCGGGCGAGGCTCTGCTTTCGGCGGCTTCGGAGCTTCCGGCGGCGGAGGCGCGGGGGCCGCCGGCGCCGGCGGACGCGAGGGCGCCGGACGCGGGGTCGCCGCCACTGGAGGCTGCGGCTCGGGTGTCACCAGAGTCTCATCCTCGTCTTTCTCGAAAGGATCCAAAGGTTCCAAGGGTTGATGGGGCTCGGAGAGTCCAGGCGGCTCATCGGGGCTTCCGAAGTCGTCCGGGACCAGGTCCTCGAGCTCCTGGGGCTGAACGAGGGTCTCGTCCGTGATGGCTGGCGAGAAATCGATGGGTGGCGAGAAATCGGCCGAGATGGCGGTCTCGTCGGTGTTTTGCGCGGGAGCGCCTTCCACCGTTTGAGTCACGAGGAGAAGAGCCTGCGCTTCCTCGGGCCGACCGGCGGAAAGAAGCCGCGCTCCCGGAGCGAGGACCTCGGCGGCGTATCGTTGGCGCCTCGTCGGAGACCAGGTCGTCGCGAGGAGCACCAGAAGCTGGACTCTGCGATTGCCCGGCTCCTCGATGAGGCACTGTTTCCAGGACTCGATTGCATCCCGCGGCCTTCCATCCGCGAAGGACTCGGTCCCTCGTCTCAGCGCGGACAAGATGTCGATCGCGAGCCTCGGTCCAGACGAAGCTTTGTAGGCGACCTCGAGGAGCTCCCGGGCTTCGCTGCAATTGGGATAAGTTTCCAGAACCGCTCTCAGCGCTGCGATCGCCTTGTCGAAACTGCGGTTGGCGAGGAGATCGACGGCGTGCGCGAGCGCGTCCGATTCCCGGTCGCTCGTTCCGCTCGCGGGCGTCTCTCCGGCCGCGGCGCCGATGCGCCCCTCCTCGAGCTCCTTGACGACCGCCTGGTGCTGCGCCTCGAGGCGCGCGAACACCTTCTGGCTGTTCTGGAAGATCGGCTTCAGCGCCGAGATATCCTGTGAGGTCTGGAAGACGACGCTGCCGTTCGTTCCGATCACACGGGTCTCGATCGAAGGCTCGGCGTCTCCCGCGAGCTCGGTCGAAATGACGAACGAGGCCCGGCCTACACTCAACTCGCTCTTCTTCTGGAGCTCCATGGCTATTGCCTGATTTTGCTGGACTTACTTCAAAGTATACCCCACACCTCCCGTTCGAGGTCAACCTTCCCGTGCACTTGCCGCCCCCCGGAAGTGCTGGTAAAGTAAACAAAAAGTCGTTCGGCAGGCGGGAGCGCGGCATTTTGGCGCGCGCGATCGCGGCGTGCCTCCAAACAGGAAGGCGACTCGAAGATGCCCCCAAGTTCGGAGCGACCCGAGACCATCGGCGTCGACGAGCTCCGATCGCTCGAAACGTCGGTGGTGAAAACGCTCTGTCTCACCATCAATACCGCCGGATCCGAGCTCAAGTACAAGATCCTCGACAGCCTCTCGGACGACGACTTCTATTTTCCCATTCTGCGCGCCGTGTTCCGGACTCTCGCCGACATGCACCTCCGGGGCGACTACGTCATCTCTTCGAATCTGGAGGAGGAGCTGCAGAAGAGCGAAGGAGAGATGCCGGCGGGTTTCACCATCGAGCAGCTCTTCGACGGAAGCCTCCCGTCGCTCGGGGAGCTCAACGGTTGGGTCTCTCGCCTCAAGGACCGCTCGCGAAGCGGCCTCGTGCCGACGGTGGCGCCTCCGGTCAAGGAGGCTCCGAAGGTGGCACCGCCGAGGGCGGACGCCACCGTGGTGAAGCCGGTGTCGGTGATGAAGAAGAAGATCGCCGAGGAGATGCGGAAATCGGGGCCGCCGTCGACCCCGGCGCCGGCCTCTCGAGAGGCGCCCCCGACTCCCGCGCCCCGGGCGACTTCCGAGAGATCCTCTCCCGCGGTCGCCCTGCCGGCGAAGCCGACGCCTCCACCGATGCCCCCGCCCCGCGAGAGATCGTCGCCCGCAGCGAGCCCGCCTCCGTCCAAACCCAAGGTGCGGGCAGTTCTTTCCTCCGAAGGCGACGACTGGTCGAGCTATCTGGCGGATCTGGCGTCGAAGCAGGGCAAAAGCTACGACACCGGCTTCAAGCGCCTCGATCAGGAGTTCAACGGGCTCGCGCCCGGTCTCATGCTGTTGGTCGACGAGGATCGCGAACGCGTCGTGAGCTTCCTCAAACAAGTGACCGATCAGATGGCCGCTTCGGGCTTGGTACGTTGTCTCTTCCTGGCGTCGGAGCAACCGAAGTCGACGCTCCGGCTCCGGACGCTCGCCCGACTCGCTGCGGTTCCCGTCGCCGACATCGAGAAAGGCCGGTTGAAGAAGGACTCTCCCGAATGGCAACGAGTGGACCGCGCGGGCCGCAGCGCCGCCGAGTGGCAACAGCGGGTATTCGTCTACGAGGTCCAGGACCAGCTCGAGGTAGGGGTCGTGCGGGAGCTGACGAAGAAGCTGCAGGAATCCCCCGAGAAGGGGTCGTGCCTGGTGGTGGTGGACTCGCTCGAGAGGGTGGAGAGAAAAGGCGGCACCATCCAGAGCGCCGCCTTGGAGCTCAAGGGTATTGCGGATTCACTCGACGTCTTGATCCTCGCCGCGACCACCGACCCTACGCTCCTCGCGTCGAAGGACGCCGACTACGCCGCAGTTTTTCGGCAGGCGTCTCCCGGTCTGGTGGAGCTCGAAGTGCTCCGGGCCGGACGAGAAAGCTCGACCGTCGCCCGCTTCCGCTACGAGGCGGAGTACGGCCGTTTCACCGAGTAGACGGAAGGGGGATTACTCCGAGACTTCCTCGGGGAGGATCTTCTTGCCCGTGACCTTCTCCCCCGCGATGAGGATCTTCTCGCGGAGGATGAGACGGGCGCGGCGTTCTTCGGCGGTGATGAAGCTGTAGACTTCCTTGGTGATCCGCTGGAGGAAGTCCACTTCCCCCCGGCCGAGCTCGAGCACGATGAGCCCGCCGGCCCCGGCGGCGGGAAGGCTGAAATTGATCTCGAGGAGCTTGTCCCGCAGCGAGAGGCGGGCCTTTCTCTCCTTGGGCGTCGTTCCCTCGGAGTCCTTCTTGGTGATCTTGCGCAGGAAGTCGATCTCGCCGTAGGAGAACACGATCTCCGTGGTTTTCTCCCTCGACGTCTCGGAGGCCTTCGGGGAAGGCTTTCGCCGGGCCGATCCGCCGCCCTTCTTCTTGCGCTTCTTGGTCAACTCTGATGCTCTCTCGGGCCTACCCGGGGTTCTGAACCTCGGCCGACTCCGTCGACGCCGCGGTCTTCGACTTCTCGCCGCCAATCTCCATGAGCACCTGGCCGCAGGAGCAGAGGACTCGCCGGACCCGACCGAGGACTTTTACCGCCCGCCCGCAGGTGGGGCAGGGAAGGATCACCATCGCCGCCGAAGCTTTCATGTCGTTGGTATGCATGGGCATCTCGATGCTACGCTACTCTCTCTCTCTCCTCAGCGTCTCAGCTCTTCGCGCTTCGACAGCGCCTGCGGGTCGCCGATCTCGAAATCACCGTCGAGCTGTCCGCCCTCTTCCACGCTCAGCTTCCGCGCGCGAAAACTTCCCGACGCGCGTCCCGGTCCCAGCAGGCGCAGGATCTCGGCTTTGACGTCGCCGTGGAACCTGCCTCCAATCTCCACCTGGCTGGCCTCGACCTTCGCGTCCACGTCGGAACCTTCCACCATTCGCACGACGCCCGTCGCTTTCAGATCGCCTCGAAAGCGTCCCTGGAGGGTGATGTTGACTCCTTCGAGACGGCCGTCGAGGCTCGACTTGGCCGCCAGGACCGTATCCTGATCGTTCGCCACGGATAGAAGCTCCTACGGAAATCCGAGACTTGTTAGAACTGGGTGTTGCTCGAGGGCACGGGAAACGAACCGCCGAGAAGATCGACGGCCTATGGCTATAAATATACAGCCTGGATTCGCTGAGCGCTACTCTCGAGTCGAAGAATGAATACCCGCCTTCCGCGCGACCCGGGGAGGGTCAGCCGGACGGCGCGGGCTCTGCGAGACGCCCCGTCTGGATGAGCGATTCCACGTCGGCGGCGAGCTCGTCGCCGATCATGCCGAAGTATCGCTTCACCACGCGGCCCTCGCGATCGATGAGATACTTGGTGGGATAGCCGAGAAAGGGGCCGAACGACTCTTTGGTCCCTTCTTCGCCCAGGACCTGGAGATAGCGGACCTTTTTCTCCGCGACGAACGCCTCGATCTCCTCCGGATCCCCCGACTCGAGGACCACCCCCAGCATGAGGAAGTCCTCGGGGCCGAACTTCTCCGAGAGCGCCTGGAGGTGCGGCAGCTCCTTGATGCAGGGGGCGCACCAGGTCGCCCAGAGATCGACGAGCACCACCTTGCCTCTGTGCTCCGAGAGCGAGACGCTGCCGCTTCCGTCGATCCTCGGGAGAACGAGGTCGGGCGCCGGCTTCAGCTCCTTCGCGTCCGAGGCGCCGCCGGTTCCGCCCTCGGGGGCGTTGCAGGAGAGGGACAGGATTCCGATCAGGAGTGCTGCGCCCGCCGCCGTGGCCTTCATCTCGACTTCATCTCGGCTCATCTCGGTCGGGGCTATTGCTGCAGCGTCCGGACGTAGTGGACCACTTGCCACCGCTCGGTCTCGGAGAGCTTCCGGTTCATCGGAGGCATGGGACGCTTGCCGGTGGTGATCTTGTAGAAGATCTCGCCGTCGGTCATGCGGGCCTTCGTTCCCGCGGTCGTCATGTCCGGAGGCGCGGGCTTCATGTACTTGGTCGCCGGACCGTCGCCCTTGCCGCTCTCCCCATGGCACATGAGGCAGTGTTTCTTGAAGAGGTCGGCCCCCGACGAGGTCGCCTCGGGTGTGGCTTCCACGGGATTCGGCACCGCCTTCGCTTCGGCGGGAACCTCCCACACCGAGCTCTCCTCGGGCTGTGGCTCCTGCGCCTGAAGCGCGAGCCCGGTGAGACTGGAGACGGCCACCACCGCGACGAAACGGATCTGCATGGGCTTTCGTGACCTCCTGAACGCACCCAATACTAGCACGCTGCCGTGGATGGAAGTCAGGACGCGTCGGGCGTCTCTTTGACCTCCCAGATCGAGACCAGGGGGAAGAACTTGGCGAAGATCACGTAGGCGAGGACGAAGGCGGCGACCTCGGCGACGAGTATCGCGATCTCGACGGGCTGCGGGGAATAGGTGCCTCGATCCCACATCTGGGTGGAGCGCGGGTAGGAGGCGGCGCCGACGACGATGACGAACCGCTCGAGCCACATCCCGATGAGAACCGATACCGAAGCCACCAGCGCCCCGGTGATCGTCCGGAGCCTCCGGAAGGGGAGAATCGCCATGGGGACGACGAAGCAGGCGGTGACCATCGCCCAGAAATAGGGAGCGAAGTCGCCTGAAAGGCGGCTTTGGAGAACCGCCATCTCCGCGTGCTCGTGTCCGTACCAGGCGGTCAGGTGCTCGGCGAAGGTGAAGTAAGCCCAGAGGCACGACATGGTGATGAGCAGGAGTGAGAGATTCGAGAAGGTGAGCGGGGTAAAAAACTCCTCGAAGTGGAAAACTTTCCGCAGGATGCCCATGGCCACGATGAGCGCGGCGATGCCGCTGAAGATCGCCCCCACGACGAAGTATGGTCCGAAGATCGGGCTGTGCCACATGGGGACGAGGGTCATCGCGAGCGTCCAGGACACGACGGTATGGACGGAGACCGCGATGGGAATGATGGCGACCGCCATGATGGAGATGGCTTTCTCGAGCCTCGCGTGCTGCTTTTCGTTTCCGTCCCATCCGAGTGCGAGCAACCGGTAGAGCCAGTGGAACCTCGGGCTGCGGTCGCGCAGGAGCGCGATGTCGGGAATGAGAGGAAGATACAGGTAGATGATGCTTCCCGTGAGATAGAGAGTAATCGCGGTGACGTCCCACACCAGGGGGGAAAGAAAATGCGGATGGAGCAGCGGCATGTAGATGAGGTGCGGCCGGCCGAGGTCGAACAGGATATTGATCGAGCCCATCATCAGCGCCACCACGGTGATGACCTCGGCGACGCGGGTGATGGGCCGCCGCCACTCCGCCCCCGTGAGCCGGAGGATCGCGGAGATGAGGGTTCCGGCGTGGCTGATGCCGATGAAGAAGATGTAGTTGGTGATGTAGAAGCCCCAGTAGACGGGCTGGGTCATCCCCGCCATCCACAGTCCCACCCGGAGCTGCCGCGACCAGAAGAAGAGCCCGACTCCGATGACCGCGAGAAGCGCGCCCACCACGGCGGGAAACCGCCAGGTGGTCACCAGGATCGGGCGGAGCAGGGGCTCTTCAATCTGATTTGGCCGATTTGGCCGATTTGGCCGAATTGGCCGAGGATCCGGCCGGCTCTCCGCTTCCACTCCACTCTCCTTTGGTCAAGTAGGCCACGCGAGGTCCGGTGCCGAGCTCCTCGAGAGGAAGCTGGGCTCTTGGACTTCGAAAGAGCTCCGAAACCCTCGACTCCGGGTCCGAACGATCGCCGAAAGTGATCGCCTGCGTCGGGCAGGACTGGGCGCAGGCGGGCTGCATCTCGAAATCCGAGACCTCTCGGTCCTCCTCTCGAGCCGTATCCTCGACCCGGCGGATCCGCTGGATGCAGAAGGTGCATTTCTCCATGATGCCCTTCCAGCGGACGGCGACGTCGGGATTGATGCACTGCTCGAGAGTCCCATCCCAGTGCGGCTGCCTCCAATTGAAGGAGCGCACGGTGTAGGGACAGGCGTGGGCGCAGGCCCGGGTTCCGATGCACCGGGGATGGATCTGTGCGTTCAGCCCGTCCTCGGTCTCGTAGGTCGCCGAGACCGGGCACACTTTCACGCAAGGGGCGTCGTCGCACTGCACGCAGAGAACCGGCTTGAAGCGCATCCGCACCTCGGGGTACGTCCCTTCGAGGTGGCGCTCGACCCGAAGCCACTCCGTCACCCGGCCCCGCTCGACCGCGTCCGGCCCGGAGACGGCTACGTTGTTCTCGCCCCGGCAGGCGACGACGCAGGCCTCGCAGCCGGTGCAACGGTCGAGATCGATGGCCATCGCCCACTCGGTCATGAGTTCGCCTTTCTCAGCTCGACGTCCGCCGCGATCAGGCGAAAACCGTCTTCGTCCGCCGCCGCCTCGAGAAGAGAGTACGCGTTGACGCCGCGTCCCTCCGCGTGGCGGCCGTTCGCGGTGTGGCCCTGGCCGGCGGCGAGAGCGACGACCCCGGGGACGACCCCCTGGCTCACGTACGCCGGTGCTCTCACCGTCCGGTCGCCCGCCGTGACCTCCACGCTATCGCCGCTTCGGATTCCGAGCTCCCGCGCGTCTTCCTCCGCGATCTCGACGACGCTTCCCCAGCGAATACCGGTCACGGGATCCGCGAGATCCTGGAGATAGGGAAGGCGCGCGCTGCGGCCGTCGCCGAAAGCCGTCGAAGGATAGATGTGGAGCGTTCGACCGGAGGGGTCCGCCTCCCCGAGCGCGGATTCGAGAGGCTCGATAGCGAATCGATAACCCCGATCCGGCGCGGCGAAGGTCATTGGCTCGGGAGCCCTCTCGCCGACGAAACCGCCCCTCGAGAGCATCTCCTCCCACGAGCCCAGGGGAGCCCAGGCCTCTCGGAGGGCCTGCTCGTAGCTCTCCCAGGGAAAGGACTCTCTCATCTCCATGCGATGGGCGATGGCGATCAGCGCGTCGGGCATCGAGCGGGTGTCGTAGATCGGGCGCAGGAGGAGAGGTCCCGAGAGTCTCGCGAAAGGAGCGAGTGAGAACTCCGGGAGCGCGTCTTCGAACCTCTCGAAGGACATGGATTCCGGCAGCACGACGTCGGCCATCTGCATGGTCTCGTCCGGAAACGAGGCGAAGCTCACCACGAAAGATTGGGAAAGCGCCTCTCCCAGGCGGAATCCCGGGGGCAGGCTGTGCATCGGGTTGGTGTCGGCGACGAAGAGGACGCGCGGAAGCCCGCGCCCGGCGGAGAGCTCGGCGGCGAGCGGCCGGGAGTCGGGGGACTTGCCGGATACGCCGGGGACTTCGGCCTCCGCTCGAATCAGACCCGCGTCGGCATAGGCCCCGACGAGAGCGTTCAGATGCGACACCGCGAGCGCGAGCGCGACTCCGCGCCGGGAACTGACCGACGCGCCTCCGGCGAGCGCCACCGCCGGACGATTCTCCGCGAGCTCGAGGGCGAGCCTTTCGATCCGCTTCAGCGGAACCCCTGTCCTTTCCGCGACCTCCGCGGGTATGGCCCGCGCCCGGAGGAAGTCGCGGAACGCGTCGAATCCGGTCCCGCGAGAAGCCACGAAGCCGGAATCGTGGAGACCGTGCTCCAGGAGGACGGAGCAGAAGGCGAGGGCGAGGTCGAGCTCGGCGCCGGGCCGCGCGGGAAGCCACTCGTCGGCGTTCGCGGCGGTGAGCGAAAGCCTCGGCCCCACCATGACGAGCTTGCCTCGTCGGCCGGGCCGTCCCTGTCGCATCTCCGCGAGCGCGCGCGCGAAGCGCACGGGAGATCGGTCGGACTCGAGGATCTCGGCCCCGAAGGAGACGACGTAGGACGCCTGCGCCATGTCGAAATCGAAAACGGAGCGGTGACCGGTCGCGATCTCATGGGCGCGGCGGATCGGACCGCGGTCGAACGGCGCGTGTCGAAGGTGTCGACCCGCTCCCATGGCTCCGAGGAATCGATCGACCATGGAAAGGCGGTGGCCGGTCGCCTCTCCGGTGAGAAATCCACACCAGGGGTCGCCTCCGCCCTCGCGAGCGCGGGATAGCTCTGACGCGATCCGATCGAGCGCCTCGTCCCAGGAGACCCTCGTCCACCGGCCGCTTCCGCGCTCGCCCTCGCGGAGCAGGGGACCCTGGATCCGATCGGGGTGATACATCGCTTGCGGAAGAGCCTGGCCGCGGGCGCAGACCCCGCCGCGGCTCGAGGGATCCTCGGGATCGCCTTCGACTTTCACCAATCGGCCGTCGATCTTGCGAACCCGGATTCCGCAGAGGGCCTCGCACTCGAAGCAGGTGGAGGCAACCCAGGTCTCCTCCCCGGGAACGAAAGGCTCCTCGGGAATGAGAATGGGGATGATGCCGTACGATTCGGGAGCGCAGGCGTCGAGCGCGAGCCCCGCGGTCGCCGCGAGCACGCCTCCACTCAGGAACTCCCGCCGGTCCATGCTCACTTGTGGCAGGTGACGCAGTCCACGGAAGCCTGCCGCTCTTCGTGGCAGTCCATGCACCACGCCATCTTCAGCTCGATGCGCCGCGCCGTGGTGACGCTTTCTCCCACTCCTTCATGACACTCCCCGCACTCGATTCCCGCGCGGACGTGCCACTTGTGAGGGAAGTTCGCGTACTGGGGAATCTCGAAGACCCGGACCCAGGGGATCTGCTCTTCGCCGTCGACGTACTCCATGAGCTTCTGGGTCGCGGGGCTTTCCTGGGGCATGGCCGAATGGCAGCTGCCGCAGAGCTCGGTTCGAGGGATGCCCGCCGCCGCCCGTTGGTCGGAGAACTCGTGGCAGAAGGCGCAGGCGATCTGGTTCTCGGTGTGGGAGGCGTGAGGGAAGGGAATGGGCTGGGCCGGCGCGGCGCCGGCGTCGCCGCAGGCGCTCATGAGGAGAGCTCCGCCGGCGAGCATCGAGGCGACGATCAGCCACCGCATGAAGCGCGGAAGCTATCGCGATCGAGAACGGGTTGGCAAGCGGAATCAGCCGAGGACGGGGAGAAAAGTGAAGTAGCGCGAAAGCGTCTGGAGGCTGTCGGTCGCGACCAGCACCCCCACCACGATCAACAGAGCCCCGGCGGTGACCTCGACGAGCTTCATGTGCTTCTTGATTCGTGCGAAGAAGGCGAGGAACCGGTGGATCGCGAGGCCGGTGGCGATGAACGGGATTCCCAGGCCGAGGCTGTAGGCAGTGAGGAGCAGGACTCCCTGACCGATGGTCTCCTGCCGAGCGGCGATGACCAGGACCCCCGCGAGGATCGGCCCGATGCAGGGCGACCATCCGAAGGCGAACGCGAGCCCGACGAGGAACGAGCCGAGGACGCCCATGGGCTTGGTCTGCGCGTGGACCCGCTTTTCGTAGTTGAGCCACTTGATGGGAGTAATTCCCATCGTGTGCAGCCCGAGCACGATGATGACCGCGCCCGCGATCCGCCCGAGGAGGAGCCGGTTCGCCGCGAACCACTGGCCGATGTAAGTGGCCGATGCCCCCATGGCGACGAAGACGACCGAGAACCCGAGAACGAAGAACAGGCTGTTGCCCGCGACCCGCCAGAAGAGCTCGCGGCGTCTTGCCGGGTCGAGCTCGATGGGATTCTTCAGCTCGGTGAGCGAGGCTCCGGAGACGAACGAAATGTAGCCGGGGACGATGGGGAGCACGCAGGGAGAGATGAAGGAAATCACACCCGCGGCGAGCGCGGCGAGGAGGCTCACGTCGGTCATGATGGCGACATTGTAACGCGACCCGCCTCCGCGCGAAGCGCTTCGGCGGGCTGACCCGCCTCCGCGCGAAGCACTGGCGCGGGTAATGTTGACTCGCTCCCGCTCCGACGGTTAAGATGCAAGTGGCTGTATCTGACTGAAATTCAAAAACTAAAGACGAGAGCACGTGGTTTTCTTCAACTACACCACGATGCAGGTGTCGGCGAAGATCGTCTACTACGGTCCCGGCCTCTGCGGAAAGACGACGAACCTTCAGCAGATCCACGGCCGCACGGACCCGGGCTCCCGAGGGGAAATGGTGAGCCTCGAGACCGAGGCCGATCGGACGCTGTTCTTCGATCTGCTGCCCCTCGAGGTGGGGACCATCGGGGGGATGAGGGTCAGGCTCCAGCTTTATACCGTTCCCGGGCAGGTCTTTTACAATACCACCCGAAAACTGGTCCTCAAGGGCGTCGACGGCATCGTGTTCGTGGCCGATTCCCAGGAGCCCATGCTGGACGCCAACATGGAGAGCCTCACCAACTTGAGGCGAAACCTGGAGGAGCTCAACCAGCCGCTCGAGAAGATCCCCTTCCTGTTCCAGTACAACAAGCGCGACCTCCGGAACATCCTCACCGTCGACACCCTCAACCGCCATCTCAACCGCGAGGGTTTCGAGGTGTACGAAGGCGCGGCGCTGCACGGAGTCGGCGTCTTCGAAACGCTGAAGGCGATCTCGCGCAAGACTCTCGCCGCCGTTCACCGGAAGATTTCCGGAGAGGAGGAGCCGCCCGCCTCGGTGCGAAGGAAAGTCGAGGCGACTTCGGGCCGAGCGGCGGAGGCGCCCGCTCCTCGGGAAAAACCGAAGGCCCCCGCCGGGCACCCGAGCGATTCGCTCTTCGCCGAGCTGCAAGCCGGCCTGGATCCCGAAGCCGTCGACATCAACCAGCACCCGGTGATCGAAGCCGAGACCTTGGCAGTCGCGGAGCCCGCGGAGGCGCCTCCCGAGACCGTCGCCCTCGCGCCGGGGTCGAACACCGCCGAGGTCAAAGTCGAGTTCGCCCTCAACCCCGCGGTCGCCGGAGAGGCGGCGAACGTCGACGAGGGGAAGGTCCGAAAGATCGAGACCCAGTCCCGGGTCGACATCGAGCGCGAGCTCGAGAAGCTGCGGCGCCTGGCGTTCGGCGGCGCGCGGGGAAGAAAGACCGAGTCGGTTCCGCCCCTGGTTCTCACCGGAAAAGGATCCGCGCAGGTCCCGGCGGACGCGCTCGCCAAGGCGTCCGGGGTCGTCGTGGATTTGCGCCTCGTCTCCGAGGGCTCCTCCCTCAGCTTACCGGCGGTGGTGCGGATCGAGCTCCCGCCGCGCGACAAGGGCGCGCGCACTCGTCTCCACCTCGATATCGAGATCGAGGAGGACGGCGGAGGTTAAGTCCCGTTGAGGCTCTCGATATAGAGGTGGTATACCCGCAAGCCCAGCTCGCGATCGTCCGCCCCCAGACCCTTCGCGGAAGGCACGAACGACTGTCCGGTGACGATCCGCAGATCCACCCAATCCTCGGGCCCGAGTGCTTCACCGGGGATGGCGATCTTCTTCAGGACGGGATCGCGGCTTTCGATCGCGAACGAGTCGATCTGGTTCTGCCCGATCCAGATCGAGACCTGCTGGGACCCGTCCGCGGCGTTCACGTTGGTGTCGGCCTCGAGGAACAGGACGCTGTCCTTCTTCGGGTTGCGGAACGAGCAGACCGCTTCCTTCTTCGTCCATTGCCACTCGATGTTGCGGTTCTCCGGCTGGCTCTCGAGCTGGTGCCATCCTTCCTTGTAGACGAGGAAGATGTTCTCCTTCTGGTCGAGAAGCTCGATCTGCGCCACCTGGTAGGCGAGGTTTCCGTCTCCCGGCCCCGCGAGCCCGAGTCGCTCGCCGGTTTCGGGAACGTAGAGGCCGACTTTGACCGACGCGGTTCCCAGATACGGATAGAGGGGGATGAAGAGAGTTCTCTTGTACTCGACGGCCGCGCCCGCCTTCCAGGAGCTGGTCGGCTCGGGCGGCTGGTGGTCGTCGGTGAACAACAGGGCGTCGTGGGAGTCCAGGAAGTGGACGAAGAGGTTATAGTCCTTCACGATCGGCTCGGCATCGGGTCCGACCTCGAAGCGATAGGTGATCTCGACGGGGCTCCCGATGGGAGCGCGCGGCTTGTTGAAGGAGACGCTCGGAGTGATCGGGCGGCTCTCTCCGGCCTTTTCACCACCGCATCCCGCCATCGACCAGGCGACGGCGGCGGCGGAGATCAACCCGAAGGCCTGGCTCGAGTGATGTCGTTTCATTCTCCTCATTCTCCTGTGGAGCAAAACCGCCACTATGTCACAGCGTGAAACCGCCGTCAACGAACGCTTCTTCGGTTGACCCCGATTTCGGCGCTCTGATATAGTCTTCTGAACTCGAGGGTTCTTCCACCGTGCGGGAGCGGCGGGACGGCCCTCGATTTCCATTCGAAGGGCAAATACCGCGATCATGGAAAAAACCGGCGACGCTCTCGGTCTCATCGAGACCCTTGGACTGGTGGGGGCCATCGAGGCCGCCGATGCGATGGTCAAAGCGGCCAGGGTCGAGCTCGTGGGCCGCGAGTACGTGGAGGCCGGCCTGGTCACCGTCATGATCCGGGGCGAGGTCGCGGCGGTGACGGCCGCAATCGAAGCGGGCGCACAGGCGGCGCGCAAGGTTGGCGAGCTGGTCGCGGCGCACGTGATCCCGCGGCCCCTGGAAGACGTGGAAACCATCCTTCCTCATCCCGAGGGGCATGGCTGATGCTCGCACCCGCCGCCCCACCGGCAGCTCCCAAGGACGACGACCTCCGCTCGGTACAGCAAGCGCGGGATCTGGTGACGGCGGCCCGCAAAGCGTGGGAAGCCTACGCCCATTTCAGCCAGGAGAAGGTCGATCGCGTCGTCGAGGCGGCGGCGACGGCGGCGTCGGCCGCCGCGTACGAGCTCGCAGCGCTCGCCGTGGACGAAACCGGCTTCGGCGTCGTCGAGCACAAGTTCATCAAGAACAAGTTCGCTTCCGACGACGTCTATCGCTTCATCCGCGACATGAAGACCGTCGGGATCATCCGGGAGATCCCCGAGAGGAAGGTCGTCGAGATCGCGGAGCCTGTGGGGGTGGTCGCGGCGATCATCCCTTCGACCAACCCCACGTCGACCGCGATCTACAAGATCCTCATCAGCCTCAAATCGCGAAACGCGGTGGTGCTCTCGCCCCATCCCGCCGCCAAGCGCTGCATCCTCCGGACCGCCGAGATCATGAAGGCCGCGGCGATCGCGGCGGGGGCGCCCCCGGGGATCGTCGATTGCATGAGCGAGGTCACCGTCGAGGGAACCCAGGAGCTCATGAGCCACCGGCGGACGTCGGTCATCCTCGCGACCGGGGGAATGGGACTGGTGCGGGCGGCGTACAGCTCGGGAAAGCCCGCCTTCGGCGTGGGCCCGGGAAACGTGCCCGCGTACGTCGAGTCCTCGGCGGACGTGCCGCGCGCGGTGAAGGACGTCCTCACCGGCAAGAGCTACGACAACGGGACCCTGTGCTGCTCGGAGCAGGCGCTTCTCTGTGACGCCGCCATCGAGTCCCAGGTCCGCGAGAGCGTCGTCCGTGAGGGAGGATACTTTCTCTCGAAAGACCAGATCGAGGCGGTCACGAAGATCGCCGTCCTCCCTTCGCGGCTCGCGAACCCGGAGATCGTCGGCAAGAGCGCCCGCTTCATCGCCGGGAAGGCGGGATTCGAAGTGCCCCGGGAAACCCGGGTGCTGGTCGCCGAGCTCCAGGGGGTCGGCCGCGATTACCCGCTCTCGATCGAGAAGCTCTCGCCGATTCTCGCGTTCTACGTGGTGAAGGACTGGAAAGAAGGCTGCGAGCGGGCGAAGGCGATCCTCGCTTACGGCGGCATGGGGCACACGCTCTCGATCCACTCTTCGAACGACGAGATCATCCGGGAGTTCGCGCTGCAGAAGCCCGCGTTTCGCATCATCGCGAACTCGCCCGCGACCCACGGCGCCGTCGGGTTCTCGACCGGCCTCAGTCCCGCGATGACCCTCGGCTGCGGAGCCTACGGCGGCAACATTACGTCGGACAACATCACCCCGCTGCACCTCATCAACGTGAAGCGGCTGGCCTACGGGATACGGCCGGTCGACGTCGCGAAGGCCCTCGAAGAGTACGGTTACCCGGGCGCGCGCGCCCCTTTGGCGAAGACGGCGAAGGCCGCGGCCGCGGCGTCGCCGCCTCTGCCTTCATTGCCTCTGCCTTCATTGGAAGACCGGATCGCGAGGTTCCTCACGAGCCGAGGCATCCCCGATGCCGCGTCGAGCGGCTTCGAGGCGGAACCCGTGGCCCCGAGACCGTCCGCGCCTTCGCCGGCGCCTCCGCCTCCGGTCGCGCCCCTCGAGTTCGTGTCCGAAGTCGACGTGAGATCCGCCCTGAACGAAGGCCGCAAGCTTCCGGTGGGGCCTTTGACGCTCATCACTCCCTCGGCCCGGGATCTGGGAAACGAGAACAACGTGTTTCTACGCATCTAAAACAAGAGGCGCCCGGCCGGGCGCCGGTATTGGAGAACGCTGGGGGGTGGGGCCCCAACGCACGAAAGAAAGGACATCCAGGCGTGCCGGATTCAACAACGCGTTTCCCCCTTGCCCTCGCGCTCGCCGCCCTCACGACGCTCGCCTCCTGCTCCGGTCGTTCCCCCGACGCCGGCGCCGCCCCCGAGCCTCCCCCGGATGTCGTCGCTTCTCTGCGTGAGGAGACGATACGCCAGGCGCGACTGGAGCTCGAGCGCGGGGAGAGCCTCGCGCGCGACGGGGAGTGGCGGGAAGCGAGGCTCGCCTTCGATCGCGCGGTCGATCTCCTCCTCTATATCCCGGGCGGAGTCGAGGCGAGCGAAGAAGCGAAGAGTCTCTACGGCGACGTCGTCGCCACCGTGCACGAGATGGAGCGCGACTACCAGGCTCAGCTCGCCGATACCGCCATCGACAGCGAGGCCGACGCCGCCGCGGTCGACGAGCTAACGACCGACGCCGCCCTCATCGAGCCGCCCGAGGTTCTCGGCGAGGATCTCCCTACTCCGCCCGCGAGCGAAGAAGCCGAGCTCCAGGCGACCTACGACATCCCGATGGAGGTGAACGCCCGAGTGCTCTCCATCGTCGAGATGTTCCAGACCCAGAAGCGGGAGTGGTTCCAGGAAGCTCTCGATCGGGGAGCGCTCTACATCCCGCTTTTCGAGCGGGTCCTGGAAGAAGAGGGCCTCCCGCAGGACCTGGTCTATCTGTCGATGATCGAGAGCGCCTTCAAGCCGCGCGCGGTCTCCCGCGCCGGGGCCCGCGGTCTGTGGCAGTTCATCACCGGGACGGGAAAGCTCTACGGGCTTCGCCAGGACTACTGGGTCGACGATCGGTTCGATCCCGAAAAAGCGACGCGCGCCGCGGCCCGGCATCTGAAAGATCTCTACGACGAGTTCGGCGACTGGTATCTCGCCATGGCCGCCTACAACGCCGGTCCCCGGCGCATCGAGCGGGCCGTTCAGCGCACGGGCAACCGCGACTTCTGGACGCTCGCCCAGAAGCGCTATCTTCCGCGCGAGACCCGGAGCTACGTGCCGCTGATTCTCGCCGCCACGCTCATCGGAAAGAGTCCCGAAGCCTACGGCTTCACCCGGCCCGCGGGCGCTGCCCTCGAGTACGACGTCTTCGAGCTCGATTCTCCCATCGATCTCGAGACCGCGGCGAAGTCGGCGGGGACGACGGTCGACGAGATGAAGCTCTTGAATCCCGAGCTTCGCCACTGGGTCACTCCCCTGGACCGCAAAAGCTATCCCCTCAAGATCCCCAGGGGGTCGCGCGCCGCCTTCGACGTGGCTCTGGCCGCGATCCCGGAAGGGGATAGAGTTCGGTTCGGGGCCCACGTCGTCGAGCGCGGCGACACCCTCTCGAAGATCGCCCGTCGCTATGGGACCACAATCGAGGCGCTCGCCTCGGCCAACAACATGCGCTCGCGGACGATGATCCATCCGGGTCAGGTTCTCACCGTCCCCGTGCCCCCCGGGGCCCTCGGCTCCACGTCGAGCTCGAGAGCGCGCGCGTTCCGCGAGGCCTCCCGCGACAGCATCCCCGAGGGGGATCAGGAAATCTACGTGGTCGCGCGAGGCGATACCCTGGGCGCGATCGCGGATTCGTTCCGGATGTCTCTCTCCGAGCTCCGCGCGCTGAACGATCTCCCCTCGGGCTCGAGCCGGATCCATCCCGGACAACGGCTCGTGGTCTCCTCCAGGCCAGAGGCGGCGCCCCGGTCGGCGCCGAAGCCCCGTCCTGCCGCGAGCGCGGGCCGGACGTACACCGTCCGTTCGGGCGATACCCTGGGGGCGATTGCCGACGCCCATGGAATCGGTCTTTCGACCCTGCGCCGGCTCAACGGAATGTCGAGCCGGTCCACGCGAATCCACCCGGGACAGAAGCTCGTGGTGAGTGAAGCCGTGGCGGTGGCCGACGCCTCCGAATCGACAGCCTATCGGATCCGGCGCGGGGATACGCTTTCGACCATCGCGCGGAGGTTCGGGGTGAGCGTCGAAGAGCTCCGGCGCTGGAACCAGATCGACTCCGACCGCATCGTGGTCGGCCAGTCGATCAACATCCGCGGGAGCGGCGGAAGTCAATAGTCGAAGCTACGCTTCTTGGCGACGGCAGCGACGGTACGCGCGGAGGACGTAGGCGAGACGGTCGGCGGGGGGTAGCGGCGGCGGAACCGCAATCCTCGGGCGCTCCCCCCAAATTTTCTTGACACGATGCTAAATTTCTAGCATAGTGCTGCTCATGAGCAAGAAAACCTATCTGCGGCTGAGCAACCGGGAGCGGCAGATCATGGACGTCCTCTACCGCCTGGGGCAGGCGACGGCGGCGGAGGTCATGGAGGAGCTCCCCGATCCTCCTGGTTACTCCGCCGTGCGGGCCACCCTGCGCATCCTGGAGGAAAAGGGCCAGGTACGGCACGAAGAGGAAGGCCCGCGCTACGTCTTCCGGCCCGCGGTCGCGCGGGACCGCGCGAAGCGCACCGCGGTGCGGCATCTCGTTTCCACTTTTTTCGACGGCTCGCCCGAGGCGGCGATGGCAACTCTCCTCGACGAGTCCGCGTCCAAGCTCACGGACTCCGACTTCGAGCGTCTGAAGGCGCTCATCGATGAGGCGAGAAACAAAGGAGATCGGGAATGAACGTTCTGGAGGATTCCTTTTCCCTGGGGGCGCTCGTGGCCGCCAAGACCACGCTTCTTCTCATGGTCGCCTTCGCCCTGAGCTTTCTGGCTCGCAAGACCTCGGCCTCGGCGCGGCATGTCCTCTGGGCGCTTACGTTCGTCTTTCTGCTCCTCATCCCCGGGATGGCGTACGTCTCCCTGGTGCAGCAGGAAGCGCGCATCCCCATCGCGCTATTTTCTCCCGCGCCCGAGATCGCACCGGCGCCTCGCGCGACGGCGGTTTCCGTGCGCGCGCCGCGAGCTCCGAACGATCTCGGCTCCGAACCGCGGACTCCCCGGGCCTCGCCGACCTCGATTCCCTGGTCTCTTCTCGCCGGCTCGCTCTGGGCCGCGGGAACTCTTCTGCTCGTCTCTCGACTCGTGCTCGGTCTCGCGTCGTCTCGTCGAGTGCTTACCGAGTCCGAGCCCGTCCACGAATCCGCCTGGATCGATTTGCTGGACGGAGCCCGCGCGCGTCTCGACCTACGGCGATCCGTCGCCCTGCGGCGAAGCGACCGCGTGCAGCTTCCCATGACGCTCGGGATCCTCCGGCCCACGATCCTTCTGCCCGATGCCGCCGACGACTACTCGACGTCCCGCCGCTCGGCGGTAATCCTTCACGAGCTCGCCCACGTACGCCGGCGTGATTGCGGAAGTCAGCTCGTGAGCCAGCTCGGCGCCGCCGCCTTCTGGTGGAACCCGCTCGTCTGGATCGCCTGCCGCCACATGCGGCTCCTGAGCGAGCGCGCGAGCGACGATCTCGTTCTGGACGCCGGAGCGAAGCCCTCGGACTACGCTCACGATCTCCTGGAAATGGCCCGCGGCCTCCACCAGGAGCGGGCGACGCCGCTCGGGAGCGTCGCCATGGCCCACCGTTCGCGATTCGAGGAGCGCCTCCTCGCGATTCTCGATCCGCGGGTCGCGCGCAAAGCGGTGTCGTTTCGTTTCGTTGTTCTGGCCGGTCTCGGCGCTTCGCCTCTGGTGCTCTCGCTGGCGCTCGCCGTTCCCACGGCCGCGACGCCTCCCCTTCGAGCCGCCGTGGCGCAGGAGGAGATCCCGGAGACGCCGGAGACACCCCCGCCCGCGGAACCCGTGACCCCGGCGCGTAAGTCTCAAGAGCCCCAAGAGCCGCAAGAACCGCAGGAGCCGCAAGAGCCCCAAACCGCGGAGACGCGCGCGGCTCGCGAAGTCGCGAAGGCCGCCCTGGCGGAAGCTCTCGACGACCCCGAGGCCTCGGTCCGCGAACAAGCGCTCGAAGCACTCGTTCAGATGGGGGACAGCTCCGTCGCCCCCTATCTCGAGAAAGCCCTCGCCGACGAGAGCCCGAGCGCGCGGGCGCAGGCCGCCTGGGGACTCGGGCAGATGCGTCGAGAGGAGTCGGTTGCGAGCCTCG
>Ga0302046_10001682_pt1 | contig 20736 bp, 17 predicted proteins | sample RVTome_11_FD_200261 | JGI IMG/M metagenome (GOLD analysis project Ga0302046, IMG submission 200261) | Soil microbial communities from uranium-contaminated site in the Upper Colorado River Basin, Wyoming, United States - RVT147D111 (version 2) ...
AGGGTCCCCAGCGCTGTGCCACCGACCGGCCGCAGGTTCTCCTCGACCTCCGGGTTCTCGAACAGCAGGTAGCCGTGGGGTCCCTCCCGGGCGTCGCCCAGGGCCAGAGCGCCGAGGCGCCGCAGCCACTCGGAGGCCACCGCGCCGGCCGCCTTGGGGTCGACCAGCTCGGCGTAGAGGCCGTGGCCGTCGAAGTGGACGGCGTGGTAGGGCGCGCCGGCCTCCTTCGCCTCGCGCAGCGCCGCCGCCAGCCGCTCGAAGGTCGGCGGGCGGAGGACGTCCAGCCGGTAGGCGGCTCGAGTCTCCGCGGAGAGCGCCTTGACCAGCCGGCTGGCCACCGAGCGGAAGGGCACGTCTTCGCCCGCCCGCGGCCGGCAGATCACCAGCAGGATGCGGATCGGCCCCTCCCCCGGTTCCACCGCGATCGGGGTCTGGCGCGGGGCGTCGTGGGTGCGGACGAACGCCCGGGCGGTGAGCGCCAGGACAGTGCCGGCGTGGGGGTCCCGGAGCAGTTCCCAGGGAATGGCGGCGGCCTCGGCGACGCCGGTGACCACCTCCACCCGCAGGTCGCTCAGCCGGTCGCTGACCCGCGCCCACAGCCGGCGGCCCTGCTCGCTGCGCTGGAAGACCTGCCCGAAGAGGTCGCCACCGATCTCCTCGATCCGCGCCTCCACCCGGGCGGCGATGGCCGGCGCCGGGTCGAAGGGATGCTGCAGGTAGTCCTCCAGGTACCAGCGCAGGTCGCGCCGGTCCTGCTCCGAGAAAGGGAGCGCCACGGTGGCGTGGGCGCTCTGCTCCGGCCGGCCCGGCTCCCGGAAGCGCACTTCGACCCGTTGGCGGCCGTCGCCGCCGGGCGACTGGTGGATGCGCAGGACGGGGCTCTCCTCCGGCAACTCCTACTCCTCCCTCCGTTGCCCGACCTCCGGGCGCACGCGCAGCCCGGAAGCCGCCGTGTTCGGTGGTTGCAGATTATATGAAGAATCGATTCGAGTGGAGTGGCGGACGCGCCGAGCTGGACCAGAGCAACAACGGCCGAACGGTATACTCGCGGCCATGATCGTGGCCCTCCTCACCGACGTCCCTCTCGCCCCGGTGACCGAGTTGGGACCGTATCGCCGGCAGGACTACGAGGGGCTGCCCGACGAGGCCCGCTGCGAGCTGCTCTACGGGAGGCTGTACGTGAGCCCCAGTCCAAACCCCCGGCACCAGGTCGTCGTCGCCGCGGTCTGGGCCGCCCTCCACCGGATCGCAAGGGCGACCGGCGGCATCGCCTTCGTCGCGCCTCTGGACGTGATCCTGGCCAACCACTCGATCGTCCAGCCCGACGTGATCTATCTCGCCGCCGCGAGCCGGGGCATCATCGGCGAGCGCCTCGAAGGAGCGCCCGACCTGGTGGTCGAAGTCCTCTCGGCCGGCACCAGCCGGCGCGACCGCGGGGACAAGCTCGCCCTCTACGCCGAAACGGGGATCCGCGAGTACTGGATCGTCGACCCCGCCGAGCGTCAGATCGAGTTTCTGGTCAACGAAGAGGGCCGGTTCGTCGTCGCGCTGCCCGTCGGCGCCGAATACCGGTCGCAGGCGCTGCCCGAACTCCACCTCGACCTGCTGGCGTTCTGGCGGGAGGCCGACCAGACCCTCGCCGGAGCCTGAGCCGCCCTACCCCAGCTCGATCCGGTCCTGCGCCCCGTGGCGGAGCGCCGCCATCAGGATCAGGTACTCGCGCAGGTGGCGGGTGAGCAGGAAGTTCTCGAGCACCAGACCGCGCGCGGTAGCCCCCATCTCGGCGAGCTTCTCGCGGTGGTGGAGCAAGTAGCGGATGCGCAGCGCCGCGCCCTCGGGGCTGCTGACCAGAAACCCCGTGTGGTAGTCGACCACCTGGAGACGGATGCCGCCGGTGTCGCCGCCGATCACCGGCTTGCCCTTCCACATCGCCTCGGTGACGGTCAGGCCGAAGCCCTCCTTCAACGACTTCTGGAGCACCAGGTCGGCGGCGCGCTGGAGCGCGTTGATCGTCCGGTTGGCGTCGGACGGCAGCAGCAGCACCTTGACGTCCGGGTCCTCGCTCGCGGCCTCCTGGACCTCGTGGAGGACCAGCTCGCCCTCGGGGTCGTCGCTGGCGCCGCCGCCGGCGAGCACGAGCTGGATCGACGGCACCCACCGCTTGGCCAGCCGGTAGGCGCGGATCACCCCCAGCGGGTCCTTGAAGCGGTCGAAGCGGGAGACCTGGACCAGCAGCGGCCGATCCGGGTCGAGCCCGGCGCGCTCGCGGACGGCGGCGATCTCGGCGTCCTCGAGGTCGACGTTCTTGTCGCTCAGCGGATCGATGCTCGGCGAGATGATGTACTGCGGGTGCGGAAGCATCTGGGCAAAGTCGGCGAGCGAGAAGATGCTCGCGTCGTAGCCGGCGACGTGGCCGCGCAGGTAGCGCCACACCGGCCGGTAAGGGTGGCTCGCGTCGATGTGGCAGCGCCACACCCACTTGCCGCGCCGGTTCGGGCAGTGGCCGAGGAGCGCCGCCGGCTGCGGGTCGTGGATGAACACGAAGTCCGCCTCCTCGAGCACGCCGCGCAGCCGTTCGGCGTTCTCGGCGTTGGTCCGCTCGTAGGCGGCGATCTGTGCTGCGGGAATGTCGACCTGGTTGCCCTGCAGCGCGTTGTGCATCCCCTTGGTGCACTGGAAGAACTCGCCGGCGCCGGTGATCACCTCCCACTCGACGTCGAGGCCCAGCTCCTCGGAGAGCGGCACCAGCTTGGCGAGGATCTCGGCCACGCCGCCGCCGAGCCGGGTCGAGTTGATGTGGACCACCCGGGTGCCCCGCAACGGTTCGGCGAGCTGGCGGAGCTGATCGACGACGTCGGGACCGGCGATCGCGGCGTAGCGGTCGAGCAGGGTGTCGGCGGCCACGGTCGCGGCGGGAGGCGCGGGCGGGGCGGCAGCGGGCGGGGCCGGCATGTCAGGCGTCCTCCCCGTCGACGTGGCGCCGGAACAGCCGCGCCACCTCGTCGCGCAGCTCGACCAGGGAGACGAAATAGGGGTCCAGCTCGGCGAGCGCCCGGCGCAGACCGTCGAACCGGGGGCCGAACGCCGCCAGCCAGCTCCTCAGGTCGTCGCTGCCCTCGGGCGAGCGCCGGCGGGCGTCGATGAAGTGGTAGAAGAGGCTGCTCGGCGAGAGCTGCGGGATCCGCTCCGCCATCTCCTCCGGCGTGCGGCAGCGGACCCGGGTGTCGAAGACCACGATCTGCGAGCGGATGAAGTGGAAGCGCTGCGTGGCGCGCACCCACGGCAGGGCCTCGCTCTCGTCGAGCCGATCCTCGATGATCTCCACCAGGTCGCGCCGCAGGTCGTCGAGGTCGGCGCTGGTCGTCGGGTCGACCATCGCCAGCCGCTCGGCGAGCTTGCGGTCGTGGAGGCCGTGGCGGGCCCAGCCGGCGAAGTCGTTGTGGTACTCGCGCTCGCCGAACCGCGCCCCGAGCAGCCCGCCCCAGACGTGATGGAAGACGCTCGCCCGGTCGATCCGGACCAGCGTGTCGCGCAGCTCCTTGAGCGTCTCCGCCCGCTCGCCCGTGGCGATCGCGATCAGCGCGCAGTCACGGACGGCGAACTCGGTCGTGGGTTTCTGTTCGGGCATCGAAGCCGATCCTCCCCCGCGGGAGCGTTGCAAACCTCGTGCGTGGCCCACGGCGGCCAGGTCCCGGAGGGTACCACCCGGCCGCGCGGACACCGCCGGAGGTTAGAATGCCCGCCCATGGCCGAGAACCCGGACGATCCGCGACAGGCCCTCGCCTTCGCGCTCGAGCGCTATCCCGAGCGGGTGGAGACGGTGCCGGTGGGGACCTTGCTGCTAGAGAGCGCGCGGCAGAACCCGAAGCGGCCCGCCTACCTCAAGCTGGCGGTGCCGGACGAGGTGGTCAAGAGCGTGCGCGGCGGCGCCGGGGGGGACCTGGTGCTGCTGGTGCGGATCCCGAAGGAGATCCGCGAGCGCCAGGAGAGCCGGATCATCCTCCCCGGGGAGGTGCGCTGATGGCCGCCACCGTCACCTGCAGCCGCTGCGGGCGCGAGGCCGCCGCCCTCGACCGGCCGCCGCTGCCCGGCGCGCTCGGGCGCGAGATCCAGGAGCGGGTGTGCGCCGACTGCTGGACCGAATGGCGGGGCATGGAGGTGATGGTGATCAACGAGCTGCGGCTCAACTTCATGGACGCGGGGGCGCAGCAGGTGCTCGAAGACCACATGCGCCAGTTCTTCGGCCTCGGCGGCGGCGCTGCCGCGCCCTGAGCCTCACCCGACCTCCAGACCGGCTCGACGCGTGACTCCCGAGTCCTCCGGCAGGCCGCCGACGCCCGGGGGCGGCACGGACCGCGAGCGGCGCCCCGGCGGCGCGGCGCCGGCCGCCGACGCCGCCGAGCGCCTCGCCACCCCCGACGACGCCGACGACGCCACCCCGCCGCTGCGCTGGGCGTTCGTGCGCTTCCTGCTGCTGGTCGTCGTGGTGGCGGCGGCGTTCGCGGCGGTCCGCTGGACGCCGCTCGGCGGCTACCTCGAGCGGCAGGAGCTGGCCGGCCTGCTCGTGCGGCTGCGCGCGGCGTGGTGGGCGCCGGCGGCGTTCGTCGGGATCTACGTCGTGCTCTGCCCGCTCGGGCTGCCGGTCTCGCCGCTGGTGTTCGCCGGCGGCGCGGTGTTCGGGGCCGCCTGGGGGGCGCTGTGGAACGGGCTCGGCACCTTCCTCGGCGCCGCCGTCACGTACGGCTTCGCGCGTGGACTGGGCCGGGAGTTCGTCGCCCGCCTGGCGCGCGGCGGCCGGCTGCGGCGGACCGAGCGCCGGCTGGCGCGCGCCGACTTCTGGTCGCTGGTCGCGGTGCGCTTCGTGCCACTGCCGTTTCCGCTGGTCAACTTCGCCGCCGCGCTCGCCGGCGTGCCCGCCGGCCGCTTCCTCGCCTCGACGGCGGTCGGGCTGACGCCCTCGGTGATCGTCTATACCGTCCTCGCCACGGCGCTGATGCGCGCCGCCAGCGGCGGCGGGGGCGGCGCCGTCGCGGCCGCCGCCGGGACCGCCATCGCGCTGCTGTTCCTGCTCACCTTCCTGCCCCGCTGGTGGCTCGCTCGCAGGCGCCGGCGACGCTACCGCGACCTGGTGGCGGCGCGGCGGGAGCGGGGCGGCGGACCGGGCGGCTAGCGCGCCAGCGCCGCGTCGACCTCGGCGGCGTCGATCAGCAGTGCGCCATCGGCGCCGGAGGGGGCGCTCGCGGGGTCGAACTCGTAGTCGCGCACCACCCGGCGGAAGACGTCGCGCAGAGCGCGGGCGCCGAGCCGCGGCTGGCGGGCGGCGGCCTCGGCGATCCGGCGCACCGCGGCGGGCGAGAGCGCGAGGTGGATGCCGCGGCCGGCGAAGTAGGCGCGGCTCTGGGCGTAGCCGGACTCCGGCGTGCGCAGGAAGATCTGCACCAGCTCCTCGGCGGTGAGGTCGTCGAGCAGCACGACGGCATCGAAGCGCGAGAGGAACTGCGGCGTCATCCCGTAGTCGAAGAGGTCCTCGTTGCGCAGCCAGTCGCGCAGCGCGAAGGTGTGCTCCTCGCGCACGCCGCCGGCCTCGACCCGGGTCACCGGCTTGAGCGCGCCGCGGTCGCGGCCGATCGTCACCCGGTCGTAGACGGCGTCGTAGAGCCCCTCGAAGGCGCCGGCGGCGACGAACAGGATCCCCGACGAGTCGATCCGCACCGTCCCGCCGCCCGCCCACTCCGGCAGCGCGAACGGCACCGCCTCGTTCTCGATCAGCGTCAGCAGCGCCTCCTGGGCGCGGATGCCGGCGACGTGCGGCCGGTCGCCGACCCGGGCACGGATCTTGTCGACCTCGTCGACGAAGACGATGCCGCGGGCGACGCGCGCGAGGAGATCGTCGCGCGCCGCGCCAGCGCCCGCGGCCTCGCGCGCCTGCTCGAGCAGCCGCCCGAGCACCGCCTCGCCGGGCCGGCCGCGCTCGGCCTCGCGCGCCAGCACGTTGGCGTGCAGCCGCACCAGCGTCGAGCGCGCCGCGAGCGCCGGCTCGTCCGCCAGGTAGCCCTCGACCGCCCGCATTAGCGTGGTCTTGCCGGTCCCCGAGGAGCCGATCATCAGGATGTTGCCGGTCGACACGCCGGCGAGGTGCTTGGCCAGCGCCACCGCCATCTCCCGCACCGCGGCCGGCTGCCCGATCACCCGTGAGCCGAGGGCGCGGGCGATCTCGACTGGGGTGGGGACGGAGGCGGCGGCCGGGGCCCGAGCGGGCGGAGCGCTCGCGGGCGCGGCGGCCGGCTCGGGCGAGCGGGGGGCGGGATCGGGCATGACAGGAGGATTGTAGCGGGCCGGGAGAACGACCGGGTGCCGGAGCCTCGGATCCTCGACCGCGGCCTGCGCGCAGATTCGATTCAGGCCGCGATTCGCAGGGAACTTCGCCGAGGAGACCGCATGGTAGCCTCTCGTTGATGATCGCTGATCTCGAGCCGCCGTTCGTGCTGATCAAGCCGGCCGTCTCGGAGGAGGAGTTCTACGCCCTCGAGGGTCAAGACGGCAACTGGGAGTTCCTCGACGGGAGGCTGGTCATGTCCCCAGCGTCGAATCGCCACGAGGACCTGATCAGCTTCCTCGGCACCTTGGTCCGCTACTACCTCGACAAGCGCGGCGGCGGCGTCACCCGCGGTTCGCACTATGCGATGCGCCTGGATGCGCGCTGGTCGCCCGAGCCCGACCTTCTGGTCATCCGACCAGAGAACCTCGGGCGGATGAAGCACCAGCGCTTGGAAGGCCCGGCGGACTTCGTCATCGAGATCGCCTCGGCCGGCGACCCGCGTTTCGAGGAGCGCGAGAAGCTCCCCCGCTATCGCCAGGCCCAGATCCCCGAGATCTGGCTGATCGACCCATTCGACGAAACCGTCCGCGTCGAGATCCTCACCGCCGCCGGCTACGAGATCACGTCCCTGCACGAAGGCCGACTCGCCTCGACGACTGTCCCCGACTTCTGGATCGATGTCGGCTGGCTGTGGCGCGAGCCGCTGCCCTCGACCGCCGACTGCCTGGAAGCGATCACGGGCTGAAAGACGCTGCCGGGGGCTCTTTCGTCGATGATCATCGACCTCGAACCGCCCTACCTGCTGATCAAGCCCGCCGTCTCGGAGGAGAAGTTCTACGCCCTCGAAGGCGAGGACTGCGATTGGGAGTTCCTGGACGGAAGGCTGGTCATGTCCCCGGTATCGAACCGGCACGAGGACCTGTTCCGTTTCCTGTTGATCGTCCTCGGCGGCTTCCTCGACGAGCGCGGCGGGGGTGCGGTGCGGGGATCGCGCTACCCGATGCGCCTCGACGAGCGGTGGTCTCCGGAACCGGACGTGATGGTCGTGCGCGAGGAGAACCTGGGCCGGATGGGACCGCAGCGTCTGGAGGGACCGGCGGACCTGGTGGTCGAGATCATCTCGGCCGGCGAACTCCGCTTCGAGGAGCGCGAGAAGCTCCCTCGCTACCGGGAGGCGCGAATCCCCGAGGTTTGGCTGATCGACCCCTACGCCGAGAGCGTCCGCGTCGAGACCCTCACCAGCGACGGCTACCAGGTCACGACCCTGCGCGATGGGAAACTCGACTCGACCGTGGTCCCCGGCTTCTGGATCGAGGTCGACTGGCTGTGGCGGGAGCCGCTGCCGTCGACCCTGGCCTGCCTGCGCCAGATCCTGGCCTGAGTGTGCCGGCGGCACCGGCGCCGCTACCGGGCCGGCTCTTCGGCGGGCGCGGCGAGCAATTCCAGGAGGTGCCGGACGAGGGCTGAGTCCTTCTCGTCGAGGCCGGCGGTCAGCGCGTCGCCGTCGCGCTCGCCGGCCCAGATGCGGTGGACGGCGCCGGTCAGGTGCCGGCCGTTCTCCTCCAACTCGGCGAGGACCGCGTCGATCCGCGTCCGGGGCTCTTCATCGCCGCGGGCGACCCGGGCGAGATCACGCAGCAGCGGCTCGAATCGGCGCACGACCTCGTCGAGATCCGGTCCCTGCCACTCAAACCCCGCCCCGGCCAGGAGCGCGAGCGCCTCCTGCCGACTCTCCGGCGGCAGCGCGTCCAGGGCAGCCCTGGTACGGCCGGCATCGTGGGCCTCGAACGCCTCGGCCAGCTCTGTGGAGAGCCCGGACAGGAGTTCGCGAAGGACTTCCGACCTCGTGCGCTCGTGCTGTAGGAGCGCCCTTGCCTCCGCGACCTCTTCCCAGACCGCGGCGATCGCGGAGTCGCCGTCGGGGGCGCGGTGCGGCAGGGCCTCGAACAGCGCCCGGAAGCGAACCCCCTCGATCCTCTCCACACGGGCGGCGATCTCCTCGAAAGCCAGTGGGTCCACCGGGAGAGCGGAGAGCACGAGATTGCGGCGGCTCCTGGTGACGGCTCCCGAGCCGGTCTGGAATCTGATGACGGCCGCGGCGAGGTGGTGGCTCACGACCTCCTCTGCGGATGAACCGGTGCGCTGGGCGCAGACGGCGAACTTGTCATGAGTACGCGCGCAGTCCTCGGGTTCGGCACCGAGGTAGAGGTAGCGGAGTGCCAGACGGCCGAACGCCAGCGCCTCGTCTGGACTGCCCTCCGCGGCGGCGAGATCGGCAAGCGCGGAAAGGGTCTTGCCCAGCGACCCTCGGTCACCTGAGGCCTCCTCCACCCGGCGGCAAGCCTCCAGAAGCTTCCGCGCCTCGGGGAATCGGCCCAGCTCGATCAGCGGCCCATGGTCGTTGAACCGAGCGCGAACGACCTCGACTTCGCCGGCGCCGCGCGAGAGCATCGAGGCTACACACTCAGCGTTGAAGCGGAGAGCGTCCTGCCAACGGCCAAGTCTGAGGACCGCGCAGTGTCCGGTACCGAGGAGCCCCTCACGGACATTCCAGGGGCTTGCGGGGTCGTCCGGACCGATCTCGGCAGGCAGGCGCACCATCTCCGCCCGCAGGCGCTCTACCTCGTCGAGCACCTCGCTGTATCTTCCGAGCTCGTTCAGGATCTGGAGTCGCTGGACCTCATCGAGAAGCCGGCTCCACGGTCCGAGGGCCACCCGACGGCTCAAGTCAAACTTCCGGTCGACGGCGTCCAAAGCCTCCAGCAACCGCCCGGTTCTCCCCAAGAGGTTCACCAGGTCACCGGCCGCCACCGAAGCGATTCGAAACTCGCCCAGCCTCGCCGCCTCAGCGATCACCTCTCGCATCAGGGCTTCGGCCTCCCGAAACCGGCCACCCTTCAGGAGCCCTCTCGCGAGAGTTCCCTTGTGCTTCAGCTCCCCCGCCGTGCCGGTGGAAGCCTCGGCGAGGGCGCCGAGGGCGGGGAGCACCCTCGCCACGGTCGAGGGCAAACGATCGCGGCGGAGGACCTCCTCGAGTACGGCTCTGGCCTCCTCCCACCGCCCGGCGCGCAGCAGGTAGGGCGCCGCCCGGAGCCCGGCCAGGACCACGCCGCCGCCGGCGCCTTCCATCTCTCGCCGGATCGCCCCGGCCCCGACCGCCACCCAGAAGTCACCCAGCTCTCGGTCCACCGCGGCGGCGACACCCTCCCCGGTGCCCGTTCGCCCCCGGGCGGCGACCACCGGATGGAGGCGGAAGCGGCGGAGCGCAGCGGGCGCCCCCTCCGCCGCAGGCTCGGAAGGCGGCCCGGCCTGCACGCCGGCCGGGGGCGCCGCCGCAGCGGCCGAGACCCGCTCGGACTCCACCAGCCCGGCGGAGGTGAGGCGATCGACGACCGGGGCCGGTTCGCTCTCGGCCGCGGCGCCAGGGGCGGCCCTCCGTTCCTCGCTCAGGCGAGTGAGGATGCGTCCCCAGTTGGCGGCGAGCACCCCCGAGTCGCGGTCCTCCTCCTCCAGGCACGAGAGCACCTCGAACAGCAGGCGAGCCGCTGGCGGCAGTCCGGCCACGACCTGGTCCGTCCACGCCTCGAGGACGGCGACGAACTCTTCCGGGCCGCGGCCGGTCTCCTCCTCCTGGAAGAAGGCCCGCCGCTCCTCTAGCGCCGCGCCGGCGGCCCGGGCCTCGTCGCTATCGAGCTGGCGCGCGAGCGCCTCCGGGTCCTCCGCCGCCAGGCCGGCGGCGAGCTCGAGGAGCTTCGGGTGCCCCTGGGCCATCGCCAGAACGCGCTGGAGGGTGCTACGCCCCTCCTGCGTGGCGAAGAGCACGGCCAGCCCCGGCAGCTCGCGCGCCAGGAGCACGCTCTCGGGGAAGCTCAACGCGTGGATCGCCTCGGGGTGGAGGGCCGGGTGGTCATCGAGGTCGGCGGGCGGGCGGCGCGAGGTGAGGACCACCCGGGAGAGCCCACGGTGGTCGAGCAGGGTCTTCACCAGCTCGCCCCAGCGCGGGTCGCGCCAGCGGTTGTCGGCGTCGAGCAGGCTTTCGAGGTTGTCGAGAACGATCAGCACCGACTCCCGTCCGAGCAGGCCTCGCAGGCCGTACCGTGCCCGGGCGGCGTCCTCCTCGGGGCCGTCGAGCAGGCCCACCAGCTTGAGGTCGGGAAGCTGGGTCTCGAGTGCCAGCGCGCAGGCGGTCAGGGCGCCCGCGATGTCGGCCCTAACACCGCTGGCGCTGCCTGCGGCGCTGCCGCGCGCCTCTTCGTCGGGCGCCTTCCACCACGCCCAGCCGGTGAACCTGCCGCGCTCGTGGCAGTAGGCCAGCTCCAGCGCGCACGCCGACTTGCCGCCACCGGGCATGCCGTGGAGGAGGACACCTCGGTGGTCGCTCTCCGGCGCGAGCGCGCGGTGGGCGCGGAGCATCGGCGGCAGGCGGCCGACGAAGCGCTCGGGTGGGGGCGGAAAACCGTGGAGGCCGGCTTGGGGCGCGGCGAAGGAGACCGGACCACGCGGGGGCGGTCTCAGGCTCAGCGCGGCGGCCCGGCGGCCGAAGAGGACCGGGGTGAACGGCGACAGCGGAGGGGCCGCCGTCGAGCCGCCGTCGCGCAGGGCGTCGGTGACCGCGAGCTGGAGCGCCGCGGGGAGGCTCTTCCCCGTGCTGAGCAGGAGGCCATAGAGCCCGAGCGCGGTCTCGCGGGCGAAGGTGTCGCCGACGCTGTAGCGCATCGCGACAACGGCGCAGTCGAGGGTGGCGGCCAGGCGCTGGCCGAGGGCGGGCAGGCGGGTCGCGGCGGCCTCCGCCTCGGGCTGCCGCGCGGGGTCCTCGGGGTCCCTGGGCTCGAGCCCAATCCGGCGCCGCGCCGCGGCCACGCCGATGGCACCCGAGAGGCACGACGACAAAGTGAGCAGCTTGAGCCGGTCGGAGGCGAGTCCGACGAGCACCGCGAGCTCGTCGGCCTTGATCGCAGCCGGCTCGCCCCGCTCGTCTTCGAGTGCGAACTCCCCTTCGAGGCCGTGTCCGGAAAGATGGATCAGGTCCCAGCCGTCGCCGTCGCGCAGGGCGCCTTCGAGCGTCTGCCGAGTGGCGCCGTGCTGGAGCACGCGCAGCTCGACCGCGAGGCCTTGCGCTTGCGCCAGCCGCTCCACCAGCGTCTCCAGCTCCCTGCGCTCGCGCCGGAGGTTGAGCGGGTGCTCGCCGTGCGGCAGGCTGAACACGGCGAGCACCCGCAGCGCACTCTCGACCGGTCGCGTGTCCTCCGCGGCCGGCGGCCCGCCGTCTTCCAGCTCGTAGACCAACCGGGACACCAGCGCGCGCGAGCGGCGCGCCGGGTTCGCCCAGGTGTGCCAGCTCCAGCGGGTAGGAGACCAGCGGCAGCGCGGCGGGCGGCAGGACGACGCGGACGACCGTCGCGGCGCCCCGGTTCCACCGCGCCAGCTCCGCCGCCACCGGGCCGAAGGCCGCCTTGCCGAGCCACTCGCCGAGCTCGGCCAGATCCCGCTCGACCGGGAACGCACCGCGGCGGCGCTCGAGGTAGGCCGGGAGATCGCGCAGCGCTTCGAGCCACCGCGGCTCGGCCTCCAGCCGCGCCTCGCAGTCGGCCAGGAGGCGTCCCTCGCCGTCGCTCAGCCGCCAGTCCCACGAGCCGTCGCTCTCGAAGCGTGTGACCCGCAGCTCCAGAGGCGCCTTCAACTTGGACTCCCTCCCTCGACCGCCGCGCCGCCGGGTCCCCGTAGCCCACCGGGCACCGCCGGGCACTGAAACGAGCGAATCTTCAACTGCCGCAGGATACCAGCGCCGCGAGGGCCATGGCGTGTTAGCCTGTTGCCTCGATGACCGCCGAACCTGCCGCTTCCCGTCGCGTCTCCGCCGCGGAGTACCTCGCCCGCGAGCGCACCGCCGAGACGAAGAGCGAGTACTACGCAGGCGAGCTGTTCGCGATGACTGGCGCGAGCCTGCGGCACGGCCTGGTCGTGGCCAACCTGATGCACGTACTCACCACCCAACTCCGCAACCGCGACTGCTATGTGGTCGCCAACGACATGCGCGTGCGGGTACCGGAGACCGATTCGTACGTCTACCCGGATGTCGTAGCGATCTGCGGCGAGCCGCAACTCGAGGATGCGGAACTGGACACGCTGCTCAATCCGACGCTGGTCGTCGAGGTGCTCTCGCCGTCGACGGCGGATTTCGTCCGCGGCGGCAAGCTCGAGCACTACCGGACGATCCAGTCGCTCGCCGAAGTCCTGATCCTCGCCCAGGACCGTGCGCATGCGGAGCACTGGGTACGCCAGCCGGAAGGGCACTGGCAGTTCAAGGAGACGGGCATGGCCGACGCCGTGCTGCGGCTCGAGTCGATCGGCTGCGAGCTGAAGCTCGCCGATGTCTACTATCGGGTGCTCGACGGCTGAACCACCAGCAGGAGCGTAGGCGCTCTCCCGGCCGCTCGAACCCACGTCGTCGCCGGCACAGCCTCTCCTTAGCCTCTCCTCCCCTTGCCGATCCGCCGCCGGTCCTTTAGATTCACGATCGGCTATGAAGAAACACACCCTCTCCCCGCTCGCCGCCGCCCTCGCCACCGCCGCCCTCGCCCTCATCGCCGCCCCCGCGGCCGCGGCGCAGCAGCGCTCGGGTGGCGAGCAGCCGCCGGACCGCGCCGCCGCGCTCGCCAAGGCGCAGGAGCTGGTCGACGCGGAGCGCCCGGAGGAGGCGCTGGAGCTGCTCGAGCCGGCGCTGCGGCGCCGCCCCGACGATTCGCAGGCGCTGCTGCTGCGCTCGACGGCGCGTTTCATGCTCGGGGAGATGGAGGGCGGGCGGGAGGATCTCGACCGCTCGCTGCAGCTTGATCCCAATCAGCGCCGGGCCTGGCTCAACCGCGCGGCGCTGGATCTGGCGGGCAGGGACTACGCCGCCGCCCTCGAGGCGTTCCGGCGCGCCGAGGCGCTCGATCCGCGGGCGCCCGACAACGACCTCAACATCGGCGCCGTGCTGCTGCTCCAGGGCGAGCTGCGGCAGGCCAGCGAGCGCTTCGCCGAGTACCTCGACGCCAACCCGCGCTCGGCCGAGGCGTTCTACCTGGTCGCCACCAACTACGCGGTCGCCGGCTACGAGGCGCTGGCGATCGAGCACCTGCGGCGGGCGGTCGACCTCGACGAGCTGGCCCGCCTCCGCGCGCGCACCGACCCCAACTTCGCCGACCTCGAGGGCAACCCGCGCTTCACCTCGCTGCTCAACGTCGACACCTACCGCCCGCCCGAGGGCGCCTACACCGCCTCGCAGACCTTCAACGTCCCCTACGACCCGGAGGCCGGGGCGCTGCTCGACGCGGTGGTCTACACGCTCCAGCTCGCCGGCCGCCCGTTCGACCCCCGGGTCGAGGTCACTGACGCCTGGGCGGTGGTGCGCGGCGACCTGCGGGTCAAGATCTCCAACACCCTCGGCAGCAGGGGGCTGGTGCAGGTCTCCGCCCCCGCCGAGGCGTTCACCCCCGCCGAGTGGCGGGCGCGCACCGAGGAGCTGTTCCGCGGCATCCAGATCCGCCTGGTCACCCGCCAGCGGCCGGGCGCCGCCGACTCCGGCGCGAGCCTCCGCCCAGCTCGAACCGACCCGCGCACTTGACGCCGCATCACGGGAGGCGTACTCTTCCGAGGTACGTAAAGGCGTGGAGGTCCGACCCGTGGGCGCTCCTCCCAGGCAGCCCTGAGCCAGCGCAGCACGAGCAGTCCCATGGGTCGACGCCGACACCCGCGCGTAGCGAAGAGCAGGCGCGAGCAACGCCCCTGAAGTCCAGAGAGCGAGCGCCGGTGCCGGGGAGCAGCGCCCACGGGACGGACCGGCCCTCCATCCACCGAGAGCGAGCGCCGGTGCCGGGGAGCAGCGCCCACGGGACGGACCGGCCCCCGGGGTAACGCACGACCGTGACCGAGATCAACGTCAAGGAGGCGCGCCAGAGCTTCCGTGCGGTGCTCGACCGGGTCGCCGCCGGCGAGGAGGTGGTGCTGCTCCGCCACGGCCGGCCGGTGGCGCGGCTGGTGCCGCCGGAGCCGGCGGCCGAGCGGCTCCCCTCGATGATCCGCCTGCGCGCCTCGGTGCGAATCGCCGGCCGGCCGCTGTCGGCCGAGATCACCGGCGCCGAGGTCGCCCGCGGCGAGGGCGGCCGCACCGATCAGCTCCCGCTCTTCTAAGCAAGCCCGAGGAGATCGACGATGGAGCTCTATCTCGACACCGGCGTCCTCGCCGCCTACTACGCCCCCGAACCCGCGAGCGCCGAGGCCGAGGGGCTGGTGCGGGCGACGCCGCACCCGGCGATCTCCGACCTCTCGGAGGTCGAGCTGTTCGCCGCGATCACCCGCAAGGTGCGGCGCGCCGAGCTGGCGCTGACCGACGCCCGGCGCATCCGCGCGGCCTTTCTCGCCCACCTCGACGCCGCGCTCTACGCCCGCGTGCCGCTCGGCCGCGAGCACTACCTGCTGGCGCGCGACTGGGCCGGGCGCGAGTCGGTCGGGGTCGGCCCGCGAGGAGCGCTGCACCTCGCCGCGGCGGCGCTCTCGGGCCGGACGCTGGCGACCCTCGACCCGGCGCTCGCCGCCGCCGCCGCCGAGCTGGGGGTCGAGGCGCTGCCGGTCGAGGTCGAGGACGGCGAGGCGGCCTCGGTGCACGAGCCGCCGTCGGTCTACGGCGGCGACGGCGGCCACACGAGGCGGGCCGATCGCGCCGAGCCGGCCGACCGGACCGACGCGGCCGACCGGGCGGCGCGAGCGGCCCGGGCCGAAGACGGCGAGGAGGCGGCGCGATGAAGATCGTCGAGGGGACTCCCTGTCTGGTCACCGGCGCCTCCTCCGGCATCGGGCGCGCGATCGCGCTGGCGCTCGGGCGCCGGCGCTGCCGGGTGGCGCTGGTGGCGCGCTCGGAGGGGGCGCTCGCCGAGCTGGCGGCGGAGATCGACGCCGCCGGCGGCGAGGGGCTGCCGCTGCCCGCCGACGTCACCGTCGAGGACCAGGTCGGCGCCGCGGTCGACGCCGCCGCCGAGCGCTTCGGCGGCCTCGAGCTGGTGGTCGCCAACGCCGGGGTCGGCCGCTACGCCCGGGTCGAGGAGCAGCCGGCCGAGCACGTCGAGGCGACGATCGGCACCAACTACGTCGGCCTCACCCGCACCGCCCGCCACGCCCTCCCCCACCTGCTGGCCGCCGCGCCGTCGCACCTGGTCGGGGTCGCCTCCTCGGCCGGGATCATCCCCCACCGCACCGCGTCGGCCTACTGCGCCTCGAAGGCGGCGTCGATCGCCTACCTGTCGGCGCTGCGAATCGAGGTCAAGGGACGCGGAGTCGGCGTCACCTGGGTCTGCCCGGGCGTGGTGACCACGCCGTTCATCGAGCGCGCCGACCTCGACCCGAAGCGCGACCTGCCGCGGCTGAACAACCTGACGGTGCGGACGCTCGAGGTCGACGAGGTGGCGCGCAAGACCGTGCGCGCGGTCGAGCGCGACCGGCGCGAGGTGGTGATGCCGGCGATGATGCGCTTCTGGGTGGTCGTCCGCCGCCTCGCCCCCAGCCTCGGCGACTGGGTCCAGCGGGTCACCGGCTGAACCGCCTGCGGTTCAGCGGCGGACTCACCGTCGGCCCGCCCCGGGCTCCAGCGCTCAGCACCTCGTAGTATGCTCAACCCTCAACTCCTATCAGAACGGGAGCCCGAGACCGTGCCCGGCAGTGCAGAAACGATGGCTCAGGAAGCGCCGGCCGAGCCGCTGGCGCGGCGCGACCGGGCGGTGCTGTGGCTGCTGGCGGCGGCGATCCCGCTGGTCCACTGGCGGCTGCTGCCGAGCGTCGGCGCCGCCGACCTCGCGCTCGCGGTCGCCGTTGTGGTCTGGGCCCGCCGCACCGACCTGCGCCGCCTGCCGGCGGTCTCGGCGGTCTGCCTGGCGAGCGTCGGCGCGCTCTGGCTGTGGGCGCTGATCGGCGGCGTCTGGCGCGCGTTCGGCTCGCCGCTGCCGTTCTCGCTGCCGGAGTTCTCGCGCTCCTTCCTCAAGCTCAGCTTCTACCTGGTGGTGGCGACGGTGGTCAGCGCCGGGCTCGCGCGGATCGACAGCCGCGAGGTGCGCCGGGCGGTCGCCGCCGTCCTCACCGCCCACGCGGCGCTCGCGCTGCTGCTCTACGCGGCGATGGCGGTCGACCCCGAGGCCCGCGAGGCGCTCGGGGCCGATCGGCCGGCGATCGACCACTACTACCACCTGCGCTGGTTCGGCGACTCCTCGCCGGACGCGGTCGAGAGCCTCGCCTTCCCGCGCGCCCGCGGGCTGCTGCGCGAGCCCGCCCGGCTCGGGATCCTCCACAGCCTCGGCCTCGGCCTGCTGCTGCTCGGGCCGCGCCGGCCGCCGCGCCTGGGGTGGAGCCACCTGCTGATCGCCGCCTCGGTGGTGCTCTCGTTCTCGCTCTCCGGCTACGCGCTGCTGGCGGCGGTTTCGGGATTGACCGCCTGGCGCTGGCGGCGGGACCTCGCGGAGCTCCTGCCGCCGCGCCGGCGCCTGGCGGCGATGCTGGTGGCGGCGGCGGCGCTGCTCGTGGTGCCGCCGGTCGGGCCGACGCTCTACCACGCGATCGGCGAGCGCGCGGCCGGGCTGCTGACCGGGCGGTTCGACGCCTCGACCAAAGCGCGCCTCGAGCTGGGCCTCCGAGCCGGCGTCGCGATCACCGCCCAGGCACCGGTGATCGGCGCCGGCCTCGGCAACTTCGACGTCGCGCTCGAGGCGCTGCGCGACCGCCTGCCCCGGCCCGCCCTGATCCCGCCCGGCAGCCAGGGATGGAACGTCCTCGCCTACCTGGCGGCGACCACCGGCATCCCGGGGCTTCTGTTGTTCGTGGCGGCGGTCTCGGCGCTGTTCCACCAGCGTCCCGGCCTCGCCTGCGTCTTCATCCTGTCGCTGTTCGCCTGGGTCGGCTTCCTCACCGCGCCGTTCTGGATCTTCCTCAGCCTCTACCTGACCGCCGGAGCGGCGCGGGAGGCGCCGTCCCGGCAGCCGCCCCGGCCTGACGCCGTCGGGGCGCGGGCGCCCTCTCCGCCGGGCCTCCTTGACCCGTTCACCGCGCGGGCGTCGCGCGGCTGACCGCGGGGCAGGGCGTCGCTCCGGGTTTGCCGGACCGGTCGGCACCCGCGAGGCCGGGCCCCGTCGCCGAGCCGGACCGGGGCCGGTCGTGGCACCCGCCTTGCTGCCGAGGAGCCGTGATGACCCTCCCCGACTGCTCTCCCTCGCCGACCGGTGAACGGTCTCGAGCCCTGGCCCGAACTCTCGCCGCGGCGGCCGTCGGCCTCGCGGCGCTGGTCTGCGGGCGCCCCGCCGCGGCGCAGGACGAGGCCCGCGAGGGCGGCTTCGCCGGCCGCGAGCGGGTCACCGCCGTCGACTTGGTGATCGAGGCCACGAGCGCGCCGTCGCCGGCCGGACTGGAGGTCGCCGAGGACGGCCAGCCGCGCCAGGTGGTGTCGGTCGAGCGGGCAGGGGAGGCCGAGCCGTGGCGACTGGTCGTCTGGTTCGAGCTGCCGCTGGCCGAGCCCGAGGGGGTACGCTGGGCCGCCGACGCTCTGGCCGAGCGGGCCGCCGAGCTGGTCGAGCTGGGCGCCGTCGAGGTGGTGGTCGCCGACCCCGAGCCGAGGACGGTGCTGCCACCGGCGCGAGACGCCGAGGCGCTGGCCCGCACCCTGGCCGCGATCGCCCAGGACGCCCGCGCCGGCGACGAGTTGGCACGCCTGCGCCGGGCGGTGGCCCGCGAGCTGGCCGACGCGGCGCCCGGTGACGCCGAGGCGGCCGAGCTGGCGCGCACCGCCGCCCGCGAGGAGGAGCGCTTCGTCGCCGAGCGCGCCGACGCCCTGCTGGTACGGCTGGTCGACACTGCGGCCGAGCCGGGGGTCGGCAGCCGCCGGGCGCTGCTGCTCGTCACTTCGGGCTGGGACCTCGACCCGGCAGCGTTCTACCGCGCGCGGCTCGACGGCGGCGAGCAGGGGGAGGGCCGCGAGCCGGCCGGCGGCCGGCGGGTGCGGCGGGCTCGGGGGCCGGATGCGCCCGATTCGGCCGCCGGGGCTGCTCCGCCGGAGGGCGTCGCCCAAGCCGGCGCGGACGGCTGGCCGGAGGGCACCGGCGCGGCGACCGAGGCGCTCGCCCGCACCCTCGCGGCCTACGGCTGGGTGACGCTGGCGCTGGTCCCGCCGGTGCCGGTCGAGCCGGAATGGCACCTGCGCCGCCGCGCCGAGGTGTTCATCGACCAGAGCCACCGTCCCAAGGCCGGCGAGGCCTTCCTCGAGCTGGCCCGGGCGCTCGCCGCCCAGGGCGAGATGGAACGCGCGGTCGACACCTACCGCGACGCCATCCACGCCTTCTACGATCACCCGGCGTCGGCTCCGCGCCAGGCGGTCGCCGAGGCCGAACTGGGCGACCTGCTGGCGCGCATGGAGCGCCCCGCCGAGGCCGAGCGCTGGTGGCGCCGGGCGCTCGCGCGCGATCCGTCGCTCGCCGCCGGCTACCCGGGCGCCGCCGCCGCGCTCGCCGCCCCGCGCGAGCCGCTCGCAACGCTCGCCGAGGCGACCGCCGGGCGGGTCGTACGCGACGACCTCGAGCGGCCGCGGGCGCTCGAGTCGGCGCTCGCCAGCCTCGAGGACCGCGTCCGGATCACCTACCAGCGGCAAGGGGCGCCGGACGGCGGGCTCCACCCGGTGAGCGTGCGGCTCGACGACCGGGGCCGGCGGTTGCCCGCCCCGGCCTGGTCGCGCTCGGGCACCCCGGAGACCGTGGCCGCGGCGCGCCTGCACCGGCTGCTCGCGACCGGCGAGGCGGCGGGGGCTACGCTCGCGGCGAGCGCCGCGTCGGAACCCGGTGGAGCGCTGAACCTCCGCCTCGTCCCGCCCGCGCACGGCCCGCTCACCGATCCCGACCACCAGGCGGTGCTGCGGGTCAGCCTCTCCACCCTCGGACCGGACGGCGAGACCGCCATCCGCCATCGCGCCCCCGCCGCGGCGGCCCTGACCGCCGGCGAGCCCTGGGTCTACCGCTTCGCCGTCGACCTCCCGCCCGGTCATGAGCCGGCCGCGGTGCTGGTCGAGGACCTCTCGAGCGGTCTCTGGGGCGTGACGGTGGTCCCGCGCTGACCCGACGAGGCAAGGAGGTCCGGGGCGTGGGTGCTCCTCCCAGGCAGCCCTGAGCAAGCGCAGCACGAGCCGTCTCGTCCGGCGTCGGCGTTCCCCGCGCGCAGCGAAGAGCAGGCGCGAGCAACGCCCCTGCCCGCTCGAGAGCGAGCGCCGGTGCCGGGGAGGAGCGCCCACGCCCCGGACCGGTGCCCCAAGCCACGATGAGCGGCTTTGCCGCCTACGGAGGGGGCGCGGCGGCCCGCGGGTCGTAGGCGACGACGATCTCGCGGTCAACGTCGGGGACCGCGACCTCCTGCACCGCCCCGCCCGGCCAGCTGACGGTCAGCTTCTCGACCGCCTCGGCGTCGCCGAGGCCGAAGGTCAGCGGCAGCTCGGACTGCGAGAGGTAGCTCTTGGTCGGCATCACCAGGCGGGTCTGGGTGACGCCGCCGGCGGTCAGCGCGACCTCGGCGCCGATCGCGTCGCGGTTGATCCCGGCCGCCGGGTCGCCGACCAGCTTGACGCGCAGCCACCGGCGACCGAGCGCCTGGTCGTTGCGCAGCACGAGCGGCCGGCCGCCGGCCTGGGTCAGCACCGCGTCGAGGTCGCCGTCGCCGTCGACGTCGGCGTAGGCCGAGCCGCGGCCGACGATCGGGGTCGCCAGGGCGCCGGTCGCTTCGGCCGGCACCAGCACGAACGGCTGGCGCGCCCCGCCGCCGGCGTTCCAGAAGAGCTGGGCCGCCTGGCGGTAGCTCTGGCTGGGGTCGACCTTGGCGATCTCCTCCTCGAGGTGGCCGTTGACCTGGAGCAGGTCGAGCCGGCCGTCGAGGTCGACGTCGAACAGGAACAGCCCGAAGGTCAGGGCGGTGCGGCTGGGAGCGCCGATCCCCTCCGGGATCGACTCGTCGGCGTAGAGCCGCCGGTCGCCCTGGGAGACGAAGACCGAGGTCATCTCGTTGGCGAAGTTGCCGACCAGAAACGCCAGATCGCCGTCGTTGCGCAGGGTGCCGGAGTCGATGCCCATCGAGCCGGTGGCGCTGCCGACCCGGTCGTAGGCCAGCCCCCAGGCTGCACCGACCTCCTCGAAGCGGCCGCCACCGAGGTTGTGGTAGAGGAACTTGCCGACCGTGTCGTTGGCGAGCAGGAAGTCGAGGAGCCCGTCGCCGTCGGCGTCGCGCGGCGCCACCGCCAGCCCTTTCGCCGCCGGCCGGCCGGTGACCGGGTTGTCGATCTCGACCCCGGCCTCCGCCGAGACGTCGGTGAAGCGGCCGCCGCCGTCGTTGCGGTAGAGGTAGGGATAGGTGCCCTCGTAGTTGTTGGG
>Ga0302046_10001683_pt1 | contig 20733 bp, 14 predicted proteins | sample RVTome_11_FD_200261 | JGI IMG/M metagenome (GOLD analysis project Ga0302046, IMG submission 200261) | Soil microbial communities from uranium-contaminated site in the Upper Colorado River Basin, Wyoming, United States - RVT147D111 (version 2) ...
TAGCCGAGCAGATGGCTGCGCCCGTCGCGGTGGGCGTGCAGCAGCCGGCCGTCGTCGAGCATGTTGTCGCGGATGAAGGTCGCGGCGCGCCGGGCCGAGTCGAGGAACCGCTCCTCGCCCAGCACCCGGTAACCGTGCGCCATGGCCGCGATCATCAAGCCGCTCCAGTCGGTCAGCGCCTTGTCGTCGAGGCCCGGATGCGTTCGCTCCTCCCGCGCCGCCAGCAGGCGGCGGCGGCAGGCGGCGAGCCGCCGCTCGAGCTCGTCGGGCTCGACGCCGAGATCGGCGAAGAGCTCGGCCGCGGGCTTGGCGAGGTTGAGGATGTTCTTGCCCTCCCAGTTGCCGGCCTCGGTCACGTCGTAGACGCTGCAGAAGGTGGCCGCGTCGCCGCCCAGCAGCGCCTCGATCTCGGCCTTCGTCCAGACGTAGAACTTGCCCTCCTCGCCCTCGCTGTCGGCGTCGAGCGTCGAGTAGAAGCCTCCCTCCGGCGACTGCATGTCGCGGGCCACCCAGTCGAGGGTCTCGGTGGCGATCCGCCGGTACTCCTCGTGGCCGGTGAGCTGCACCGCCTCGAGATAGGCGATCGCCAGCAGGGCGTTGTCGTACAGCATTTTCTCGAAGTGTGGCACCAGCCAACGATCGTCGGTCGAGTAGCGGTGGAAGCCGCCGCCGAGCTGGTCGTAGAGGCCGCCGTAGGCCATGCGATCGAGCGACAGTGTGGCCATGTGCAGCACCTCGGCGTCGCCGTGGTGGCGGACGTAGCGGAGCAGCAGGCTGATGGCCATGGGATGGGGGAACTTGGGGGCGTGCGAGAAGCCGCCGAACACCGGCTCGAAGCGCCGCCGGTAGCGGGCCACCGCGGAGTGGACGAGGTCGGAGCCGAGAAGCTCGCGGGCGGCGCCGGCCGCCGGGGCGGCTCGCGCCGCGGCTTGCAGTTGCTCGGCGATCTGCCGCGAGGCGGTCTCCAGCGGCGCCCGCTCCTGCTCGTAGGAGCGGGCGATCGCCTGCAGGACGCGCGTGAACCCGGGCATGCCCATACGGTCGTCGGGCGGGAAATAGGTGCCGCCGAAGAACGGCTTCAGCTCCGCGGTGAGGAAGACCGTCAGCGGCCAGCCGCCATGGCCGGTCATCATCTGCACCGCGGTCATGTAGATGTCGTCCAGGTCGGGCCGCTCCTCGCGATCGACCTTGATGCAGACGAAGCCGTCGTTCATGAGCGCGGCGATCTCCTCGTTCTCGAACGACTCGCGCTCCATGACGTGGCACCAGTGGCACGCCGAGTAGCCGATGCTCAGCAGGATCGGCTTGTCCTCGCGGCGCGCCCGCTCCAGCGCCTCGTTTCCCCAGGGATACCAGTCGACGGGGTTGTGGGCGTGCTGGAGCAGATAGGGGCTGGTTTCCTGCGCCAAACGGTTAGCCTGCATCTCTCATCGCCCTTCTGCGGCGGGTGCGGGGAGGCCCGCGCCTACTGGGTTGCGCTCGGCCGGCCTCCTGGGCGGCATCCTTGTTGGCGCTTCGTTGGAGGGTGCGCCGAACTCTTCCACGCGCTAGAGCTTACAGGTTGCGATTGCCGGCCGTTTTTGGGCATCGGCGAGAATGTCGGCGGAATCGTGCGGAATCGTTCGGAAATGTGCGCCGAAGTCCGTTTTCTCGTTGTGGGAGTTTGAGGGAGGCTTCGGAAGATGCTTGCACGGGTTCAAACGCTGCCGGCTCGCAGGCGTCGGACCGCGCCCACGACCGGGCGGATCCTGATCGTGGATGACGAGCCCTACATTCGCGAGATCCTCTCCCGCTGGCTGCTCGAGGAAGGCTACGAGTGTCGTCAGGCCGAGGACGCCAGCGAGGCGTTGCGGATGCTCGAGGGCGGGCGGTTCGACCTGATGATCTCCGACATCCGCATGCCGGGGCGCTCGGGCCTGGAGCTGCTCGACCTGGCCCGCAGCTTGTACCCCGATCTGGCGGTGATCATGCTCACCGCCGTGGATGACCGCGATACCGCCATCCACACGCTCGAGGCGGGCGCCTTCGGATACGTCATCAAGCCGTTCGATCGCAACGAGCTGCTGATCAACGTGGTCAACTCGCTGGAGCGCCGGCGCTTGACGCTACTGGGTCGCGACTACCAGCATCAGCTCGAGGCCGAGGTTCGCGAGCGAACCGCCCAGCTCCGCCGGCGCGAAGAAGAGGTCGCGCTGCGGCTGGTCAGCGCCGCCGAGCACCGCGACGCCGAGACTGGGGCGCACATCCGGCGGATCGGCCGCTATGCCGAGGTGATCGCCAAGGCGCGGGGCTGGGAGCCGCAGGCCGCCGAAGAGCTGCGCATGGCGGCACCGATGCACGACGTCGGCAAGATCGGGATCCCCGACCACATCCTGCTGAAGCCTGGCGCCCTCACCAGCCAGGAGTTCAGCATCATCGAGCGCCATACGACGATGGGCGCCGAGATCCTGGCGGGCTCGCGCATCCCGATGCTGCGGCTGGCCTGCGAGATCGCCTTGACCCACCACGAGCGTTGGGACGGCGGGGGTTACCCTCGCGGGCTGTCGCGCGATCAGATTCCGGAGGCCGGGCGGATCGTCGCCGTCGCCGACGTCTACGACGCCCTCGTACACACGCGCGTGTACCGGCCGGCCATGTCCGAGCCCCAGGCCCTGGACATCATGCAGAGCGCTCGGGGACGCCAGTTCGACCCCGACATCTTCGACACGTTCATCAGCGTCCTGCCGCGGCTGCGGGCGATTCGCCGGAAGCTGCCCAGAATCGACCCGGCCGGCGCAAATCAGTAGCCTCGGGGGTTTCGAGCGGTAGGGCGAGTTTCGCGAGCAGGATGTTCCCGCGCTGAGCGGAGGATGATGAGGAGGCGGTTTCTCGCCCCCGGGGGGCCCCGGGGCGGCGGCGAGCAAAAAAGGCTTCGGAAATCCCCAAGCGCCTGCGTTACTTGGGTAGGGACGGGTGTGCTCGCCGGTCGCTTTCCTGCCGGCGGCACAGCCCCATCCAATGGATCTAAGTGGGGCCGCGGCTCGGCCCGACGCGGCCCAGTTGGGGACAGGATGGCAATGCGCAAGGCGCCGGGCTCATCGGCCGAGCGGCTCGAGGGGCACGATTCGGTCGGATTTTTCATCGAGATCATGGAGTCTCTGTCGGACGCGGTGATCGTCGCCGACGCCGAGACCCTCGAGGTCGAGTACGCCAATCGGGCGCTGCTCGACGCCCTCGGCTACTCGCCCGAGGAGCTCTGCGGCTGCTCGATCGTCGACCTGTACCCGGACGCCGACGGCGCCGCCGCCTTCCACCGGGCGTTGCGCGAGGCGATCCGCGACCGGCGCCCCGGGTTCCGCAGCGAGCAGGTGTTCTCCCGCAAGAACGGCGACCGCACCTGGACGGAGATGACCAGCAGGTTGGTGCCGAGCGAGGCGCCGACCAAGCTCGTCAGCGTGCTCCGCGACATCACCGAGCGGAAGCTCTGGGAGGACGCGCTGGTGCAAAGCCACACGCGGCTCGAGCTGCTCAACAGCATTCTCAGCGGCGTCAAGCTGGGGATGACGGTCGATGCCGTCGTCGAGCTGGCCCTCAAGCGCCTGAGCGACTACTTCCAAAGCATCCGGGTCACCTATGCGCGGCTCGACCGCGACGGCCGCCTGGCGATCACTCACTCCTTGCAGCCGGATTCGATGTCGTCGCGCGCCGAGGTGGTGGCCGACCTGAACGCCGCACCGGAATACCTGGGGGCCCTGCGCAGGGGGGAGACCGTCGCGGCTCCCGATGTCGAGAGCCGTCCCGAGCTCGCCCGCCACGAGGCCGTCATCGGGGAGGGCTCGCGCGCCATCCTGCACGTGCCGATGGAGCACGCCGAGGGGCTGGTGGCGCTCCTCTGCCTGGAATCGCCGGAGCCGCTCGGCTGGAGCATGCACGTCATCAACACGGTGACCGAGGTGGCCGCCCACCTGTCGTTCGTGCTCAAGGACGCCGAGGCCGAAAAGACGCGCAAGCAGCTCGAGGAGCAGCTCCGACATGCGCAGAAGATGGAGGCCGTCGGGCGGCTGGCGGGCGGCGTCGCCCACGACTTCAACAATATTCTCACGGGGATCTCCGGCTACGTCGAGCTGGTGCTGGCCGAGGTCGAGAGCGAGCAGGCGCGCCGCGACCTGGTGCAGATCCGCCAGTTCTCCGACCGCGCCGCCGGCTTGACCCACCAGCTGCTGGCCTTCAGCCGCCGGCAGCCGTTGCAGGTCTCGACGGTCGATCTCAACCGGTTGGTCAAGTCGACCACCGCGATGATCGAGCGACTCATCGGAGAGGACGTCGCCCTGAAATTCCGTGCCGGTGAGGAGCTGGCCTCGATCCGCGCCGACTCGGGGCAGATCGAGCAGGTCCTCATGAACCTGGCGGTGAACTCCCGCGACGCCATGCCGGATGGCGGCAGCCTGATCATCGAGACCGACAACGTCCACCTGGATGAAGGCTACGCGGGCAGCCACACGGCGGTGACTTCCGGCGACTACGTGCGGCTGTCGGTAACGGATACGGGGGTCGGGATGGACGCCGAGAGCCAGGCGCGGATCTTCGAGCCCTTCTTCACGACCAAGGAGCAGGGCAAGGGCACGGGCCTGGGGCTGTCGACGGTCTACGGCATCGTCAAGCAGCACGGCGGCAACATCTGGGTGTACAGCGAGCCGGGCAACGGCACCTGCTTCAAGATCTACCTGCCGACCTTCGATTCCCATCCCGAGCCCGCCGCCGTGGAGTCGTTGGTCGGCCGGGTGCCGCGTGGTGACGAGACGATCCTGCTGGTCGAGGACGAGCCGCGGGTGCGGGACGCGGTGCAGAGGGCGTTGGAGAACTACGGCTACCGGGTCCTGTCGGCGACCCATCCCGAGGAGGCGCGCCGGGTGTTCGATGAGCACTGCGAGGCCATCGACATGCTGCTGACCGACGTCGTGATGCCCGGTTATGACGGCAAGCAGCTCTACGAGCGGATCTCGAGCGACCACCCCGGCCTGCCGGTGCTCTACATGTCCGGCTACACGGACCGCGCCATCCTCGACAACGGCGTGCTGAACCCCGGCATCCCGTTCATCCAGAAGCCCTTCTCGCCCGCGCAGCTGGTGCGCAAGGTGCGCGCCGTGCTGGATGCGGGGTAGCCCGATCCGCATTGCAGCAGGAGTCAAGAACCACGAGTTCAGCGTCCCCGTGCTGGATGCGGGTTAGCCCGATCCGCATTGCAGCGGCGGGCTGGCGAAGGTAGCTTGAAAGCTCGCCCCCCATAGAGCACCAGGATGCAGCCATGTTCCGAGCCCTCACCGCAACCACGCTTTCCCGCGCCCTGCTGGGCGCGGTGATCGCCGTGGCGGCAGGCTCCGGATCGGCGGCCGGCCAGCAGGGCCAACCCGCCTTCCGGGCCGACGTCGAGCAGGTGTTGCTGCACGTCGCCGTCATCAACCCCGGCGGAGGCCCGATCCCGCCGCTCACCCGCGAGGACTTCACCGTCTTCGATGACGGCATCAGGCAGGACATCAAGCTCTTCGTCGCCCCCGCCGATGCGCCGCTCGACATCGGGCTGGTGCTCGATTCGAGCGGCAGCATGGCGCCGGTGGAGACGCAGGCGCGGCGGGCCGCCACCACGTTCCTGCGTCGCCTGGCGCCGGATGATTGCGTCTACGTGCTGCCGTTCTCGAGCACCGTCCGCCCCGGTCGCTGGGGGCGGTCGGGCGATCCCCAGCTCCACGGCTTCGTCGCCTCGATCGACACGGGCGGCGGCACCTCGCTGTACGACGCATTGCTTGAGGGGTTGGCGGTGCTGGAGCGCGCCGAGGCGAACACCCTGGTCGCCGTTGCCAACGAGGCCGAGGAAGAGCCGGGCGGCGCGGACGAGCCGCGGCCCGCGGCGCCGGCGTCGACGGGCGGCGCGCCGCCGCCGGCGGGAGAGCCGCCGATCGAGCTGCCGCCGCGCCGCATCGACCTCCGCCAGGAGGTCAGGGGCGCGATTCGCGACCTCGAGCTCTATACGCCGCCGCCCGTCCGGGGCTGCGGCGAGCCCTTGCCTCCGGGCTTCGAGGCCGATCCGACCAGCGCCCGCCGGAGAGCGCTGGTGGTGGTGAGCGACGGCGCCGACATCGACAGCAACGCGACCCGTTACGACGCCCTGGGGGCCGCCCGCGCCGCCAGCATGCCCATCTTCCCGGTGGCGATGGGCTACGCCAACGACGATCCGCAGCTCAAGGCCGAGCTCGCCGAGCTGGCCCGCGCCACCGGCGGTCGAATGGTCGAGAGCACCGCGCCGGGCCGGCTGGTGGAGTCCTACGACCAGATCGTGACCTTGCTGCGCTCGTATTATCTGATCGGCTACGACCCGGGATTCGAGGGCGGGGCGGGCGAGGGCACCGCGCCGGCGAGGCCCCGCTGGCACGACGTCAGGGTCGAGCTGCGACGTCCCAACTTCGAGCCCCTGGTCCGGCCAGGCTACTACCGCTGAGGCGCGGCTGACGGTGCCTGTTGAGAAATGCGGGCTATTCCGGGGACTTGTCCTCGACGATGCCGAGCCGATGGGCCATCGCGACGAACGTCTCCCAGAAAGTTGCGATCGCCTGGCGCCGCTGCTCGACGCGGCGGGCTCGGCCGTCAGACCTGTTCGCCCTCGCGATGCCGCTCGGTCCAGGCGTTGACGGCCGCGAACAGCGCGGCGGCGGCAAGCATCGCCATCAACCCGGCCTGCAAGAAGCTGATGCGGGCGAACAGGAGCACCCAGGCGTAGGCGGCGGCGTAGACGCCGTAGAGCGCCGCGTAGCCGGTCACCAGCTGGGGAGACACCGCCATCCAGGCGACGCAAATCGTCACCAGGCCCGCGAAAAGCAGCGACAGGCCGTTGAGGTCGCGGGCGGCGTGCATCGCCGGATTGGCCACCAGCTCGGCGCGGCTGGCGAAGTGCCAGAGGCCGACGAACACCGACACCGCCCCGGTGGCGAGCAGCACCAGCTTCGATTTGACCAGCTCGGGGGGGTTACACATCGTCGCCTCTGGGCGCGTGGGGCTTGCGGGCGATGGCCTGCTAGAGTGCGATCATGCCAGAGAAGCGGGCGCCGGCCAACGAATACGAGCCGCCGGGCGAGGGGCTCTACAAGCGCTTCTTCGCCTGGTTGGTGTCGCGCCTCCAGGAGCACTACGGCGACGACATCGACGACCGCAAGCGCCGCATGCTGGCCGCCACTCAGGGCAGGGTGGTGGAGATCGGCGCCGGTGCAGGCGCCAACATGCGCTTCTATCCGCCCGGCGTCGAGCTGCTGTTGATCGAGCCCAACCGCCACATGCACTCCTATCTGCGGCGCGAAAGCGAACGGTTGGGGAGGCCGGTGGAGGTTCGCGCCGGGACTGCCGAGCGCATGGACGTCGACACCGACAGCGCCGATTTCGTCGTCTGCACGCTGGTGCTGTGCTCGGTGGGCAGCCAGGAGGCGTCGCTGCGGGAGGCGCTGCGGGTCCTGAAGCCCGGCGGCCGCTTTCTGTTCCTGGAGCACGTCGCGGCGCCGGACGGCACGCGGCTACGCCGCTGGCAGCGGCGCATGCGCTGGCTCTGGCGGCGCATCGGCGACGGCTGCACGCTCGACCGCGAGACCTGGGTGGCGATCGAAGCGGCCGGCTTCGCCGAGCTGGACATCGAGCACTTCGACAGCCGCGCCATCCCCCTCGCCAGGCCCCACATCGCCGGCACCGCCACCAAGCCCGAGGTTCGCGAGGTGGCGGCGGCGGCTTGCTGAAGCAATCGGCCCTGCGGCGGCGCTCCAGCCCGGTTGGCCGGCGGTTGATCGCCGCTGCGCGGCGGCGCTCCAGCTCGGGGGGCCGGCGATGGCCGCCGCCCGGCGGCGGCGCCGGGCCGCCGGCGATCGACGGCCGGCCCTTCAGCCGCCGAGCACGGCGGAGACCGCGGCGCCGGCGGCGCGCAACCAGGGCTCCGGATACAGGCCGATCGCCAGCACGGCGACCACCAGCACGCCCAGCGCCAGGCTGCTGCCGAGCGGCGCGGCGGCCGGAGAGGGCATGGTGGGAATGCCCTCCTCGTCGCCCATGTACATGACGACGAGGACTCGCAGGTAGTAGTAGAGCCCGATGCCGGAGGCGATGACCATCGCCAGGGCCAGGGTCCAGCGGCCGGCGCCGATCGCCACGTCGAGGACGGCGAACTTGGCCAGGAAGCCGCCGGTCGGCGGGACCCCGGCGAGCGACAGGAGCATCACCGTCATCGTTGCCGCCAGGGCGGGCCGCCGACGCCCGAGGCCGCGGTAGGCGCCCAGATCATCGGCATCGGCGTCGCCCTCCGCCGACAGCACCGAGACGATCCCGAAGGCGCCGAGCGTCGTCGCCAGGTAGATGAGCATGTAGAAGACCACCGCGCGGCCGCCGCCGGCGCCGCCGGCGGCGAGGGCGACGAAGACGTAGCCGATGTGGGCGATCGAGGAGTAGGCGAGCAGCCGCTTGACGTCGGTTTGCAGCAGCGCCAGCAGGTTGCCGGCGAACATCGTGACGATCGCCAGCCCGGCGAGCAGCGGCGCCAGCCGGCCGGCGCCGGCGATGTCCGGGGCCAGCACCCGCAGCAGCACCGCCACCACCGCCCCCTTCGAGCCGGTGGCGATCAACGCCGTGACCGGCGCCGGCGCCCCCTGGTAGACATCCGGCGACCACATGTGAAAAGGAACCAGCGCCAGCTTGAAGCCGAACCCGACCATGAGCATGAGCATGCCGGCGACGGCCCAGCTCGCCTCGGCCGCCGGGCCCTCCTGCAGCAGCGCCGCGGCGGCGCGCGCCGCCGCGTCCAGCACCAGCGTGCCGGTGGCCGCATACACCAGCGCGATGCCGAACAGCAGGAAGCCGGAGGCGAGGGCGGCGAGGATGAGGTACTTGACGGCGGCCTCCAACGAGCGCCGGTCGTCGCGCAGGTAGCCGAGCAGCACGTAGAGCGCCACGGTCAGCGTCTCGAGGCCGAGGAAGAACGAGGCGAAGTGGTTGCTGCAGGCCATCACCCCCATGCCGGTGCCGGCGAACAGCAGTAGGGCGGGGAAGGCCTCGCCCTGGCGGCGGCGCGCCTGCAGGTAGGGGCGCGCGAGGATCGCGAGGATCCCCAGCGTCGCGTACAACAACGAGAGAAACAGCAACGCGTAGGCGTCGAGGCGCAGCAGCGGGGTCAGATCGCGGGGCGCCAGCGACCGCCCGAGCGGGATCGACAGGAGGGCCAGGCCGATGCCACCGATCGTCAAGGCATGCAGCACCGCCGGCCGCGCCCGGAAAGCCCCGGCCAGCATCACGAGGATGCCCGCCAGCGCCGGGATGATCAAAGGCGACAGTCCGAGCAGGTCCGTTGTGTTCATCGCGGCAGCTCCGGCCCGGCCGCGGCGGTCAGGCGAGTGCGACGCGGGTCGAGCTGCGGATCGGCGGGATCGTAGACGACCTCGCGCGCCACCAGCTGCTCGAGCGCCGGCTCGGCGCTGCGCAGGGCGGGTTGCGGGAACATCCCGAGGGCGATCACCAGCGCCGCGAGCGCCGCCAGCACGAGGATCTCGCGGCCCCCGATGTCGGCGATGTCGGCGAGCGGACGGGTTGCCGCGGCCGTGCCGTGAAACGCGCGCTGCATGAGCCGGAGCATCGCCACCGTGCCGGCGACCAGCCCGCCGGCGGCAACCGCGACCAGCGCCGGCGTCACCGCCCAGGCCCCCAGCAGCGTCAGCAGCTCGCCGATGAAGTTGCCCATGCCGGGGACGCCGACCGAGGCGAGGATGAACAGCAGGGCGAACCCCGAGAGCCGCGGCAGCCGCGCCCACAGCCCGCCGAGGGCGGCGAGCTCGCGGCTGTGGAAGCGGGCATCGACCATGCCGGCGATGGCGAAAAGGGCCCCGGTGGCGAGGCCGTGCGCCAGCATCTGCAACACCGCCCCCTGCACCGCCACCAGCTGCCAGCTGGCGACGCCGAGCACGACGAACCCCATGTGGCTGACGCTCGTGTAGGCGATCAGCCGCTTCATGTCGGTCTGACCGTAGGCGAGCACCGCCCCGTAAATGATGCCGATCACGCCGACCACCGCGATCGGTCCCGAGAGCGACGCCGCGGCCTCGGGAAACAGGGGCACGGCGAAGCGGATCAGGGCGTAGCCGCCGGTCTTCAACAGCAGGCCGGCGAGCAGGATGCTGCCCGCCGTCGGCGCCTGCGTGTGGGCGTCGGGAAGCCAGCTGTGCAGGGGAAACACCGGCAGCTTGACCGCAAAGGCGACCAGGAAGCCGACAAACAGCCAGCCGCCGACCTCCGGCGGCAGGCTGGTGCCCAGCAGCTCGACGTAATCGGTCGTGAGCTGGCCGGTGGCCCGGGCGTGGGCCCAGTACAGGCCGATGATCGAGGCCAGCAGGAACAGGCCGCTGATCATCGTGAAGATCACGAACTTGATGGCGGCGCGGACCCGCCCCTCGTGGCCCCAGACGCCGATCAGGAAGTACATCGGCACCAGCATGAGCTCCCAGAAGAAGTAGAACAGGAACAGATCGAAGGCCAGGAAGACGCCCATGATCCCGGCGACAGTGGCCAGCAGGCAAAGGTAGTGGAGCCCCTCCGAGCGCTCGATCTCTCGCCACGACATCAGCACCGCGATACAACCCAGCAGCCCGGTGAGAACGACGAACAGCAGGCTCAAGCCGTCGAGCGCCAGGTGGTACTCGATTCCGTAACGGGGGATCCAGGGCAGCCGTTGCTGCAGCACCGGAGCGGCGATGCTGGCCGCCTCGGCGCCGACCGCCGCCCAGGTCAGCAGCGCCAGCCCGAACGTCGCCAGGGCCGCGGCGAGGGCGATCCAGCGCGCCGCCGCGGCGCGCTGGCGAGCCGCCAGCCAGGCCGCAAAGCCGCCGGCGAGCGGCGTCAGGATCAGCGCGGTCAGCGTCGCGTCGGGCATCGCTTCAGCCCCACAGCCAGGAAAGCAAGAGGACGAGGGCGCCGAGCACCATGCCGGCGGCGTAGGTGCGCACTCGGCCGCTCTGGGTGAGCACCAGCAGGTAGTGCGAGAGCCGCACGGCGCCGGTCAGCGCCCCGATCCCGTCGTCGATCGGCTCGTGGCGGAGGCGGCGGGCGAGCGCCCGGTAGGGCTGGGCGACGAAGGTCGAATACATGGCGTCCGCGCCCCAGCCGATTCGCATGATCTCGGCAACCGAGGCGACCACCGGCGTCTGGGCGAGCCACCGCTGCCAGGGAGGCCGGACGATGAACCAGTGGTACGCGAGCATCATGCCGAGCACGGCGAGGGCGGCGGAGACCGCCTGCAGGATGAGCTCGGCGCGATGCGCCTGCTCGACCGAGAACAGTGTCGCATTGGAGCCCAGGCCGTGGCGTTGCTCGGCGGCGGCGAAGACCGGCGCGAGGAACTCGCTGAGCGCGTGATAGCCGCCCAGCGTCGCCGGCACCTCGAGAAAGCCGGCGAGCAGCGAGCCGGCGGCCAGGGCGATCAACGGGTACAGCATCAGGTCGCGGGGCCGGTGCAGCTCGCGCTCGGTGGCCGGTCCCGCCGGGCCCGAGAAGATCATGAAGTACCAGCGGAAGGCGTACAGGGAGGTCAGCCCGGCGGTGATCAGCAGCAACAGCAGCAGGCCCGGCCGCAGGAACGGCGGCTGCAGCGTCGCCCAGAGGATGGCGTCCTTCGAGTAGAAGCCGGAGGTGATCAGCGGCAAGCCGGCGAGCGAGCCGGCGCCGACGGCGGCAAGCGCCGCGGTGCCGGGCAGCGCGCGACTGCGGCGGAGCCCGCCGAGGCGGCGCAGGTCGGTCTCGCCGACGCAATGGGTAACGTTGCCGGCGCTCAGGAACAGGAGGGCCTTGAAGAAGGCGTGGGTCATGAAGTGAAACAGCGCCGCCGCGAACCCGGCGACGCCGAGCGCCGCGAACATGTAGCCGATCTGGCTGATCGTCGAGTAGGCGAGGACCCGCTTGATGTCGTTTTGCACCAGCGCCGAGCAGGCGGCGAAGAAGGCGGTGAGGCCGCCGAGCGTCGCCACCATCGCCAGCACGGCGGGGGCGAGCAGGAACAGCTCGTGGGTGCGGGCGATCAGGTAGACGCCGGCGGTCACCATGGTGGCGGCGTGCAGCAGGGCGCTGACCGGCGTCGGGCCGGCCATGGCGTCGGGGAGCCAGACCTGCAGCGGCAGCTGCGCCGACTTGCCGACGGCCCCGGCGAGCAGCAGCAGGGCGACCAGCGTCACCTCGAAACCGCCGTTCGGCCAGGCCGCCAGCGCCCCGGAGGCCAGGGCGTCCAGCTGCAACGTGCCGAGCTGCACGGCGAGCAGCAGGATCGCGACCAGCAGCGCGACATCGCCGACTCGGGTGACGATGAAGGCCTTGCGCGCCGCGGCGCCGTTGGCGGGGTCTTGGTACCAGAAGCCGATCAGCAGGTACGAGCAGACGCCGACCCCCTCCCACCCCAGGTACAGCAGCAGCAGGTTGTCGGCGAGCACCAGGGTCAGCATCGCCGCCACGAACAGGTTCATGTAGCAGAAGAAGCGGCCGTAGTCGGGGTCGTCGGCCATGTAGGCGGCGGCGTACAGGTGGATCAGGAAGCCGACGCCGCTGACCACCAGCACCATCAGCGCCGCCAGGGGGTCGAGCTTGAAGGCGACATCCACCGTGAGGCCGTCGACCTCGACCCAGGTATAGAGGCTCTCGGTCAGGTGTGGCACGCCGGCGGCGGTGCGCGACAGCGCCGCGTCGGGCTCGGCGATGCCGAGCCCGGGAAAGGCCGCCGCCATCAACGGCACGCTGTTGCCCACCGCCGCCGCGAAGCTGATCAACACCGCCAGGCAGGCGACGACGGCCACCAGCCGTTTGTCGAGCCGGGCGCCGCTCAGGCCCAGCAAGACGCCGGCGGCCAGCGGGGCGGCGACCATCGTCCAGACGGGCATCAGCGGCGGGCCTCCATCGCCGTCAACCTCGCAGGGAATCGAGGGCGTCGGCGTCGAGGCTCGACACCCTCCGGTGGATCTGCAGGAACAGGGCGAGCCCGACGGCGACCTCGGCGGCGGCCATCACCATGATCAGCAGGACGAACGCCTGCCCGTCGGGCTGCTGCCAGCGCGAACCGGCACCTATAAAAGCCAGGGCGGCGCCGTTGAGCACCACCTCGAGCGACAGCAGCATGAATAGGAGGTTGCGGCGCAGCAGCACGCCGAAGGCGCCGATGCACACCAGCAGCACGGCGACGACGAGCACGTGGCCGGTGGGGACGGCGGCCATCAGTCGGCGGCTCCCCCGCGGCCAGGGCCGGTGACATCCGGGTCAGGCCACGGCTGCCGCCGGCGCCCATTCGCCCGGGCGGGTCCCTCGGAACCACTCGACAGGTAGAGGGCGCCCACGAGGCCGGCCAGCAGCAGCACCGAGGCGAGCTCGACGGCGACCAGCCAGTCGCTGAACAGCAGCATCCCGACCCGGCGTGCGCCGATGACGGTGCCCTCCGCGGCGGGGCCGCCGGCGCCGGCGAGCCAGGTCACGGCCAGCGCCGCCAGACCGGCCGCCAGCAACGACGGCAGGATCCAGGCGCGCGGCGGCAGCCAGCGGCGCTCCTGACCGCGCGAGGCCGCTGGCCCCGCCACCATCATCATCACGAACAGAATCACCACGACGATGGCGCCGGCGTAGACGATCACCTCGAGGGCGGCGAGGAACGGCGCCCCGAGGACCAGGAAGTCGACGGCGATCCCGAAGAGGGCGACGAGCAGCCAGAGCACCGCGTGCAGGGCGTCGCTGCGGGTCACCGCCAGGAAGGCGGCGACCACGGCGATGGTGGACGCGATATAGAAGACGGCGCTCATGGCAGCAGGTCCCGGATGTCGACCGGCGGCTCCTCGCCGATCGCCTCGCCGGTGTCCTTCCCCGCGATGCTGACCCCGGCGTGGCGGTAGAAGTTGTACTCAGGGTATTTGCCCGGGCCGTCGATCAGCAGGTCGTCCTTGTGGTAGACGAGGTGCCGGCGGCGGTGCTCGGACATCTCGTAGTCGGGGGTGAGCTGGATCGCGTAGGTCGGGCAGGCCTCCTCGCAGAAGCCGCAGTAGATGCAGCGCGAGAAGTTGATCTGGAACCACTCCGGATAGCGGCGGCCGTGCTCGTCCTCGGTCGCCTGCAGGGCGATGCAGTCGACCGGGCAGACGACGGCGCACAGGTAGCAGCCGACGCAGCGCTCCTCGCCGTCGGGGTCGCGGGTCAGGACGATGCGGCCGCGGGTGCGCGGCGCCGTCGGGGCCCGCTGCTCGGGGTACTGGTAGGTAACCGGGCGGCGAAACTGGTACTTGAAGATGATCCACAGGCCGCGCAGCAGGCCGCCGATCGCGGCGAAACGGGAGCGTTCGGTGTCGACGCGCACCGTCTAGCCTCCCGCCGCCGCGACCACGAAGGCGCCGGTGATCATCAGGTTGAGCAGCGCCAGCGGCAGCAGCAGCTTCCAGCCGAGCGCCATCAGGTGGTCGTAGCGGAGCCGCGGCATCGTCGCCCGGATCCAGATGAACAGGTAGATGAACAGCCCCACCTTGACGGCGAACCAGAGCGGCGCCGGCAGCAGCGGGCCGCTGCCGCCGCCCAGGAAGGCGGTGGTGGCGATCGAGCCGATCAGCACCATGCCCAGGTACTCGCCGAGGAAGAAGAGGGCGAACTTCATGCTGCTGTACTCGGTGTGGAAGCCGGCGACGATCTCGTTCTCGGCCTCGGGCAGGTCGAACGGGGTGCGCTTGAGCTCGGCGAGCCCGGCGACGACGAAGACCACGAAGGCGAGCGGCTGGGTGATCGCGTAGGGCATGCTCTGCTGGGCGGCGACGATCTCCTGCAGGTTGAACGATCCCGCCTGCACCACGACGCCGGCCAGCGACAGGCCCATCGCCAGCTCGTAGCTGATCATCTGCGCGGCGCCGCGCACGCCGCCGAGCAGCGAGTATTTGCTGTTGGAGGCGACGCCCGCGAGCATGATGCTGTAGACGCCGATCGATGACAGCGCGAGGAAGAACAGCAAGCCGACGTCGAGGTCGACGATGGCGCCGGCCTCGCCGAACGGGATCACCGCGAAGCCGCCGAGGACCGTGACCGCCAGGATCAGCGGCGCGACGACGAAGGGGACCGCGTCGGCGAACGGCGGTATCCAGTCCTCCTTTGTCAGCAGCTTGATGGCGTCGGCGACGCCCTGCAGGAGGCCGAAGGGGCCGACCCGGTTGGGCCCGATGCGGTTCTGGAAGCGGGCCAGCAGGCGGCGCTCTCCCCAGATCAACACCAGGGCGCTGGTCAACAGCACAATCAGCGTGATCCCCATGCGGGCGAGGACCTCGGCCGCCGGCGTCACGATCCCGCCTCGGATGGCAACATCATGGGCCTGTCGTCCGCCGGCGTCGGGTGCAGCTCGACGTACACGCCTCTGGCCGGCATCACGACGCCACCTCGCCGCCGGTCTCGACGCGCATCCACAGTGGCCGTTGCCACCAGCGCGTCTGCGGGTAGCCGAAGGGGACCAGCGCCACGTGCGGCGGCAACGTCGCGTCGGTCTCGATCGCCAGCTGCAGGCGCCGGCGGCGCTCGCCGATAATCAGCTGCAGCGCGAACGTGGCGCCGGCCCGCAGCCCCAGGGCCTCGGCGCGGTCCGGATGCAGGCGCAGATAGGCGGGCGGCGCCAGCTCGGCCAGGGCCGGGGCGCGGCGGGAGAGCGGCTCGGAGGCGAAGATCTCGGCGGCGGCGCAGACCAGCAGCCTGGCATCGTCGCGCTCGCCGGCGATAGCGGTTTGTTCGGCGGCGGCGCAGACCAGCAGCCGGCCGTCATCGGCAGGGCCGTCAGGCGCCGGCCCGCGCCCTTCACGGCGCGCCGGTTCCAGCGCCCCGGTCGCGTCGGCGCGCGCGGCGAACACCCGGCGGCCGGGGTCGCCGCCGTGCAGCGGCCCGCCGACCTCGATCTGGAACTGGTTGATCGCCTCGTTGGAGTTCCAGCCGGGGGCCCAGATCCGGGTCAGCAGCGCCGGCGGCACCGGCCCCGTATGGCCCTCCATCGTGAACGCGAACGGCGTCTCCACATCGCCCGGGTCGTGGCCGCGATCGATGGGTGTCTCGCGCCGGCCGGGGCGCTGCAGCGCGTCCGGCTCGTTGGTCGCGTGGCGACCGGAGACCCGGTGCGTCTGGCGGGGGATCGGTTGCTTCGCGTGGCGGAAGCCGGCCGGTGGGGCGACCTCGGTGGCGGCGGCGAGCTCGGGGTGGGCGACGGCGATCGCGGCCGTAACATCCTCGAGATGCCGCCAGCCGCCCACGGTCTGGGCCAACCCGCGGTCGTCTCCGGCATCGCCAGGGCCGCCCGTGGTTGACTCGGCGCCGTGAGTGCCGCTCCCGGCGCCCTGCTTGGGGATGCCAGGGGCGTCTCCCGCGCCTGGCTCGGCGACGTCACTGTCGCTCCCGCCCCGCTCCGCCGCCTCGAGCGCCAGGTCGCGGGCAACGCTCCAAGCCGGCGCGACACCAGCAGCCGGCCTCTCCACCTGATAGAAGCGCTGCATGCGACCCTCGTTGTTGACCAGCGTGCCGTTTGACTCGGCCGCCGCGGCGACCGGGACGGCATGGCTGGCGATCGCCGTGGTGGCGCCGGCGACGTGGTCGAGGACGATCAGGGCGTCGAGGCGGCGCAGCGCTGCGGTCAGCCGCTCGGGGTCGTCGAAGCGCTCGTACAGGTCGTTCTCCGCGACCACCAGCGTATCGACCGCGCCGGCCTCGATCGCCTCCAGCAGCTCCGAAGCCCCCATCTCGCCCGGCCGCTCCATCAGCGCCAGGCCGATACTGTTGGGCTCGGGCACGGCGAGGGCGAGCCAGGCCGGGACGCCCCGGCGGGCGCCGAGGGCCTCGACGATCGCCACCGCCGCGTCGAGCAGGTCCTCCGAGCGGTGCAAGGTGCCGGTGATCACGAGGGGTCGCTCCACGGCGGTGAGGGCCGCGGCGATCTCCCCGGCGAGAGCTCCCTCTCCCTCTCTTTCACCCGCTCGCTCGCCCGTTCCCTCTCCCGTTCCCGCGCGCTCTTTCGCTCCCGTTTCCGCTCGCTCGGTCTGCCGCCCGGCGGTATTGGCTTCGGGGAACTGCGCTCGGTCGCCGACGGCGGTGCCGGTCTCGACGAGCTCGGCGGCGCGGACGGCCAGCCGGGCGGCGGCGGCCGGATCGAGGTGGTCGGTGGAGGCGGCGATCTCGGCGAGGCGCCCGGCGCTCAGCGCCGCCACGTGGACCCCGGCGTTCTGCCTCTGGCGGGCCCGGTAGACCGCCAGGTCGAGCAGGGGCGCCTCGTTCGTGAGGTCGGCACCGAGGACCAGGATCGCGTCGGCGCGCTCGACCTCTTGCAGCGAGGGGACATGGAAGCGCCCGCCGCGGGCGGCGGCCACGAAGCCGCGCAGCAGGGCCCGCTCGCGATCCGCGAAGCCGGCGCAGAAGCGCCCGTCGCCGGCCAGGGTGCGAAGCGCGAAGTTGGTCTCGAGGCTGGCTCGTGGCGAGCCGACCGCGGCCAGGCGGCCGGCGGCGGCGGCGCGGGCGATCGCCGCGACCACCTCGCCCCAGGGCCGCGTCGGCTGCCGCAGCCGCTCGTCGGCGTTGAGGTAGTCGTAGCCGTAGCGGCCACGGTCGCACAACCAGTAGCCGTTGACCTCGCCGTTGAAGCGGCTGGTCACCCGGCGGACGCTGCCGTAACGGGAGCCCACCAGGGTGTTGCAGCCGAGGCCGCAGTGGCCGCAGATCGAGGGCGCCGTCTGCAGGTCCCACTTGCGGGTGTAGTGGCGGCGGAAGGGCTTGTCGGTGAACACGCCGGTGGGGCAGACCTCCACGAGGTTGCCGGCGAACGGCGATTCCAGAACGCCCTCCTCGACGCGGCCGAAGTACACGCGGTCGCGCGAGGCGAAGGCGCCGAGGTCGTGGCCGCCGCTGTAATCGTCGTAGAAGCGCACGCAGCGGTAGCACTGGATGCAGCGGTTCATCTCGTGGTGGATCAGCGGCCCCAGGTACTGGCTGCGGTAGGTGCGCTTGCGGCCGCGGTAACGGCGGTGGGCGTGGCCGGTCATCACCGTCATGTCCTGGAGGTGGCACTCGCCACCCTCGTCGCACACCGGGCAGTCGTGGGGATGGTTGATCATCAGCCACTCGATCACCGATCGGCGCAACTGCCCCGCCTCGGGGTCTTCGATCGACACCCGGGTGCCCTCGCGCGCCGGCGTCATGCAGCCCATCGCCAGCCGGCCGCGCTTGTCGGTCTCGTCGCGGTAGTGCTTGATGGCGCACAACCGGCAGGCACCCACGGAGCCCATCGCCGGATGCCAGCAGAAGTACGGCAGGTCGAGCTTGTGGTCGAGCGCCGCCTGCAGGACGTTACGGCCCTCGGCGACCTCGTACTCGCTGCCGTCGATGAGGATCGCGGGCATGGTCAGCTCCCCGCCGCCGTGGCGCCGGCGCCGGAAGCCTGGCTCGAGGCCGACGAGGGGGTCGCCGCCGCCGTCGAGCCTGTCCCGCCCTGCTTCCCGCGAGCCCGGCCGTCGTGCCGCTCTCGAACGTAGGCTTCGAACTCCTCGGGGAACTTCTCGAGGGCCGACAGCAGCGGCCCCTCGGCCCCCAGCGCCAGCGCGCAGAACGAGTTGGGGCCGATCATCCGCATCTCGTGGGCGAGAAGCTGCGGGTCGCCGGCGCGGCCGCGACCCTCCACCAGGTCGCGCAGCAGGTCCTCGATCCACGGCAGGCCTTCGCGGCAGGGCGTGCACCAGCCGCAGGATTCCTGGGCGAAGAAGTGCATCAGGTTGAGCACCATGCCGACGACGCTGGTATCGCGGTCGGCGACGATCACGCCGGCGGTGCCGAGGCGGTTGCCGGCATGCTCCAGATGGGTGAAGTCGAGCGGCGTGTCGAGCTCCTCGGGGGTCATGAACATCGTCGAGGCGCCGCCCGGGAGCGCGGCCTTGAACTCGCGCCCGTCGCGCATGCCGCCGCAGTGCTCGAAGATCAGCTCGCGGAGCGTCACCCCGATCGGCAGCTCGTAGTTGCCGGGGCGGGCGACCATTCCGGAGACGCAGTAGAGCTTGGTGCCGGCGTCTTCGGTGAGGCCCAGGCGGCGGAACCAGTCGTCGCCGTTCACGACGATGTGCGGCAGGCAGGCGAGCGTCTCGATGTTCTGGACGATCGTCGGCTTGCCCCAGAGGCCGGCGACGGCGGGGTAGGGCGGCCGGGAGCGCGGGTTGGGCCGCTTGCCCTCGAGGGCGTTGAGCAGCGCCGTCTCCTCGCCGCAGATGTAGCGGCCGGCGCTGGTGTGGGCGTGCAGCTCGAAGGACCAGCCGCTGCCCAGGATGTCGTCGCCGAGCAGGCCGGCCGCCGCCGCCTCGTCGATGGCCGCCGCCAGCAGCTCAGCGCCGCGCTCGTACTCGGGGCGCAGAAAAAAATAGCCGATGTCGGCCTGCAGCGCCCAGCCGGCGATGACCATCGCCTCGACGAGCTGGTGCGGGTTGCCGTGGATCAGCAGCCGGTCCTTGAACGTCCCGGGCTCCATCTCGTCGCCGTTGGCGATCACGTACTTGGGACGCGGTGCGCCGGCGCCCTGGGGCACGAACCCCCATTTGACGCCGGTGGGGAAGCCGGCGCCGCCGCGGCCGCGCAGGTTGGAGCGGGTGACCAGCTCGCGCACCTGCTCGGGGCTCATCGCGCCGATCGCCACCCGCAGCCCCTGGTAGCCGCCGGCGGCGCGATAGCCGGCGAGGTCGAGCGGCGCCCGGCCGGGGACGATGTCGCGGGTGATGATGGGGGTGATCTCAGCCACGCCGCCCACCGCCGGCGCCACCGGCGCCCGATCGTGCCGGAGGTCGCCGCCGTCATTGGAGGCCCGCGCATCGGGTTCCGCCGCATCGTCGCCGCCGGCGTCCAAGGGCGTGGCCGCGGATCCGTCGATGATCCGGTCGACGGCCTCGCCATCGAGGCCTCCGTGCAGCTCCTCGTTGACCATCAGCGACGGCGCGCGGTCGCAGTTGCCCAGGCAGACCGCCGGCAGCAGGGTGAGCTCGCCGTCGGCAGTGGTCTCGCCGAAGCCGATGCCGAGGCGCCGGCGCAGGTGGTCGCGGATCCCCTCGTAGCCGCACATCCAGCAGCTGACGCTGTCGCAGACCTTGATCACCCGCCGGCCCACCGGCTTGCGGAACAGCAGGTTGTAGAAGGTCGCCAGGCCCTCGAGCTCGGCCGCCGGTAGGCCGAGGTAGCCGGCGGCGTCGCGCAGCGACTCGTCGGAGATGTAGCCGCGCCGCCGCTGCATCCAGCGCAGCACGCTCACCGCCGCGGCGCGGGCGTCGGGATAGTGGGAGCGCAGCTCGTCGAGCGCGGCGAGCTCTTCGTTGTTCAGCATCGCCGCGTCTCCCGGTTTCGCGAGCAAGGCCCCATCGCAGCGCCGGCGTGCCGAAGTAGACGCGAGAGGGTCATGATCATCGGTCGATGTCCGCGAGCACGTAGTCGAGGCTGCCGAGCACCGCCAGCAGGTCGGCGATCATTCCGTCGCGGGCCAGCAGCGGCAGCACCTGCATGTGCGGAAAGGACGGCGTGCGGATGCGCAGCCGGTAGGGCATCGTGTCGCCGTCCGCGATCACGTAGTAGCCGTTGTTGCCCTTGGGCGCCTCGATGCCGGCGTGCGCTTCGCCGGCCGGGATCGCGAAGCCCCAGGAGACGCCGATGAAGTGGTGAATGAGGGTCTCGATGTTCTTCATAGTCTCGGTTCGG
>Ga0302046_10001684_pt1 | contig 20726 bp, 20 predicted proteins | sample RVTome_11_FD_200261 | JGI IMG/M metagenome (GOLD analysis project Ga0302046, IMG submission 200261) | Soil microbial communities from uranium-contaminated site in the Upper Colorado River Basin, Wyoming, United States - RVT147D111 (version 2) ...
CCACGATGTGCACCTCGATGGCCGGCATCTCGGCGTGGCGCATCACCGGGTAGTCCCCGAAATGCGCCTGGACGACGCGCCCGTTCCGGATCGTGATGTCGCCCTTGAGCGCAGCGGTCAGGCCGTAGACGATCCCGCCCTCCATCTGCGCGACGATCGTGTCGGGATTGATGACCCATCCGGTATCCACCGTGCAGACGACGCGGTGTACGCGCACGTTGCCGCGACCATCCACCGACACCTCGGTGACCTGCGCCAGGAAGCTTCCGAAGGCCTCCATCACGGCGATGCCGCGCGCGCGCCCCTCGGGCAGGGGTGAGCCCCAGCCGGCCTTCTCGGCCGCCAGCTCCAGCACGGCCCGGTGCCGGGGCGCGCGGCCGAGCAGGTCCCGCCGGAACTCGAACGGGTCCCGGCCGGCCATCGCCGCCAGCTCATCGATGAACGCCTCGACGGCGAACCCCTGGAAGGAGGCGCCGACCGAGCGCCAGAAGCCGAAGGGAATTCCCGGATCGCCCTCGGTGTACTCGACCCGCACGTTCGGGATGGCATAGGGCAGGTTCACCGAGCCGTCGAGCGCGATGAAGTCCACGCCGTTCGGCGGCAGCGCACCCCCCAGGCGTTTCATGAGCGACTGCTGTACGGTGCGCTGCTTGAACGCGGTCGGCCGGCCGGCGTCGTCGAGCGCGCCCCACATGCGGGCGTAGCTGATCGGGCGGTAGTAGTCGTGCCGCGTGTCGTCCTCGCGACTCCACACCACCTTCACCGGGCGTCCCATCGCCTTGGAGGTCTCGACCGCCTCGACCACGAAGTCGGCCTCGCCCCGGCGCCCGAAGCCGCCGCCCATGAACGTCGGGTGAATCCGCACACTGTCGGCCGGCAGGCCCGAGGCCGCCATCGCCGCCTGGTGCGAGGCGGTCTGCCCTTGCGTCGGCACGTAGACGTCGCACCCGTCGGCAGAGACGTCGGCCGTGCAGTTCATCGGCTCCATGCAGGCATGCGCGAGGAAGGGCGCCTCGTACTCGCGCTCGACCATGCGGGCCGAGGTGGCCAGCGCCAGGTCGGCGTCGCCGTCGTCGCGCGCCGGGCGGCCGGGACCGCGACCGAGCTCGCGGTACTGCGCCATGATCTGCTCGCTCGAGAGTGACGCCAGCGGCCCCTCGTCCCACTGCACCTGAAGCGCCTCCACACCCTGTGAGGCCGCCCAGTAGCCCTCGGCCACGACGGCGAGCCCGGCACTGATCGGCACCACGTCGACGACGCCCGGCACGGCCCGCGCCTTCGACGCGTCGTAGCTCACGGCGCGGCCGCCGAAGACGGGACACCGGACCACGCGCGCCGTCAGCAGTCCCGGCAGCGCGACGTCGAGGCCGAAGATCGCGCTGCCGTCGACCTTGGCGGGCACGTCGAGCCGGTCGAGCGACTGGCCGAGCAGCGTGAAGTCCTCCGGGGCCTTGAGCGGCACCTCCCGGGGGACGGGCAGCGTGGCCGCCGCGTCCACGAGCGCGCCGTACCGGAGCCGGCGGCCGCTCGCGGCATGGACCACCTCGCCACGCTCGGTCGCGCAGGCGCTCGCGGCCGCATCCCACCCCCGCGCGGCGGCCTCCACGAGCATCAGCCGCGCGGCCGCGCCGGCCTCGCGCAGCGGGCGCCACATGCTGCGCACGCTGTTGCTGCCGGCGGTCAACTGCTGGCCGCCGAAGCTGGGGTTGCCGTACCTGGGATCGGCGCCGGCCCACTCGGTCTCGATCCGGGCCCAGTCGACGTCGAGCTCCTCGGCCACGAGCATCGGCATGGACGTCATCACGCCCTGCCCCATCTCGAGCTGCGTGAGCATGATGCGCACCCTGTCGTCGGCGTCGATCCTGACCCACACGTTGGGCTCGAAGACGCCTGCGGCCTCCGCCGTGCCGGTCCGCGTCCATGCGGGCAGGTACGCGCCCACCAGGAGGCCACCTCCGGCGGCCGTGCTCACGCGGAGAAAGTTGCGTCTGTCGAGCGTGGATGGCATGGTCATCGCTCCCGCTCCTGCTAGGCGCGAGCCGCGCGATGGATCGCGCGGCGGATGCGCTGATACGTCCCGCACCGGCAGATGTTGCCGGCCATGGCCGTGTCGATCTGCGCGTCGGTCGGCTGCGGAGTCGTGGCGAGCAGCGCCGCTGCCGACATGAGCTGGCCCGACTGGCAGTAACCGCACTGGGGCACCTGCTCGGCCACCCAGGCCACCTGCAGCCGGTGCGTGGCCGTGGCCGAAAGGCCCTCGATCGTCGTGATCGGCCTGCCGGCGGCGTCGGAGACCGCCGTCAGGCAGGAGCGCACCGCGGTCCCGTCGACGTGCACGGTGCAGGCACCGCACTGGCCGAGACCGCAGCCGAACTTCGTGCCGGTCAGGCCGAGCGTCTCCCGGAGAACCCAGAGCAGCGGCATGTCCGGACTCACGTCCACGTCGTGCCGCGTGCCGTTGACGGTGAGGGCGATCATGAGAGCTCCTTCGCGCGAGGCCGGGCCCGGATCGGCCGGCCCTGTCGAGCGTTGTGAGTATCATAGCCCCCTGATGCCGCTCGAATGCCCGGAGGAGGCGATGACCGCGAAACCCGCCCTGGCGAGACCTGTACTGATCTGTCTGATCGTCCTTGCCGGGCCGACGCTCGCGCCTCGAGCGCTCGCGCAGCCGCCCGCGGCACCGGACGGGGCGGCCATCTACGAGGCCTCCTGCGCCTCGTGCCACCGGGGCGACGACGCCGACGCCCCGACGCGGGCGGTGCTGGGCCAGATGGCGCCTGAAGCGATCCTCGGCGCACTCACGACGGGACTGATGCGCGCGCAGGGCGGCGCGCTGAGCGAAGCCGAGCGCCGAGCCGTCTCCACCTTTCTGGCCGGCCGGAGCTTCGCCGGTGACACGCCGGTCGCTCGTGTGGAGAACCGGTGCGCGGCGTCGCCGCCAACGACCGATCCCGACGCGCCGGGCGGTTGGAACGGCTGGGGCAACGGCCCCGCCAACACCCGCTTCCAGCCGGTGGCCATCGGTGGGCTCACCGCCGACGATCTGCCGCGGCTGACGCTGAAGTGGGCGTGGGGCTACAGGGACATCACCGCCCCCCGGGCCCAGCCCACGCTGGCCGGCGGCCGCCTCTTCGTGGCAAGCGAGAACCAGGACGTGCACGCACTCGACCCCGGGACCGGCTGTACGCACTGGACGTACCGCGCGGAGGGCGGCGTGCGCACGGCGCTCGTCGCGGGGGCGTACACGAAGGCCGGGGGCGGCGCCGGCTACGCCGTCTACTTCGGTGATTCGCGCGCGGTCGCCTACGCCGTCGACGCCGACACCGGGCAGGAGATCTGGGTCCGGAAGGTGGACGACCATCCAGCCGCCGCCATCACCGGCGCGCCGGCGTACCACGACGGGCGCGTGTTCGTCCCGGTCCAGGGGCTGGCCGAAGAGGGTCAGGGTGGGCAGGCCAGCTACGCGTGCTGCACGTTCCGCGGGAGCCTCTCGGCGCTCGACGCCAGTACGGGCGAGGTCGTCTGGAAGACCTACACGATCGAACCGTCGACGCCGCGCGGCGTCAACGCCAACGGCGTGCAGCAGTGGGGGCCCGCCGGCGCCGGCATCTGGGCCGCGCCCACCATCGACGCCAGGCGCAGCATGGTCTACGTGGCCACCGGCAACAGCTACGCCGACCCGTCGCAGCCCACGAGCGATGCCGTGGTGGCCATGGACCTCGGGAGCGGCACGATCAAGTGGGTGAACCAGACGATCCCGAACGACAACTGGACGATGGGCTGCCGGCCGCAGAATCCGGACAACCCCAACTGCCCCGCCACGCTCGGTCCGGACCACGATTTCTCGGCCTCGCCGGGCCTGGTGTCGATCGAGGGACGCGACCTGCTCGTGCTGCCGCAGAAGTCCGGCATGGCCTACGCGCTCGACCCGGACCTCGAGGGTGCGCTCGCCTGGGAGTACCGTATCGGCCAGGGCAGCGGGTTCGGGGGGCAGTGGGGCAGCGCCGTCGACGGCACCAACGCCTACTTCGGCGTCTCCGACATGCAATCGCCCACCCCGGGCGGCATGCGCGCCATCGACCTCGTCACTGGCGAGCTGGTCTGGAGCCAGGGACCGCCAGAGGCGCTGTGTGCGCCGGGCCCGATGTGCCGGACGGCACAGGGGGCGGCGGTGACGGCCATCGACGGCGCCGTGCTCTCCGGCTCGCTCGACGGCGGGATGCGCGCCTATTCGGCCGCGGATGGCTCGATCCTCTGGATCTACGACACGAACCGCGAGTTCGAGACGGTCAACGGCGTGCCGGGCCGCGGCGGGAGCATGGAAGGCAACGGCCCGATCGTGGCCGGAGGGATGCTCTTCTTCAACTCGGGCCACGGGCGCTTCTTCGGCAGCCCGGGCAACGTCCTGCTGGCCTTCGGCGTAGAGTAACGGCAAGGGTCGCACGCAGAGGACAAGGAGACACGATGAGACGGAGTCTGGTGCTCGGAGCGCTGGTCGCGGTCGGCGTGCTGTCGGCCATCGTGGGCGCCGCGCAGCGCGGTGGACGGGGACCGGCGCCGATGGAGGTCGGTGTCCAGAAACTGTCCGACAGCCTGTTCGTGCTGACGGGCGGCGGCGGCAACACGGCGGCCTTCGTCACCGCGGACGGCGTCGTCCTGGTGGACACGAAGCTCCCTGGCTGGGGCAAGCCGCTCATCGACAAGGTCGCGGAACTGACCGATCGACCCATCACCACCATCATCAACACACACACGCACTTCGACCACGCGAGCGGGAACGTCGAGTTCCCCGCCTCGGTCCAGATCGTGACGCAGGAGAACACGGCGCGCCTGATGCGCGAGGCCAACCCGGTCCTCGGCATCCAGACCGGCCCGCAGCCGAACATCTACGAGGAGAACGGCGGACGCGGGTACGCCACGCGCACGTTCACCGACCGCCTGACGCTCGGGACAGGGAACGACCGCGTGGAGCTCTACCACTTCGGTCGTGCCCACACCGGCGGCGACGCCTTCGTCGTCTTCCCGGCCGAGCGCGCCCTGCACACCGGCGACGCCTTCCCCAACAAGGGCATCCCGATCATGGATGCCAACAACGGCGGGAGCGGCGTGGGCTATCCGGAGACGCTCGCGAGGGCCGCGCGGCTGCCCGACATCGACACGGTGATCATCGGCCACGGCCCGCAGATGACCATGGCGGACCTGCAGGAATACTCCGAGTTCAACCGCGCGCTCGTCGAGGCGGTCCGGGCCGCGAAGGAGCAGGGGCGGACCGTGGACGAGGTCGCCAGCACGTGGACGGTCCCGGCTCGCTTCGCGGGCTACGCCCAGCCCCCGGCCGATCGACTCCGCACCAACGTGCAGGTGATCTGGGACGAACTACCGTAGACCGAAGACCGAAGACGGAGAACATGCCATGACACGCGCCCTTGCCGCCTTCCTTGCCCTCTTCCTGCTGGCCCCGGCCTCGACCGCCTCGGCGCAGCTGATGGCGGACGGCCCGGTCGTCTACGGCCACCACCATCTCAACGCCTCCGACCCGGCCGCGGCCCGCCGCTTCTGGGCGGACACGCTGGGCGGCAAGGCCGGAACCTTCGGCGCCAACACGACCGTCACCTTCGCCAACGTGATCCTGTTCTTCCGCGATCAGGCGCCCACCGGCGGATCGATCGGCTCGACCGCCGACCACATCGGTCTCTCCGTGCCCAACCTGCGGCAGGTGGTGGACCGAGTGAAGGCCAACGGCTTCCAGATGATCACGCAGGGCTCGGCGCCCCCGACCCTCGAGGTCGTGGACGACATCGCGCGTGTCAACGCCGACACGGCAATCGCGTTCGCCCTCGGTCCCGACGGCGCCAAGGTCGAGCTGCTCGAGGACCGCACGCAGAAGGAGCCGGTCAAGCTCCATCACGTGCACCTGTTCAGCCATCAGAACGCGGAGATGCAGGCGTGGTACGCGAAGGTCTTCGGAACCGAGTCCCGTCCGGCTCCGGGCGCGTTCCTGTCGTCGGGCCTGCCCGGCGTCGTGCTCAACTTCACGCAGTCGGCAGAGCCGATGGCCGCCACGCCGGGTCGCGTCGTCGATCACCTCGGCTTCGAGATCGACGGCCTCGAGGCGTTCACGAAGAAGCTGGAGGGGATGGGCGTCACGCTCGATGTGCCCTACCGGAGCATCCCGGATCGCGGCCTCGCGATCGCGTTCATCACCGACCCCTGGGGCACGTACATCGAACTGAGCGAGGGCCTCGACAACCTCGAGTAGTCCGGGCCATTCAGTCGAAGAAGGCGTCGAAGACGTCGGCCAGCGAGGCCTGTCGCCGCCTGGCCGGAGGGTCGGGCGTCCCGGTGGCGGGCGGGGCGGGCGCCGGCGTCCGGCGACCCCGGTCGCGGCCAGGCGCGTCGGTGATCTGCTGCAGCTCCCCGGTGTCGAGCCAGATCAGGTCGCAGCGCACGCAGCCGTCGATCACCACGCTGCCGGGGCCGTGGTAGGGATGCACGTCCATCGCGGAACCGCATCCCGGGCAGGCGACCGTCCGGTCCAGCTCTCGCCGATCGAGGGGCACCGGGGCCGCCGGCGGACCGTGCTCCCGCGCGCGACGCGCCGCCGCCGCCTCGGCGAAGGTGGCGCGCGCCATGAGCAGCCCGCGACACCGCTCACAGTGCTCGATCGCGTACGCGCCGTCGAGCAGCGCCGTGCTCAGCGGCTCTCCGCACAACGGGCACGACCGGGCCTCGGGCTGGCGCTCGAGCGCCTGCACTCCGTCTTCGGCCGCAGCGGCGATGAAGTGGAAGGTCCCGCAGTAGCGGCAGAAGTAGTAGCGGCGGCGCTCGAAGAGCTCCATCGGCGCGCCGCAGTTGCGGCAGTCCATGGCCCGGCCATGATGCCATCCCGGCGGTCGTCCTTGCCAGGACGGCGAGCGCGCGGCCCTCCTACAGCCCGACCGAGACGCGCACGGCCACCGAGGTGCCGCCGACGCTGTCCTCGCCGAACGCCTCGGACACGCCCCCCTCCCCGAGCACGCCGGTCACGGCGCGATAGCGCACCTCGCCGCCGGCGTGCAGCCACGGCAGGATGGACACGTCGACACCACCGAGCAGGAGCCACCCCGAGACGCGCTCGGAGACGTCGTCACCCGGATCGGCGAACTCGGCCGTCTCCTCGTAGGTGAGAAACGTGATCCCGGCGCCGCCGTACGGCGAGACTGGTCCGGTGGTGCCCCGCCAGCCGCCGGCGATGTCCACCGGGCGCACCGAGATCTCGAGCGGGATGCCGAGATCGAACACCTCGTCGTCGAGCACGAAGACCCGCTGTCCGTCGAGGGTGCCCTTCGAGACCGCGACGTCGACGAAGACGCCCTGCCACGACACCGTGCCACCCACGCCCACCACGTTGATCCGGGTGGTGTCCGCCACGGCGTCGAACGTCTCCGAGGCGGTCATGAAGACCGTGCCCAGCGTCACGTACGCGCGCCCGGTGACAGCGGATTGCGCGAGGGCCGCGCCGGGCACGACCAGCACGGCCAGGGCCACGAGGGACGGCAGGCGGCGGGTCATCGCGTGGCTCCCAGGCCGCGGAGGCTCGTGCGGGCATCCACCAGGCCGTAGCCGTAGAGGTCGTCGCGACCGGGCGTCCCCAGATCGCTGGCGAACGCCTTGATCGCCGCTTCGATGGCCGCCGGGCTCGTGATCCCCTGGGCGCGGAGCAGGGCCGCGACGCCGGCCACGTGCGGGGCGGCCATCGACGTGCCCTGGAAGGGCACGTCGACGTAGCGGTCGAAGCGCGGCACGATCACGCTGAACGGATCGAAGTCCGGAAAGAAGACTCCGGACTGGAAGATCAGGCCGGCGAACCCGCCGTCGCGAACGCTTCCACCCGGCGCGGCGATCTCCACATACGACCCGGTGTTCGAGTAGAAGGCGCGCGCCTTCGAGCGGCCGACGGCGCCCACGGCCATCGCGCCGTCGATCGTGGAGGCGTAGCCCGCCGGATACTCCACGGGGTTCCCGTCCTCGAAGGAATTGCCGGCGGCAAGCGAGATGAATCCCCCCTGTTCGACGACGTAGCGCATGGTGTCGGCCCAGAGCGGCAGCGGAATCGGCGCGCTCAGGCTCAGGTTGAGCACACGCGCCCCGTTGTCGACGGCGTACCGCATGGCCTGCGTGATCTCGGCTATCGGGCAGAAGCCCTCGTCGCCCGGATCGAGGAAGCCCGGCACGCCGGAGCCCGACATCATGAACTGCAGGTCCCAGTGGCCGAGACAGACCTTGAGCGGCATCAGCCGGGCCTGGTAGGCGATGCCGGCCGTGCCGAAGCCGTTGTTGGTATCCTGCAGCGCGATACCGGCCACATGCGTCCCGTGGCCGTCGAAGTCGATGACGGGACCGTCCCAGAAGACGAAGTCGACCCCCGGGACGACGCGCGAGGCCGCGATGTCGGGATTGGCGCCCACCGGGATGATCACGGTCTCGATCGCGCTTCCGGTCCAGAGCGGCAGGCTCAGCGACTGGCTCGCCGTGGTCACGCCGGTGTCGATGACGGCCACGGTCACCGCCGGGCCTCCTCCGGGGTTGATGTCCCACGCCGCCGGCATGCGGATGGCGTCCATGTTCCATTGCCGGAAGTAGCTCGGGTCGGTGGGCGTGGCGCCGGCACGCAGCAGGTAATTCGGCTGAGCCCACTCCACCTCGGGCTGCTGCGCGAGTTGAAGCGCCACGGCCCCCGACTCGGGATCGGCCGTGGATCGCACGAGCAGGACGTCGCCAATCCAGGTCTCCTGCCGGGTGGCCGCCGACCCGCGCAGCAGCGACAGCACGGACGCGCGAGTGGCCGCGGCGCCGGGCCTGAACTTGACGAGCACCTCGCCCGGCACGTACGGCAGCCCGTCGTTCCAGGCCGCGACGAGCGCCTGGACGCGATCCGGCGAGGCACGGAACGGGAACGGCGCGGACTGCTGAGCCGAGCCGGTCTCGAGCGTCAGGAGCAGAACTCCGGCCAGCACAGCAAGAGCGACGGCACGTTTCATGGAACTCTCCAGAGAGGCGGGCGCAGGCGGCGTCGCAACGAGAATCATGATAGCTGCGAACGTCGTCCTCCGAGCCACGTTTTCGATCCGGCGCGCAGATGACAAAGCTCAGCCAGGAGAGGTTAGAATCGCCGCACGTGACCACAGCGCACGACGCGGCCGCCGCCGGCGACGGGTCCGACGACGTCTCGCCCCTTCCCTGGTACCGTCAGGTCTCTCGCGATCAGTGGCGCGCGTTCTGGGCCGTCTTCCTGGGCTGGATCGTCGACTCGTTCGACTTCAACATCCTCGCCTTCATCCTGATCGACATCGAGCGGGGCTTCACCGTCGATCGAGCCCTGGCCGGGCTCCTCGGTACGGTCACGCTCGTCATGCGCCTGCTCGGAGGGACGATCGCCGGCACGGCAGCCGACCGGTGGGGACGCAAGCTGCCGCTGATGGTGTCGATCCTGTGGTTCTCGGTCTTCGCGTTCCTCAGCGGATTCGCACCGAGCTACGCCGTCCTCTTCGTCTTCCGCGCGCTCTTCGGGCTCGGCATGGGTGGCGAGTGGGCCGCCGGCATGCCGCTCGTCTTCGAGCACTGGCCCACGCGGTTCCGCGGGGTGGTGTCGGGACTGATGCTGGGAGGCTGGTACTGGGGGTACCTGCTGGCCGCGATCGTCTTCCAGTTCGTGTACCCGATGTTCGATCAGGACGTGGCGTGGCGCTGGATGTTCTGGGTCGGTATCGTACCGGCCCTGTTCACGCTCTGGATTCGCAGGCGGGTGCCAGAGAGCCCGGTGTGGCTGGAGTACCAGCGCAATCCCGCCATCCGGAAGCCGGTGGTCTCGGTTGGTCGGATCTTCCAGCGGGACCTGCGCCTCACGACGCTTCACACGACCCTCGTCGTCTCGTCGTTCATGTGCATCTACTACTCGATCAACTTCTGGTATCCGACGTTCCTGAGGGACGCGGGACGGGAGACGCTGCCCTTCTTGGCGGCCTTCAACATCGCCGCCATCGTCGGCACCGCCACCTGGGGACGACTGTCGGAGACGCGACTCGGCCGTCGGGGCGCGGTGACCATCACCATGGTGCTCGGCCTTGCATCGCTCCCCTTCTACCTGCACGCCACCACGTCGCCGGTCCTGGCGCTCGGCGCGCTGATGATGGGCTTCTTCGGGATGGGCATCTGGGGCATGGCGCCCGCCTACACCAACGAGCGCTTCCCCACCGACGTCCGCGGCGTGGGTGCCGGCTTCTGCTATCACGCGGCGGCGGCCGTCGGGGCGCTGATGCCGTGGCTGCTGGGCTTGCTGCAGGTCCGGGGCTTCACGCTCGTCAACGCCATGACGGCCGCGATGGTGCTGTCGGGTCTCGCGGCGATGATCATCTGGCTCGGGCCGGAGACGCGCGGGCGGGAGTTCACCTCGTGAGCGACACGCACGAGATTTACGCCGTCCGCTACGCGCATCACGACCGCAAGGCGGCGGAGAACTACATCGGCGGCGACCCGCACGACATCCTGCAGCCGCTGGCCTACTTCGTCTGGGTAATCCGGGGCCCCCACGGCACCTTCGTGCTCGATACGGGCTTCGACGAAGCGATGGCGGCGCGGCGCGGACGCCGGATGGTCAAGCCGGTGGCCGAGGGACTGCGGGCGCTCGACGTGAGCCCGGACGAGGTGCGCGACGTGATCGTCAGCCACCTGCACTACGATCACTGCGGCAACCACGACCTGTTTCCGCGCGCGCGCTACCACCTCCAGGACGTGGAGATGGCCTACGGCACGGGACGCTACATGTGCCACGCCCACCAGCGGATCCCATTCGAGGTGGACGACGTGGTGGCCATGGTACGAAAAGTGTTCGACGGGCGCGTCGCCTTCCACGACGGCGACGACACGCTGGCGCCCGGGCTCACCCTCCACCGCATCGGTGGCCATTCGAAGGGACTGCAGTGCGTGCGCGTGAAGACGACGCGCGGCCGCGTGGTGCTGGCCTCGGACGCCACACACCTCTACGGGCACGTGATGGAGGGGCGGGTCTTTCCGATCACCTACAGCGTGGCCGAGACCCTGGAAGGCTACGCGACGCTGCGGCGCCTGGCCGACTCGGACGATCACATCGTGCCCGGACACGATCCGGACGTGCTGCGTCGGTACGCCGCGGCGGGACCTGGGCTCGAGGACTGGGTCGTGGATCTGACCCGCGGACGCTAGCCGCGGAGAGGAGCTGTCAGGCGACCTGGCGAGGGCTGGGCGCCTGCGCGCTCATCGACTCGAAGAACTCGAGCATCCGGCCGACGGCGTGCTGGGCCGCCGTCGAGGTGCTGAACACCTGCACCACCGAGCAGTGCTCGTTCTCGATGGTCAGACGCCACCCCTTCTCCGTCTGGGCGATGTCGTAGCGGGGCGTAGAAACCTGGGCCAGCGGCGTGACCTGGACGGGCGGCGCGACCTGGGCTTGCGGAACCATGACGGCGAAGGACCGAGCAACGTCCGTGCCGCAGCCTGACACCGGAACAGGCCTGTTTCGAGGCCGCAATCCTGGACGAAACGCACATTCTGGTGACAAACGCCGTGTCTGGATTTCGGATTTGTCGGTGCTCGAATGTCCGGCGGCGGGACGCCCGCTGTCCGCTGACGGTCCGGCTAGGACCGTTGGCGCCAGCTGGATCTGGCCTCTTGATGCAGGTTGCGGCCACCCGAATCGATGACGACGACGGCCGGAAACCGTTCCAGGTACAGCTCGAAGACAGCCTCGGCTCCCAGGTCCTCGTAGGCCACCACGGATGCGGCGGTCACGCGCCGGGCAAGCAGCGCGCCCAGGCCACCGATGGCCGCGAAGTACAGGGCGCCGGGTCCCGTGAAGGCCGCCATGTCCGGCCCGTGCAGCTCGCCCTTCCCGATCACCGCGCGCACGCCGGCCTCGAACAGCGCCGGCAGGTATCGCGCCATGCGCGCCGTCGTGGTGGGCCCCGCCGAGCCGATGACCTGCCCCGGCTTCGCGGGCGACGGCCCCACGGCGTAGAGCACGCGTCCACGGAGCGCTACGGGCGCGGCCTCACCGGCCTCGAGCGCGCGCGCGAGGCGCGCCGCGCTTGCGTCGCGCAGCGTGAGCACGGGTCCGGTGATCTCGACGGCGGTGCCCGCCGTGAGGCGCTCGACCGCGGCCGGCGGCCAGCCGTTGGAGCAGTCGAGCGCGACCGGGTCCCCTTCCAGCGTCACAGCTCCACCGTCGCGCGCCGCGTGGAGTGACAGCCGAGATTGACCGCCACCGGAAGCCCGGCGATGTGCGTGGGCTGCACCTCGATGTTGACCGCCAGCGCGGTAACGCGTCCCCCGAAGCCCTGCGGCCCGATACCGAGCGCGTTGACGCGCGCCAGCAGGTCCCGTTCGAGCTCCTGCAGATCGGAACGGGCGCTGCGCTCGGTGAGCGGCCGCAGCACGGCCTTCTTGGCGAGCAGCGCCGAGGTCTCGAACGTTCCGCCCACGCCGACCCCGACGATGATGGGCGGACACGCGTTGGCGCCGGCCTCCTCGACCGTCTGCAGCACCACACGCGAGATGCCGTCGACGCCGTCGGCGGGCACCAGCATCCGCAGCGCGCTCATGTTCTCGGCCCCGAAGCCCTTCGAGGCCACCGTCAACCGTACCGCGTTGCCCGGGACGAGCTCCACGTGCGTCACACCGGGCGCCTCGTCGCCGGCCATCTTCAGCCGGCGCGTCGGGTCGCCGGCGACCGACCAGCGCAGAAAGCCCTCGCGCGTGCCCTGGCGAATCCCGGCGGCGATCGCCTCGCGCAGGTCGCCGCCGGTCCAGTGGACATCCTGCCCCGTCTCGACGAAGACGACGGCGAGCCCGCTGTCCTGGCAGACGGGCACGCGCTCGGCCGCCGTCAGCTCGTAGTTCTCCACGAGCTGCTCGAGCGTGCGCCGCCCGAGCGGCGACTCCTCGATGGTCACCGCCTCGCGCAGTGCGGCGAGGATGTCCGGCGGAATCGTGCAGTTGATCTCGACGAGCAGGCGGGACACCTCGTCGCGCAGCACCGAGACGTCGATCGCCCGGAGAGCGGAGGCCGCCCGGCTCACGTCCGCTCAGGTGTCACCCGTGCCCGGGGAGGCACGTGCCCGCGCTTGTACACCATGAACGTGCGCAGGAACTCGATGACGACCAGCCCGTCCTGCTTGAAGCCGGTGGTCCGCGCCTTCACGATGCCGACGTTCGGACGGGACCTCGACTCGCGCTTCTCCAGGACCTCGCTGCGGGAGTAGACGGTGTCGCCCTCGAAGAGCGGATTCGGCAGCCGGACCTCGTCCCAGCCCAGATTGGCCATCACGTTGATGGACAGGTCGATGGTCGACTGGCCGGTCACGAGCGCGAGGGTGAAGGTCGAATCCACGAGCGGCCGGCCGAACTCGGTCTGTGCCGCGTACGCGTGGTCGAAGTGGATCGCGTTCACGTTCTGCGTGAGCAGCGAGAACCAGCTGTTGTCGACCGTCAGCACGGTGCGGCCGAGCGGATGCTCGTAGACGTCGCCGACCTCGAAGTCCTCGTAGACCCGCCCGGTCCAGCCCGGCTTCACCGCCATGGACGATTCCCCGACCGACGCCCGCCGCCGCCCGGGGTCATGGCTCGCCAGCGGCCGGGTCCGCCTCCTCCGCGCGCGCGGCGCTGAGGATGTTGAACATCGCGTAGTTGCCCTCGTGGCACGCGTACTCGTAGACGTCGGGGAGGCCGGTCCCCGACTTCAGGCTGAGCGCGGCCGTCCAGGGCCCGGCGAACGTCTCGGGATCGTCCACGGTGACCTCGTAGCGCACGGTGTCGGCATCCACGCGCCGGAAGCGCTCCACGAGCCGCAGGCCGCCGCCGGCGCCGCGATAGTTGACCATGTCGGTCGGGAAGTTGGTGACCTCGACCACCAGCGTGTCGCCTTCCCAGTGCCCGCGCGAGTCGCCGAAGTACTGCCGCATCGAGCTCGCCAGCGCCGGCCGGCCGTCGAGCGGGATGACGCGGGCGTCGTGGATCATCTCGTAGCGGATGGCGACGTAACCGGGGCCCTGCACGATCTGCGAGGTGTTGTTGTAGATGGTCGGAAAGATCACGTGCGGAAGCCCGCGCGTGATGCAGCGGTCGTAGTGATCCAGCGCCTCCGGCCCGTCGAAGGGGGCGCGGCTCGTGCGGACGTTCACGGCGTCCCGGCTGCGTTCGCGCGCCGATTCGTCCACGTAGGGAATGCGCCCGTCCGGCGGGTCGACTACGATCGAGGTGCGGCGCGACGGCGCACCGCGCTCCAGCCAGTGGTTCGGGGGACCGACGCCGCCGCCGCGACCGGCCGGCTGCTCCTCGACGAACTGCTCGGCGTCGCGCTCTGCCTGCTGCTCCGCGCGCACCTGGCGCTCGGCGAACTCCTCGTCGTCGACCACGAGGCTCTCGCCGAACTCGTCGGGGCGCTCGAAGGGCACGCCGAGCTCGTCATCGGTACTGAAGATGCCCTGAATGTCCGGATCGCCCCAGGGTGTACGGAACTGCGCGCCGGCCAGCGCCCGCTCCTGGGCACGGGCACCGAAGGTCGAGACACCCAGCACAGCCGCCAGCGCGAGCCCGCCCGCGAGTGGGAGAAAGCGTCTGGTCATCTGATGCCCCTTTCGTGACGTACCATACAACATCCGTGCGTCCTCTCGACGGCAAGTGTGCGCTCGTCACCGGCTCGGTTCGCGGCCTCGGGCTCGCCATCGCCGAGCGTCTCGCCGCCGACGGCGCGAACGTGGTGCTCAACGGCTTCGATGCGGCGGCTGGCATCACGGCGCTGCAGCAGGGCCTCGCCGATCGACACGGGGTGCGCGCGCAATATTCCGGCGCGGACTTGCGGAGCCAGTCCGACATCGACGGCATGATGACGGAGGCCTGCGCGGCCTTCGGGGCGGTGGACATCCTGGTCAACAACGCGGTCGTCCGGCAGGCGGCGCCGGTCGAGGCGTTCGATGCCGCCAGATGGGACGAGAGCCTTGCGGTGAACCTCTCGGCGGCGTTCCACACGACCCGCCTGGCCGTTCCGAAGATGAAGCAGCGCGGGTGGGGACGGATCGTCAACGTCTCGTCGATCTACGGCCTGCGTGGAGCGGTCGATCGCGTGGGATACGTCGTGACCAAGACGGCGCTCGTCGGCCTGACGCGCGCGGTCGCGCTCGAGACCGCCGCGCACGGCGTCACCTGCAACGCGGTCTGTCCCGGCACGACCGACACCCCGGTCCACCTGGCCACCATCGAGGCGGCGATGGCGGCCGGCGGCATCACCCGCGAGCAGGCGGAGCGTCAGGTGCTGGCGGGCAAGCAGCCCAGCGGACGCCTCGTGTCGGCCGATGGCGTGGCGGCGCTCGTCGCGTTCCTGTGCGGCCCAGACGCGCGCGACATCACCGGCGCCGTGCTGCCGGTGGATGGCGGCTGGTCGGCAGGGTGATGCCGGCCTCCCCCAGTGCCGGACGGTCCGGCACGGCCGGGAAGGTCAGCCGGTCATGATCGCGGTGATCGTCGTCCGGTAGGCGACCTCCTCGTACGCGTCGAGCATGTCCTCGAGCGGCGCGACCGTGGTGGCGAGGGCCGGCGCGTCGTACTGCCCGCTGTCGAGCATCTCGACGAACCGGGGGATGTCGCGCATCGGGTTCGCGCCACCGGCCTGGCCGCCGGAGTGCGTGATGCCGCCGATGCCGAAGAGGAACGCCGGCAGCTCCAGCGTCCCGCGGATCAGGCCGGTCGTGATCACGTGGCCGCCGGCGTTGGCCATCTGGTAGGCGTTCTGCACGGCAACATGTCCGGTGGTATCGGGGACGGATTCGAGCTTCGGCCGCACCCACTCGGCGCCGGCGGCCTCGATCACCAGATCGGCGCCTGCTCCACTGCGGCGCCCGCCCGAGTCGCGGCCACCGGCCCACGCGCGACTCGTGGGCCCGTCCGACAGCGCACGCACGCGCTCGATGAGCCCGTCGCCCTCCACATTGGGATCGAGCGAATGGGTGGCACCCACGGCGCTCGCCGCCTCGCGGCGCTGACGGATGGGATCGATCGCGATGATCGTGGAGGCGCCGGCGATGCGCGCGCCCTGCACGGCGCTCAGGCCGAGCGGCCCGCAGCCGACCACCGCCACGACCGAGCCCGGCTCGAGCTGCGCCAGCGTGCCGGACGTGGTGGCGCCAAGCCCCGCCACGCTCACGCAACTGCACACCATCCCGAGAGCGACGGGCGAGGCGCTCGTGAAGACCGGCACGACCCACTCCTCGAAGGTCACCATCAGCTCGGCGAGACCGCCGATGTGCGAGTTCGAGTAGACCGGCGTGCCGTCGCGCAGCTCGGCCACCGGCACCAGGTCGTTCGGCCCGTTGCGCCCGAGGAGCTGGCAGATGTCGGCCCGCCCGCGCAGGCAGTGGTAGCAGGAGCCGCACTGCGGCGTGCCGGAGACGCACACGCGATCGCCCACCTGGACGCGACGCACCTCGGGTCCCACGGCTTCGACGACACCCACGCCGCCGTGACCCTGGATGATGGCGCGCGCGTTGGAGCCGGCATTGGCCGCGGCCAGCCCGACCCTGGCCGGGTTGGCACCGCCGGGCCCCGGCGCCTGGATGCCGAGCACGGCGCCCACGTTCGAGTAGCAGAGGTTGGTGGCTTCGGTACGGACGACGACCTGCCGCCCGGTGACCGGGAGCAGGCGCACGTCCTGCAGCGTCGTCCGGCCTGGCCCGTTGCCCCGCGCGATCCAGGCGCGGAACGTGCGGCCCGTCACCGCGGCCGGCGCCTGTCCGCGACCCGCCGCCTGCGGCGTGCCTCCCCCGGTACCCAGGGCGACGCCTGCGGCCGCCGCCGCGGCACCGCGCCTCAGAACCGTGCGGCGGGAGAGCGTTGGTTCGCTGTGTGCCATGTCGAAGCTCCTCGCGATCACGGTGTCCCGCGATCGTTCGGATCCTACACGAGCGGTGGTAGCATGCGAGGCGTTTCAGCCTGCGAGGTCGTGACATGGAAGCACATGACAGGGCAGCCCTGTTCGGACAGACGAATCAGGACGCCGCGTGGAAGGAGATCGCAGAGTCGAAGCCGAGCCTCGCCGAGCGCCATGCGGCCCGCATCTTCCGGAACCGCGGGGGCGGCACATCCTGGTACCTGCAGCTGTTCGTTTCGCTCGGGATCTTCCTCTGGCTCCTGTCCAGGGCCGAGGCGGAGATGAACGGCCCGCTGCTCGCCGTGTTCTTCCTTCTCGCGTTGAACGGCACCTTCACCGCCTGGATCACGGCGGGCTACTGTGAGCTGCTGGTGCGCGTCCTGGCCGAGTCGCGGGCGCGAGAGGTCAGCGAAGCGCGCTGACGCCTTCCCGATCGCGGTCGCCCGCGACCCACCCGATTCATGCCTGACCGCACGGCGCTCGTCGTCGGTGCCGGCATCGGCGGCCTCGCCGCGGCCGTCGCGCTGCGCGAGGCTGGCTGGCACGTCCGCGTGTTCGAGCGCGCCGCGAGTCCTCGCGAGCTGGGATTCGCGCTCGCGCTGGCGCCCAACGCCATGGCGGCGCTCGAGGAGCTCGGCGCCGCCCGTCCCATCAAGGCCGACGGTGTGTCGCCGGTGTCCGGAGAAGTCCGCACGGACGGCGGAAGGCTCCTGCGGCGATTCGACGTGGCCGGGATGACTGGCCGGGTTCCTTTCTATCTGGCACTGCGACCGGTCGTACACGGTGCGCTGCTGGAACGTTTCGGATCCGAAGGCCTGGAGCTGGCGAGCGAGGCGGTGGACGTCGAGATGGACGGCCCTGACGTCGCGCTGCGCCTCGCCGACGGCCGGACGGTCATGGGCGGCGTGCTCGTCGGCGCCGACGGTACCGGCTCGGTGGTGCGCCGCCAGCCTGCATCCGGACGAGCCGCCGCCTCGCAGTAGTCCCTACTGCGGGCTGCGCGGCGTGGCCCGTAACGCCGAGCGACATCTGGCCGGCCTGAGCGGCCTGCTGTACCTGGCCAGGGGATTCGAGGTGGGTGGAGGGCGGGCGGGCAGAGGCGCCTTCTACTGGTACATGTCGCTGCTCGACGACGAGGTCACGCGACCTGTGTCGTCCCCACGGGCGCTGGCGGAACGGTATGCCGCGCGACTCGACGGAACGATACGAGGCATCGTGGATGCGACACCGGACGAGGATCTGCGCTTCGACGAGCTGCGCGATCGGCGGCCGATGACCACCTGGGGCCGTGGACCGGTCACGCTGCTCGGCGACGCTGCGCATCCGATGCTGCCGCACGCCGGGCAGGGGGCGGCGCAGGCGCTCGAGGACGCCGTGGCGCTTGGCCTCGTGCTGCGGTCACCCGCGTCCGTCGAGGGGGCCCTCCGGCGGTACGAGCGAGTCCGGTCGGCGCGCAGTGGGGCGTTCGTCGCGCTCTCGCGTCGCATCGCGAAGACGACCACCACGAGGAGCCCCCTGGTTCGATGGCTCCGCGGGGCGGCCATCAGGGCCCTGCCGATGCGGCCGATGGCGGCCCTCGCCGCGTCGCGCGCGGTCCGCGATCCGCATCGCGAGCTGCGGTAGATCCGGGACCGGGCCGGCGCGCTGCGACCACGCCTACACGATCCCCCGCCGGCGCCACTCGGACACGACGACGTCGTCGTAGCCCAGCTCGCGCAAGATGAGGTCCGTGTGCGCGCCGAGCGCCGGGATCGGATCCATCCGCGGATCGGTATCGTCGAAGCCGAACGGCGGCAGTAGCGCCTCGAGCGGTCCGGCTGGCGAGTCTACGGGACGCCACCGTCCGCGAGCGGTGAGCTGCGGATGTTCGAGGAACTCGGCCATCGTGTTCATGCGGGCGCTGGCGATCTGCGCGGCCTCCAGACGCGCTTCCACCTCGGCCGCTGTCGTGGCGGCAAACGCCTCGGTGATGAGCGCGTCGAGTGCGTCGCGGTGCTCCACGCGGGCGGCGTTGGAGCTGAATCGCCCGTCGGTGGCGACATCGGGCCGGTCGAGCACATCGGCGCAGAACCGGGCCCACTCCCGCTCGTTCTGCAGCCCGAGGTACACGACCTTGCCGTCGCCAGCGGCGTACGGTCCGTAGGGCGCGATGGCGGCATGGCTGGCGCCGGTCCTGGCCGGCTGCGTCCCGCCGTACCTCGTGTAGTACGCCGCGTAGCCCATCCACTCGGCCAGCGCATCGAACATCGACACGTCGAGCGCCGCGCCGGCCCCCGTGCGTTCGCGGCGCAGCAGCGCCGCCAGGATGCTGGAGAAGGCGTACATCCCGGCGGCGATGTCGGCGATCGAGACGCCCACCTTCGACGGCGTGTCTGGCGTACCCGTGATCGACAGCAGGCCGGCCTCGCTCTGCACGAGCAGGTCGTACGCCTTGCGATCCCGGTACGGTCCGCTCGTGCCGTAGCCGGAGATCTCGCAGACGACGAGTCTCGGGTGCGCGTCGCGCAGCGCGGCCGACGTGAACCCCAGGCGCCCCATCGCCCCCGGCGCCAGGTTGTGCAGGAAGACGTCGGCGCGCGCGAGCAGACGGCGCAGGACGTCGGTCCCTTCGGGCTGCTTCAGGTCCAGCGTCAGCGACTCCTTCGAGCGGTTGGTCCAGACGAAGTGACTGGCGAGTCCCCTGACGGTCCGGTCGTAGCCGCGCGCGAAGTCGCCGACGCCCGGCCGTTCGACCTTGATCACGCGGGCGCCCAGGTCGGCGAGCTGCCGGCTGGCAAACGGCGCGGCCACGGCCTGTTCGACCGAGACGACGAGGATCCCCTCGAGAGGACGCCGGGACGTGCCGGGATCGTGTCCCGGGCTCATGGCTCGTCGATGAGCCGCCGCCGCTCGAGGATCGTCCGCGCCATCCGGATGTTGGCGGCGTCGATCATCCGGCCGTCGTGCGCCGTGGCGCCGCGGCCCGCGGCGACGGCCCTGTCGTAGGCCTCGACGACGGCACGCGCGCGTGTGACGTCGTCGTCGGTGGGCGCGAACGCGGCATTCACCGTGGGGAGCTGTGCGGGGTGGATGCACTGCTTGCCGTCGAAGCCCATGGCCTGGGCGATGCCGCAGGCACGCTCGAGGCCCGCCGTGTCCGTGTAGCCGGCGTAGGGGCCGTCCATGCAGCGGAGGCCGTTGGCGCGGGCGGCGGCGACGATGGCGTGCATCGGGGCGTGCCAGCGGTGGCCCGGGTAGGCCTCGTCGTGGGCGTCGAGCTCGCCGATCGCCATCGACGGCATGCGCATCGAGGCAGCGTAGTCGCCGGCACCGAAGACCAGCGCCTCGAGACGAGGCGACGCGGCAGCGATCTCGCGCACGTAGAGGAAGCCCGACGCCGTCTCGATCTGCGCCTCGAGGCCGATGCGCCCCTGCCGGCCGATGTGCCCCTCGACCTGCGTCAGCAGGGTGTCCACGAAGGCGACATCCCGGGCAGAGGCGACCTTCGGCACCATCACGAGATCGAGGTACTGTCCGGCGAGCTCGACGACCTCCACGAGGTCGCGGTAGGCGAAGGAGGTGTCGAGGGCATTGATGCGCACGATGCGCGCGCGGCGACCGAAGTCGAGGTCGGTCAGTGCTCGCACGGCGTGCCCGCGGCTCGCCGGCTTGTCGTCGGGCGAGACCGAGTCCTCGAGGTCGAGGCACACGGCGTCGGCGTCGCTGGCCGCCGCCTTGGCGATCATCGCCGGCCGCGAGGCCGGCACGAACAACGTGCTGCGCGACAGTCGAGTCATGAGGTCATGTTGGGGGT